>Ga0265294_10000301_pt1 | contig 65049 bp, 34 predicted proteins | sample MunlanPumphouse3_FD_192504 | JGI IMG/M metagenome (GOLD analysis project Ga0265294, IMG submission 192504) | Groundwater microbial communities from a municipal landfill in Southern Ontario, Canada - Pumphouse #3 | ecosystem: Environmental > Aquatic > Deep subsurface > Groundwater | place... | reverse complement strand
GTATAGAGAGGGTTCTCCAAGATAATTACAAGTATGCTTTCAAAAGGATATTCGATAATAACTTAAATTTAGATTACACAAAGTATGATAGGCTAATCATATCAGGTTCCGAGTTATCCGCTTCCACCCAGCATATTGAGCAAGCTGATGTGTTTAGCGTAATCAATGAGTTTGTCTTTACCGGTAAGCCCATCTTAGGCATCTGTTATGGTCATCAAATGTTAGCCCGACTCTTAGGTAGCGATGACAGTTGCGTGGCAGCCAAGACTCCTGAATTTGGGTTCACTAAGATAAAGATTGTGGACAATCCTCTTTTCAAAGGCATTAAAAACCCTTATTTTATGCAATCTCACTTTGATGAAGTGGTTAACCTTGATAGCTCTTTCAAAGTAATTGCCTCTAATGATAATATCAAAATACAGGCGTTTCAGTGGAAAGATTTCCCAATTTGGGGCGTGCAGTTTCATCCTGAATTAAATTGGGATGAAGGCAGTAAAATGTTAGAGAGAAACTTAGTCGAAGATGATAGGGTAGAGAAATTCGCTAATTATGATTGTCCTGATGGTAAACTAACCGAGCAGAATCAATTAGTAATTATTAACTTCTGTGACTGGGAGGTAAGTTAATGGCTAAGCCGGTAAAAAGAATTAAAGGCAATAAACAGGCGACAGAGATATCGCTTAAAAAAGCTAATCTTGATGATAACCTCTTGAAATACAAATGGATAGGAATAGCTATAATAGTGGTTTTTCTCTCCGTAATGTTCTTCAAATTAGGTTTCTTAGGCTATGAACCTATTGCACACGATACTAACCAATGGAAAGCTACTGCCAACGAATCTATTGAATATAACAAAACACATTCAGATCCTGCCTTGTGGAACAGCAATATCTTTTCCGGGATGCCAAACTATTTAATCAGTTTCCCTACTAAATACCCCTACATTAATAATGCTATCATGTCGATAAATTCAGTGATAAACTGGAAGCTGTCATTCTTGATATTAGGAGCATTAGGAGCTTTCTTCTTGCTTAAATACCTAAAAATGGGTACACTTACGTCAACATTTTTAGGCTTAGCTTTTGCAATCTCTTCTCATTTCGTAGCTCTGATCGAAATGGGACATAACACTAAGTTTCAGGCAATTATGGTGTTGCCATGGCTACTCTATGCTTTTATTTATCTTAAAGATAAGAAAAATCTGTTAGGTTTAGGCTTTTTTATTGTAGCGTTAATAACCCAATTAAGACTTAATCATCTCCAAATCACCTATTATTTCTTCTTGTTTTTAGGAATCTTCTGGATTTACGAACTAGTGGTAAGTATCAGAAGCAAAGAGAGTAAAGCCTTCGCTTTATTTACTCTTCTCTTAATCATAGGGGTAGGAATTGCAGCTCTCGCTGTTGCCAATCCTCATCTTTCCAATCTGGAATATGCCGAATTTTCTATGCGCGGAGGCGAAACAGGACTTACCAAAGAGTATGCTCAGGGCTGGTCAATGCACCCTGCTGAGCTAATATCTCTTGTTTTCCCTAACTTCTTTGGCGGAATAAATCAAGATTATTGGGGTTGGATGAGCTTTACCCAAGCGTATCATTATGCCGGAGTTATCATCTTGCTCTTAGCCATCTTAGCCCTGTTTTTATCTAAAGATAAATATACCAAGATATTTGGCATAGGCATCTTAGTTGCTGTAATAATGTCTTTCGGTAAATATTTCCCTCTTGTCTCGAACTTACTCCATGATTATCTGCCCGGATTCAATAAGTTTAGGGTGCCGGCAACACATCTCGTAATTGCTCAACTGCTTCTTATTCCACTGGCTGCTATTGGCTTAAAAGAGGTTTTAAAAAGCGTTGGTAATGATAAATTCAGTAAAGTAATGAAACTGGCTCTCATCGTTGTAATCGCTCTTTTCATGGTTAATACTGTTACCGGCTCATCTATTTTCAAGGGGATGAAGTTTGTTTCAGGAGCCGAAATAGCCCAGTTTCAGAACTACCCGCCGGGAGCAGAGCTTAATAATCACATCGATAATTTGATGAGCAATCGTCTTAATCTGACAGTTCATTCTGTTCGCAACGGACTCTTCTTCCTAGCTCTGGGCATTGGTTTAATCTTTTTTTACTCCAAAAGAATGTTATCCAAAGAGTTGTTTATGATTTTAATCGGACTTGCCTTATTAACAGACATTGCCGTGGTAAATAATGCTTACTTCAAGAATCTCACGCCAAGCAAGAAAAATCAAGAACTACCAATGAACGGGATTGATAAATATCTGCATAAAAATTATCCGACAGGTAGTTACCGTATCTTCTCAGTGGATAATGTCAACGATGTCTCTTGGGCTTCACACCTGCAATCAATTGGTGGTTATCATGGAGCTAAGTTACAACGCTACAATGATGTACTTAATAACGCCATGAACTTAAATGTGATTAATATGCTGAATACTAAGTTCTTTATCACAAAAGAGAATATAGGCGAATCACCTTTAGCTACTATCAAAAAAGATAATAAGGTTGTCGGACTTTACTTCAATCAAGAGGCTTTAGAAAGAGCGTGGTTTGTGAATGAACTTAAAGTTATAGAAAACTCAGATGAGAGAATTGACTTTTTAAACAATCCTCAATTCAGACCACGTCAACTGGCTATTGTAGAATCTGATTTAGGCTTCGCAGGAGACTTAGGCATGGGCAGAGTTGTACAACTCCCCCAAGAAGACTATATGCATAAAGTCTCTTTCGCAATTAATGATTTAACCAACGCTGGCTTCTTAGTGGTGAGTGAAATTTATTACCCTGCCGGCTGGAAAGCCTTTGTCGATGGCATAGAAACTGAGATTTACCCTGTGAACCATATTCTGAGAGGTGTAAAGCTTCCTGCCGGAACAAAAACCTTAGAAATGGTGTTTGCTCCTGACAGTTATTATCTAAGCACAAAGTTATCCTTAGCAGGTATTCTATTATCTATCATAATCTTAGCTGGTGGCGTATTCTGTTATTATAGAAAAAAAAGGGAGATCAGTGAAACAGCTTAAAACTCACTATTATCGCGAAAACGAATATGATCTAGAGAACAGATTGCAAACTGTTCTGGGAGATTCACACAGAATCACAGTAAGCAAAAAGATACCCGGTGATATTGAAGTTTTGGTTCTTGCTTATCCAACTAAAGAAAAGCTAAGTATCGCGCCAAATTTGAGATATTTAATTGTTCCTTTTGTGGGGATTCCCGAAGAAACAAGAGTCTTGTTGCAAAAGTATCCTGACATTAAAGTCTTTAATATTCATCATAATTCACGTGTAGTTGCCGAGACCGTGATGGCTATGCTACTCACCGGGATAAAGCATATTATTCAGGGTGATAGAGAGTTTCGCACCCACGATTGGTCGTTCAGATATGGCATAAACCCCTCTACCCTACTCTATCAGAAGAGGATTCTAATCTGTGGCTTTGGTCATATTGGCAAGCTACTGGCTTCATTTTTGGAGCCCTATCAAATCGTGATTGATAAGATTAAACGCAATAATTTAGATGCAGAACAAGGTGTTTATTTTCTTGCTGATCTGCCTAACATTGTGGAGAATTACGATATTGTTATTAATATTCTCCCGGCTACAGAAGAGACTAAGCAAGTGTTTGACCAGGCTGTATTTGCCAGAATGAAACCAAGCTGCTACTTTATTAATGTGGGTCGTGCTTCCACAGTGGAAGAGTCTGCCCTATTTAGTGCTCTTAATGAGAAAAGAATAGCCGGGGCTGCTCTTGATGTGTGGTACAACTACCCTATTTCCGAAGCAGATAGAAAGAATACACCTCCGGCAAATTACCCTTTCCATACTCTTGATAATGTGATCATGAGTCCACATCGTGCCGGTGGTTTGGGCATGGCAGAGAATGAAGAATTTCGGATAGAAGAGCTGACCAAACTCTTAACTAGAATGCTAAATAACCCTGATTTAGAAGGCTTAGACTTAGGTCTTGGGTACTAAAACTATGGAAACAAATATCCCTTTAGCTGAACAGATGAGACCGCAGCAGATAGATGAGATTATTGGACAGCAACATCTCTTTTATCCCGGATCTATGCTTACCAAAATGATTGAGAATGATAACCTCAAATCCATTATCTTGTGGGGTCCACCCGGCTGTGGTAAAACTACTATTGCCAAGATTATTCAGAATAACACAAATCGTGAATTTGTTCAGTTTAGTGCTGTTTTAACCGGGATTAAAGAGGTGAAGCAGGTAATGCAAGAAGCGGAGCAGAAGTTTAATCTTACCCGCGAGCAGACTATTCTCTTTATTGATGAGATTCATAGATTTAGCAAATCGCAACAAGACGCGTTTCTGCCTTATGTGGAGTCCGGCACTATCATTCTGCTGGGCGCCACAACCGAAAACCCTTCTTTTGAGGTGATTCCTGCTTTGCTTTCGCGCTGTACCGTCTTTGTTCTTGATTCTCTGGATAACAATGATATTAAAGAATTAATTTTAAAAGCGAAGGAGCTTTATCTTCCTGAATTAAAAGAAGAAGTTATTGAATATTTAATCCAAATATCCGGTGGAGATGGCAGAAAAGCCTTGAACAACTTAGACATGCTTCGTGGTTATGGTAATCTGGAAACTTTGGATATTACGCAAGTTGAGACTATTCTGCAACAAAAGAGTATGGTATATGATAAAGATGGAGAAGAGCATTACAATGTGATTTCTGCCTTGCATAAATCATTACGCGGCAGCGACCCACAAGCCGGACTTTATTGGTTGGCAAGAATGTTAGAAGCTGGTGAAAAGCCAATGTATATTGTGAGAAGATTGGTAAGATTTGCCACAGAAGATGTTGGTTTAGCAGACCCCAATGCTATTACACAGGCTATTGCCTGTAAAGAAGCTGTGCATTTTCTGGGCATGCCGGAAGCTAACACTGCACTTTCTCAATTAGTTGTCTATTTGGCGACTGCTCCTAAGAGTAATGCTGTTTACAAAGCCTATAATAGTGCTAAAGAGTTAGCAGTCAAGACTTCTCACCTGGGCGTTCCGATGCATATTCGCAATGCTCCTACCAAATTAATGAAAGATTTAGGTTATAATGAAGGGTACAAATATTCGCATGATTATGACTATGGTTACCACTACCAAAGATATTTCCCTGATCAATTAGAAGAAACAGCTTTTTACACACCATCTCCCTTCGGATTTGAGAAAGATATTCAAAAGAGGTTGGAGTGGTGGGAAAAGTTGAAGAAGAAGCAGTTGGAGAAGACTGGGAAATAGGGGATTTGAAGAGCTCTCTATTTTGGCATCCGCTGTCCTCGTAAAAGAGAGTGAATGAATACGAATGTGGGCATCCGTAATCCCAATAAAATAGGGTACCCAAAATATGGATACCCCTATAATTCTCTTCAATTGTTAATTGAAAGTTCTGGCTTTACAAATATGGTTGAATCTTCTTAGATAATTTAGATTTGTTAACTAATCCTATGGACTGTTCTTTAACCTGTCCATCTTTGAACAAGATAACAGTAGGAATAGACATTACTGAGAACTTTCCGGCTAACCCTGGAGATTCATCAATATTGACTTTCACTACTTTAAGTTGTCCTTCATACTCTTTTTCTATTTTATCAATAGTAGGTGCTAAGGCTTTGCAAGGACCACACCAGGGTGCCCAAAAGTCAACTAGCACAAGCATTTCAGACTTCTCTACAACTTCAGCAAAGTTGGCTTCAGTTACTTCAATCATATTTACTCCACTATCGCCAAAATATCTGTACGTGAAATAATAAGGTACTTTTCATTATCTAATTCAACTTCATTACCGCCATATTTAGCATAAAGTACAACATCACCTACTTTTACAATTTCTTGTAACTCTTTGTCATTACCAACTGCAATAACTTCTCCCATTTGTGGTTTTTCTTTTGCACTATCTGGAATATATAAATTACCGACTTTCTTCTCTGTTGGTTTTTGATCTAACTTAATAACTACACGATCATCAATAGGTTTAAGTATCATCTTAATCTCTCCATTTTTTAAATTTATTTATGTGTTAAAAATCTCTTATTAGCAAACATATTTTCAGACTGCTAAAATTAGTCAAGTTTTTTTTGATTCTCAGAGAAAATAGTTAAAATGTACCAATTAAACTTGCCCTATTCCTGAGGAATGGGGCAATACTGGGGGTAGAATCGTACCCAGGGTCAATTCTGCAAACAGAATGAGACCCTGGGCTAAATTATTTTATCCTTTTCAGGGAATTAAACAGTTATTAATTCAAATTATCAATTCTTTAGTTCTTTAATCAGCGTTTCTAAATCTATTCGCAAATCATTATCTTTATTGAATTTATTATCAATCATGCGTTTGGCATGCAAGACAGTGGTATGATCTTTCCGATTAAAATAGACAGCTACATCTTTCAGCGATATCTGAGGAATAAGTAAGCAAATCAGGTACATTGCAACTTGTCGTGGAAAAGATATGTTCTTAACACGGGTTTTATCCATTACCTGTTTACGCGTAATGTTATAGAATTTACACACTTTATCAGTGATTGCATCCATCGTAATATCTTTTGGTTTATCCGTAATCATATCACCTAAAATATCCAACACCATAGGTTTAGTGATATCCAAAAGATTAAGTCTATTGTACGACGCATAAGCTAAGATTCTGATTAAAGACCCTTCTAAAGCCCTTACAGAACTCTTAATCCCATGAGCTATATACTCAAAAATATCAGATTGAAGTTCGATGTTCTGATTATCAGCTTTTTTCTTCAAGATAGCTACGCGCGTTTCAAAATCAGGGTTCTTTAAATCCGCTATCAAGCCTGATTCAAACCGGGTAACTAATCTATTTTCCAGATCAGAAATATCTTTAGGAGGACGATCACTGGTCAGAATAATCTGTTTCTTAGAAGCAAGAAGAGCGTTAAAAGTATGGAAAAACTCTTCTTGAGTTCCTTCTTTCCGAGCCAAGAAGTGAATATCGTCCACTAAGAGAACATCAACATGTCTAAACTTCTGACGGAAAGCCATCATACTATTTCCACGAATAGATTCAATCATCTGATTAGTAAATTCTTCAGAGCTAATATAATAAATAGTTTTATTCTTATCAACTTGCAATAGATAATGCCCAACAGCTTGCATAAGATGGGTCTTCCCCATGCCTGATTCACCATAAATAAAGAGGGGATTGTAAGTTGAACCGGGTGACTCTGCTACTGCCATAGCTGCAGAATAAGCAAAATTGTTGTTTTTGCCGACCACAAATTGTTCAAATGTATAATATTCATTTAATGGTGGCAAATCATAGGAATCTCCAAGACCGCTTTTTTTATTTTTCTGGGTAGGTCTTTTCTTTAATGAGGCATCATCGTTGAAAAACCTGATTTCAAACTTTCTTTGATAAAGATTAAACGCGACCTCTGAGATCATTGTAGCATAGTTTTTATTCAAAAACTCAGACGCTACTTTGGTGGGAGTCATTATAAAAAGAGTCTCATCCTCAAATTTGACTAATTGAGTCTCACTAAACCAAGTATCAAAACTCTGCTTAGCGACATGATCTTCTAATTCATCTAAAATATTTTGCCAAATGTCTTGATCCATAGCTACCTTTTGTTTCAAATTTATTATTATGTTATCCACACGGTGTGGACAACTATTAGTTTTTGTACAATACACCATAGTTATAGGCTAAAGCTATAATTACTAAGTATTTATTTAATTATACTAAAAGTGAACAATTAACTTATCCACAATTATTTATGGTTTCTCCACTCAAAGGCAAACTCTTCTTTTAAGTGGGTAAGGTAAAGTTTATTGAAGTGATTTATCTTGTCAAGCAACGATATTTTAACTCAAATTATTAACAAACTTGGCAACTTCCCTCTATATAACAATTTATATTTATTTAGGAAGAGATACAGAACTTTTGTAGAGAAACTCAACTGCTTGCTATGGTTCACTTTAAGAAGCAAAAATAATTATTCTTTTTATTTTCCTCAGAGTAAGAAGAATGACGAATTTATTGGTAGATTACGCTGATTAACGCGGATTATAAATAAGCGATAAAACCTCTTAAATTCAGACGTGTAAGACTAAAACCCATTTCATTTTAATCTTTTCTTGCCAAATATGAGCCTTTTAATATTCTTAAGTCAAGAAGAAGTTTAGGAGTTGCCACTATGAAAAGAATATTATTACTTATGTCCATTATTACTGTGTTAATAAATGTCTATGCTCACCCAAAGGTCGATTTAAGCGAAAGCATGGTAGCTAACTATAGCTCCAGAATCGATTCTTTGCACGGATTTGATGTAATAAGTTATTATATAGATATTGAGATTGATGATAGCAATCATTATATTTCAGGATTTGTTGAAGCGGTTGTCGTGGCTCAAGCCAATTTAACCCATGTTGAATATAACTTGGTTGGCTTAGATGTTGCCGGCGTAGAGGTTAACGGTATAACAACTGCTTATAGTTATGAAAATAATCTGATAACTATTCCGGTAAGTGTAGAAAATAATCAACAGTTCACGACAAAAGTAAACTATTCAGGCAATCCGCAGTTAACAACAGACGGCTATAATATCGGCATGATTTTTAGACCTGCTATGGTCTTTACTATTTCAGATCCCAATGCTGCCAGAAATTGGTATCCGTGCTATGATCACCCTTGGGATAAAGCAAAAGTTAGCTTCAATGTTACTTGCCGAGATGATTGGGTGGCAGCCTGCAATGGCTTACAGGGAAATACAGTAAATAACGGTAACGGCACCAAGAGCTATGAATGGATTGGTGAGAATCCGATGGCTACTTTCTTAGCTGTAATTCATATTGCTCCTTATCAATTAATAGAACAGACTTTTACCAAAACCAATGGTGAAGTCATTCCTATTCAACATTTTGTCCAAAGCTCCTACTACAATAATTGCTTAATAAACTTTGCCCGCGTACCGGAAATGATGCAAGCCTACACCGATGCTTACGGAGAATATCAATTTGAAAAATATGGACAAGCCTTAGTAACCATGCAAACTTATGGGGCAATGGAACATCAGACAATGACAACCTTGGGTACATCTTATATTAATGGCAATCCTAATGACCCTTCATATACTGTTGCCCATGAACTTTCTCATCACTGGTTTGGCAACTGTCTTACTCCTTTAACCTGGAAAGATGTCTGGCTATCAGAAGGCTTTGCTGTTTATTCAGAAGCAGTGTGGGCTAATCATCTGCTTGGATATGACGCAATGATTAGCTATGTAAATAGCAGTATTCAAAACTATTATAAGAATTGGCAAAATTCAAATGGCCCCAAGGTAATTTACGATCCTGCCTACCTCTCTTACTTCACCCCTCCTTCTTATGAGAAAGCTGCTTCCGTGCTACACATGCTGAGATTGGAGCTGGGTAATGAATTATACTGGTCAACTATTCGTTCCTGGTATGCTAACAATATTAATGGCAATGTGGTAACAGCAGAGTTTCAAGCTCATTGTGAAGCAGCCTCAGGCTTAGACTTGGAGCAATTCTTTCATCAATGGATTTATGCATCCGGGATTCCCTCTTATGAATATGCAGTTTTGCGAAACCCGACTACTAATCAGATTAGGTTTTATAATAGAGTAACTTCTGATACCAACACTGATTTCTACTTAACAATCCCCTTCTTTGTGGGTGAAGCTTCTGATTCTTTAAGAACTAATTTCACCCCCGGATGGAGCAAAACTTCTCCTCTAAATGTAACAAACATCGATGCTCCTATTACTGTTGATCCGGATAACTGGAACTTAGTTAAATCTTCTAATGAACTTACTTTAGAAATGCAAAATGTGTTTGCAGGAAGCAATCAAGCAATTTTAAGTTGGACTGGTTTTGCTGATGAAACTGACTTTTTAGGCTATAATGTTTATCAGAAGAAAGTTAGTGAGAATACATGGAGCTTAGCAAATCAAGAGCCAATTCAGGGAACAAGCTATTCTGTTTATGATTTAGAAAATGGTGAAGCCTATCATTTCTATGTAGTAATTACAGATTCAGAGGGGTTTGAAACTTATCCTACCAATAGCTTAGAGATGATTGTTACCCCTAATATTATTGTGCCTATGCAAGCAATTTTAATAGTTGATGATAGTGCTGATGGTGCCGGGGTTTTATTAAGTCCGACCGATGAAGCTGTAGATAACTTTTACAACACTGACGTTTTTGGCGGTTATGAAGTAGGCAACATAGATCTGAACCAAGAAGTGTTAACTTTAGATATTATCTCAGATTATGAAGTTTTAATTTGGCATAACGACACTGCAGCCGTAAGTTCTTTAGCTCAATATGAAGAGTTGCTAGGTAATTATCTTCTTTCCGGAGGTAAGCTAATCTTATCCGGTTGGAAGACAATCTTAGATTTATCACCCGGCTTTAGAGAGCTTTTCTTTGAGGTATCAGCTTACCAGGTTATTAATTCACCGGTGTTAGCTAATGCAGTGCACACTCACTCTACTTTTAGTGATTTAACTCCTAACAGCAGCTTATTACCGGGAATTTGGGATGGAAACTTATCGATGGTTACTACTTTTCCTGAAGCTGAAAATAGTTTCTATACTATGAATGATTCAGATACAGCAGTAGCGGTTAGTAGTACTTCCGGTAATATCTGGGAAACTTATTTCTTTGGCTTCCCACTTTACTACTTTCAGCCTGAACAGGTGAGAAGTGTGATTCTAGGGATACTTAGCAACACTACACCGCCTGTGGAAAATGACCATAATGTGGAAATAATTCCACAAAACTTAGTTTTATATCCTAATCCGGCAAAAGATTTTCTTCAACTCAAATCCGATGCCAGAGGAGATGAAATAATAAATATTTCTCTTTATAATATAAAAGGACAAAAGGTAATAAGTTATAATCAACAAGAGATGAAAGCCGGTAACCTAAAACTTGATCTCAGTAAAAAACAATTGGCAAATGGAGTTTATTTTGTTAAAATTTATAATGAGAAGAGAAGTCAAATTAAAAAGCTGTTGATTCTCAAATAATGATAGAATATAATTTAGAATTTTAGCTTAAAGGGGATTATCTATGCAAGATGAAAATAAAATTCCGCGGACTTTACCTGTTTTGGTAAATCCTAATTTAGTATTGTTTCCTTTTATGATAATGCCACTGATAGTAGCAGAGCCAGAAAGGATAGCCGTGATTGATTATGCTTTAAGTCATGATAAATCAATTGGGTTATTCTTACAAAAAGAGTACCAGGAAGATGATGATATTGAAGTTTATGAGTATGGCACAGCTGCGTCAATTATCAAGATGGTGCGAAATAAAGATGGATCCTTATCTGTTCTTTTACAAGGGAATTCACGTATTAGAATTGAGAAAATAATTCAACATGAGCCAATTCTTATGGTGGAAGTGGAGTCGCTGGTAGAAAGAACTGATGATACACCTAAGATTCGTGCCTTTAGAAAAATAGCTTTAGAGTTATTAGAAACAGTCGCTATTGAGAGCAATATGCCGGGCAAAGAGTTTTTGCCTTCTATTAAACAGATTCCACAAACAAGCAGAGTAGCTGACTTAATAGCTGAAAATACTGATATCCGAACTTTAGAAAAACAAGACATTCTCTCAACCATGGACTTAGTATTCAGATTAGAAAAGCTCAATAAATATCTGGCTGCCTTGATTAAACAGCTTCAATTAGAGAATAGAATCAGAAGTAATGTTGAATTAGAGATTTCTGAAGATCAGCGGAAATATTACCTCCGCGAACAGCTCTCAGCAATTAGAAAAGAGCTGGGCGAGTTTGATGAAGTTGAGCAAGAGATAGAGAATTGGGAAGAGAAAATAGCCAAAGCTAAGCTTCCTGATTATGTGCTTGTGGCTGCTGAAGAAGAGCTGGCTAAAATGAAAACTATGCAACCGGCTTCCAGTGAATATAGCGTGATTCGTAATTACTTAGAGTGGATAGTTAATATTCCCTGGAGTAAAAAGACAAAAGATAATTATGATTTAGTAAAAATAGAGAAAATTCTCACCAAAGATCATTATGGTTTAGAAAAAGCCAAAGAGAGAATCATTGAATTCATTGCTGTTAAAAAGCTTAGACAAGAAGCTAAAAGTCCTATCTTGTGCTTTACAGGACCTCCCGGGGTAGGTAAAACCTCCATTGGTAAATCTGTTGCACGTGCTTTAAATAAGAACTTTATCAGAATGTCCCTGGGTGGTGTTCATGATGAAGCCGAGATTAGAGGTCATAGAAGAACATATATCGGAGCTATGCCAGGTAAGATTATTAATGAGCTAAAACGCGCAGGCTCGTCTAATCCTGTCTTTATGTTAGATGAAATAGACAAGTTGGGAAGCGATTTTCGTGGAGATCCCGCTTCTGCCCTCTTAGAAGTTTTAGATCCTGAACAGAACTTCTCCTTTGTTGATCACTATGTCGATCTTCCTTACGATCTCTCTGACGTAATGTTCATCACTACTGCTAACTCTTTAGGTTCTATTCCTCACCCTTTGCTGGACAGAATGGAAATAATCGATTTCTCCAGTTATATTGAAGAGGAGAAAGTTGAGATTGCCAGAAGATATCTCATTCCCAAAGAGATTATTAATAATGGTCTTAGCAAGAAGCATGTCAAAATGACAAAATCTGCTGTTCAAGAAATAATCAGATATTATGTTAGCGAAGCCGGAGTAAGGTCTCTACAACGCACTATTGGGACTGTCATGAGGAAGATAGCCCGCAAGGTTGCAGAAGGAAATGAAGAGTTAGTAACAGTAACTGACAAGAATATCAAAGAGTTTCTGGGTTATCGAAAATTCTCTACAGAGTTGAAAAACAGAAAACCTGAAATTGGGATAACTACCGGCTTGGCTTGGACTAGCTTTGGTGGTGAAATACTCTTCTGTGAGGCTATTCAGATGCCAGGTAAAGGCACAATTAAGCTTACCGGACAGTTAGGTAAGGTGATGCAAGAGTCGGCACAGATAGCTGTTAGCTACTTACACGCGAATCATAAGAAATATAAGATTGCACCCGAGTTATTTACGGAAAACTCTTTGCATATTCACTTCCCTGCAGGAGCTATCCCTAAGGATGGTCCTTCTGCCGGAGTAACCTTAACAACCTCCATTGCTTCTGTCTTAATGAATAAAAAAGTTAAACATGATATTGCTATGACAGGCGAAATTACACTTCATGGAAAAGTTTTGCCTATAGGTGGACTCCGCGAGAAAATCTTAGCTGCCAAGCGTGCCGGGATTAATCAAGTAATGGTACCTGCAGAAAATCAAGATAGTATTGAAGAGTTACCTGATTATATTAAATCGGGTATGAAGATAGAGTTTGTGAAAAATGTTGATGAGATTCTTAAAAAGATGCTCATAGACTAATATATTATTGAAGTTAAATTACTCTTTTAATCTAAGTTTAGAAAGGAAATAATGAGAGATTTTATAGTTGAAGAAGTTAGTATTCTCTTAGATGTAGAAAAAGAATTTTATAATAAAGCAGAGTATGTGTTTAGAACCTACTGCTATATTCTCGAATTAATTCCTACTTTCTATTATGGAACAACGCGCAAACATGTTGATATTTATTATGGAAGTAACCTAAATAACAGTTATCCCTTAACGATAAAATATAACCATGGAGCTAATGACTTTTTCTTAGATGATAAGTTCTATCCTCAGTTTAAAGTTAGATTCAATAACTATAAAAATGAGAAGATTCCCTTCTTCTTTTCAGCTCCCGGTAGTATTTATTCTATCGGAGAAAAGACCGTAAGAATCAACAAAGATATTATTGCTTCCGGGTTTTACTTCTTATCATGTTGGAAAGAGCATATTAATAAAAAGATTAGTAATCCTGACAATAGGTTTAGATTTAAAAAATCTATGCAGTATAAATGGGATTTTACAGAGGTTCCGGTTGTTGATGCCTATTGTGACATTCTGGATAACATCTTGGAAATAAGCTTACCTAACTATGAAAAAGGGTTCAAGTGGAAGCATGATAAGAGTTTTTCCATGTCACTTTCTCATGATATCGACTATTGGGATGTGTGGAGTAAAGAACACTTTTCTGAGATCATGAAGTATAACAAGAGTAGATTTAAAAATACCCCGATAAAATCTTTATACAAAATAATGGGACACTTTCTCACTAAAAAGCAATTTTCTCCTGTGCGAGCAATGCATAAGATATTGAGAAAAGAGCAAAAAGAACAAGTAAGAAGTACTAATTTCATCTTAGTTCAGGATATTTCCGATGATGCCAGAAGAGCATATTTTGCTAATGATAAATATAGAGAACAACTCAAAAAAGTCTTTATCTCCTCTGATGTAGGCTTGCATGGCTCGCCTGAATCTGCATATTACATCAAAGAGACTAAGAAGGAGCTAGAGAAACTAAATAAACTTTTCCCTCAACCCCTCGGCTATAGATCTCATAAATTATCTTTTGAATATAGGATAACTTTTGACACTTTGGATAAAATGAAGGTTAAATATGATTCTTCTCTAGGGTATTGGGAACACATCGGTTTTAGAGCAGGAATATCTTTTCCTTTCTATCCCTATGATATAGAGAATGATAGACCCTTTGAGACTTTAGAAATCCCCTTGGTTGTGATGGATACTACTCTTATTTCCGAAGCAGGAATGCAGCTTAACCCTTTCACCGCTTCTTACCGTTTAGCCAAGTTAATTATCAGGGCAAGAAAGTTCCGCTCCCATATTTCAATATTATGGCATAACAGTACTTTCGATAAGATTGATTACCCCGGATGGGGCTGGCTCTATTGGTTTTTAATAAGATACGCGAAGAAGAATAACGGCTGGGTCTGCTCAATCGATGACCTTTATGAATTTTGGATTAATAAAACAAAGAAAAGTAATTCAGCTGATAACTTAGAAATAAAATAAATTTAATTAAAAGAAAGAGGAATATATATGAAATTAACAGATAATGCGAAAGTAGTTTTAGAAAAAAGATACTACAAGAAAGATAGTGAAGGCAAGATAATTGAGAATTGGGATAAACTGATTGATAGAGTCGTAAATAACATTTCACAAGGTGATAAAGATAAATATGATAGATATTATAAGTTGTTGGATTCAGGTGATTTTCTCCCAAATTCTCCAACTTTGATGAATGCAGGAAATGATTTACAACAGCTTTCTGCCTGTTTTGTACTTCCTTTAGAAGATAGTATGGAAGGAATATTCACTACTATCAAGAATGCTGCGATGATTCATAAAAGTGGCGGTGGTACAGGCTTCTCATTTAGTAAACTAAGAGAAACTAATGCCCGCGTTCGCTCTACTAATGGTGTTTCCTCAGGACCTATCAGTTTCTTAAAAGTCTTTAACAGTGCAACTGATGCTGTAAAACAGGGCGGAACAAGAAGAGGTGCTAATATGGCAATCTTGAGTGTTCAGCATCCTCAGATATTAGACTTCATCACCTGTAAAGAAGATACCACCGAGCTTAATAACTTTAACTTATCGGTCGGAGTTACTGAAGACTTCATGAAAGCTGTGAAAAACAACGATGACTTCCCGCTGATCTCTCCTCACGATCACCAGATTAAAGAGACTCTCAAAGCTAAAGATATATTTTCTCTAATTGTAGATAAAGCTCATAAAAACGGTGAACCCGGTATTGTCTTTTTAGATAGAATCAATAAACATAACCCCACCCCTCATATTGGTGAAATAGAATCAACCAACCCGTGTGGAGAGCAACCTTTATTGCCAAATGAAGCTTGTAACCTCGGTTCTATTAACTTAGATAACTTCTACTCCCCTGACGGATTTAAGTGGGATGAGCTTAAACAGGTTATTTATGATTCTGTGGATTTCTTAGATGATGTGATTAATGTTTCAGACTTCCCTCTTCCCGAAATCGATGAAATGGTTAAAGCTAACCGTAAAATCGGGCTTGGTGTGATGGGTTGGGCTGACCTGCTTTATCAAATGAATATCCCTTACAACAGTGATCAGGCTATAGAATTTGCCGCTGAGATTATGGAGTTTATAGATTATCATGGTAAAGTAAGATCAATGGAATTAGCCCAAGCTCAAGGTTCTTTCCCTAACTTTATAGGTAGTATTTATGATAATGCTACTCTAATTAGAAGAGATAATAAGTTTGACTGGAGTAAGTTGAAAGGTGCTATTAGACAAAACGGGATGAGAAACGCAACTGTAACCACAATTGCTCCTACAGGCACAATATCTATGATTGCTGATACTTCCAGTGGCATAGAGCCTCAATTCTCACTTGTCTATGTTAAGTATGTCATGGATGGCGAAAAGCTAATCTATGTAAATAAGCATTTGAAGCAAAGATTAGAACAAGCAGGTATTTATAGTGAAGAACTGATGGAAAAAATTTCAGAGGCTGGTGGATTAACTCATTTAGCTGAAATTCCGCAAAAGATAAAAGATGTCTTTGTTACTTCTCATGATATCTCTCCAGAATGGCACATCAGAATGCAGGCTGCTTTCCAAGAATATACAGATAATGCTGTTTCTAAAACTATTAACTTTAAGAATGATGCTACCACTGAAGATATTAAAATGGCTTATGAATTAGCTTATGAGACAGGTTGCAAAGGTGTAACTGTCTATCGTGATGGGTCGCGTCAGTTCCAAGTCCTAAATGTAGGCAAGAAGATTAATGAAGAGAAAGAAGTTCCTACAGTTAAACGTTCCCCACGAATTCGTCCGGAAATAACCAGTGGTATAACTCAAAAGATAGAGACCGGTTGTGGGCATATGTATATCACAATTAACTCTGATTCACACGGAGCTTGTGAGGTGTTTATCCAAATGGGTAAGGTTGGTGGCTGTGCTTCAGCTCAATTAGAAGCTCAAGCACGTCTAATCTCGCTAGCTCTGCGTGCAGATATTGATATGGAGTCTATTATCAGACAGCTCAAGGGTATTCGTTGTCCTTCCCCTATGTGGTACAAGGGCAAACTTATCACTTCTTGTTCAGACTCTGTTGCTACAGCTCTTCAAAAGTTTGTTGAATTAAAAGAGACTCATGATATCACCCATGTAGAATTTAATTTGGAAGGTGAAAAGAGTTCGGACTTGCACCAGAACCCACAATCTACTACTTCAATTAAGACTTGTCCGGAATGTGGCTCAACAGTGTACCATGAAGAAGGATGCTTAAAGTGCCAAGCTTGTGGTTGGTCAAAATGTTAGTTAACTGCTCAACTTTAGGTTAAATGGTAAAGATAGGTTGTATCCCTTTAGGGATCAGTAGTTTAGCCCGGTGGTTGAATCCTTGTATTTCAAGGATTAACCCCGGGTATAGAATCCCTAAGATAAACATATCCCTGAAAGGGATCAATAGATTTAAATAGTTGATTGATGTCAGTCAGGATCCGTTATAATCTATTTCACCCTTTCAGGGTTCTTTTATTTTTTAGATAATATACCCAGGGTCAATTTTGCTTGAAGGCAAAATGAGACCCCGGGCTAAACTACTTATCCCCTTTGGGGATTTAATCAAAAAAGCCCTCTCGTTAAGAAAGGGCTATTATATAACTAATTAATCTTTTATTGTTGTGAAGGATCGACTTCAACTACATAATCAGTAAGTTCAACACCGGGGATAAACCAACCATTAAGTAAGTTTCCAACTTCTTTATCAAAATCGGCATTCTTTTTTCCATTAGCTAAATTAACTGCTGTTACAAAAATCCTACTATCAATATTTACAAGACGAACTTGTATTTTGCTTTCTAATTGATAATCATTTGCTATTTTTAGAATTCTACTTTTGATAATATTAATTTCAGCTTCTTTTAAGAATGGAATCTTGGAGTTTTCGGATTGTTGAACAATCTCTCTTACACTCTCTTCGTCTAAAAATGCAGAATTATCGACTTCCACCGCTTTAACAACTTCTTTCACCACTGGTTCTGTTACCTTGGGAGTTTCGGTTGTTTTAGGAGTTTCAGATGCCTTAGGAGTTTCAATTTCTGTTACAATCGGTTTATCAGTTTTCATTACACCAAATTCAACTCTTCTATTAAGCTGTCTGTTCTCTTCAGTATCATTAGGAACTTTTGGAGAATCTTGTCCTTCTCCTCTATATTGAAGAATACCAGCCTCAATATTTTTATTCATTAAATATTGATAAACAGTCTTTGCTCTTTGCTCAGAGAGATTCTTATTATACTTGGCACTACCAATGTTATCAGTATGACCGACAATACAGACGTTAATATTTTGAGCATTAAGAATAGTAGATGCTAAGTTATCTAAGCTTTCAAAAGAAGCTTCTTTTAAAGTAGCTTTATCGAAGTCAAAGTAGATGTTTTCAATAACATAATTCTTCTCTTCAAGTAAAGTAATTTGAATATCATGAATTAGTTCACTAGCATCTTCATCAATTTTAAGTGAACTTGAATATGTTTGATAGTTAGGCTTTGCTATCATTAAGGAAACTGTTTCTAATTTAGGTAAATATATATTATAATATCCTTTATGATTAGACTGAGCAACCTTAGAGATCTCTTTATTATCAAAAGTGTATTTCCAATTAATGTCAGCAGAGACAGGGTTCCCATAATTATCTACAACTTCACCATAAACTCTAACACCATTCATGTACTCTTCATTAAGAATAACTACTTTAAAGATATCTTCAGCACCTTTACCTGTTCTTCTGTCTGAAGAAATAAAGAACTCATTAGAGTTATTTATACCATAATAGTGTCTTTCATTATAGATAGTATTAATTTCAGGACCTAAGTTAACAGGTGTTTCCCAATCTGTCCATGATTTACCATTCTTTTTAGCTTTAAAAATGTCAAATCCACCAAAGGAAGGATGACCATTAGAAGCGAAGAATAGAGTTTGACCATCCCAGTGTAGGAAAGGTGATTGTTCGTCATGAATTGTGTTAATTTTAGAGCCGAGATTTACAGGTTCTTGCCAACCGTTGTTATATTCCGAAACCCAAATGTCAAAACCGCCCAATGAGCCAGGTCTATCTGAGGTGAAGAACATAACTCTATCTTCAAAAGCATAAGGCTGTACATCTCTATATTTAGAAGAGAGTGCAACAATCTTTTCAGGTTTTGCAAAAGCAGATTGAACTCTTTTAGCTCTATAAATGTCATTTCTGCCTTTTTCATTATTATAATTACCAAATAAATAAGCCCACTCTCCATCATTTGAGAAAGAGTTCAATGATACATTATAATCAGAGTTTAAAGTTTTTACTGGCGCTGCTTTTCCCCAAGTGCCACCGATTCTCTTGCTTACAAAAATGTTTTCTTTTAATGTTTTACTATCTCTTGCAGAAGTAAAATACAATTCACTCCCATCACTACTAAGCACAGGAGCAAAATCAGGATATTCACTGTTTAAATATGTTGGAAGAAAACCAATTTGATATTGTGCAAGTCCTTTGGCTTTTCTAACTGCAGAATCTTCAAGTAGGAATAGTAGATCTTGGTAATAATCATAATCTATTCCTGATGCGTTTTTTACATAGTAGTCTAAATTCTGATGAGCTTTTGACATATTATCTTTAGCTAACTGTACTTTAAACATTACTAAATAGTTCTCGTAATTTTTAGGACTTTGCTCGATAGCTTTGGTCATAATGACTTCAGCTTCGTTACAAAATCCTCCCTCTAAGAAGCCCATAGCTTGTTCAATGTATGTTACTCCGGTTCGAGCAAACAGGATCGACAAACTTAAAAGAGCCAAAGCAATAATAAGTTTAGTTTTCATGAAATCTCCTTTTTTGATTAATTATCATTCATTCAAAACTTCTTTTAAGCTCTACCACATAGAGCTTAAAAGAAGTTTTGAGAGGGAAAATTCCCTCTCAAAACAATCTATCTTAGAATCTGAATGTTAAACCATATCTATGATTGTCTTTGTTGATTCCAGAGGAATCTTCTTTAACAAAAGCATAGTTCATTTCTACAACTCTAAATCTAATACCAAATCCGGCAGTAAATTGTCCATCATTAGCACCAATTCTAACACCAGCCTGAACTTCAGATAACATATTTTCCCATGAGCTACTAGAAGAGTTTCTCATTGTACCTAAACCGGTACCACTTTCTGTATCTGAACCAATATTTGTCCAGTATTCAGCACCCATGTGCACTGTGATATCTTTGCTGCTTTCTTCTTGCCTTAAATCTCCGGATACAGTTAAACCCCTAACAGGGAATATTGCAACACCGAGATTATATTGCATTGGAACACTTACTTTATTGAATTTACTAAATACGTCTCTGACATGTGCGCCAAAAGAGATATATTCGTTCATTTCATACATTGTGCCAAGGTCAATACCAAAGCCGTTCTGTTTGTCATCATTGATATTATCAAACATCATCTTAATACTTGAACCCCAAAGGAACTTTCCTGTGCGAGTTGCTAAGCTTAAGTTTATATTATTCTTTTGGTAATCATAGCTACCTGTTGAAGTACCGAAATCATCGTACCCATCAAAGTCAGTTGCACCGGCGTTTAGCCAGCTTACAGCCATGTAACCATGTTTAAATCTCATTCCCATGCCGGCAAAGCTTGTATTTCTATCTAAGCCAATACCGTCCATATAATCTATTCCTACTTGATAATCCACAATCTTAGCTAAGCCTGCAGGATTCCAGTAGGCAGCTGTGATATCATTCATATATGCAGTACCTGTACCACCCATTGCCATACCTTTTGCACCATACCCCATGCGGAGTTCAGAGTTATTATGGTTATTATCAGCAATAAGAGCGGAAACAAGACCAAGCATCACTGCTATAATTATCATCACTTTTACACTTTTAGTCATTTATTCCTCCAAATTATTAGAGGAAGGGGGCGTACCCCCTCCCAATTTTATTGAATTGCTATCTTAACAACCTTATTAAGTTCCAAAGCACCATCAACCACTCTAATTCTTGCGAAGTAAGCACCACGAGCTAAACTCTTGCCGTCGTCAGTTCTTCCATCGAATTGAATCATGTTATTAGTGTTTCCACCAATTGAGTTATGGCTAATTTTACGAGCAAGCTTACCGGCGAAATCGTAGATTTCAATAGTAACTTGAGCTTCTTTAGTAGTAGGAATTACGAAAGTACCAACACTTCCTCTTTGAAGAGGTGAAGGGTACATATAAGGTTTTGCAGTGAACTCTAAGTTCATGGCAGAGTAATCAACTTCAACATTGAAGTTCATCATCTTGGTAGTTCTGTTTCCAGCTCTATCATAGATGGTTGCTTCAATAAGATATTGACCTGTGCCACTTACAGGAACACGGCATACGTAAACATTGGAGACATTTGTCTTTGTAGTATCAACAACTACTTGGTTAGCACTGTTATAGACCATGATCTCTAACTTGTCTAAACCTGAAGTTGCCATTGATTTTACAGTAGGCATAACATCTGATAATTCCATCATAACTTCTACAAACATATTCTCAGCAAGAGTATATGCAGTATTAGCTTCAGGAGATACAAATACAACAGTAGGACTGTAAGAGTCAACTGGGTAACTGTGGTTTGCTACAGCATTACCACCAGCCACGTTAGAAGCTGTTACAACAAGTTTAATTGCACTTGCATCTGCAGGAATTACACCACCGTGGATTCCAACGATATATTCACCATTTGTAGGTTGAACAGTAAATGGTTCATAGATAACTACATTACTTGGAATAGCAATGAAGCTAGCCATAATAGATGTGTTATCTAAATCAGAACCGTTTCCATCAACTGTGAATGTGATACTATTATTGTTTTGTGTGTTAACCCAACCATTTGATTCTTCAAGATTGAAGATAGTAACGATTGGAGCAGGAGCTGTGATTTCGAAGTTTCTAGTAACAGTAGTTACGTTACCGGCTAAGTCTCTAGATTGAGCTTCGATTACATAAGTTCCAGCTTTTATAGGAGTTACAACAAGGTTAAATGATTCAGGAGTTTCACTATCAATTCCTTCAGCTTCAAAGTCACTGTTAAGAGAAGTAACTTTTATTGAAGATGATAATAAGCCTGACATTGTGTCTGTTGCAAGAATACTTACATTAACACTATTTCCAACTATAGTTGAGTAATTTTCAACCGGGTTAACAATTGTTAATTCAGGTTTACTGTTATCGATTGGATAAGTTTGACTTGAAGTAGTTTCAATTGCCCAATCGTTTACAGCTACAACTACAACTTTAATTGCTGTTTGGTCAGCAGATACGATGCCACCGTGGAAGTTGATAGTTCCTACACCGTTTACAAGAGTAACGGAGATAGGTCCTTGGATAACTTCGTTGTTAGGTAACTCTATGATGTTAGCTAGAACAGAATGAATTTCAGTACCTGTATGGTTTGATTCAACTGTTAAACCTAATTCATATTGTTGAGAAGTGGTAATCCACCAAGTATCATTAGCAAGAGGGCTAAATGTTACGACTGGTGCAGGGCCACCGACAACTTCAAAGTTAGCTGTTGCGGAACCTGTATTGCCGACAAAGTCACTAATAGAAGCAACTGCAGTATGTGCGCCAGGAATTAAGTCTGTAGCAGCATAAGCAAATGAACCATTATTAACTTCACCATTTATAATTACACCATCAAGAGTAACAACAAGAGTTGAAATATCAATTCCTGAAGCACCTGAGAAGTGTTGTACAAAATAGTCATCAATGAAATGACCTTGAGGGTCTGTGAATGAGAAGGCGATTTGAGCGTTAGTACCATAGTTAACTACAGGGTTTATAGGAGAAGTAGCAGTAACAACAGGATCCATATAATCTAAACTGAATGTTTGTTCAGCAACATTATTTACATCGATATCATCAATTGCATTTACTTTAATCTTCAAACCGAGTGAGTTAGGAAGCTGTAATTGAGCAAAACCGAATCTATACTCATTAGCATTTGCGGTAGGAACAGGGTTAGATGTCTGGATAAGAATTCCAGCAGGGTTAACATCTGTTATTGCAAGGATACTAACATTGATATTTTCAAGAGCAATTGTTCTGCCTGTAGCAGGAACAACAGTCATGAGAATTTGATTAGACATTGCAGGGTTTACCCACCAGCCGTTTTCAAATCCGGAGTTATCAATTGTAATGATAGGTCTATTAACAACTACATTAGCTGTAATATTAGCATTAACTACATTTATTTGGTCGAGGTTATTTACAGCAGTCCACTGAACATTAAGAGAAGCAACAGCTCTGTTGTTTCTACCTGATCTCATTGGTTGTGGAACTAAAGTAACTAACTCTTCTATAGATAATTCATAACTATAAACATTACCGGCAACAGTAATTTCGTTCATTGGAACGTTAATAACTGCAGCAACAGCAGGAGCATTGTTGGTAATAACTAAGTTATAATCAACAAGACCTGTTTGAGCATCTTGCATTGTTGCAGAAAGAGTTCTTTGTGCAGCAGAAAGAATAACTGTTTGGTCGATAGCTATTGTTGGTATTGTATTATCAACACTGAATGTTAATGTTTGGTTTGCATTGAAACCATTCATTTCTACATTCACCATTAATTCATTAACACCGGCATTCATATTTATTAAATCGAAACTAACAACACCATTAGTAAGTGCAATGTTATTCACATTGTTAACACCATCATTAAGGGTGATTGAAATATTTCCTAAACCGAAACCTGCAGGTAATTGATAACCTTGAGCTGTTTCTTCATGATATACAGTGAAGTCCATTGTTACATTTGGAAGAGTCCATAATGTACCAGCATTCATATATACATCATCATTAACAGGAGCAAAGTCAGTTACGAACATTTCGAAACCAACATATTGACCAACAGTAACTACTGTATTAACAGGAGCTGTGAAGGTCATAGTTGCGTTAGTTTGATTATAAGTTACATCAAGTTCAACAAAGTCTGCAAGAACTGCATCCCAAGCAAGAGCTACAATATCACCTTCAGCTGCGACAGTACCTGTAATAGGTAATGTATAAAGTGCGTTTCCGTTGGTAATAGATCTTACTAATACTTGGTCTGTAAGTTGTGCATAATGGTCAGCTAAGAGCATATCGTTATCTAACATAACAAACCAGAAAGGATTGTTGTAGGTAACTGTTACGCCATTATTAGTTGCTGTACCAATTTGTGTGTCTAGTTTTACGAATTTAATCCAGGCTGCATTATTAGCAACACCTGATAACCAGTAACCTGGTAATTCGTCATTAGCATTCACAACTAAGTTGAATTCATTGTTATTATTAATAGTTTCGTAACCTGCATAACCATTTTCATCAATTCTAATGACATTAGGTCTGCTGTCTGTATCAACTATTACTAAGTTATTTTCATGAATTTCGATATCTCCATTAGCATCTGTTAAGTCAAACATACCATTGTTGAAAGTTACATCAAGAGGATAAACAAGTGATGATTCTTGGTTGTTGTTCATCTTAACAAGAACCTTAACAGCAATAGCATTTTGAATTGCTTCAGCGTTGAAGTCGAAATCATAGAGAGGATCGTTGTTTGTTGTATTGATTGCAAATTCAATCCAATCCACATTATTTTCAGTATATTGTGCTACAACAGAAGTGATATTATTACCCCAATTAGTAACCTTGGCATACATTTTGTCAGAACTGATTGTTTCGTTGTTGAATTCGAAACCGGTAATAACAGCGTATGGGTCGTTTTCATCAGGAGTAACAACTACAACATTTTGTAGTACATTATTTGTGAAGTTATCATTGTCAGTTACGATAGCTTCGATTGTGTAAGTACCTACATTAGCAAGAAGAGCTGTGTTCCAAACAAATGTGTAAGGAGCAGTTTCTACTACTGTATGGGAAACACCATCTACTAAGAATTCAACTGAAGCCACATCTAAAGGAGCAATATTATTTATTCCGTCAGTGTAGTTAACATCAGCATTAATACTTACATTGTTACCAAGAACATACTCGGTAGTGTTATCAATGTTAGTAAAGAATACTTCAGGAGCGTCAGCATCAAAGTAAACCATTGAAGCTAAGTCAATATCAAACTGATTTGCAGGAACTGCAAGATCACTAATAAGTGCCTTGAAGTCATAGAAACCACTTGGAAGACCTAAGTTACCAAATGTTACTTCAGAAACAACGCCGTTAAGAACAGCAGGAGTTGTGCCGAGTGACATCCAAGTATTATTAAGTACATCAGCATATTGGAGTTCGATATTATTGTTTAAGATGTTAGAAGCATCAACATCAAAAGTAAGAACGATTTCATCATTCATATTGAAGATAGAACCATCTACTAAGTTGTTTGTGCTATTAGCAATAAGTGGAGTGATGTTATCAAATACTGAGTAAGTAACAACAGTTTCACCAACATTATTGTATTCATCTTCCATTTCTGCCTTGAAGTCATAACTTGCACCGATTACCCAACCTTGAGGAATATTCCACTGGTTGTTAGCATCTAATGTAAGAGGAGTCCAAACAGCAGCATTAGCTTCTGACCAGAAGTAGTTAATTACTAAATCATCAGTAGCGGTAACATTATCCATTGCATTAGCATTGAATGTGTAAGCCACTCCACGAGTGATTTCGTTGTTAACATTTTCTACAAGAACTAAAGCACCTGTTGGTACATCAGTATCTACGCTAAAGCCAAATACTTCAGTATATGTATGGCCAACAAAGTCAGATGTGATAACTTCAATTTGATAAGTTCCGGTTGTTAAAGCGGAAATATCTAATGTATAGTTAACCGCAACTGGATCAACTTGGTTATTTGTATCATAAGCAACTGAATAAACTTCAGTACCATCAAGAGCAATAACAACACTACTTAAATCAAGTACTGCATTATCGACTGTTACAGCGATGTCGAGAGCATTAGCAATTGCTACCCAACTATCTATAACAACAGGGTTACCTGCTTGAGTTACTGTAAGATCAGTTATCATTGGAGCTTCACTATCTACGATATCCACAACATAAGGAGTTCCGCCGTTAGCAATGAAGCTAACTTGGTCTGCTATATTATTGAAGATATTTTCAACTTGAACAGCTAATTGAACTTTTTCAGCAAAGAGATAATCCATGCCAATTGTCCAGTTATAATCATCAGCTGTGAAGCCACTTAATTGGTTCCAAGGAGAAGCTACATTATTATTTGCATCTAAGAAACGATACATGTAGTTAACTTGGTTTAAGAATTCTGGATGTGTAGAAACAATATTTCCTAAAGAAACGATATATTCTGTACCTCTGTTAACTTCAGTGGTTACAGCACCGTCTGTTGTGCTTACAACAATTTCAGGAACGATTGTGCTATTCCAGATATGTAAGTGAGTTTCATTAACAATATTGCCGAAGCCATATTCAGAAACGGTTCTTACTGTATAGTCGCCATCAAGGTTAGCAATATTCCAGTTAACTTCCATATATTTAGAATAACCGGAGATTGTGCCTGTACCGGTGAAGCTAGCAATTGGATTCCATGTAGCATTAGTAGCATATTGAACCCAGTTTGTTCCATCCCAATACTCGAAACTAACATTGTTTGGCATTATTACATTATTACCTTCAGGTAAGAATGCATATATATTAAGGATATTACCACCGATAACATCATGAATTTCATTGTTATCAGTTACACTTGTTTGATGATAAGTTTCAACACCATTTCTGAAGTCTGAAACAACCATTATCTTAGCTCCAACTTCTGCACTTCTAAGTACAAAAGTACCTGCATTGAAGATGTCAGAAACATAATCATTATGATCTGTTACTTTAACATCAACATTAACTAAAATATCGTCATGTCCATTAATAACTTCATCCATCATAGCTTGTGAAGGAGTCCAGTCAAATACTACTAGAGTTCCATCATCACTAACTTTTACATCAACAACATCAACAATAGCGTTGTGAGTAAAGGTTGCTTCTATCTCTTTCACACCAAGAGCATCATTATTAACATCTAATAATTGAGCTAAGTAATCACTATAAGTTACTTCGAATTGGTGAGTTGCTGTATAAATACCTGACATGTTAAGAGCATTATCAACCTGAGTAATTACAGGAGCATTTGTATCAACATGAAGGTCATTATAAAGAACAGGAGATTGGATATTAGCATTATTGTTGAAATCCTGAACATTTACTTTAAGATAGTAGTTACCATCAGGAACAGGAGTAGCAAGAGTTGTAAGATTAACTGAGAAGTCAGTAGTTCTTACATCATAAGCTGCATATGTTTCATAAACTAAACGATAGTTATCTGCAGGATTAGCTATATTAACTAACCATGCACGTACCATGTGAACATCATTTGCATTAGCATAAGCTAAAGTAAATTCTACATTTTCATCAAGCACATTATAACCATCAATAGTTACGAAGTTAAGAGCTGTAACATCATATTCAGGAGCTGTGTTATCAATGATTAAGTTCATTGGAACGGCAGCAGCTATATCATCGGTAGCATCTAAACCATCAAATGGTACTACTCTAAAGAGATAAGAACCATCTACGATTGTAGTTGTATCGAATTGATAAGCATATCCATCAGCCATGATAGTTTCAGTTTTAATTAAATAATTAGCTATTTCATTACCATCAATTACACCATCATTATTAGCATCAACATAATAATTTACAGTGTAACTATCTCTTAATAAGGTAAATGTATCTGACCAGTTATCGCCATTTTCCCATATTTCTTCCATTGTAGCAATATTATTGCTATCAATAATTTCCACATGAACACCAGGGATAACAGTGTAAGGAATTTGATCTCTATCGATACTGAATTTATAATCTACATCTAACATAGAATCATCAGTTCCAAGAGCAGTCCATACTCCGTCAGCAAGATATTGGAATTCTACTGAAATAATATCAGTAGGAGTAGCAACATTAGCAGTTAGTAAAGCTAAGCCATTGATAACATCATCAGCATTGTGATTAACAATAGTTGTTGTGATATCAATAGGATAGAGAACATTAACTGTTAAGTTGATTGCATCTGTTAATTCTTCATCTTCTAAAGTACCATTAAGAGGTCTAAGAACATTACCAAAAGCATCCCTAACCACAACATCACCTTCGATATTACCACGAGTATCTTCTGCAATTACTGCAAATTCAACAATATTACCGGTATCAACAGTGATACTGAATTCATACATATTGTTTGCATCAACTTCGTGATCATAAGCGATTAAGTTCCAACCAGCACCATCTATATTTCTATAGAGATTTACCGGAGGATAGATGTCATCATTAGCATTGTTATACCAAGGTTGAGTTCTGTTTGCCCAAGTAGCGGTATTTTCTGATGATAAACCAAGAATCTGAGCTCTATCGATTTGGATAGTTAAGTTCTCAGCATTTTCAGCTATCACAGCAATTGGGTTTCCATCATAAACATGGAAGCTATTCATTGCTGCACCACCATTATCAGCATCTGTTACGTATGCTAAATTTGCAATAGTAGTTTGCGGAGCTTGGTTATCAACGAATACATCAATAGGAGTTACTACAGAAACGTTACCATTAACATCAGTAGCAGTAACATTATAAGTAATTACACCTTCACCTTCAATCTCATTAAGGCCGATCCAAGGAATAGATACGGTATTTGTTATAGGGTCAACAATGATGTTTGTATTATCAGCAACATTAATTCCGTTATAATCAACAATCATAACATTAATATCAATGGCAAGTGCATCATTATCAACTAAATCAAATACTAATCTATCTGTAGCAGCATCATAGTAAGTATATGAAGTGTGAGTTACAGAAGCAGCGTTTATTGTAAGTGTTGGTTTTAAGTAATCTACTCTGAAACCAGTATCAACATTAGTAACGCCTGATTGGATAACTTCGATACTTGTATAACTATCAATTAGAACTGCGTAGAATTCATAAGTATAGTCAGTACCATCGTAATTACCGTTATTTGTATAAATTGCAGGATCTACAGTAATCCAGCTATTCCATTTACCTGCGGTTTCATCCCAGCAGTTAATTGGTGATACTATATTATCATTACCATACTGAGGATTAACGCTAGCGTCATTATCAACAGGTAATGTAGAAACAATACCGGTGGCAGTTTCAATTTTATTAACATAGAATTGAATTTCTGAAATACCGGCTAAGCCGTTTGGATATTCTGCATATAATCTTACATTATTTGTGATTAATGGATTATTTGGTGAATAGACAGTTCCATTAGCAATAGAATTATCTGTATCATAATTATCATAATCTATTAATGTTAAGTTATAGAATTTATCATAAGAAGGATTAAGTATTGTTAGAACTGTTGAGAAGTCAGCAGCAGCTGAAACATTACCCACAAAGTCAAATGCTTGTGCAGTAATAACAACTTCACCAATATCAGTTGCATCATAAACCCAGTTAACAAAAGAAGTTGCCGGGTCAATAGTTAATAAATCACCATTAACAGTTAATTCAACATAGTCAACATCAGTCCAAGTACCAACAAGGGCTGTGAAATCTATATTATTATTAGCTGGTGTGATATAATCATAAACAACTTGGTAAGGGTTAAAACCTGCAGCTAACACATCAGTTACTTCAGGAGCTGTAACATCAGCGACTGAATAAGTGAAATAAGTGTCACTTACGGCTCTCATCTGGCTACTTGTTGTTAAAACTCTAACAATGTAGTTTCTAACATTTTCGTCAGCATCTAAATTATCACCATTACTATTTAGGTCATAATCTGGATTGTATTGGTATGATGTATAAATAGAATTACTTAAATCCCATTCAAAACCATAAGGATAAACACTATCACTTGTTTGAAGAACAAGATTTGCTAGGTCATCTATATAGTCTCCATCATTATTAGAGTCTAAGTAAACTTGGAATTCAACTGTGTTTACTACACCGTCAGGATCATTTACTAAGAATTCAAGTCCAACATCAATACCACTATTTAAGATAATAGAAGGATCGGTAAGTGCTGTAACACCGGAAGGTGAATGTGCATATCTGAATTCTTGAGTATCGCTATAAGCATTACCTAAAGCATCAACAGCATTAACTGTGATGATGTAATCGCCTTCAGCTAAATCAAATCCCGAATAATTTCCATTGAATCTGAATTCAAGGACATTACCATTTAAGGATGTAGTTAAGTTAGTGAATGCAGGAGTACTTGGAGTAACAATGCCTAATGCCATTGAAATATTAGCAGTAGCAATACCTACGCCATTAGTACCAAACATAACAGGATCTTCTAATTCTACTGTTAATGAAGTCCAGTTTTTGTCATAACTTATAACACTGCCCCAAGCATAACTTGTTGGACCGGAAACAGAATCAAATGTGATACCATTAGCAATAACTACCGGAGCAGTTGCATCAAGTAAGATTGTTTCAGTTTCTGATTTTATGAAACCATAGATATTAGTATAAGTTACAGTGATGTCAAAGCTTCCAAGAGTTTCTGCATCTGCTGTGAAATCAGAAGCATCAATTGTTAAGCTTACTACGTCACCAACCATGTTAGTTGGATTGAGATCGTTAACAAGTTGAGGACTGCTAATAACAAAGTCAGCTAAAACAGGAACATAAGCTGGATCATAAGTTTCACCGAAGTTACTAAAATCAACTAAGAGTTCAAAATCACCAAGAATAGGATTTTGAGTTCCAGGGTTATTAATAACTATATCAAATTCATCTCCATCAACTTCTACATCAAGAGATTCATGGTGTTCGAATACTGTTGCAGTAATTTCAAACGGATCTCTGATAGATGTGATATTTAGTGTAACGATATCGCCTTCGGTAAAAAGAGTAGGATCTGTAATAGTAACCGGGATAGTTACTAACCATTTAGAGTCGTGATCTGTTGTTGAAGCAACAGTATAAGGACTAAATGCTAATCCGGCAATCGGGTCAATAGTTACATTGTTAATGAATTCTTGATATACAGTATTTATATATACATTAACTACAGGATTAACGACTTGAGTGCCACTAACAGCTAACAAGTTAACTGCATTATCTGTAATTAATTCAACATGTTTAATTATAGGAACGATAGGACCTGAACCTGCATAAGAGATAACCTTACCTGAGGCACTGGTCATTTGTCCTGTAATGTTTGTAGCAGTTACACTTACTTCTTGTGAAGTTAGACTGTGGCTATCTTTTACAAGAATACCGGTAACTTCAGCAACCCAATTTGTTCCATCCCAAGTAATATTACTTTGAGGAACAACATAAGGATCAGCCATATCTAGGATATTGCTGAAATCAGTTAATGTAACGAATGGTTTAAGTACTGTTCCGATTAATGGAGCATTACTGCTGAATACTACTTTAATAGTAGCATCATCACCAGGTGTAACATAATACATGCCACTTTCGCCTAATGTTTCACTCCATACTGAGATAGCTACTAAGTTAGTAGAAGTAACATCAATAAGGTTATAAACATTAGAAACACTATTTTGACTTACTTCATTAGTTGAATAAGTAATTCTGTATTCTAATGGTAACCAGCCTAAAGATGTTTCATTAACAAAAACATCTGAGCCTAAGAAATATTGATTATTACCGTTATCAACTAAAGTAACCCAGTCATTTGTTGCTAAGTTATAATTATCAGCAAGAATCTCTACACTAGTTACAGTAGCATTATCATTTTGATGAGGTTCAACTTCTAAGATTAAACCAATTCTTGCACCAGTACTAATATAAGGTGATGTTTCAGAATTCATTCTGTCAATTCCATCATATTGGAAAGCAGTAATACCTTCAACATCAGCTTGGCTGGCGATAAAGTTAATAGTAGTTATTGGACCTGCTTCAGCATATCTAGCAGAAGGTGAATTATAAACACCTGCATAGTTTAGATGGCCTACTAAGTCTTCCAACTGGTTAAACTGAATCTCAACTATATCAGTATTAGTTACTAAGGTAGGATCAACCGGAGTGAATTTCCAGATAAGGGCTATTTCGTGAGGGCTTACGACTTCACTTCCTAACAACTCAGGTGTCATCCAGTTTCCGGAAATAGTTGGCAACGCTACACCTGCTTCAACAACTGAAACACCATTCATATCTTCAACAATTCTCTTAACAAAAAGAGAACCATCAAATTCATAAGAATTAAGGTCCGCAGGATTGTTTAAGCTAAGGTCAAAGTTATGAGGACCAACATGGTTAGCTAAGGTATTTATACCGGGAATTGCATTGGCTGTAGCAAAATCAGTGATAGTGCCGGCAGCTTGTACAATTGAGTATCTTTCATAAGTAGGAACTTCTAAATCAACTTTGATATCTCTGAATATTGATATTGGAGTAGAGATGTAGAAGTCATTATATTGAATTTCAACCTGAACTGTTTCTCCATCAGCATAAGTATTCCAACATGCTTGGACATCAGGTATTTCAATCCATTCAACTACATGAGTGTAATAATTAACACCACCAACAGTTACAAAAGTAGTTGTAACATCACCGGCTACCCAGTTAACATCAGGGAAGTTATTGGTAATATTATCAAACTCTGCTCTTGGGTTAATGTTACTCATTGGAGTTACAACAGTCATTGTTAATCTTACATCGTGTTCAGGAGCAAACCAACCGTCAGGGTCAAAACCGCTATAACGTTCAGGTGAGATACCATTGAAGGTGTATTCAGGAACATTGAGAGCAACTACATCTTGATTATAAGGAGTAGCTACAAAATCAAAGTCTGATCTAGCTTCAATAACAAAAGGAACAACTTCAAAGCCATTAATTTGATTTGAGAAATTAGCATAATCGAAATCTGCATTATCCCATGAATAAGTATAAGTATTCTTAACAAAACCTGTTTTAGGTTCTGAATGTAATACTGTATTATCTAATTGAGCTGAAGTAGCTGTGATTCCTTTATATTTGAGCACAACATTAGAGGTTGTTAATTGACCTGCATGAGCAATAATATCTGCCTCAAATCTAACAGTTTGGTTAGAATCAATGGAGAAATAGTTGTCAGTTGGGCTACCATTAACAAATGCTCTAAAGTCCACAATATTAACTTGGTAGTTATCTACAAATGGAACGAGGGTGTTAGTACTTGCATCGATTGATTCAAATACTGAGTGCTCATTAGTGTGGATAATTTTAAGTTCATCTACCTTTAAAGTAACATATTCTGGATTTCCAATACCAAAATCATCGATTATGGCAGTGTTAACACCATTAACTAAACCTGCATTTATAGTTTTGGTAGTTCCGTTATTTAAAGTAATAACAGCTTCCGAAATTCTATTTGCATAAGTTAAGTCAAATGTAACTTTAACTTTATTATTATTTTCAAGAATATCTATATGATTACCGTGATCAGCTAACTGATCAGGAGCAGTAACATTAAATATCTCTACATTAGTAATAGTAGGAACATCTAAAATTGCTCTTGCATCTTCATTATATTCAGTAAAGAAAGCATAATCTGATGTAATTTCTAAATTGAAGTTGAGATCAACATAGCCCATGAATGGAGCTACTGAATCCACAAATTTAGCATAATCAAACTTACTTTTTTCCCATCTATAAGTAAAGGTATTCTTAGGAAAACCTGTTACAGGTGTGCTTTGAACAGGTGAACTCATTAAGGTAGGAGTACCTGCCACAACGCCGGCATAGTTGAGAAGAAGCTTGTTAGCACTGATGTGTCCATCATAAGCTACGAAAGTAGCTTCTACATAGAAATCATCATGTGCTTCAGCAGAGAATACATTATCTGTTTTTTCTACACCATTTTCGAAGAACTTAAGATCGCTAATAACAACTTGGTTATTATCAACAAATGTCTTTACTGCAGCAGCATTATTGTTAGCAGATGAATTATCAGCTAAGCGCTCATAAGGGTGTACAATTGCAACACTAGCAGTAACGAACTCATATTGAGCATAACCAGCTGTATTAAATGGATTAATAATTAACTCATTATAGCCATCTACATAATTAGTGATAGGGAATACCGGCATATTTTTCAATGTAATATTAACAGCATCGATTCTTTCAGCGTCTGTTAAATTAAATGAAACTTTAACTTTATCCCCATTTTTAATAATGTTAGGATGAGCCGGATTGGTATTTTGAACAACAACATTACTAACAGTTGGGATTGGAATTACGTCAACAATATGAGAATGAGTTTTCGTATTGTCTAACATATCCTTTGCCACAAAATTAAATGTTAATGTGTTTGTTGTGTAGTTAGCAGGGATTGTAATTAGCCACTGATAAACATTATCTGCTAAAGCAGTAGCAACTGTATTATTAGGAATCAAGGCACTATCTGAACATTTGATAGTAACTTTGTCGTCTTGTACTCCTGCGATATTATCAGTGATCTTGTATTTTAATGTTAACACGCTATTTTCATTTACAATGTTTGGCACTGTATTATTAGTAAATATAGGAGCTACATTATCATAAATTACACCGTTATAAGTGAAATCATGATTAGTATGAACTGCTACATCTCCAGGAGTAAATCCAAGAGATAAATTAACAGGGATGGGTATAACATCACCGGTATTGATTCCTGCAGCTACGCCGGTATATGAACCGGTATATTTGATTTCCCAATTTCCATTGGCAAGATCAACAACTTGAGGAGCTGTGGTTGTTACACCAGTAAATTTCGAGAAATCTACTTCACAGAGATAACTCTCAACGCCTCTTGTAGTTGCAATAGGAGTAATTCCAGGATAACCTTTAATGCTAACATTAAATTGGAAGTTACCTGCTTGAGCAGCTTTATCTAAAACCGAGTCATTATCACTATTAACAAAGTAGAAAGCCGCTGAAGTGGTTACTACTTCCGGAGCTTCCATTAGCACAACAAAGTGTACGAAAGCTTCTGAAGAGTCAGTATGCCAAGCATCAGCATCATAAGGATATGGAGGATTGTTATGTCTTCCAGGGTTTCCACCAAAGTCATTAGGTGTTCTGAGAATTAAGGTATAGTTAACATTCTCTAATACGCCGTCTGCAAAAGCAGGGATTTCGGCAGTGATATTAAAGTTTTTATAACCGACATTACCTGAATTTGGACAAGTAAATGTATCACCTGAACCAACGGCTGTAATAGTAACACCCGCACCCGGTACTAACTGAAGAGTATCTTCGTTGTACACAAGAGCTGACCAACCATTCTCAACTAAATGTTCGTTAGTTTCAATATCAAAATTGAAGCTATTGATTCCATTAGCTAAGAATAAAGTATTTCCGGCGGGATTAGGAAGGTATTTATTACCATCTGTTCCTAAAATCACAGGATTTTCATTATCTACGCGAGTGTCGGCATAAGAGTAAGCTGTTTGTGGAGCAACATAACCTGTGTCGGTATAACCTTCAGGAGTAACTTTTAGCTCTACATTAAGTAACTTACTTCCTAGTACGCCAACTATATTATTGTTTGAGTTTGTTAAGTTGGCAAATTGGAGGCTCCCATTAAAGACACCTGAATCTGCTAATCTAACACCGGTTGAACTTTTTACTAAAGCTGGATTATCCGGATCATAAACTCTTAGAGTCCAAGCATAATTCACATTGGAAGCATCTATCTCAAAGGAGATGTCATTAAATGGATGGTCTGTACCATTGTGAGGCATTCCTGCTTCATTAGCTGGATTGGTTACAGCATCATAAGCCCATGATGGATTACCGGGGCTAATACAATGTGGAACAACATCAACAATATCATTTACGATCACAGGCCAAACAGGCTGTACCGGTCTAACGATTTTGAATTGTTTGTTTCCTGCAAGTACATTATATACATTAAATTCACCGTTTTCGAGATTTCTGGTAAGAACTTCAATTTTAATATCTGAAGTTGCACTACCATAAGTGAAATATCCGGTAGCAGTTTCTGCAAAAGCAGACATTGGAACTGACAGAGTTACTCTATTATTAGCATCGAAAGTTGTAAGTTGAGCATTGAATTGAGCAGGTAAATTAGGGTTATTTCTTGTGAAAATAACTTTTTCTGCATTATCTACATTACTTACTTCTATTTCGATATCTATATGATTACTACCTGTACTGAAGTACATATCTCCACCAGGGAAGTATGAATTCACATAGAAAATAGGAATTAAGCCTTCCATTGCATCTAATGCATTAGCTCCACCCTCATGGGTGCTTGCAATTTTATAAGATGTAATTAAAGATTCATCAGTTGGATCCGGTGGGATGATTGGTGGAACATAGCCATCATAATCATTTACCAACGCAACTGTTTTTACTGAAGTTCTGATATTACCTGCATTATCTTGGATATAAGCAGTTACAGTATAATCACCGGCTGCATATTCAAGTGTAGAAGGAGACCATGAGAATTCAGCTTTTGTATTCACTGTAGCATAAGCTTCAGTGTTAACAAAAGGAATAGCCATTTTACTTTCAACTAATCCACCAAGTTGAGTAGAAGCAGGGTAGAAATATCTTTTCATAGTTGGGTTAGCAACAGAAGCTACTTCAACCCAATACTTTACGAACTCTTTTCTTTCCGGTTCTAAGTCATTGGCAAAATCTCTTTTTACAGAAAAAGCAAAATAGACTGCATCTGTAGAAGTAACTGTGTCCTCAGGTCCAAAATTATTTTCTTCGCCTTCGGCATTAGTTGATTCATCAATTAGTCTATTAATAATGTATCTTTGGTTATCACTGGCTGAATCAAATACTCTTAATTCTGACGGTGTACCATTAAGATTTTCAAATAGTGGAGCAATATTATCCACAACAAAATCCAGAGCATTCAATTCTGTTTGTCCCTGGCTAATTTGAGGATTCATTACCGGAGGTAATGATTCTAATGTTGTCTCATTTCCGGCAACATCAATAAGCTTAACTAGGGTTAAACCATAAATGCCTTCACTTAAAACACTACCATCAACTTTACCATCCCACACGAATGTAACCACATCACCTGCGATAGTAACATTAGAAGCACCGGCAGTGAAGACAATATTTCCAACATTAGAATCTGTATTTTCATTTTGCACTAATAATACAAATTTGTTTGTTTGACCAACTTGACCAAAACCAGGAATTTCAATTTTAGCTGAAATTGTGTTTGGCTCAGTATCCCAAATACCAAACATATCATTGCCTGGTGAAAATCTGAATTGACCATTGTCTTGTAAATCAGATATGTTACCGAAAGTAGGTCTGCTGGTGTCAGCAGGATATGGATTATTAGCTGCATCTCCGCTTATCACATTGGAAGCGTGGACTACACTAACATTACCATTTATGTCAGTCATTTTGATAGGTACAACAATTGAAGGGGTATATCCACCAAGAATTCCATTTTCAGTTAGTACATAAGTAGCTGTGAAAATTTCAATATTTCTAGTAGTAACCACTTCAGCAGGACCACCTATTGAGGTAAGATCAAGGGTTGCTGCAACGACATCTTTTGTTGAATCATTCCAATTTCTACGGAAAATAAACTTTACTTGATCACCAATACCGAAAGTAGTTTTCCCGGCAGGCGATTCAATTAGAGTTGATAATCCATTAGTAATAAATGGAATTTGATTATCGATTGGTAAAAAATAGTTTGCTTGTGTATTAATGGGGTCTGTTCCACCATCAACATACACAAAAACTTGATAAACTTCACCTGCTATAGGCTTGTTAACATCTCCGGGAACTACAATATAATCACCTTCATATGTATAAGCTGCTTTACTTGAGAAAGCTAGCTCAATAGAAGCTGATGCCCCGATAATGTTATCGCTCTTAATTTTTACAGCGTCTATTGTAGCATCTGAGTTCATATTCACTATAAAGTGAACTCTTGAGCCTACAACAGCAACTTCTTGTACTACATTATTCGAATCATAAATAACATGAGTAGCAGTTACTGTTGTAGCAGCAAAAGCCAGGCTTGTTAGCATGACGAACAATAAGATTAAAATCGGATGTTTGTTAAACATAATTTGAAACCTCCAAATTACAATTTTTTTTCTAATATTTGTAAGGATATACCTGAATATTCAGGCAACCTCGTTTCAAAACTCATAAAATTTTGCGCATTTCTGTCAATTTCTCCACACCAAAAAGATGGTCCACCACGGTTCATTACTGTCAAAAAGTTCTTGTCTAACTTGCTAATCATTAGCGTTTTCTCCTATCTAGTTTTATTATTACGAAATTCAAAATTAAGTCAGCCTTAGCCAAAATATAAGTTCATTCTTCCTATTTGTTAACTAATGTCAAAAATTGTCAAGTTTTTTATTTTTTATCTTAGCTTTTTTTGTCTTTATATAAATCAGGGTTTATTTAGTCTTTAAATTGGGAGAATAAAAAGCATGTTTTATGCCAAATGCCTGAGTTGAAAACTTGCCAATATTAGAATCTTTCTAAAGAAATGCCATTATTCCCTAACTAACTACATGGCATTAACTTTAGCCCAAATTTATTCATAAAGGACAAAGAAGATTTATTTTGTTGATTTTACCTAATTTCAATGATTACCAAGTTTGCAGGTGTAAACAGGTAAATTGTGTTTCTTTGTTCAAAACAGTGATTAAATTTGGAGAAAATAACCACTAATTTCATTTTCTACACCTATCGCCATTCTGTCATTAGCTTGACCTGCATAGGTTTACCGATACTTTAGCGACATTTAATCCGAGTAGTCAAGAGGGTGCCAGGGGAGTCTTAGGGAAAAGAACAGTTTTATTTTGGGAGGAATTATAAAATCAGGAAGATCGAGATGTTATAATTTTCAATCTATTCACCTGACTTAGAATGGTTTAGATAATTATAATAGTGAGTATTTACGATATTTCTCTTAATAAAACAAATTTTCTCTTGACTAAATTGTAATAACTATTTACAGATGGTTATACAAAGTTTACACTAGAAAAATCATTTATTAATCAAAATATGAGGTTGTCATGGAAATTGGTACTAACCAAGCTATGGAAAAATATATTGTCGAGAAAATATCTAAGCTGTCAGAGCTTTTAAATAAGTTAGAGGAGAAGGGTAGTTCTTTAATAGAAGTTACAGGAAATGCGGGAACCGGTAAGTCTCTGTTGTTTAAAAACTTAATCCAGAGGTTAGAGAAAAAAGGTAGCTTCTATCATGTCTTAACTCCAAGTGTTTTTGGACAGAACCACTTTAAGGAATTTATTCAGTTAATTACCGGGATTAGCGACAAAGATTTCCAGACTATTCATGATTTAAGCAAAGAATACAAAACCGGGCAAAAATATGACTTCTTCTTCTTCTTCAGTGAGCAGCTAAAACTTCGCGATTTTGCACGTCCCGGCATCATGCTGATAGATGATTGCCATCTGTTAGACTCCTATACACGCGATTATATTCAGTATATAATTAATTATTGGGCAGAAATTCCTTTGAAGATCGTAGCTTTTACTCCTGTAAGTAATTTCACATTTTCTGAACAATTCGTGTTGAATTTTCTTACCCAAGAAGATATTGTTAAAATACTGGAAGTAAGTTTCCCTAATATGAAAAGTGATTTTTTGCATGAAGCGGAAATAATTAAAAACATCTCTAAAGGTAATCTCTATATAGTAAACCATATTGTTTCATCTTTATCCAAAAGTAGAGGAAAGTTAGACCTTACAGAATTCATAGATAAAAACTTAGATAGTTTCGCGATTCACGGCGCAAGAATTGAGTCTTTAACTGATTTCCAAAAAGAGATACTTTCCTGTATTTATATCTTAGATAAACATGCGGAGTACAAGATCTTACAGACTCTCTTTCCTAAAAAATTGGATGAAAACCTGGAAATCTTAGAAAAGTCTTATTTAATCGTTCATCACAAGGGTAACTACTTTATTCACAAAATTTCTTCTTATCAATATTATTTTAATAATTTGTCAATCAAGAATTTCCAACCTCAAATTGAACGATGTGTGGAACTTTTGCAACACTTTAATATTGATTCATATAATATCGTAAACTACTATATCTTACAAAATAACTATGATGCTCCGCTCTTTAAACAGGCGTTAGAAAACTTAAAGTTACTATATGATTATCAAAGTATGATAGTTATCCTGAATTTTATGTTTGTGAAGCTTAAAAAAATAGATAAGAAGTTAGAAATAATAAAACAACTGGGTTTGGCTCACTTAGATTTAAATAACTTTGAGAAATCTGCTGATTACTTTAGAGAATATCTGCATACTTGTAGCAAACAAAGTTCACCGGAAGCGGATATTATCTATTATTTAGCCAAAGCTCTTTTTAACTCCAACTCTTCTAACTTTGCCTTAGAGATTATTAAACAGTACTCTCCTGAAAACATAGATACTCTTTGGACAACGAAAATCATGTTATTAAAAGCTGAGATTTTAATAGACAATGAAGAATTTGTCGAATCTAATTTAATGTTGGAAATGACTATTCAGAATGCTTTCCTAATTGAAGATAAGAATATGCAAGCGAATATTCTGGCAGATACCAAAAAACTCACCGGTAAATTACATTATTTCAATAATGATTATGATAAGGCGTTTGATCAGTTTCGAGAAGCTGAGTCATATTATAAGAAAGCTGAAAACTTCATTGGTTTAGCAGCAGTTTATAATAATATTGGCGTTTTACATCAATTTAAAGGTGAATATGATAACTCTGAAGAGATGTACCAGAAGAGCCTTGCTATCGAGCAAGAAAGATATAACCTCAATGGAATCTCTGTTTGCTATAACAATTTAGGTGGTTTAATGGATGATAAAGGTAATAGAAACAAATCTATCTATTATCTCAAAGAAGCTTTGAAAATACAAACTCTATTAAATGAGCCATATCAGATTACCAATATCTACAATAACCTGGGCGTAACCTATATGGATGAAAAGAATTATAAGAATTCTGAGGATGCCTTTAGGAAATCTTTAGAAATAGCTATAAACTTCAATTTTTACCGCGTTCTTATTCCTACCTATAATAATCTGGGAACTCTGTTCAACTCTAAAGGCGATTGGGATAAAGCGATTGAGTATTATCAAAAAGCAATTGATAAGTGTTTAGAGTATGAAGATTTCGATGGCTTGATTATCTCTTACAGCAACCTTGGCGAGATTTATGAAAAGCGCGGAGAGTTCAATATTGCTTATGATTTATACTTCAAAGGTATGGAGCTTCTTCCTAAAATAACAGATGAGAATATCAAAGCTGATCTCTATGGCAATATTGGTTCTGTGTTGACTCAACTGCATAAATTCAAAGAGGCTTACTCTTATATAGTGGAAAGTCTGGACTTCTTTAAATCTGTGGATGCTAAACATAAGATTGTGGAAGGATATCAGAAACAGGCAATGTATTTTGTTATGACTCATAATTATGAAAGTGCTTCCTACTATTTGAATCAAGCTTTAGCTATTGCTGAGGAACTCAACCTCACCAATGAACTGGGCAAATCATATTACCTCAAAGCAATTCTAGAAAAAGATAATTATGAAGTAGCTAAGAAGTATGTTCTAAAATCAATAGAGCTATTCTTATCAAACTCCAAACAGTATGAACTGGCTCAAGCAAATTATCTGCTTGCAACTTTCTTATCAGAACAACAGGAATGGGAGCAAGCTTTGGAGATTCTTAATAATAACAGAAAATCTATTAAGAAGTTTGGAGCTATAAAACTTCTCGAAAAAACTGATATCCTGATAAACAAAATTACTAAAGAACATAAAGCTGAATTAGTGAGTAATAAAAATCAAGACCATCTTACAAATAAATTCTATGAAATAACCAGAGACCTCGGTACAATTACTAATTTTGATACTCTGCTAGAAGAATCTTCCACTAAATTAGTTGATTTTGCCGAAGCAGATAGTGCAATTGTCTGTTTATACAGCAATCAAACTATTAAAGATAGTTGGCAGTATTTGAAGTTTATCAATATCGAAAAGAGCGATAAATATTATGACGTAATTATGGATATTGGCAGACAATCATTCACGGCAGCTAAGAAGATTGATCATAAGCAACCAAGTTTTGCTCCAATCTATAATCATATTGTTGCCTTCCCTCTCTCTGTGAGAAATAAGTCTCAAGGTGTGATAATTCTCATGACTAAACATGGAACTCACTACTTCCCAGAGAAGTCGATTAATATGATTTCTGCTTTGTGTAATCAGATTATTGTTTTGATTGAGAATATTAGGACTTCTGATTTAGAAAAGACTCACGCTGCGATTAGAGGCGAAATAACAGAATCTAATCCTTTTAATATCATTGGTAAAAGTAAAAAGATGTTAGAAATCTTTGATCTGGTCAATAGAATTAAAGATACTCCGACTACTATTTTAGTGGAAGGACCAAGCGGTACAGGTAAAGAATTAATTGCACGCGCTATTCACTATAGCAGTATTAGAAGGAACAAACAGTTTATTGCTCAATATTGTGGAGCTTTGCCGGAAACATTGCTCGAGTCTGAGTTATTCGGACATGTCAAAGGTGCTTTCACAGGTGCTGCTTATGATAAGAAGGGATTGCTTGAACTTGCCGACGGCGGTACTTTCTTCCTAGATGAAATTGCTGATATTTCCCTTTCTACTCAAGCAAAGTTATTAAGATTCTTGCAAGAAGGCGAAGTGAAAAGAGTAGGTGCAACCAAGACTGAAACTGTGAGCGTAAGGGTAGTTTGTGCGACTAATGTCTCCCTAATTGATAAAGTCAAAACCGGTGAGTTTAGATTAGACCTCTATTATAGACTTAATGTAATCAGAATTCAATTACCCTCTTTAACAGAACGTCGCGATGATATTCCGCTCTTGGCAGTTCACTTCTTGGATAAATATAATAAACATATTAATAAGAATGTCAGCGGTATAACTGATGAGGCAATGACGATTTTGAAGAATTATGAATGGCCGGGTAATGTCAGACAGCTGGAGAATGAAATCGAAAGAGCTGTTACCTTAGCAGATAGTAGTGCTTTTATTAAAGCTGATGATGTCTCTCCTGAACTGATTAACTTCGCAGCCAATAAGACAACAATTAACCTACTTTCTAAACCGCAATTCCTTAAAGATGCAGTTGAGGAGCTAGAGATTCAGATGATTAATCAAGCATTAGATGAGTCTGACTGGAATCAGACTCAAGCAGCTAAAGCACTTGGACTAAGCAGACAAGGCTTGATCAAAAAGATAAAAAGATATAATTTAGACAGGGAATAAGGTAGCTTAGTGTTAACAGAATTTCAACAGGAATTCAGCTTTGTGGCTCTAGATTTCAAAACTACCGGCCTCAAACCTGAATCCAATAATATAGTAGAAATAGGAGCAACTCTCTTTGAGAAAGGGGAAGCTACAAAGAGTTTTCACTCCTACATTCAACCGACTTTTGAAATATCTTCCCTCTCTCTCGCCTCCTTAGACGTATCTCTCAACACTTTGAAGCGTTCAGGACAACCCATCAAGAGTGCATTATCGCAGTTAGCTGATTTCGTCAAAGACCATACTGTTCTCTTTTTTAATGATTTTAATCAATCTACTTTCCTGACTTATCATATTTTCAATCAAAATCTTACGCCTTTTATTGATTATCATTATGACCTCTATGAATTGATGAAGATTTACTATCCCTTTGCTGAGAGATTTGATCTAGAAGAACTGGTTTCACTCTTAAATGTAAAAGAGGAGATTGATTCTAATTGTGAAAAGAGAGCTAACCTAATCGGTCAGTTATTCTATCAAGTATTGCATTATATAGCGGACAAAGTGCCCTATCCTAAGAACAGAGTTATCTACCAACTTTTATCAATTGCCGGTTTAGATAGTGATCTGTCAAACATCTTAGTGAAAGTAACAGAGCACCAACAGAAAACTGCTTTAATTAAAACGCAAAACGAACTTCCTAAGTTTCCTAAAGTGAATTTTATAGATTCTAAAATAGAAAAAAGCAGGCATCCTAAGATTGAAGAAGTTTTAGGACAAACCGGACTCTTCTCTAAACAGTTTCCTAACTATGAAGAGCGAGAAGGGCAAATAATGATGGCGAACTCTGTAGAGAAAGCTTTTGAAGAGAAACAACTTCTGCTGGTAGAAGCCGGAACCGGCGTTGGTAAATCCTTTGCTTATCTCATTCCTGCCATAAATTATTCAACTAAGAATAAGTGCAAAATAGTTATTTCTACCAATACTAAAAACCTGCAAGAACAGCTTTTCTTCAAAGATATCCCGACCTTAGCCCAAATGATGCCGGTCAGTTTTAAAGCTCTTATCGTGAAAGGCAGAGAAAACTATATTTGCCTCAACCGCTGGCAAGAGACAATCCTCAATGTGCAAACTTTAACCAGATATGAAGCCCATGGATTACTCTATTTAGTCATTTGGCAAAGCTTAACTCAATCCGGTGATATTTCCGAGAATAATGCGTTTGAAAAGAGTAAGTTTCAGCCATCTTGGCGATTAGTAGCTTCCGAACGCTACTTCTGTGGTGGTATGAATAGATGTCCTAATAGTGGCAGTTGCCATGTGATGTTTATCAAGAAGAAGTTAGATGAAGCCGGGATTGTAGTGGTGAATCACTCACTCCTCTTATCTGACCTGATGAATGAAAGAAAGACGTTAGGAGAATATAGCAGAGTCATCATTGATGAAGCTCATAACTTACCCTCTGTCGCCGGGAAACATCTGGGTTTTAGTCTTACCTATTTTGATCTTAATCAGCTTCTAAATCATATTGTCTTCACCAAAATGAAAAAGAATATAGGTCTGCTGCCTAACTTCCTCAACATAGTTGAGAACACTCTAAGTGATGGTCAAGCCTGTAAATCAAACTTCATCACGATTATTAACTCTATTATTCTGTTTATTGAAGATAATAAACGTGAATTCACTGACGTCTTTGATAAATTAGGGCATGTTGTGGAGGAAAAAGGTTCTTATGGAAAACATAGAATCAAAGACGCTAAAAGTCTCCCCTCTTTCACTGAAGATTTTACCAAGCTAGATACTATTTGGAATCAGCTTTTACAGAAGTTCTTTCACCTAACAGATCTACTAAAAGCGACATCACGAGAACTAATTCATAACTATGATAAATACCTCTCTGACTTCGAAGGAATCTATCAACAACTAAGCGATATCCATGAATCTTTAAATACACTTGCCCACCCGGAATGGGATGATTATGCACTCTGGTTAGAGCAATTCTCTTCTAAGAATAGTGAATTCCCTTTGGTGGTTGTGAACTATGCACCAATTGAAGTAAAAGAGAAGCTACACGGTATTCTCTATAATGCAATTGACACTCTAGTAATGACTTCTGCAACTCTGGCAATTAGGGGAGTGTTTAAGTTCTTCCTAAACCAATCCGGGTTGACTCTCCTCAAAGATCGACCCATAGAACAGATAATTGTACCTTCTCCCTTCGAGTATAATAAGCAGTCAAAACTCTTTTTAGTCAACTTTCTACCCTTCCCTAAAGATAGTCTATATGTTCCTCAGTGCTTGAAAGTTATCAACATGCTCATTACCCAAACTAAACAGGGAAGCATGGTTCTTTTCACTTCTTATAAAGACTTAAACTACGCCTTTCAAGAGCTACAAGAACCTCTCTATGAACAAGGTATCAAGCTTCTTGCCCAAGGCATTTCCGGTAGCAGAAACTCTATTCTTAATGAATTCAAAAGAAACAAGAACTCTGTTCTGCTCGGAACCTCTTCTTTCTGGGAAGGTGTAGATGTGCAGGGTGAATCTCTTTCCCAACTTATAGTATTTAAACTTCCGTTCCAAGTGCCTTCGGAACCGCTGGTTGAGGCTTATATTGAGAAGTTAGAAGCTCAGAAAAAGAACTCTTTCATGCATTATATGCTCCCGAACGCTCTCCTGAAAGTCAGACAAGGCTTTGGCAGATTAATCAGAAGCAAGCAAGATAGAGGCGTCGTTATTATCTTAGACAAAAGAGTCGTTACCACTCGCTATGGTGAATACTTCAAACAGATCTTACCTTGTGACTTAACTGTCATTAACTCAGACTTAGAACTAATAGACAAAACCAATAAATTCTTTAATCAAATGTAGGTGTTTTTATGATGTATAATAATCTTTTTAAACTTTTCGCTCCCGAACATATTTCTCAAAATGAGCCTCTCTGTGAGCATACTTCTTTCAAAATAGGTGGTAATGCCGATGTTTTTCTAACTCCGGATACCCCTGAACTATTGCAACGGATGCTCCTTGTCTTACGGCAAAGTGGTTTTCGCTATTTTGTCTTAGGTGGTGGCAATAATCTAATCTTTGCCGATGCCGGTTTTAGAGGTGTTATTCTCTCCACTAAGAAACTCAACTCCATGGTGATACATGATAATAATATTATAGCCCAATGCGGGGTTACTCTGAAAGAATTAACTAATTTGTGCTTAGAAAACTCTTTATCCGGACTTGAATTTGCCTGCGGAATTCCCGGAAGTGTCGGCGGTGCTGTTTTCATGAATGCCGGTGCTTACGGTGGCGAGATGAAAGATGTCATCACTTCAGTTGATTATCTAAACCATGAGCATGAATTAAGCAATCATGCATTGACAGGTCATAACTTCTCCTATCGCACAAGTATTTATCAACAGAGAAATTACCTCATCTTACAAGCCGGATTTACCCTAACTCATAGTAACAAGAAAGATGTTGCTGCCAAAATGTTAGAATTTACCCAAAGTAGAGAAGCTAAGCAACCACTCGAATACCCCAGCGCCGGTTCAACCTTCAAAAGACCGGATGGACATTTTGTCGGGAAACTAATTGATGATTGCGGATTAAAAGGCTATTCTATTGGAGGAGCTCAAATTTCAGAGAAACATTCAGGCTTCATCATCAATAAAGGCGGAGCTACTGCCAACGATGTCATCTCTTTAATTCAATTCATCAAAGAGACTGTACTTTGTAGGTTCCATGTAACGCTGCACCCGGAAGTGAGAATAATCCCTGAATAATAATTAGTTTTCCCATTTATTGTTTGACAGATTAATTAGAAGATTAATCTTGTCATGAAAAATAGGTAGAATGATTTGTCCTTTTTGCAACTGCCAACACTTATTAATGTTAAGTGTGAAATAAAGTGCTAATTAAGTAAGAAAATTAGTTAATGCAATATCAAACCGTATCCTACCTTTGGAACAAAACAAAGGAGAAGCAAATGTTAAGAACTGCAGAATTTGTAAGTCCGGGGCATCCGGACAAAATGTGTGACAGAATTGCTGATAGCATTCTGGATGCTTGTTTAAAACAAGACCCAGACACTCGTGCAGCTATTGAAGTTATGGGTGGACACAATGTCGTTACTGTAACAGGTGAAATTACAACCACAGCATACGTAAATGCTCAAGAAACAGTGAGAAAGATTGTTGGAAACAACTCTGGTGTGCAAGTTAATATCGTCAGACAAAGCCCCTTTATAGCTCAAGGAGTTGATACAGGCGGAGCAGGCGACCAAGGCATCATGATTGGTTACGCTTGTAGCGAGAATGAAGAAATGATCCCACAAGAAGCCTATCTTGCCCGTTCTTTAAATAGATTTCTTTACAAAATCTATAATACCGATGGTAAAACTCAAATTACACTCAAAAACAATGACATTATTGCCATAGTTGCCAGTTTCCAATTATCCAAAACAGAAAAGCTTACCAAAGAAGTAATCCAGTGGGCAAAAGAGTTGAAGTTAGATATCAAAAATACTAAGCTTCATATTAATCCAGCCGGAGAATGGCAAGTTGGTGGTTTTGATGCTGATACAGGAGTTACGGGCAGAAAATTAATAGTAGATAACTACGGACCAAGAATTCCTATCGGTGGAGGTTCTTTCTCTGGAAAGGACAGTACCAAGGTTGACAGGTCTGCTGCTTATATGGCACGTAGAATTGCTGTTGATTATCTTCGTGAGAAGAAAGCCAAAGAGGTCTTTGTCCAATTAGCTTATGCTATTGGCGTGGCAGAACCTGTGCAAGCTACTGCTATTGTAGATGGTGTCGAGATGACAGTAACAGGTTATGACTTAACCCCTACTGCTATTATTAAAAGATTAAAGCTCAAGGAACCTATATTCAGTAAAACTGCTGAATGGGGACATTTTGGTAATGGTTTTCCTTGGGATAAATAACTTATACTAACCTAAACATATAATAAAAAGGCAGAATTTACTTCTGCCTTTTTTTAATGCATGCTGTAGAGACGCAATATTTTGCGTCTTCTTAGTTCTCAAGAGCCACACCCCGTCAGCAAGCTGCCACCCCTCTCCAGAGATTCGCTTTGCGAATGAAGAGGGGAATCAAAAGTTTGCGTATCAGCATTAGTTTTAATCCGTGGATAGATTCTTTCTTTCATCTTTCTTTTAATTGCTAATTGCCAATGATTCTGTCTCTTCAGCTAGTTTCAAATTATAACTTTCTTTAGTAAGATCTACTTTCCCTTTCAGTTCTTTCACTTGTTTCAAGAACATGTTCTTTCTTTCGCCTTCCAGTTTATTAGCAGCCACCATCTTTAAATTAGTTCGCGGATTCACCCACTTACCATTCATTTGCACCCCAAAGTGTAAATGCGGACCTGTAGATCTGCCGGTGGAACCAACTTTCCCTATCACTTGTCCTTTTTGCACAAAGTTGTTGTTTCTGATATCGATTCTACTTAAGTGAGCATACTGGGTAACCATACCATTACTGTGCCTGATTCTAATTTCATTACCATAACCATCATTGGCATTGCCTGCTTTTATCACGGTTCCGGAAGTTACAGCATAAACCGGAGTTCCTGTACTGCCTCTTAAATCCATACCATAGTGCATGATTCTTCTACCTAAAATGGGATGAATTCTATAACCATAAGGGGATGTAATATGCATTAAATTTAGCGGAGTTCTCACATTGCCTTGCACCAAGCCTTTTCCTGTTTCTGTATAGAGAGCATTATAAGCAGAAGCTTCATTATCATCAATGAATCTAAAAGCGCTTCTCTCTCCGGTTCTTTTTCCTGAATAATTTACATAGAGAAGCTTTCCTTGTGGTTCTATCTCGCCCAGCACTACCTTTTCTTGAACCAACAGCTCAAAAGTATCACCCACCCGTGCATCAGCACTAAGAGCCAGTTGCGATTCAATCGCATCATTAGCTTGCTGTCTGACAAAAGGTCCTATACCCAGATTAGCCATTGCCCGATCAAGAGATCTGTAGCTTTCAGTTACTTCACCGGTAAAGTAGTGTTCTACTAATTCAAAAGGATAGGTTGTCAGCTTATATTCAAGTTCTCTCTCTCCCAGAATATAGAATTCATGCAGGGAAATCTTATCTTCTTTATAGGCGAATTTATTAAATTTCTTAACTTTAAGCGAATCTAAGTAATAATCAACAAAGAGCGTGTCGCCAACATCAATACTTGTCGCATCGATATATTCACCTAATTTCCAGGCATAATACCCAATATGACGTGCTTCCATACCAAGATCAGTCAGCACTTGGTACACAGAACCACCTTTCAAAATAGGTTTTTTAACCTCTACTAAATAGCTGATACTATCTTCTGCACATTTTTGAATTTGGTATTTAGCATTGAAAAGATCAATATACGCTTCTGTTATTTCGCGTGTATCAATAGTAGCCTTGAATCTACAACTACTCTCGGTTTCAGTCGCTTTTTGCCCAATCTTAGAGCCAATGATATCCAAAATATCATCGGTATTTATAAAGTTTCTGGCTGTTATTTCTGCAAACAAGTCTGCATGTTTAGAAACAACAAACTTATCAACCAATTCGTTAGTTTGTCTTTCTATCTTAACTCTCTTTCCATCAATAACTTTATATTCAGGTTCCTGCTTACATTTACAGCTTGTTATTAGAAGAATAACATAAATTAATATTAAAGAAGTAACTATTTTTCTCATACATTCTCCTTATGGCGACAATTAACAAAACATTCATTTTATTGCAATTCTTTTTTTTGAATTTATTATAATCATTCTAAACCGAATTTTAATTTCCATAAATTTTCAATTAAATACTCTTCAATAAGCAATTGCGTAGGTTATTAGAAAATGTTACTGTTACAGATATTTGACTCCCTCTAAAAATAAAATATAAATGAGATTTTGTAAGATTTTATTCTTAACTCTTGACAGTTATTTTTGAATTTTTATTCTAAATATATTATTAAATATGGAGTAAATTTTGTGGATCAAAAGAATATTATAAAAGCACTTTTAAGAGCGCGCTATAAGAAGAAAATAGAGTCTTTTTCTTCAAAAGTAGATTTTGAGATAAATAAGAAGAATTATATCATTAAGACTGCTTCTTCTCCTCAAGAACTGGAAATGGTTCTTACTTTGAGACATCAGGTTTTTTTGGAAGAGTTGTTAAATAAAAAGAGACTTATTGAAGTAGATTTTGATAAGTTCGATCTTCTCTGTGACCACCTTATGATTATTAACAAAAGCGATAATGCCCTCATTGGTACATATCGCCTAAACTGTTCAAAATTCAACACCAGTTTCTACTCTGCTACCGAATTCAATATTGATGCGATTGTGGATTTACCGGGCGAGAAAGTCGAATTAGGTCGTGCTTGTGTGCATTCTGAATTCCGAAATGGGATGACCATTGCTCTCTTATGGAAGGGACTTTCAGAATATATGACAACCTCAGAAAGCAGGTTCTTCTTCGGGTGTTCCAGTATTAAATCTATGGATTATCTCTATGTCTTGAATATTTACAACGCACTTGTGCAATCAGGTAATTTGGTTCATTTACCTAATGTAAAACCAATTGGGAAATTCAGATCAAAAAGTTTAACTAAACTTATCAAGACACAACATCTCGACCCAACTATAGATAACTCTGCAATGTTAGATGAACTTCCTCCTCTCCTCAAGAGCTATATTAAAGCAGGAGCTAAAGTCATTGGTGAACCTGCCTTAGATAAAGACTTTCAATGTTTTGACTTCTTGACTCTGCTAGATTTTCAGAGTGTAAATCAGAAATATAAAGACAAATACTCCAAATGATTGTTGTAAAATTGTTTATCACTGTCTGCTACTTTATCGGCTTCTTTGCCCGCGGTGGCTTTATTATGCTGTTTGTTAAAGACAGAATTAAGCGACATCAACGCAACGCAGAGAATACATCAAGAGCATGCCTTAAGATAAAGAAATTATTGGGGTTTGAGATTACCTTAACAAACCCCGAGGCTTGGAAAGTTCTAGAAGAAGAGAACTTCTTGGTAGTTTCTAATCATGTTTCCTATCTTGACATTGCAATTCTTACTTCTGTCCGACCTTTCCTCTTCATCACCTCAAATGAGATGAAGAACACACCTTTCCTGGGTCAAATCACTCAGTTGGGCGGAAGTCTCTATACAGATAGACAGAAGTTTACCGGGATAATGGGTGAAATCAAGAATTTTGCCGGCTTTCTTAAAGATGGATTTAATGTAGTGCTTTTCCCGGAAGCAACTTCCACCGATGGCAAGCAACTTAGAAAATTCAAGAAATCTCTGTTTCAGGTAGCCATTGAAGCCCAAAAACCGATACTGCCTATTTGCATTAAATATGTAAGCAGTGATGGTGAGCCAATTACTGATAAGAACAGAGATAACCTCTACTGGTATGGAGATATGTCTTTTCTTCCCCATTTTATGAGATTAATCAAGACAAAAAAGACCCTCATTGAAATAACTATTTTAGAAAGAATAGAAGTTACCCCCGAGAGTGATAGGAAGGAACTTACTGATTTAGCTTTTGAGCGAATTAGTGAAAAATACAACTCTTACGAATATTTATAGAGCCTTAAAGCTACTCTAACCATAGCCTTACAAGGGTCTTCCTAGCAGCACTCACAGCCAACACGATTTACAATCGAAAACCAATCGAGATAGCCATTTAGGCTCCTAGAACGTGGTCTTCGGAGGCTCTTCAAATCCGGGATTTGAAGAGCTTCCGAATTTAATAAACCACAAATCACAAAATCTTTTTAAATAGTATTTGCATAATACGCCAAATAGTTTATACTTTAAATAAAACAGAAATAAGAGGTAATTATGGAACATTTAACATTAGAGACTTTTAAAGAAAAAGTATTTAATTTCGAGAACAATAAAGAGTGGAAATTTGAAGGTCAGAGACCTGCAGTTATAGACTTTTACGCTGACTGGTGTGGACCATGTAAAATGGTTGCTCCAATTATAGAAGAGTTATCCAAAGAGTATGAAGGCAAAGTTGATATTTATAAAGTTAACACTGAAGAAGAACAAGAACTTTCTGCTATGTTTGGTATCAGAAGTATCCCGTCAATTCTTTTCATTCCTGTAGAAGGACAACCTTCAATGGCAGCCGGTGCCTTACCAAAGAAATCATTTAAAGAAACCATAGAAAAACTTTTAGTAAAGAACGCATAAGTTTAGAGGTCAGATATATAATATGATTAAAAAAGATCTTATAGTTATTGGAATGGGTCCTGCCGGAATGTCAATTTCGGCAATGGGCTCAGCCATGGGATTGGATGTTCTTGCAATTGAGAAACACAGAGTTGGCGGTGAGTGCCTAAATGTTGGCTGTATTCCTAGTAAGGCTCTCCTTAAAGCCGGAGAGGTAACCTTCATAGCTAAGCATCTCAAAGAATTTGGCATTGAAATGGGTCTTGATCAGAGAAGTAATGACCCGATGTCAGTTGTCAGAGAGAAGATTAGTGGTATCAACAACAAGAAATTCATGAAGGTTTTTGAAAAAGTTGATCTTATAATCGGTAAGGGAACAGCCCACTTTCTTGATAGTAAAGTCGTGGAAGTAGATGGTGTAAAATACACAGCTAAGAATATTTTTATTGCAACTGGAACCGAACCTTTTATTCCTCCCATTCCGGGCTTAGCTGATGTCCCAAAATTAACAAATGTAAATTTATTCGAAATAAAGAAGATGCCTGAAAGCCTGACCATCATTGGTGGCGGAGCAATCGGAACTGAGATGGCTCAAGCATTTAGCAGATTAGGAACTAGGGTAAACCTTGTGCACATGGATGCTCATTTGATCCCGCTTGGTGATGAAGAAGCCGGCAGATATTTAGAGAACTTCTTAATTAAAGAGGGGATTGGTATCTTCAATAATGAGAAGATTCTCAAGATAGAGCAAAAAGATGGATTGATTTATACTCACACAGAAAATAGAATCTTAGAATCGCACGAGATTTTAGTTGCTACAGGCAGAAAAGCAGTTTTAGAACCTTTAAAATTAGAAAATGCCAAGATTAATTATACTCCTAAGGGGATAATTGTGGATGAGTATAACCGAACCAACATCTCGCATATTTATGCAGTTGGTGATTGCAACGGACATAATCTTTTCTCCCATGCAGCCATGCACCAGGGAATGCTAGCTTTAATGCACTCTATCAGCCCAATTAATCTCCCTAAATTGAAGCGTAGTAATTATGTTGTGCCATGGTCAGTATTCACCAAGCCGGAAGTTGCTCAAGTAGGCCTTACTGAAAAAGAAGCAACTGCTAAAGGTATCAAATATCAAGTGGTTAAGAAAGATTATAGTTCTTATGGCAGAACTGTGGCTGATGGTCATCCTGAAGGTTTCATCAAGATTCTTACCAACAAAAGAGGTAAGATTTATGGTGCTACAATTGTGGGTGAAGCAGCTAGCGAATTAATTCATGAATGGACAATGGCAATTCAGTATAAAAAAAGTATGTTCGATATCCTAATGATGATGCACTCCTTCCCTTCTATTTCCATGCTCAACAAAATGGTTGCAGAAGATTGGATGATGAGCGTCATGGATTCTAATTTCATTAAAAAAAGTATTAAGCTCTTTACTTAAGTTTCTCCTAATTGAGATTCATCACCTAAAGGAAGGATTAGACAATAGTCCTTCCTTTTTTATTGGGCTAAATACCTTAAAATAGTTGGAAATTAAAGCTAATTTTTCATTAATTATCTCTATATAAAAAAATAACATTGACGTTTATCATATCTCTTGAAAATATAGTAAAATAAGAAAAAATCGAAATGAGAGGATGCTATGGAATACCCATTTGAAGTATTTGAGAAAAAATGGCAAGATGTTTGGACGAAGAAAAGAGTGTTTAATGCAGATAATGAAGTAGCGGGAAAAGAGAACTATTTTGTGCTTTCTATGTTTCCTTATCCTTCGGGCGTTTTACACATGGGTCATGTTTCCAATTACTCAATTGGCGACGCAATTACGCGTTATAAAATGATGCAAGGTTTTAATGTACTGCAACCTATGGGCTATGATTCATTTGGTATGCCGGCAGAAAACTTTGCTATTCAACACCATACCCACCCTAGAATTGCTACCGAAGATAACATGGCTATTATGCAAAGTCAATTAAAAGCTATGGGTTTTGGATTCGATTGGGAAAGAACACTTGCTACTTCCACTCCGGAGTATTACAAGTGGGGACAGTGGCTCTTTAAAAGATTATATGAAAAAGAGTTAGTCTATAAGAAAAGATCCTTTGTGAATTGGTGCGACCAGTGCCAAACTGTGCTTGCCAATGAACAAGTAGAAGATGGTAAGTGCTGGCGTGATGGTTCCTCTGTCAGACAAAAAGAGATGGAACAGTGGTACTTCAAAATCACAGATTACGCTGAAGAGCTATTAGACTTCTCTAAAATGATAGATTGGCCGGAAAGAGTTATTACCATGCAGAAAAACTGGATTGGCAAAAGCTTCGGTAACGAAATAGAGTTCATAGAAGAGAATACCAAAGAGAAGATTAAAGTATTCACTACCCGTCCTGACACTATTTTCGGGGTTACCTTTATGGCTCTCCCTCCTGAACACGAATATATTCAAAACTTACTTAAAACAGAAAAGAATAGTGCAGAATTGGCGCATTTCTGTGATAAAGTTATAAATGAAGATAAAAAAGATAGAGGTTCTGTTGAACAGACAAAGATAGGCTTCTTTACGGGCAAGCATTGCCTTAATCCTGTCAATGGTGATAGAGTCCAGATTTGGGTAACTAACTATGTACTTATGGACTACGGAACAGGTGCTGTTATGGCTGTTCCTGCTCACGATCAAAGAGACTTTGAGTTTGCCAAAAAGTATGACATTCCCATGAAGTTAGTTATTCAAAATGAAGCGAGAAGTTTGGTCTTGGAAACCATGCAAGAAGCTTATACAGAAGCAGGATTCTTAGTTAATTCTGATAAATTTAATGATCTAGAAAGTATTGCTGCCCAGAAAGAGATCTCTCATTGGATTGATGAAAATAAGATGGGTAAAATGACCACTACTTATAGATTACGCGATTGGGGCGTTTCCCGTCAGAGATATTGGGGAAATCCAATACCGGTTGTTTACTGTGAGAAGTGTGGCACTGTGCTGGTTCCTGATGAAGATTTACCTATTATTCTCCCTGAAAATGTGCAGATTGGCAAAACAACCCAGAACCCACTGCTTTCAGTCCCGGAATGGGTAAACACAACTTGTCCTCAATGTGGAGGAGCTGCCAAACGCGAGACTGATACCATGGATACTTTCGTGGACAGCTCTTGGTATTATGCACGCTATACAGATTCTAAGAATACAGAAATGCCCTTCTCTCCGGAAATTGCTGAAAAGTGGCTACCTGTTGATCAATATATTGGTGGTATCGAACATGCCTGTATGCACTTAATTTACGCGAGATTCTTCCATAAATTTATGCGTGATATCGGCTTAGTGAAAAGTGATGAGCCATTTGCCAGACTTCTTACCCAAGGTATGGTATGTAATTTAGGCTCTAAAATGTCTAAATCCAAAGGCAATGGAGTAGATCCTCAGCCCTATATCGACCGTTATGGTTCTGATGCTATCAGGGTGTTTATGCTCTTTGCTTCACCACCTGAGAAAGATGTGGATTGGAGCGATGAAGGAGTAGTCGGTGCTTTTAGATTCTTAAATAGAATTTACCGTCAGGCTGATAATTATGGTAAAATAATCCATGCTAATAACAAAGCTTACACTTCTGACTTGGAAATTTCCAAAGAGATGAAAGAGCTACGCTTCTCTACTCACATTATGCTCAAGAAGTGGCATGAAGATATAGAAGAGAAATTGCAATTCAACACTGCCATAGCTGCTATCATGGAACATCTTAATAATGTATCAAGCATTAAAGAGCCGGAAAACTTGAGTGATAATGACAAGATTATCTTCGCTGAAGCAAACACCACCATGTTTAGATTAATCTATCCTTTCGCTCCTCATGTAAGTGAAGAAGTGTGGGATATGATTGGTGAAAAAGGCTTAGTTCATGAGAGTGGCATCCCAACTTTTGTGCCTGCTTATCTTGTAAAAGATGAAGTTACCTATGCGGTGCAAGTCAATGGCAAACTTAGAGGAAAGTTAGAAGTTAGTGCAGATACTCCTGAAGAAGAGATAAAAAAACTGGCTTTAGAAGTGGAAAATGTTGTTAAATTTATTGAAGATAAAGAGATTATGAAAATAATAGTTGTTAAGAATAGACTAGTTAGTATAGTTGTAAAATAGATTTTATTAGATAGGTAGAGCTAACCACTTTACCTATCAACTAACACACTGGAGCAAGATTTGATGAATGTAATTCATAATAAAACCGGTTGGATTGAAGTAATCACAGGAAGCATGTTTAGCGGAAAAACAGAAGAGTTAATTAGAAGAATTCGTAGGGCAGAATACGCTAAACAGAAAATCCAAATCTTTAAGCCAAGAATTGATAATCGTTATGAAGATGATTATATAGTTTCTCACTCTATGATGAAAGCACCTTCTGTGAAAATAGAAGACATTAACGAAGTGTTAGCTTTAGTTAGAGAAGATACACAAGTTGTTGCCATTGATGAAGTACAGTTCTTTACCGATGATGTAATTGATGTTTGTAACAAGCTGGCTAACGCAGGAAAAAGAGTGATTGTCGCCGGATTAGATCAAGATTACAAAGCTCAACCTTTTGGACCAATGCCCAAACTTCTCGCAGTAGCTGAGTATATTACCAAAAACTGTGCCATCTGCGTAAAATGCGGTAACCCGGCAACACGCACCCAAAGATTAGTTCGTGATACAGATACTATCTTAGTCGGTTCCAAAGAGATTTATGAAGCACGCTGTCGCAATTGCCATGAGGTCTTAGACTAAATGGGTAAGATTATTTATTATGCTCTTGTCATCTATCAATTTATGGTGATAATGGCAGTATTCAAAAGCTTCCTCTTGTATTTCTCAAGAGGAGATAGATTTTCATTTTTCATTTCGAAATTACAGATTGTAGATTCTCTTACAGATCCCTACTTAAACATCTTCAGGAAAATATTACCTCCGTTGAATGGACTTGATTTTTCACCCATGCTCGGACTTTTTATTCTACAAATTATCGAAAATTTAGTAAAAACAAAATTATTGCACTAATTAGAGAAGGAAATAGGATGTCAATAAGTATTCCCCAAATCAGAGACAAAGAGTTTTCCACCAAAGCTTTTGGCTATAGCAAGAGAGAAGTAAAAGAGTTTCTTGAGTTCGTAGCTAATGAGATCTACCAAGACCGATTAGTTCACTCTGAAAGTAAAGAAAAAGAGACTAAAGAGAAAGAGTTTATCTCTGATAAAGCTAAGCGCGCCGAGGAAGGTGTAGAAACTCTTAAAAGACGTGAAGAGTTGATTCACAAAACCCTGTTATTTGCCGAAAATGCTAAAGCAGAAATGATTAGTAATGCCCGCAAAGAAGCTGAAAATATCATTAGAGAAGCAGAAGTTAAAGCCAAAAAAACAATCAATGAAGCGCGGCATTATCTAAATCAATTAGATTATCAGTTTCTTAAATTAAAAGAAGATAAACGCATGTTTTTATTGCAAACAGCTTCCCAATTTAAAGCGTATTTAGATAGAATTGAAAAAGACCCTACTCTGGCTAGACTGAACGAAGCAACTGTTAAAGAAGAAATTAAGAAAATTAAAGCAGATATAAAACCAAAGCAGGAGGAAAACAGTGAACAGCATGATGCAAACAGCTAAAGTTTATATTTCAGAAAAGATAGGAACAGGCTATGAAGTCGGGATTATTCTCGGCACAGGATTAAGCAACTTTGTAGATTATGTTAAAGATAAAATCGTCATTCCTTATGATGAGATTCCCGGATTTGTTAAATCCACTGCCCCTAGCCACAAAGGTAATTTAATAGCAGGCACGATTAATCGTAAAAAGGTAATTGTTTTACAGGGCAGATTTCACTTCTATGAAGGCTACTCTTTAGAACAAGTAGTCTTCCCTACTCGCGTTCTTAAATTACTGGGAGTTCATACTTTAATTGTAACTAATGCGGCCGGAAGCTTACGCGAAGAATTTGTTCCCGGTGGCATAATTATGCTTAAAGACCATATTAATTTCTTTGGTAATAACCCCTTAATCGGTGCTAATGACGACTCTTTAGGAGAACGCTTTGTTTCACTTCATGATACTTACTGTGAAGAGTACAGAAGCAAAATGAAGCTTATTTCCCTCAATAATAAGATTAAAATTTCTGAAGGCGTTTATATCGGCGTAACAGGTCCAAGCTTTGAAACCAAAGCCGAATGCCAATTCTTTGCCAATATTGGAGCTGATGTGGTAGGCATGTCCACAGTGCCCGAAGTTATTGCTGCTGTGCATTGCGGTCTAAAAGTTCTCGCTTTCTCAATCGTAACAAACTACTCTAATCTTATTCATAAAACAAGACATAGCCAAGAAGAAATTAGAGAAAATGCAGATATTGCTAAGAGTAATTTAGAAAAACTTGTTTCTGATTTTATCAAAGAGATTTAATTTATTGACAGATTAGCAGATTCTAATTATATATATTTAAATGAAAATGTGGAGATGATTATATGTCAGTTAAACTATTAAGCCCTGAAGAATTAAAGGTTCATGAAGAAAGACTGTTAATAGAAAGACAAAAAAGTCTTGACTATATTCGTAAGGTGAATGATACTCAACAGAATAGTGCAAGTAATAATTCAGATAATGCTTCAGCTCATGCAGTTCACCAAGCTGATCACGGTTCTGATACTTATTACAGAGAGAATCAAGCCTTTATGCTTGAACAAGAACACCTACTGTTAAAAAGATTGAATGCAGCTCTTAAACGCATCTACGACGGCACTTATGGTGTTTGTGAAATCTGCGGAGAGAGAATTAACGAGAAACGCTTAGAGATGGTGCCTTATGCTTCTCATTGTGTTGATTGTCGTGAAGCAGAAGATATCAGAAATAAAAAGAAAAATAAGAATAAAAAACTATGAAGCAGAGTTGGAAGTATTTTCTAATCTCTCTCTTAATTATAATTGCTGATCAAATCACCAAGTTGATAGTGAGAATGAAAATGCCTCTCTATCATTCGATTGATGTGTTCGGTAAGTATTTTAGAATAACTCATGTGGAAAACGATGGCGCAGCCTTTAGTCTTTCTCTAGGAGATTATTCTCGCTGGATATTTATTGTCTTAACTTTAGCATTAATAGTGATATTTGTCTATTTTATTCTAAAGCAAAGCTATAAGTTTCAGAAGCTCTACTATAGTTTAATCTTAGGTGGTGCAATAGGTAATTTTATTGATAGAGTCTTATTTGGAAGAGTTACAGACTTCTTTGACAGCCTCTATCCGAGAATTCCTTCCGAATGGAATTGGTTCTACTCTTTTGATAGATGGCCTATCTTTAATGTAGCCGATTCTATGATTGTAATTGGTATGATTTTATTTGCTATAGATGCAATAATTTTAGATAATAAACGAAAAAAATCCCTTGAGGAGGCATAATGCCAAGAAAGCTGATAATAATATTTTTCCTTTTAATACTAACCCAAGTTATTTTCGGACAAACAATAATGCAAATACAACAGACAGATATCCCTGGTGCTGATAATACTTACCCCTCTCTTTATGTAGGACAACAAGTTACTATCAGTCCTGCCTCTATCGGTGCTAAAGGATTCAACGGTTCAGATAAGAATCTCTTTGCTTATGATCTTAACGATAGATTGTGGAACGGAATCTACTTAAACAACGCTACCAACACAGCTAACCTTAGAACAATGGTTAGCATTACCGGTACTGTATCAGAAAATAACGGCATGACAGAGTTAATTAATGCGACTATTACTGTGCTTAACCCTGGTCCTTTAGATGAAACCATTGCTAACTTAGTTACTGTTTCCGATTTGTTAAATAAAGCAACTGCTGAACAGTACGAAAGTAGTTTGGTAAAGATTAATAACCTAGCCTGTTCAGAGATTCTTGATGCTAACAACTGGTACGCCATTGATGGTTCCGGTAATGAGCTTAAAATAGGCGCAGGCTTTCATGCGGTTAATCAGACTGTTGGCGAAGATTATGGTAGTATTTCCGGGATTCTTGTTTACGATGGTACCGAGTTTGTACTTCATCCCAGAAATCAAGCAGACTTAATCCCCAGTACTCCTGCTACCTTAACTATTAATACAGAATATGAACAACTTGGCAGTAAATTCTATGTGCATATTAATTCCAGTAATATTAAAGATAGCTGGAACATTAATAAGTTTGAGTTTGACTTTAACTTCAGCCCTGTTTATCTAAAATTTCACAGCACACAAATGGGTGATATTTCTGTAGCCGACCAAGAAGCAGATTTAGAAATTACTGACGATAACTACAAAATTACTTATAAACCATTAGCATCTTTCGGAAACTACGTAACTCCAAGATTGATTACTTTGGTTTTCGATGTTAAAGAGTATGGCTTAATAAAGGTTAACTTCACCAGCTTTAAGTTCTTTGATGAAGCTGATAACACTTGGATTATTGCTAGCCCAACTGCAGCTAATATTAATTATAACAATATCTATAATTCTAAAAAAGCTTATCTCTCTATCAGAAATTCTCGTAATGATAAGAACATCTTCAATCCTTATAACAATGAAAGATTAGTAATCAAATGTGGATTCAAAAATGGTGTTGATACCAAGACTATTGTCAGAATCTATGATTTAAAAGGAAGATTAGTCTATACTCCTGTAAACAAAGTAGTTAACGGATTACTAGAACTTAAATGGGATGGTAGAGATAAGAACCGCGAATTAGTAGATATCGGAACCTATATTTGTCAGGTAGAAGTTGTAATTAGAGCAACCGGTGATAAATATACCACAGATCAACCAATTGTAGTAGCCGGTCAGCTTAAATAGGGGGAATCATGAAAAAAATAATATTCTTAATCTTACTACTCAGTTTTACAGTCCTTAGTTTGAACGCCCTATTTGATACCTACCCATCTTCTGCCAGAGCGCGCGGAATGGGTGATGCCTTCTTTACACTCTCTAATGATGCCGATGCAGCCTTCTATAATCCAGCCGGATTAGACCAAGCTGAAGATCAATTCAATCTCGGAATGGTCGATCTCTTTGGTAACAAGTACTTAAGAGTCTATACCGCATCTGCTTCTTATAGATTTTCACCTATTTATGGTACCATCGGTATCGCAGCTAAACAGTTGGGAGTTGACTTTGAAGATACCAGTTTAAGTACTGAATCTACATTCGCCCTAACTCACGCTTTCAAATTAATGCAAGATTTGCATAGCTCCATAGCTTTTGGTTACACTTTAAATATGTATAATATTGAGTTTGCCGAAGGTTACGGAAAACAGTCAGCCTTTGGTTTAAACTTGGGAGCAATTGCTACCATGCACCAAAGAACAAAAATAGCATTTGCTGTACATAATATCAACAACCCAAATGTGGGAAATGATCATCAGTTTGAATTACCACGCAAAATGGTAGCAGGTATTGCTTATGAACCATATTATGGAGTCATAACCTCTTTAGAATTAACTAAAGAGTTGAAAGGCGATACTTCTGTTGCTGCCGGTATTGAATATGAACTATTTGAGATGATGAAACTTAGAGCCGGTGTTCATAACAACCCTGCTGTCTATTCTGCAGGTGTAGGCTTTAATATTAAAGGTATGAATATTGACTATGGTTTCACTTATCATTCTAATTTAGATCCTACCCATCACTTCCAAGTTGGATGCAGATTTTAAAGAGGTTAAACATGAAACAATTTGATAATAACAAGAACCAAGAAAATAATAATACCGGTGCCAGATCCTTTATTCCATCAATAGTCTCTAAATTGCTATTTGACGGTTTTCAAAACTGGATTAGAGATTTTCAGCATAATAAGAATATCAAAAAACAAGATGTAGTGGAAGATAAACTCATTGTTATAGAAAATCTTCAACTTAAATTAGACAAAAGAGTGAAAGAAAACAGATATAGAATCGATGCTCTCCGTGTTTTTATGATTATGAGCATGATTATGAATTTTGTCTTCTTTGCTATAATTTTAGTTTTTCTGATCATTAGGTTGTAAGCTAAATAATATTAATTAAGTTATAAATTAAAAGAGACAGGGTTTAGCCTTGTCTCTTTTTCTTTTTGTGGAGAATTCATAAGGATAATGAAGGTGATGAGGTCTTTCTTACTGGGATTGCGGATACCCACGTCCGTATTAAATCTGTCTCCATCAAGGAGATAAAAATAAGATATGCTTAGGAAGGATAAGATTCCCCTTCGCTGAAGGGAAATGAATACGGATGTGGGCATCCGCAATCCCAGTAAAGAGGCTTCGTAGCCAATACCTACCAATTACAAATTAAACAAATTAAATAAATTCAACGATTAAACATGCAATTAATTCGTGTTAATTAGTCTTAATTCGCGTAAATTCGTGTGAAGGTCTTTTCTTTTAATTTTTAATTATTAACTATTATTTATTAATTATTGATTAACTTCTTGACACATAAGTAAACTATGAAAAGTTAAAGAAAAATGTGAATAATGGTGGAGGAACTCAATGTCAATAACCAAACTTGATCAAATGTTTGATATTTTAAGAACTAAGAAGAAGAAAAGATTAGTAGGTGCTTATACTGTTGATGGTCATTCTCTCGGAGCTATCAGCAAAGCAATAGACCTAGGTATAGTTGATGCTACTTTAATCGGTAATATTGATTTAATTAAAGCTACTTGTGAAGAAGAGAAGATAGATATCAATAAATTTGAGATTATTGATGAAAAAGTAGTTACCGTAGCAGCTCAAAAAGCTTGTCTTTACATCAGAGAAGGTAAGGGCGATTTAATCATGAAAGGACTGCTGGGAACTGATATATATATGCATGCACTTCTGAATAAAGAGTCTGGTTTAGTTCCTCAAGGAGCAATGCTGTCTCATGTTACGGTGATGGAAATCCCTAATTTTGACAAGCTCTTAGTTGTTTCTGATGTGGCAATTATCCCACTTCCTGATTTAAAGCAGAAAATAGAGATTACCAATAATGTGATCAAGACCTGTAAGGCCTTAAATATTGAACTTCCCAAGATTGCTATTTTAGCATCTTCAGAATCAGCAACAGACAAAATACCTGCCAATGCAGATGCTGCAATAATCACTAAAATGGCAGAAAGAGGTCAAATTAAAGGTGCTTTAGTTGATGGACCTCTCTCCCTAGATTTATCTATTGATAAAGAAGCTGTAGCGATTAAGAACTTTAAATCACCTGTTGCAGGCGATGCTGACGGTATAGTCTTCCCTAACATCGAATCCGGTAATGTCTTCTACAAAACCGTTACTAAATTAGTGAAAGGTGAATTAGCTGCCAATGTTTGCGGAGCAAGTTGTCCGGCAATTCTCTCTTCTCGTAGTGACTCAGAACAGACTAAACTCTATTCAATCGCTTTAGCAGCCCTTCTAGCTAAATAAAGAGGATAATATCATGATTACTACCTTAGATCAAATGGTTGAACAAGTTAAAGGCTTGAATAAGAAGTTTAAAGTAGCAGTAGCTTATGCTCAAGATGCCAACACTATAGAAGCTATTGCCCAAGCTATTAATGAAGGTTTTATCGAAGCTATTATGATTGGTGATGCTGACAAAATAACAGCGGTTGCTCAAGAAGCTAAGATTAACCCTAACATCTTTCAGATTATTGATGTAAAAGATGAAGTTGCTGCTATTCAGAAAGCTGTTGAGATGGTGAGAAACGGCGAAGCTGATATTCTTATGAAAGGCTTATGCGGCACTGATAAATTCTTACGTGGTGTAATAGACAAAGAAAAAGGTCTGTTACCTCCGAAAGCAACCATGACTTATGTTTGTGCTTTAGAAATCCCTAAGTATCACAAACTACTCTTCGTAACCGATACTGCGGTTCTCCCTTTCCCTGATTTGAAGCAAAAGACAGCTATGCTCAATTACTCCGTAGCCATGGCACGCAGATTTGGGATAGAGACACCTAAAGTTGCTCTTATTTCGGCAGCTGAGAAAGTAAGTCCTCACTTTGAATCCCATAGTGATTACGCCCAACTCTGTATGATGGCAAAAAGAGGTCAGATCAAGAATTGTATAGTTGATGGTCCTTTAGATATCTTCTTAGCTTGCGATAAAGAGAGTGTTGCCATAAAAGGCGTTCCCACTCCTATCGATGGTGATGCTGATGTCTTGTTGTTCCCTTCCCTCGAAGCATGTAACTCCTTCTATAAAGGACAAATGTTGTGGGCAGGAGCTGAATTAGCAGGATTAATTCAAGGCACGATTAAGCCGGTGGTGGTGATGTCCCGCTCTGAATCACATAAATCTAAATATTATTGTATTGCGCTTTCTTGTTTGATGGTGTAGGAAGAATTTAGAGTGAAGAGTTGAGAGTTGAGAACGAAAAGTTTAGATTAGGGGTGTATCTTATACGCCCTTTTTCTTTTACCACAGAGGCACAGGGGATACAGAGAAGATAATTAAATCTAATCTTTCCGACACCTAAGTGATTGAACCACAGTGACCAGATTTAACACACTTTATGTTTAAATCTATCACTATCAGATACTTATGCAATTCTATTATAATACTTGTTATCTGCTTCTGTGATTTTATCAATAATTACTTCACTTTCGAAGAATTTTCTTAACACTATATCAATGTCCATTCTTAATTCAGTTAAATTTGTGTAGCCATAAGCTAT
>Ga0265294_10000300_pt1 | contig 65268 bp, 54 predicted proteins | sample MunlanPumphouse3_FD_192504 | JGI IMG/M metagenome (GOLD analysis project Ga0265294, IMG submission 192504) | Groundwater microbial communities from a municipal landfill in Southern Ontario, Canada - Pumphouse #3 | ecosystem: Environmental > Aquatic > Deep subsurface > Groundwater | place... | reverse complement strand
TTTGATATAGGAAAGAGAGCATTTCACATTGATTTAGGAAGAAATTATGCTATCGTTGCAGATTATGATGGTAAAGTAAGTTTTATAGACGTTTTTACTTTAGAAAAAACAGAATTTACTGATTCAGTTATTCCTATGGGAGGAGTTTATGATGGAGAATTCTTTTATGTTATAGATAATTATAAAAGAGAAGTTTTAAAAATAAAAGGAAATACTATAGTCAGAAAATTACTTCTAGAAGCCAAACCTGTTAACATTAAATTAATAAACAACGATTTGTATGTAGTGACTACTGATCCATATAAGTTTTATTTAATAGACAGAAATATGTTTATAAAAAAGTCAGTTGAATTACCTGTTCATAGTCCATTAATAAGAAATGTAGGAACTCAAGTGTTTATTCCACTATTTGAAAATTATAAAAACAATGTCCGATTAACCGAACTTTTATTTATGATACCTAATCAAAATAGCTATATAATTAATTATAATAATATTACTTATCCAATAGATCTAGTTGGTTATCAAGGAATCATTTATTTTGTTACTTATTTTGAGGGTAATTTATATAAAAATGAGTTCAAAAATCAACCTAAGGTGGCTCAATTCGGAAAGTATACTACTGAAATAGAATTATACAGAAATTACATTGTAGGAAGTTCTTTAATGGGTGGAGTTTATTATTATGATCTTACATCAAATCAAACTACCGTAGTATTGGATGAAATTCCTATAAGTGACATTGCGGTATCTCCAGACAATGAATATTTATATGCAGTTTCTCATATTGAAAATAAGTTATATGTGATAAAAGATAAGGAAGTTTATCAGGAACTAGATACCAAAAAATATCCTATAGATGTTGAAGCACCAGATAATAATATTGTGTTAGTACTTTGCACCGATTCTGAGGAATTAATGGTTATAAGACGTTTTGAATAAGTTTCTTGGTGTCAAAAACTGTTTTTTCAATCTTTTCTTTGTATATTGATGAAAGATTTTTAAAGTCGTATTTTGAATAAACACAATCATAATAACAAAAAGGTATCTCGAAAGTATTCTTATAAAAAAACGAATAATCATCCTTAATATTTTTTATTACTCTACGATTTTTAACGTTATTAAAAGTTATCGTTCTGGCTTCAAAGAAAATACCGGCTAACGAGCTATGTAATCTATCTGAAATTACTATTTTTGATTGAGAAATTTCTTCTGTTATCTTTTGTGGATCCTGAATAGGTAGATCAGCTTTTATTTTGGTTTTTGTTCTGATCTTTTCAACCAAATCATAATTTTTAATTACATCTTGATTTGCGTTTATAGCAAGTGTCGAAAGTGTATAATTACTGAACGTTGATAAAAAATCTGTCAAAAGATCTAAGTCGTGATCTTCTTTTAAGCAAATAGATATTTTGTTGGTTTTTTTGTAATCCATATCAAAAAAAACGTATGGACCAAGATCAACCCCAAGATTGATATTATTATTATATTTTTTTGCGAATTCGTAAGAAGTCCTATCTCTAAGGATTCCGTATAGATTTGGGTAATTGAGGATTTTCTTTAATTTTTTTAAACCTCTATTTTTTTTGAACGAGCCGAATCCTTGGGATAAAAGCAATATTTTTTTATTTTCTTTGGCTGCTATGTTTGCAATGTAAGAATAGTAAAAAAGGCTTCTATAAGAAGTCTCTGACTGAAATAAATTTCCACCACCATAAATTATCAAATCTGAGCTTTTAATAGATTTTTTTAGTTCATAAAAGTTAAATCTGGGGACAACCTGAATATTAAAGTAATGATTACTTTTAAATTCTATTTCATTTTCTAACGGTAAGATAATTGTGCCATCAAATTTTAATTCATTTAATATTTTTAAAAAGCTATTAAGTAAAAGGTCGTCACCATAATTTCCATACCCATAATAACCAATTAACAATATTTTTTTCATATTATAAACTCCTTAACTTATTATATTTAGGAAAAATAAATTATTATATAGAATAATATATCAGAGATGGAACACTTAAAATCAATTTTGTGAAAGGATGTTATAGAATGTTTGATGATATTAATTTTAACCTTATTCCCAAAACTCTAAATGCCTTGTCATTAAGACACACAGTGATTTCACAGAATATATCCAATTATAACACTCCTGGTTATAAAAGAAAGTACGTAGATTTTGAAAGTGAATTACAAAAATGCATTAGCGAAAACAACGTTCTTAATTTAAAGACAAACAATACTAAACATATTAATAATACATCATCTTTAGAAATAATTCAAGCTACTATAAAAGAAGATGATTCTAAATCTTTAAGAGACGATGATAATAACGTTGATCCCGATAAAGAATTCGTTTCTATGATTGAAAATACTTTCAAATACAACACCCTGTCTAGAATGATGACTTATGCAATTCAACGATACGATACTGCTATAAGAGGTGGAAAATAATGGATGGTTTATTTCAGGTATTTGATATCGCATCAACTGGTATGGCAGCAGAGAGATTCAGATTGAATGTAATTTCTCAAAATTTAGCAAATTCTGATGCAACTAGAACCGAAGAAGGTGGTCCATATAGAAGAAAAGCAGTTGTTTTTCAAGAAGCAGTAAATAAGAGTTTAAAAGGCGGAGAAGAGTTTGCGGGGGTTAAGATTGTGTCAATAGAAGATGATCCATCTCCTTTTAGACTGGTTTATGATCCCACTCATCCTGATGCGAATGAGGAAGGTTATGTTAGTTATCCAAATGTTAATGTGTTGAGGGAAATGGTCGATATGATTTCTGCACAAAGGGCTTACGAAATGAACGCAGCAGTTGTAAATTCTGCCAAAAGTATGTACAATGCGGCGTTAAATATTGGTAGATAGGAGGTTAAAAATTATGGTTGATGGAATTAATAATATAAAAGGTATAGGAACTGAAAATATTAATATTGAAAAGCAGAAACAAGAAACCAAGAAATTAGATTTTTCTGAAATGTTAAAAGAGGCTGTTGAAGAAGTGAATTCCTTACAAAAAAATGCTGATAAGGTAGCTGCAGATTATGCTTCGGGCAACATTACAGACATATCTCAAGTAGTTATATCTGCGGAAAAAGCGTCTCTTTCCTTAAAACTTACTGTGGAAGTAACAAATAGGATAGTTGAAGCCTATAAGGAAATAATGCGAATGCAGATATAATTACAATATTCCATTATTACCACAATAAATGTTTAAAAAAATTAGAATATATGTAAATAATAAATGGGTTAAAGGACCCAATTTTCTCTATTATATAATTTGATAAACAATTTTTATAAAATGTTTAATAAAATTTGTTATAATTTTATCAAATATAACAAACCTTATCGAAAGGAATAAACGTGAAGGAAAATAATTTAAGAGAGATAACCAATAAAATTAAAGAGTTACCGACGCCTGATTTTTTAGTACAAAATATTATTTCGATATCTTCAGATAATGAGTCAGATATGAAAGAACTAGTAAATTCTATATCTCAATCACCAACTTTAACGGCAAAAATATTAAGACTCGCCAATTCTGCATATTATTCTTTACCAAAAAGAATAACTAGGCTGACTCAGGCAGTTAATTTGTTAGGTTTAAAGACAGTCAGAAATTTAGCTTTAAGTATTTTTACGGTAGAAAACTTTTTTGATAAAGAGTATCCTTTTTTTAACACCTACAATTTTTGGCAGCATCTTATAACTACAGGAATAGCTTCAGAACTGTTAGCAAAATATCTTAATTTTCCTGAAAAAGAAGAGTCTTTTATGTGTGGTATTTTACATGATTTAGGAAAAATAGTGATGGCTCATATTATGCCAGAAGTGTTTGAAATGGTTATCAAGGTAGCTCAGCATGAAAAAATTTCTTTTTTTGAATCTGAAAATCTTTTGTCGACAATTGGACACCAACAACTTGGAAAAATATTATTTGAAAATTGGAATATGTCTGATATTGTTTTGGATGTGGTTTCACTTCACAATCAACCTTTAAATTTAGAGAATGAAACAAACAAGAAGATTTTATATATTGTACATTTAGCAGACTCAACCATTAATCTTCTTTTTTATGGATTTTCTGGATGTTATAATATACCTGTTGTTGAATCAGAGGTTTGGAATTTTCTGGGGATTAATTATTCAATGTACGAGAGTTACTTTGAGGATCTAAAAAAAACTATAGAAAGATCTAAAGAACTTATTTACATGAATCAAATACTTAATAGTTAGGAGGCTAGCGAAATGGCAAATTATAAGAAAGAAATGCTTGAATCGGAAATGAAGAAGATTATTACAAGAGGTTTTTCTGAACTTAAAGATCCTCGAATTAAAGATAAAATGATAAATATTAATTTTGTACGGTTGTCTGGAGATAAGTCTTATTTAGACGTTTATGTTTCTTCTTTAGATGAGGATGTTGATACGATAATTGATGTTTTAAATAATGCTAAAGGTATGTTTAGAACATTAATTGCAAAGAATATTGATATATATAAGGCCCCAGAGATTCGATTTCACAAAGATGAGGGCATTGAAGCTAGCATTAGAATTAATCAACTGTTAGAAACCCTAAAAGAAAAACGTTCAGAGGATGATGAATGAAAAGCGGAATAATAGTAATTAACAAACCAAAAGGTATTACTTCTCATAAAGTTGTTGAAAAGTTGAGAACTATTTTAAAAACAAAAAAAGTTGGTCATGCAGGAACACTTGATCCCTTTGCTACAGGTGTACTTGTAATAGGAGTTAATAAAGGTACAAAGGTACTTGAATTTTTTCTAAATGATAAAAAAAGATATTATGTAAAGGCCAAATTAGGAATTATTACCGAAACGTTTGATCTTGATGGTGAAATTAAAGAACAGAACGAAGTTACAAAAGAGCAAATAGAAAGTGTAAAAGATGTTGTTTTTTCATTTGTGGGAGAGTATCTACAAGTTCCACCTGCTTACTCGGCCAAAAAATATAAAGGGAAACATTTATATGAATATGCTAGAGAAGGTAAAATAATCAATTTACCTCCCAAGCTTGTACATATATATAATATTACTAATTTTAAACAAGAAGACATAGAGTTTAGTTTTGAAGTAGAAGTGAGCTCAGGAACTTATATAAGATCTTTGATAATGGATATTGGATATAAAGTTGGATGTGGAGCGGTAACTATAGAATTATGTAGAAGAAAAAGTGGAATTTTTACCTTAGATCATTCAATAAATTTAGAAGATGCATCATATAACAAAATCATACCTATAGATAATTGTATCAATTTTCCATATGTAGTAGTAAATCATGGAGATAAAGTTTTAAAAGGCCATCAAATATATAAATCAAATATATTAGAATACTCAGAATTTGAAAAAGGAGAATATGTTAAAATATACAATGAGCAAAAGGAGTTTATTGGAATAGGAATAACTGAAAGAAGTTCGAAATTTTTAGCTACACTTTTAAAGATGCCAGAAAGAGATGATCGAATAGTAAAGATATACAAAAATATATACGAGGTGACTTGAAATTGTATGCTATAACAATCGGGGTATTTGATGGAGTTCATAAAGGCCATCAATACATTTTGAATAATACTTTAGAATTAGCTCAAAGTTTAAATCTTGAACCTTTAGTGTTAATGTTTAGATATCCCGCTGAGAAAATTTTAGGAACTACTTTTGATGGATTAATTTTACCTAGCTGGAGAAGGAAAGAAATTTGTGAAAATCTAGGATTCGAAGTTATTGTGAAAGATATGGAGGAAGTTTGGGATGTTTCGCATGAAGAATACATTAATAATTTGATTGACATGGGTGTGAAGGCCATAGTATGTGGAGAAGATTTTACCTTTGGTAAAGATGCCTTGGGAGATGTGAATTATCTACAGTCAGTAAGTATATCTAATGGATTAAAAATAAAAATATTGAAAGATTTTAAGGAAGATAGTACCAGAATAAGTTCTTCATTGATTAAAAAAGAACTTAAAAACGGGAACATAAAAGTTGCCAATGAAATGTTAAATAGGCCTTGGACTTTAGAAGGTCCTGTTTACGAGGACAAACATGTGGGTTTTAAACTAGGTTTTCCTACTGCGAACATCAATATTCTCTACAAAGAACAAATTATTTTTCCAAAGTTTGGTGTTTATTTAGTAAGAGGTAAAATCCAGGGAAGGAAAGGCAGTTTGTGGGGGTTAATGAATGTAGGCATTAGACCGACAATTCATGAGCCTAATAAAGAACCGAAAGTTGAGGTATATTTTCTTGATTTTTTTGGTAATTTGTATAATGAGTATATTATCTTGGAAGTTTTAGATTTCTTAAGAGAAGAGAAAAAATTTGAAGATAAAAATCAACTTGTAGAAGCTATGGCAAGAGATGAAGACAAAGCCAGAGAGATAATTGTAAAGAGGTATGGAAATATAAAAAGCATTTTATAATTATAAGTAAATTGACTATTAGGAATAGAGTAAGCAAAATAAAATATTTAAATTGATATTTCAAAATATATAAGCATAGTAAACACTTAAGTTAGGGACTTTAACAATAAATATTTTCTAAATAATAAGCATTTGAATTTATAACGGGTCCAGGGCGTAGCCCTTTCCCCTCTTTAGTACAAGTACCAAAATAGTTAAAGAAATAAATATTTTCTAAATAATAAGCATTTGAATTTATAACGGGTCCAGGGCGTAGCCCTTTCCCCTCTTTGGCACAAGTACCAAAATAGTTAAAGAAATAAATATTTTCTAAATAATAAGCATTTGAATTTATAACGGGTTCAGGGCGTAGCCCTTTCCCCTCTTTAGTACAAGTACCAAAATAGTTAAAGAAATAAATATTTTCTAAAAGTAATCAATTCTAAAACATATATATAATGAGAATTTTTAGATTTCTTTAGTAAGTAAAAGAACATTTTAGTTTTAAGGAGGATTTTTTTGAAAGTAGCTATTGTTACAGATGAACCAAGGTACAAATATTTTCCTAATATAGAAAGTTTAAAAGAGGACGAACAAAAAAAAGTCACAGTAAATAATTTAAGAGAAGCTTTATCTAATGATTTCGAGTGTCTGCAGCTTATTTTTGATGAAAATATACTTTATAATTTAAAGCGGCAAGACATAGAACTAGTTTTTAATTTGTGTAATGGCATACGAGGTGAAGCCAAACTATCACAGTTTCCTGCCATTTTAGAATTTGCTAATATTCCGTATACTGGGTCTTCACCAGAAGGGCATTTGTTAGCTGGAAATAAAATATATTCTAATATTATGCTTGAAAAAGAAGGTGTACCTGTTCCAAAATATGAAAAAATATATAATATAAAAGATCTAAATTATATTAAGTTAAAATATCCCATTTTAATTAAACCAAAAGATGAAGGTTCTAGTAGAGGAATTCACGATGATAATCTAGTGTTTGATAAAGAGGAATTGAAATCGAAGGTCGAGAGGCTGTTGAAAAAATATACTTCTCCCCTTATTGCAAGTGAGTTTATTGATGGAAGAGAATTTACTGTTGGTGTTTTGGGTAATGGTTCTACAATAAAAATACTACCAATACTTGAAATTGATTTTTCGAATTTACCGGAAAATATAAATAGATTTTATAGCTTTGAGGTAAAATTTAAATATGCGAATATGACTGAATATCATATACCTCCAGAAATCGATGAAAAGGCTAAGATTAATATCGAAAATACTGCAATTAATGCTTACAATGCGTTATGTATTCGTGATTACGCTCGAATAGATATTAGAGTAAAAGATGGAGTTGCTTATGTTTTAGATGTAAATTCTTTACCAGGTTTAAGAAAAGGATATAGTGATTTAACAAAAATGGCTGAGGCAGAAGGTTTGAAATATAAGGATCTAATCAGATTAATTGTTCAAAATGCTCTAAAGAGGTATAATCTTCTTGACAAGTGACAAATAAAATAATATAATCTAGTTATAAATGAAAAGCATAGAAAGGGCGCTTAGCTCAGTGGGAGAGCGTCTGCTTCACGCGCAGAAGGTCGTAGGTTCAAGTCCTACAGCGCCCACCAATTTCTTATCCCTCTAGTTTTCCAATCTTTTTAAGAATATTTTTAATTACTTGAATATCTTCAGCATGTTCTTTGTCGTCTCCTGGAGTTTCTAACAATAATGGCAGATTACAAATTTCATCAAAAGAAAGGAAAGTCTCAAATCCTTTAATTCCTATATAACCTTTTCCAATGAATTCATGTCGGTCTTTTCCTGCCCCTAAATCATATTTTGAATCATTCAAATGAATCATTTTTAGTTTTTCTAGACCCATATTTTTCTCAATGTCATCAAGTAATTTTAGGACGCCTGCTTTTGATCGTATATCATAATTTGAATCAAAACCATGACATGTATCGAAAGTTATACCTAGCCTATTTTTAAACCGTGAAGCATTTATAATCGATCCCAAATGTTTCATGCTATATCCGATGTTTCCGCCTTTTTTTGCAACATTTTCTAGTAAAATGGTTACTTGTGTGTCTTTTATCTTAGAAAAAATAATATCCAATGCTTCAACTATTCTGTTGATTCCAAACTCTTCTCCAACACCCAAATGGCTGCCAGGATGAAAATTATAAAAGAATATACCCAGCTTATTAGTTGCTTTTATTTCTTCAATCATAGTATCAATTGATTTTTCCCAAATATCCTCTTTTGGAGACGCTAAATTAATCAGATAACTTGAATGTACAAGAACACTTTCAAAACGTATGTTAAATTTTTTCATATTGAGTTTAAATTCATCAACTTCTTGATCGGTAGGTTGTTTCATACTCCATGTCCTAGGAGAATGAGTAAATATTTGAAAAGTGTTTCCACCAATGTTTACGGTGTCTTGGGGAACTTTTTTAAATCCTTTAGATATCTTCATATGAGCACCAAGTTCAATCACACTATCACTCCTCTTTATATGAATTCAACATCATTTCTTAATAGGCTTAATGCTTCATCTTTATAATATTTTCCAATTATACCAATGTTTGCAAATATGTAATTTTTATCATATGCAAATTTTACTTCTTTGGATGGAATAAGTAAATCTTCAGAGAATTTATGGGTTAAAAAACTTTCCATGATTTTTTTTCGATATTTCGAACGAGATAAGATACCTCCTGTTCCAAATAATACTTTAATAGCTGTTAAATCCTTACCTTGGGCTATTTTTTGTCGACCTAATGGGGTATAAACATAATTGATTTTACCTGCATGCCTCTTGATAGCAGTTAAAAGACAATATTTTGCTAAAAAAGCGCTAAATTCTTCTTCTAAATTGTTTTTAGGAAAAGGCGTGAGATTTTTCAATAATTCATCATAATTGCTAAAAAGATTTTTGATATTTTCTTTTCCAATCAAGTCTATAACATGTGGAGCATTTAGATATATGCCCAAATCACCATCAACAGTTCTTTTTGTTTTAGGTTCGGGTGAGACTAAGATTTTTTGTATTTCGGGTGATCCATCGGTTACCGATACAATATCTGTAGTAGCTCCACCAATATCAATTGTCAGAACGTCGTCATATAAAGTGCTTAATAGCTCTGTAGTATGTACAACTGCAGCAGGAGTTGGAATTATTTCTTCATCAACTATCTCGTAAACTTTTCCCATACCTGGGGCATTTATTATATGTTTAGAGAAAACTTCTTGAATAATTTTTCGTGCAGGTTCCACATTTAATTGATCGACTTTAGGATACACATTTTCAGTTATTATTATTTTTTTGTTTTGCTCGTCAAAAATCTCTTTTATATCATCTTGAATAGCACAATTTCCTGCGTAAACAACCGGAGATTTAAGGGGTAGAGAGGCTAGAAGTTTTGCGTTTTCAATAACAATGTCTTCTTCTCCATAATCAACTCCCCCCGAAAGAATAATTAATTTAGGATTGATATTTTTTATTCGAGTTAATTGACTGTCTCTCAATCTTCCTGCAGTTACATATTTTATAATAGCTCCGGCACCTAAGGAGGCTTCTTGAGCAGCTTTTACGGTCATATCATAAACTAGCCCATGAACAGTAACTGTAAGACCCCCTGCAGCGGAAGATGTAGCTAAAAATTTATTCCATTGAATTTTTTCTCCTAACTTTTTGGAAATAATATCTAAAGCTTTTTCTATCCCGATAGTTACATCACCTTCGGGTATAGTAGTTTTGTATTCACTTTGAACTAATATAGACAAGTCACTACCTATAGTTTGAAAGGCAGTTAGAACAGTTGTAGTGCTACCAATTTCTGCAACAAGTAAATCAATTTTCATTGAATACATGTCTCCTATCTCTAAAAAAAGTTTTTAGAATTTTTGTTGCTTCGACTAATTCATTAAAAGAAGCTGCAAATGAAAGTCTAATAAATCCATCAGCATAAAAAGCAGATCCTGGAACAACGGCTAATCCATATTCCAACAATTTTTCACAAAATTCTATGTCATTTAAACCAAATTCAGAAATGTTAATAAAATAGTAAAATGCTCCCTGAGGTTTGACAAATTTCAAGTTTAATTTCTTAAATTCTTCAAAGAGGTAATCTCTCCTTTTTTTAAATTCTTCTACCATAAATGAATTATCAACACTTAAAGCTTTTAATGCTGCATATTGAGAAGGAGTATTAACATTTGAAGTAGAATGCGATTGAATTTTTGCCATTTGGCTAATAATTTCTTCAGGTGCTAAAGCATATCCAACTCTCCAACCGGTCATCGACCATGCTTTAGAAAAACTGTTTACAACAATTAATTGTTCTTTAATTGCGTCAAAAGAAGTCATGGAAGTGTATGAATGGTCATACAATAAACAATCGTAAACTTCATCACTGATAATTAGTAAATTATGAGTAATTGATAAAGATACAATAAATTCTAAAAGAGATTTTGGATATACAATACCTGTTGGATTATTAGGGGAGTTAATTATAATCGCTTTTGTTTTATTTGTTATGGCTTTTTCTATGTCTTCTCTTAATGGCAAAAAATTATTTTCTTCATAACATTTTATATGAATAGGTATGCCTTCAAGCATTCTAATTTGAGAATCATAGCTTACCCAAGAAGGATCAAAGATGATAATTTCATCACCAGGATTGATGATAGAAAATAAAGCATTGAAAATTGCCTGTTTTCCTCCATTGGTTACTATTACATTATTTTCATTATAATTAGCTAAATATCTATTGTTTACGTATTGCGAAATTTTTCTTCTAAGTTCTAATATCCCTCTATTATCTGTGTACTTAGTTTTACCACTTTTCATAGCTAAATATGCAGCTTCTATGATTGAATCTGGTGTCCTAATATCTGGTTCCCCAGCAGTTAGTCTTATTACTTTTTCTCCTTTGCTTTGTAACTCCATAGCTCGTGAATTTAATTCCATGGTTTTTGATAATTCCAAAGATACAATTCTCCCGGAAAGATACAACTTTTCTCCACCTCTCTCAATATTTTTTCTCCAAAATAACCACATTTTCTATATGATAAGTGTTTGGGAACATATCAAACGGTTGAACAGACATTAAATTAAAGTCTTTTTTAAGAAAAATACTTAAATCTCTTGCTAATGTAGATGGATCGCATGAAACGTAAATAACAGCCTTATTTGTAATATTTGAAATCAAATCAATTTCTTTCTTATATAATCCATTTCGTGGGGGATCTACTATAACAAAATCAAATTTTTTAGTTTTATTCTTAACAAGAAAGTCCTTCACAAGTCCTTGAGTAAATTTTATATTTTTTATAGAATTAATATTAGCATTTGAAAAAGAAGCTTTTACAGAAACTTTTGAGCTTTCAACCGATTCAACAAATTTGAATAAAGGTGCATAGTATACTGAGAAAAGACCTACTCCACTGTAAAGGTCTAAAAGAGTATCAGACCTATTGGAGTTATTTTTAAAATAATCTAAAATATACCTCAAAATTTTTTTTGTAACATTGTAGTTATTCTGGAAAAAAGAGGTTGGAGGAATTTGAAATTTAAAGCCATCAAATTCTTCTTCAATTACACCTTCTCCTAAAAGCGTTCTATAAGGTCCTCTTAAAATAATTTTATCAGAACTGTTCATTACATGAATTAATGAATTTATATGGTAATGTTTTTGAAAATATTCTTTAATTTCATTTTCAGCAGGTAAGTATTCAGTATGAGTAACGATTATAGCCATAAGCTGATTAGTGTAGAATGCTTTTCGTAGCACTAAATGTTTTAAAATTCCTGTTCTGTTTTTTTTATTGTATACTGATAAGCCTAATTTCTCAGCTAAACTTCGTATACCGTTTTTAATGTTATCAAACTCTTTGGGAGAAATAGGACAAGAAAAGATATTGAGCACATTGTTCGAACGTTTTTCTTTTAAACCAAGCTTCAAAACTTGGTTATTTTCAAAAGTATATTCCATTCTATTTCTATACTCCCAAATTATATCACTTTTTATGGTGTTTTTGACAAAAGAATCATCTATTTTACCTATTCTCGATAATTGTTCCTTTACAATATTTGTTTTTGCCTCCAATTGATACTCATATTTACAATCTAACCACTGACAACCTCCACATGCTGGATAATGTTTACAAGATGAAGGTATCCTATAATTAGAAGCAGTAATAATCTCAACTGGTTTAGCGAAAACTAGATTTTTGGTGATCTTAGATGGAATGACCTTTAAGAAATCTCCTGGATAAGAGTTTTCTATTAAATAAATTTTTCCTTCATATCTAGCCATTCCATAACCACCATAAACAAGTTTTTCTACAACTAAATTAACCTCTTCTTGACCTTTTAAATCATTATTTTGCATTATTACACCTCAAATCTTTTTTAGCTAATACACGTTCACATGCTTTCTGGAGCACTAACACCTAAAATAGAAAGCCCTCTATTTAAAACAATTTTTGTTGCTTCACAAAGATTAAGCCTAGCTTGCATTAGATCATAGTTATCAGCATTAAGTACAGATAGAGAGTTATAAAAATGATGGAATCTCGAAGATACTTTTTCTAAATACTGTGTTAATAGATTGGGCTTAAATTGTAAAGAGGCATTTACTAAGGAATTAGGAAATAAAGCTAATTCTCTCAATAAGGCTTTTTCCTCATATTTATCTAGATTACTTAATCCCAAAAATCTTTCATATTTTATTCCTCTTTTTTCAGCTTCTTTAAAAATACTACATATCCTAGCGTGTGCATATTGCACATAGAAAACCGGATTTTCATTAGATTTTTTGATTGCTAAATCTACATCAAAATTCAAGGTTGTATCCGGATCTACCATAGCAAAAAAATACCTTACAGCATCTTTTCCAACTTTGTTGATGAGCTCGTCAAGGGTATAAAATTCACCTCTTCTTGTGGACATTCTGATTAGTTCATCATCTTTTTTAATATTAACAAATTGATGAAGTATAATCTTTAAGAAATCTTCAGGAAGTCCTAATGCTTTAATAGACGCCATCATTCTAGGTATATGGCCATGATGATCTGAACCTAAAATATCAATAACTTGGTCAAAACCTCGTAAATATTTATAATAATGATAGGCAATATCATCGCAAAAGTATGTTGGCATGTTGTCATTTGACCGAATTAATACTTTATCATTTTCTTCTATAAGGTCTGAAACTTTAAACCATAACGCACCATCTTTTTCATAAACAAAACCTTTGGATTTTAGTTGATTTAAAGTTGAGTTTACTATATTGTTTTTGAACAAAAGTTTTTCACTAAATACGATATCGAAATATATATCAAGTTGTTTTAAAGTGTAAAGCATCTTATTAAGCATATCTTCTACAGCTTCTTCCATGAATAAGTTTTCAATCTCGCTGTTCCATTTGTCTTTATACAGATCACCGTACTTGTTTATAAGGGTTCTAGCAGTTTCAATTAAATATTCACCTACATATCCATCTTCAGGTATTTCATAATGAGAACCTAATAACTCATTATATCGAACCCATAATGATCTTGCTAAAAGTTTGATTTGTCTTCCTGCATCATTCAGATACATTTCTTTTTGAACAATATGTCCAGTTTGCTCATATATATTTCCAATTACATCTCCCATTACAGCTTGTCTTCCATGAGCTATGGTTAGTGGTCCTGTTGGATTGACACTGGCGAATTCAAATTGAATAATTTTTCCTTTACCTATATCAATTTTACCGTAGTTTCTTGGGTGACTTATTATATGAGAACATATTCTCTGATAAACTGAAGGAGAAAGAAACAAATTTAAAAAACCATTAACATTTTCTACCTTTGTAAAAAAGTTATTCTTAGAGAGTTTTTCGGAGAGTTCTTGAGAAATAACTTTAGGATTCTTTTTAAACTTTTTTGCTAGTAAAAAAGAGATATTTGAAGAAAAGTCTCCTAGGTCATCTTGAGGAGGAATTTCAACAACATATTCTTCAGAAAAATTAGCTAATCCTAATTCTTTAAGAGCGTTATCAATTTGCTCTTTTATTAAAGAAATAATTTCCATTATTTTTACCTCCAATTCTTATTCTCTTGCTTGAGATAAAGTGCCTGGTATTTTTAGTTTATTTTCAATATATCTAAAAATCTCACTAAAAACAGTAACCAATAGAAAGTAAATAATTCCAGCAAAAAGATAAACCTTGAAAAATTCAAAGTTACGACTAGCAACGAACTTTGCTTGAGCCATTATTTCAGGTGCTCCTACAATGTAGGAAAGCGAGGAGTATTTTAATAAATAAATAAACTCATTAGTCCAAGAAGGAATAAATCTACGAATGGCTTGAGGTAAAATAACAAATCGAATAGATTGCCATTTTGTCATTCCAATCGAAAGTGCTGCTTGCATTTGTCCTGAACTAATTGATTGAATAGCGCCCCGTAAATATTCAGCTTGATATGCAGATGAGTTTAAGAAAAAAGAGATTATAGATGCTGTTAGTGGTGATAATCTTATACCTATGACAGGCAAACTATAATATAAAATAAATAGTTGAACTAGCAAAGGAGTACCTCTAATTATTTCTATATAACAATTACTAATAGTATATAAAACCTTATTTCCATACATTTTAGATAAAGAAAGGAATATAGCTATAAAAAAGCCAATTATTACAGATGACATTGTTAAAAATAATGTGATCCATAATCCATCCAACATATATTTCCAGGAACTCTGAACAATTTCAATAAAAGTCATTGATTTTCTTCCTTCCCGTACAATTTTGTCAATTTATTTAAAAACTCTTTTGTCCTTTCTTTTTTAGGGTTGTTAAACATTTCTAAAGGAGAACCCTGTTCAACAATTACCCCACCTTCCATAAAAATAATTTCGTCTGCGACAGCTCTAGCAAAACCCAACTCGTGGGTTACACAAAGCATAGTCATTCCACTTTTTGCCAATTCTATCATTACCCCTAAAACCTCACCTATTAATTCTGGGTCTAATGCAGAAGTGGGTTCATCAAACAACATTAATTTTGGATTCATAGCCAAAGCTCGAGCTATTGCAACTCTTTGTTTCTGACCTCCGGAAAGTTGTGCTGGATAGAGTTCAATTTTATTTTTTAAACCAACTCGTTCTAGCTCTTTTAATGCAATATCTGTGGCCTCATCTTTATTTATTTTCTTAACTTTGATCAAACCTAACTTAACATTATCGAGTACATTAAGATGTTCAAATAAATTGAAATGTTGAAATACAAAGCCGATTTCTTGTCTTATTTTATGAACATTTTTTGCAGAAGTTATATCTTTATTTTCTAGATATATTTTTCCCGAATCAACTTCTACTAATCTATTAATACACATTAACAAAGTACTTTTACCAGTGCCACTTGGACCAATAATAACCTTGGTTTCTCCTTTGTTAACATTAAAAGAAATGCCTTTCAAGACTTCATTTCCGTTAAAGCTTTTATGTACATTCTCTACTCTTAATATTACTTGATTAGAATTATTTTTGCTAATCATATTCAAATTACACTCTCCTTACTTCATATCCAGGAATTTCAAGTTTTTTCTCAACATAACCTAGTCCTTTACTCAATGAAAATGTTAGTACAAAATAAATCAACCCACATATTAGGTATATAAGTAAAGGTTTGTTTGTAACAGCTATTATGTAAGTACCTTGTCTTAATAATTCAATAACTCCAAGTGCATAAGCTAAAGATGTATCCTTTAAAACTACGGCAGCTTCGTTAGTCCATCCAGATAAAGATATTCGAAAAGCCTGAGGAAAAATAACATTAAAAAAAGTTTGAAATTTTGTCATTCCTAAGGAGTATGCTGCATCGACTTGTCCTTTAGGTAGTGAAGAAATAGCTCCTCTAAATATCTGAGATAGATAAGCAGAGCTTCTTAACCCCAGCCCAACAATAGAAGCGAACAATGGATTAAGTCTTATTCCTATTAGAGGAAGACCATAAAATATTAAAAATAAAATAACTAATTCAGGAAGACTTCGCAATAATCTTTCGTAAAATAGAAAAAAGGCACGAACAAACTTGTTCCCATAAAGCTGACCTAAAGCAACTATAATAGATACAACAAATCCTAGAACTATGCTAAAAAAAGCTAGTTCTAGAGTAACTAAAGTTCCTTTTAAAAGATGTGGTAGAGAATCAATAATAATTTTTAAATTTTCCAATGTACATCCCTTTCCTGTAATTTTGAATATTATATAAAATAGATAGGAAGTATATATACTACAGTTGAGGGGGCAAAGCCCCCTCATTAATATTTAGATTAAGTTATAGTTTTAATTTAACTTCAATGGCTATAAAGATATTTAATTAATTAAAGGCTATAAGAAACTATTTAAAATACTTTTCAATAAGTTCGTCGAGCTTTCCGTTTTTTTGTAACTCTTGAATACCACTATTTAAAAGATTTAATAATTCTTTGTTTCCTTTCTTGACAGCCATTCCGTAACTTTCCTCAGTTTTTATGATTCCAACAATTTTAACAGGATCTGTTTTAGTAAATCTTTCAGCAACAGGATTATCTAGAACTATAGCATCAATATTTTTATTTACTAGGTCTCTAACCGCAAAATTAAATGTGTCGTATCTAGTAATGTTTTTCTTTGGTATGATATTTTTATCTGAAAGATGTTCAGTAACCCAGAGATCTCCGGTAGTGCCAGTTTGGACTCCTATTTTGTGGTTTCCAAATAGAACAGTAATATCAAAATCCGAATCTTTTCTTACTAAGATGCTTTGATCGCCACTATAATAAGGAATTGTAAAGTCAACAACCTTTTGCCTATCTTCAGTAATAGTCATTCCTGCAGCAATTATATCGATATTACCAGTTGTTAAAGATGGGATTAAAGAGTCAAAACTGATATCGATAACTTCAACATCGAAACCTTTTAATTTGCCGATTTCTTTTATCAAATCAATATCAAAACCCACATATTGGCCATTTTCCACATACTCAAAAGGTGGAAAAGAGGCCTCTGTTCCGACTTTATAGGTGACTCCAAAAGCGAAAAGAATCGGTATAAGTAATACTATGAAAAACATAAAATATCTTTTAAACATGCAAATCCCTCCCTTTCTATGATGATAAAAAGAATAGAATTATATTAAAGAATATTAATAAAAATATTTAATGAATAAAGAATTGTAAATTTAAACAACGACAATTTTAGTCTATGTTTTTTACATTTTATTATAACATATTTTATTATATGATTACTAAAATAATTAATTTTTATTATTGCATTCACATATTTTTTTCATAAAAATGATTCCTTTTATTTAAAAAAACAGTGTGATATAATTTAATAAAATATGAGAAGTAACAAAAAATCACTAATTAGTTCTAATTATTCACTTATAATAGATTACATTTTATGTCAGAAATTTTATTTCAATGAATAATTCAAAAAAATGGTTATATGTTTGTTGAATCCATGACTGTTTTGGTAAAGCGACATCTACTTTTTAACTATTATCAAACCCAGTTGAAATTGATTATTTTTGGTCTTTAAAAACAAATATTTTCTAAATAATAAGCATTTGATTTATAACGGGTCTAGGGCGAAGCCCTCCCCCTCCTTGGTACAAGTACCGAAATAGTTAAAGAAATTATGATATGCTCTTTAGAAATGAGGAGGTATTTTGTAAAAAAATCAACTAAAACATATATAATAAGGATTTTGGAATTTCTGAAGACAGCAAAATTGATTATTTTAGAGGAGGATTTGCATGGCAAAAAAAATGAAAAGTTTAGGTGGAAGATCTTTATCAAAAAAAACTTCTAACGCGAACAATATGAACGCGCTACTTCAAGAGGCTCAGAAAGCTCAATTACAAATGCAAAAAGAAATAGAAGAGATGGAAAATTCACTAAAAGATTTAGAGGTTGAGGCTACAGCTGGAGGTGGCGTTGTAAAGATAATTGCTACCTGTGATTTAAGGATAAAAGACATTATTATTTCTGAAGAATTAGAAGAGGAAGATTTTGATACGATAAAGGATTTAATAATTGCCGCTACAAATGAAGTAGTTCAAAAAGCGATTCAATTAAAAGAGGAGAAAACAAACGAAATTTCAGAAAAGTATTTAGGCCAACTACCTGATTTAGGATTCTAAAAAAATTTTAACTTTATATTTTCAAAAAAGTATAAATAAAATTGTATAATATACTTAGAGAAAAAAATAACAAGCAAGCATATTACTAGGAGGTGTATTATTTATGGCAGTTAAAGTAGGAATAAATGGTTTTGGAAGAATAGGTAGGTTAGTATTTAGACAAATGGTTGAAAACCCAATGTTTGAAGTAGTTGCAATTAACGATTTAACAGATGCAAAAACATTAGCTACGCTTCTTAAATATGATTCTGTACATGGGAAATTTAAGGGAAATGTTGAATTGGATGAAAATGGATTTAAAGTAAATGGAAAAGAAGTACAAGTGTTTGCTGAAAAGGATCCAAATAACCTTCCATGGAAAGATTTAGGAGTAGAGTTAGTTATAGAATCTACAGGTGTTTTTGTAAATAAAGAAAAAGCTTCTGCGCACTTAAAAGCTGGAGCAAAGAAAGTAATAATTACAGCTCCTGCAAAAGGCGAAGTAGACGCTACGATTGTAATGGGTGTTAATGACGATATTTTAACCCCAGACATGGAAGTTATTTCTAATGCATCTTGTACAACAAATTCTATTGCTCCTGTAATTAAAGTCTTAAATGATCATCTTAAAATTAAAAGAGGACTACTGACTACAGTTCACTCATATACTAATGACCAACGAGTTTTAGATTTACCACATAAAGATTTGAGAAGGGCTAGGGCAGCAGCACTAAATATAATTCCTACAACCACAGGTGCGGCAAAAGCAGTAGGTATTGTTATACCCGAGTTAAAAGGAAAATTAGATGGAATTGCTTTAAGAGTTCCTACGCCTGATGGATCTATCTCTGATTTAACCGCAGAAGTGGAAAAATCTACAACTGTTGAAGAAATTAACGAATTAATGAAAAAAGCAACAGAAGGTAAATTAAAAGGTATTCTTGGCTACAATGATGAACCAATAGTATCTTCAGATATCGTTGGTTCCGTATATGCAGGTATTTTCGATGCTACATTAACTAATGTAATAGATGGTAATTTTATTAAGATATGTTCATGGTATGATAACGAAAATGGATACTCTGCAATGGTTGTTAAATTAGCAGAAAAGTTAGTTAAGATGTTATAAAAGATAGAATTACGAAAAGGGGATTAAGCTCCCCTTTTTGTTTAAGTTTGGATTATTCACTTGATCAATAAACATACTTTAGGGGGTGCAATAAATGAACAAGCTAACTATAAAAGACGTTGATTTAAAAAATAAAAAGGTTATAATGAGAGTAGATTTTAATGTACCAATAAAAAATGGAATGATAACTGACGATACAAGGATTAAAGCAGCTTTACCTACAATTAAATATGCGGTAGATGAAGGCGCCAAAGTTATTTTACTTTCTCACTTAGGAAGACCAGATGGCGAAAAAGATCCACAGTATTCTTTAAAACCGGTCGCAGAAAGGCTTAAAGAATTAATTAATGTTCCTGTATATTTTGTTGATGAGACACGTGGAGAAAAAGTGGAACGAGCAGTTTCTCAACTGAAAAATGGAGAGATTCTTGTAATAGAAAATACACGTTTTGAAAAAGGAGAAACAAAAAATGATCCTGATTTAGCAAAATATTGGGCCGGTCTTGCAGATATTCATGTAAACGACGCATTTGGTACAGCTCATAGAGCACACGCTTCTAATGTGGGTATAGCAAAATATATACCTAGTGTCGCAGGGTTTTTAATGGAGAAGGAAATCAAATTTTTAAGTGCAGCGAATGAAAATCCACAAAAACCATATGTTGTGGTATTAGGTGGTGCCAAAGTTTCAGATAAGATAGATGTCATAAACAATCTTTTAAATAAGGCGGACAGGATTTTGATTGGTGGAGCAATGATGTTTACATTTCTTAAAGCATTAGGAAAAAAGGTTGGTTCATCAAAAGTTGAGGAAGATAAACTAGATGTGGCTAAAACAATTTTAGAAAATGCCAAGGCAAAAAAGGTAGAGATTGTATTACCAATAGATACAGTCGCTGCACAAAAAATTGAAGCTGGAGCTGAAAAGAAAATATTTAAAATTAATGAAGGAATTCCTGAAGGATGGATGGGTTTAGATATTGGACCTGAAACCATTAGGTTATTTAGTGAAAAATTGTCAGATGCAAAAACGGTATTTTGGAATGGACCAATGGGAGTATTTGAAATTGATGATTTTGCTGAAGGAACTAAAAAAATTGCCGAAGCAATAGTAAATGTTACCAAAAAAGGTTGTATAAGCATAGTTGGTGGAGGAGATTCTGCAGCTGCAGCAGAAAAGTTTGGTTTAGCAGAAGAATTTTCTCATGTATCAACTGGTGGTGGAGCTTCACTAGAATTTCTTGAAGGAAAAGAACTTCCAGGAATTGCTTCAATATCTGTAAAAAAAAACTAAATAAAAGAAGATTTATTTTAGCTGGAAACTGGAAAATGAATAAAACCAATACCCAAGCAGCACAATTTACTTCAAAATTGATCGGAACAATCGGTAATAAAAGTAAATTTGATGTTATTCTTTGTCCTCCGTATACTGCTTTAGAAAAAGTTTCTGATATTGTAAGTGGTTCAAAAATTAAAGTTGGCGCTCAAAATGTTTTTTATGAGGATAAAGGTGCGTTTACCGGTGAAATTTCTACTGATATGTTATTAGATTTAAACGTTCAATACGTAATTATAGGTCATTCAGAGAGAAGACATCTTTTTGGTGAAAGTGATGAACTTATCAACAAAAAGTTAAAAAAGGTTCTTAAAACTGAACTAGTACCTATTTTATGTATTGGAGAAAAACTTGAAGAACGAGAAAAAGGTCTCACCTTCAATGTTGTTGAAAGACAGATCAAAGAAGCTTTTTTTGGGTTAACTTACGAAGAAGTTTCACGCATTGTTCTAGCATATGAACCAGTTTGGGCGATTGGTACGGGTAAGGTTGCATCTCCTGAACAAGCTCAAGAGGTACATGAATTCATCAGAACTTTGCTTAAAGATCTATTTGATGAAAGTTTAGCGGAAAGCATGACTATTTTGTATGGTGGAAGTATTAAGGCTAATAACTTTTTGGGTCTTTTCTTAAAGTCAGACATTGATGGTGGATTAGTTGGAGGAGCTTCTTTGAGTGAGGAATTTATTGAGTTAACAAGAGTTATGGAACAAATAATTGAATAATTAAAATCAACCGCGTTAACGCGGTTGATTTTATTTTTAAAGATTTATTTAAGTTTAGTGTGTTATTATAATAATAAATAAAATAAAACTTTTTATATTCATTTAAAATAGATAGTATAATTATTAAATAATATAATTAAACGATTTTTCCAGTTTTTTCAGATATAAATTATTTGAAAAAAGGAGGAACTATATGTATGAATTTAAACCATTAAATGAAGTGTCTATTTCTATCTTGGTTAATCTGGTAAATGAAGTTTTTAAAGATTATGTGGTTCCCGTTAGATGGACTTATGATAGTTTTACTATGGACATAAAAGAAAACTCCATTTCTTTAGGGGATTCTTTTTTAGTTTTCAGTGATGAAAAACCGGTTGGATTTTGCGTTATTTCTATAAGAAATAGGATAGGGAGAATTGATTCTATAGGCGTCTTGGAAGAATTTAGAGGAAAAGGTCTAGCTTCCCAAATGCTTTTTAGAGTTGTAGAAAACCTAAAATGGAAGGATATTGATACTATAATATTAGAAGTTGTAGAATTAGATAAAAGATCGGTAAGGTTCTATGAAAAGCATGGATTCAGATTAAAGAGAAACCTATATTCTTACCTTAAAAGGAAAAATCAAAGAGCACAAAATTCTTTTTCTTTTATATATGAATCTACAACATCAGATAATATTTATGATTTAGCTCAAGTTGCAAAATTAAAATTTAAAAGAGATCCCAATTGGCAGAGAGACCCAATGACATTAAAGCTTAGTGACAATAGGTACATATATGAGGTAATACTAAATGAAGAAGGAAATAAGATAGGATATATTGTTTGGGGTTTAAATGAAGATAATGTTTTTATTGTAGATATTGCTCCAATAGATGACAGTAGCAATTTTTTTGATATTGTAAGAGATGCAACCTCAAAATTATTTCAAATAAAAGATGAAATAATTGTAATTTCAGTTCCAGAAGATGATCCCTTAAATAGTGCGTTGATAGATAATAAATATATCCCCTTTATTAAGCAATTAGAAATGGAAAGAAAATTACATTAATATATTTAAAAAACAAATTCTACAACCTCATGAATTTCACCTAAATCGTTCATTTCTACATAGAAATAAGATTTAAAGTTATATATTTTTTCTACATTCAACTTATACGTTTTATCATTTTTATGTAAAATAAAATCAATAGAATTATCGTTTTCAATAATATCATATGATGTCGATTCAAACGACTCGTCTGCTCTATTTATAAAAACGAAAAATAAAAATTTATCTTTTCCTTTATAAGCTATTTCTGAAAATAGAGAAGGTACCTGATTATTAAATTGTTTATGTAGAGCTTTTAAAATTAGCTTATCCTTTAATGAAATCATGGCTGTCACCTACTTATAGATTTAAAGATGTTTAAATATTCGAACAATAATGTTAATATTTCCTTGAATTATTATAACATATCGACTCATTATGAGTCAAATTTTTATGATTTTTTATTTTAATTATATTTTGTAATAATAAAATTAAAAAATTGAATTAATACATTGATAGTAAAAATCTATTACATAGTAATAAAAATTTTAAGGTCTTTAGAAATGAATATTTTCTAAAAGTAAGCATTTGAATTTATAACTGATCCAGGGTGGAGGCCTCGTCCTGCCTTCTGTACAAGTACAGAAAAAGTCAAAAGAATTAAGAATTAGTAAGGATTAGAATTGAGAAGGTATTTTGTAAAAAAAATCAACTCTAAAACATATATAATAAGGATTTTGGAATTTCTAAAGTGAGTAAATAAAATTTTTTTAGGAGGTTTAATATGAAAAAAAGTATTATTTTGGTGGTTGTATGTGTTTTGTGTGCTGCAACATTTTTTTCTGAGAGTATAGCTTACTTGTCTTCTAATGAACATGAGATTTATGAATCATACTTTTTAGAATATAACGAAGTGATGGGAGAATATTATAACGTATTACTTGAAATTATTCAAACTAATCCACAGTATGAATCATACTTTTATAAACCCTTAGATATTATAACTGTAGCCTCAGCTTTAATGAATTATAAAGCTTTAGAAAAATATTTAAATGAAAATGGAGTATTACTTGATTACGAAAGAATAGTAAATGAAAGCAATGATCTTTTCAATAAATATATGTCAGATGACAGTTTAAAAGAACCTTTCTTACGTTTTTTTGGAACCGAAAGCATTTTTAAAGGTTTTATTAGTAGTATTGTGTATAGAGATGAAGTTGTTAAATCAATAAACAGTTTTTTTACAGATACATATGGAGAAAACATGTCTGAAGTACTTTCTGAGTGGTATGAAGAGTATTTATCTAATTTCGACTTTGTTGTTTCATATGAGCCATTAATCCCCGCATATGAGATTTTTAAAGCTCAATCATTACAAGAATTTGAAGCAATAGAAGAAAAATATAGAAGTATAGTCCTTAGAGAAACTAATATACCAGAAGAATGGTATATTTCATATGTATATCTAGTTGAAAATATACTTTCTGTTCAATATTCAAAGTTAGAAGATTTGCAAAAATATATGGAAATTGCAGGCAATTACCCACAATTATTGGAATATTCAAATGATGAATTATCGAATCAACTATCTTATTACTCACAAATATCCGAAACAGACGAAGCTACTGACTTAAGAGTCGAAGCAACCCAAAAAGTCAATCTTTTACAAGAATATATCTATCTAGCAGGAAATTATGGTACTTACAACGAAGAAAAAATAAAAAATGAATATGAACAAATAAATATGCAAATCGAAGAAATGTATTTGGCCTACGAAAATTCATTAGTTAATCTGAAAAAAATTAATCCGGAATCCATAGAAATAAATTATAAACTTTATGAAATAAAACCACAAGATCCTAATGTTTCATATGATTACTTTGAATTACTTTATTTATCTTTAATAGAGTATTATAAAAACTCAGGTGATTTAGATAGTATAAAAGAAAATTTAAACGTTTTAAAGGGTATTTTTAGTAATCTTATTGAAAACGAAAATTTAGAGAAAGAAAAATCAGATGGTTCTTTAAAGATTATTAATGAGATTAATAATCTTCTAAAATGATTCTATGTTTATTAATAGTTGGAGGCGAAAAAAATATCTAAAAGGATAGTTAGAGCTGCTTTGATATCCGCATTGTACGTGGTTTTATGTCTTGTTTTTCAGCCAATTAGTTTCGGACCTATACAAGTTAGAATTGCAGAAGCTTTCACTTTATTACCCTATTTAGATCCTGCTTTTATTCCTGGATTATATGTGGGAGCGCTACTTGCAAATATAATTGGAGGGTTAGGAGCTTGGGACATATGGTTGGGTAGCCTTTTTACTTTGATAGCAGCTATAATTACGTGGAAAATGCCAAATAAATATTTGACACCTCTTCCTCCTATATTTATTAATGCATTTGGAGTTTCTTTATATGTGGCGCCACTGTATAATTTTCCATATTTGTTATCAGTAATATGGATTGCAATTGGAGAAGCTATAGCTACTTTTGCAATTGGGTTACCTATTTTAAGATTATTTGAAAAAAATATTTATAAAAATGATAATTAAAGTTTATCTATTTATTAATATAAATATTTATATGACAGCTAGAGGTGAATATATTTGAAAAAAAAACCTTTTATAGTTGATACAACATTAAGAGATGGTCAGCAATCTTTGATAGCGACAAGATTAAAATTAGAAGACTTTAAAGATCAATTGGAAGATTTTGATAAAGTAGGTTTTTATTCAATGGAAGTTTGGGGTGGAGCGACATATGATTCTTGTATTAGATATCTAGATGAAGACCCATGGGATAGATTAAAGATAATAAAAAACAAACTTCAAAATACTCAGATACAAATGCTTTTAAGAGGACAGAATTTAGTTGGATATAAAAATTATGCAGATGATGTTGTAGAGCTGTTTATAAATAAAGTTGCAGATTATGGAATGGATATAATAAGAGTTTTTGATGCGTTGAACGATATCAGAAATTTAGATAAATCTATAGAAGTCGCTAAAAAAAGAAAAATACATGTTCAAGGAGCAATTTGTTATACTGTAAGTCCAGTTCATACATTGGATTTTTATTTAAATTACGCTAAAGAATTAATTGATAGAGGCGTAGATTCTATAGTAATTAAAGATATGGCAGGACTTCTTACTCCAAAAGTATCTTATAACCTAGTTAAAGAACTAAAACAGAGGTTTAATATATCTATTAATATTCATTCACATGCTACTACTGGGCTTGCCTCCATGTCTTATTATGCGGCAATAGAGGCAGGGGCGGATATAATAGATTTAGCTCTTAGTCCTTTTGCTAATGGTACGTCAGAACCTGCTGTTGAGCCTTTTCAGCACGCTTTTGATTTAGATTTAAATTGGAAACAAATAATACTGCTTGTAGATTATTTATGGACAGTAAGAGAAAAGTATAAAGAATTTGACGTTAAGATGAATTCTATAGATGCAAAGATATTAGATGCGCAAATTCCAGGAGGTATGTTGTCAAACCTTATGTCACAATTGAAGTCTCAAAAAGCAGAAAACAAAATACAAGAAGTATTAAAAGAAGTACCGATTGTTAGAAAAGATCTAGGCTATCCACCTCTTGTTACACCTACTAGCCAAATAGTAGGTGTTCAAGCAACTTTAAATGTTTTGACTGGAAAAAGGTATTCTATGATAACCAATGAGGTGAAAAATTATTTAAGAGGTTTTTATGGAAAACCACCGGCTCCTGTTAATCAAGAGTTATATGAAAAAGCTTTGGGTACTATTAAACCTATAGATTACAGGCCAGCAGATGAGATTCCTCCAGAGTTAGACAGAGCGAAAAAAGAAATTGGATTGTTAGCTAATACTGATGAAGATTTGTTAACCTATGTTTTATTTAGAGAGGTAGGAAGACAATTTTTAATTAAGAAATATGAAAAAAATCTAAAAGTAGACTTTAACATAGTTAATTCGTTCAAGAACGAAGACGTAGTCATATATCCAATATAATCGATTAGAAGAATTATTTTTGAGATTTTCGTCTCTAATTACTTTTAATCTCTTCTAAATCCTAATAAACAGTTATAATCGCTGTTTATAACAATATGAAAATATTTCCAATTTTGCTATAATATATTTAGTAAAACGTTTCCATTCGGGATACTAAATTTGAAGAGGAGGTATGAAAATGAAAAAAGGGTTAATTTTATCCTTGATTTTGGTATTAGGAATCACGTTTGTATTTTCCGCAACACTAACTGTATGGTGTTCTGAAAAGCAAGTTGACTTTATCAACAGGATTGGTCAGGAATTTACTAGAGATACTGGAGTTAACGTTGTAGTACAAATGGTAACATTTGGTGATATTAAATCTAAATTCCTTACAGCTGCACAAGCCGGAGAAGGACCTGATATAATAGTAGGTGCACATGATTGGGTAGGAGAACTTGTAATAAACGGTTTGCTAGAACCAATTCCATTTTCAGCTATCGAGTTGGATAAATTTGCAGAATCTGCTATCCAAGGATTCACTTACCAAGGAAAATTGTATGGTGTTCCTTATGCAACTGAGGCTGTTGCATTGTTTTATAATCGAGATTATGTTAGTGATGACGAAGTACCAACAAATATCTCTGATTTAAAAGAACTAGCTAAAGAATTTACTACTAGTGAAACATTAGGATTTGCAGTTACTGCAAATGATTTTTATCATGTTTACGGTTTCTTTACAGGATTTGGCGGTTACGTTTTTGGTTATGACCCAAAAACTGGTTATAATGTCTCTGATATTGGATTAAACAATGAAGGATCTATTAAGGCTGGAAATCTTCTAAAGAGCTTTTTTGATGAAGGTATTATGCCACAAGGTATAAATTATAATATTATGGATTCTATGTTCATGGATGGATTAGCTGCAATGATTATAAATGGTCCTTGGGCAGTAAAAGCTTATCTTGATGCTGGTATAGATTTTGGCGTTATTCCTTTAACAAAATTAGAAGTTGAACCAGGTAAAACAATGAAACCTTTTGTAGGAGTTCAAGGGTTGATGATTAATTCTAGATCTGCTAATAAGGCGTTTGCAATGGAGTTTGTTATTAATTATCTTGCTACATCTGAAGGAATATATGAATTTTATATTGCAGATCCTAGATTGCCTTCAAGACAAGATGTTACTCAAATTATTGACGAACAAGGTGGACCTGTTCCTACTGAAATAGTTGCAGCATTTACAGAAAGTGCAGCTGGTGGAGAACCAATGCCGAACATTCCTGAAATGGCTGGGGTATGGCAACCAATGGCTGATGCTTTAAACAATATTATAAATGGAACTCAAACACCTGAAGCTGCGCTTAATGATGCCGTTTCAAAGATAAAAGCGAGCATTAAATAATAAAAAGACATGTCTTCAAATTATGTGATAAAACTGATTATGAAGAGTATAATTGTTATTCAATTTAATGAGATGAAATATTAAGAAAAAAGAGGGAGGGAACTCCTCTCCTTCTTTTTTTTGCAAAAAAGGTTTAATTTTTAGTATAATTAGAATAATGCATATATTTTGTAGATTATAATTAGTTTATATTAGTAAGAAAAGAAGCCTTTTTTAGGAGGGAACGTGAAATGAAAGTCTTCAAAAATGTTTTAATATGGCTTTTTATCGGAGTTTTAAATGCCCTTTTGCTTTGGGCTATTATCCTTTTATTTACACTTGCTAATTATGGTTTAGGAATTGTTATATCTGTTTTTCTTGTTATTACAGATTGGGCAATATTTTCTTCTAAAGCTTATCCGTATAGGTATACCTTGCCTGCTTTATTCTTTTTGTTTATATTAACCATTTATCCTATTTATTATACTATCGATACGGCATTTACCAATTATGGAACTGGACATTTATTTACTAGAACTAATGCTATAGATACATTACTAACTGACTCTAGTTATTATTACGAGCCAAGCAATCCTATTACTTTTGATTTTAAAGTTTTTGTTAAATATGATGAACAATATAAGCCTACTGAGGATTTTATATTGTTGTTGTATGATCAAGAAAATATATACTTAGCTGAGAAACCAATGATAAGACAATGGGATTCGAAAGGTAATTTAATTTATGCAGAAAGTGAATTGTTTAAGGTAGAGAACGATATGGTTGTTAAAGAAGAAGGAACATATGAAATTATTAGGCCGTCAGGAAGTTTATCAACGACAGGAAGCGACTCAATAATAGCTGTTGAAAAGGGCGACATAAGGTACAATTATTTTTATTCTCCATCAGATTCTACCACCTCTTCTAATTCGTCTTTTTATAATTCTGTTTTACGTCAAAATTATTTAAAATCGCTTGTTTTGAAGTATGAAGATAAAAATTTTAAACTATCTAGTTCTTATGTCTTTAAGAAGTTTTCAGAGGCATATAGGGTATATGAGACGATGGTAAAGGTATTAATTGATGGTGAAAGAGAAATTTACAAAACTGTAGTTGTAAATACCTTAACAAATAAAGAATTGATCGAGAAAGATGCTGCATTTTGGGATTACAACGAAAATGGTACTTTATATAGATTGATTGGTTATAAGGATTATGTTGGTATGGATAATTTTGCGAAGATAATTAAGGATCCGAGAATTTCTGGTCCTTTCTTTAAAATATTTGGTTGGACTTTTGTTTATGCTGCACTAAGTGTTCTTTTAACTTTCATAATAGGACTAGCTTTTGCATTAATATTAAACGATAGTCGATTAAAAGGAAGAATAGTATACAGGACCTTGCTTATAATACCATGGGCAATCCCAGCTTTTATATCTGTTTTGGTGTGGAGAAATGGTTTTTTCAATGAAACTTATGGTGTTATTAATCGTTTTGTTCTTGGAAACTTTGGAATTAATCCTATAAAATGGTTAAATGATCCTTTTTGGGCAAAAGTAGCTGTATTAGTAGTGAATACTTGGCTAGGTTTTCCATATATGATGACTATTACTTTGGGGTCTTTACAGAGTATTCCAGAGGATTTGTATGAGGCTGCGGTTATTGACGGTGCCTCGAGATGGAAACAATTTAGGAAAATAACCTTTCCTTTATTAATGGTATCTGTAGCGCCTTTATTGGTTATGAGTTTTGCATTTAATTTTAACAATTTTACAAACATATATTTACTCACTGGTGGGGGACCGGCGATGGCTGGCACAAATACTCCCGCCGGATCTACGGATATTCTAATATCTTATGTGTATAAACTTGCTTTTGAAGGATCCCATGGTCAAGATTTTGGGTTTGCTTCGGCAATTTCAATTCTAATATTTGGTATTATAGCGATATTTAGTTATTTTAATTTTAAGTTTTCTGGTTCTTTTGAAGAGGTGAGCAGATAATGGCCATGATTGAAAAAAAGAACTATTGGTTGAGGCATCTTATTTTAATTATTTGTGTTGTAATAATATTGTTTCCTCTAGTTTGGTTAATATCTACATCTATTAGAAGAGATAACGCAGCTTTTTCTCCCAAGTTGTTTTCTAGTAGAGTTACGCTAAACAATTATAAAGATCTAATAATTCAGAAACAAAATATACCTGAGTTAGTCAACGAATTAATGTCTATAAGTTCATATATTGGAGAGTATGGTGACATCACTATTGAGGAAGCGAAAAAGAAGTCAAATAAATTATTAAAGGAGTTAGAAACCTATTTTGTGGAAACAAATAAAAACATTGATAATATAGAACAACTTTATGCACAAATTTTTGCTCTTTACGATTCCCAATACAAAGATCAATTCTTCCAGAATATAAATTCTTTAAGAGTAGAAGATTATAAAAATTTTGAGCAAGAACTTACAAATTTAGTTAACATAGCAGAAGAGTTGGGAATTAAAGTTCAATTTTCTAATTTGCAACAATTGATAAAACAGTACTTTAAACTGAGAAATACAATAATTTCTACACTAAAAACTAGCAATATTGATAAAAATTCTGCATACTATACGGACACAATGAACCTGCTTCTTCAAATACCTATTAATACCTCTGTGTGGAGAGTAAAAACGTACAGAAAATGGGTGAGTGAAGAACCGTCGATAGAATTAATTGGAGAAGACATATTATCATTAGGAAATATGTGGAAAGAGATAGAAAATGAAATGAATCAGTTAATAGAAAATATAAACTTACAAGTAAGTAATTTATTTGGAGAAACACTTCAAAAAATATCTGAAACAGAAAGCAGAGTTAATTCATTAAATACACATATTTCTCAAATATTATCTCAACAAGATACTTTAAAAAGCAATAACCAAAAAATATATACAAGATTAGCTGCGATTTCAGATGTCTATATTATGGAGAAAGACAGAATAAAATCTAGCTTTTCTATATTAGAAAAATATGATCTTCAAAACATTCAAGGTAAAGAACCTTTATTAGGAGAAGATAAATTATTTTTTGATACAGTTAAAAAATTGTCAGTAATTATTCCCCAAGTGTATGAAAACTTGAAAAGTATAGACGAGTTTATTCAAAATGGTTTTGTAGATACTTTACATTTTTATGGTGAAGTTTATACATTTTTAAATATTAATTTTAATAAAATATATGAAATAAAAGATACTACAGCTATTTCTCCTGTTTATAAAGCTATTAAGGCATCAACTATTAAAATGTCTGTGTCTTTAGACGAATTGATACCCTTATCTCAAGAGTATAGTGAAAACACTAGAGAATTAGCTAATTTGGGAACAGAATTAGTCAGTTTACGAGATGAAAAGATTTTCTTAGAAGATCAATTATTTGAAATCAAAAAAGAATATGAAGAACTATCTAATAATATCTCAAAAATAGAATCTCTTCCTAAATTATTAGTTCTGTTAGAGGTTTCGTCTCAAGAGATTACGGATAATCTTGAGGCTATTAATTACTCAACATTAATGCAATCAAAGTATTATCCATATTATATACCAGAAAGAAACAAATATGTTGTTATGAATTGGTACAACAGTTTAGTTGAATCAAAGAATAAATTTGATTCTGGAAAAGAAAAGTTAAATGCACTTCAAAATAGTTTTCAGCAAAACATTGATATCTATAAGAATAATTTAGATCATTATCTATCTATAAATTATGGAGGAAACATAGCAACAATAACACCATTATCTGAAATGCAAAATTTGTACAATATACAATATGGATCCGCTTCAGCTGATATTTCAAGGGCAGGAAGAATCGTCAGTGATTTATCCGATATTACTTCTTTCAGTGAATTAAAAAAGATGCTCAGAAATATAGATAAGGATTTATATTTATTGCAACAAGATTGGTCTGCTAAAATAAGAAAACCTTTCATGAGATGGTTACTTAATTCTATTATAGTAGCAGGTATAGTATCTGTTTTAACAGTTTTTATGACCTCGGTAGCTGCATATCCATTTTCAAGAATGAGGTTTGTTGGCAGAGAACAAGGGTTATATTTTTTGCTTATTATTCAAATGTTCCCAGGTGTAATGTTCATGATTGCAATATACGGTATATTAAAGTTCATGGGAGATAGTTTTGGAGTTTTAGGTTTAGATACCATAACAGGATTGATTTTTGCATATATGGGAGGGGTCGCCTATAATATGTGGTTGTTTAAAGGATATTATGATACAATACCCGATTCTTTAGAAGAATCAGCTATGATTGATGGAGCAACTAGATTTCAAACATTTTGGAGGATAGTAATTCCATTGTCTTTACCAGTAATTGCGGTAGTTTTAATATTGACCTTTATGAATACATTCAACGAGTTTGTAATAGCGAGAATAATTTTACAAAGTGAGTCTAACTATACTTATGCTGTAGGTCTTCAAACTTTTTCAACCGGACCTTATGAAACTGAGTGGGGGCTATTTACAGCAGCGTCACTACTTGGTGCGGTTCCTATGGTAATTTTATTTTTATCAATGCAAAAGTGGATTATAGGCGGTTTGACTCAAGGTTCTGTAAAAGGTTAATTCTAATAAAATTAGGTAATATAATAAAAAATATATCGGTTCGTAAAGAACCGATATATTTTAATTGTGAGCTTAATATTTAAATGTACTATTACCTATAAATTCTCTAATAATTGAAGTACGAGGAATTTCTTCCATTTCAGTTATGGGAAGAAAATAATCAAGGAATCTCAAAAGTCTTTTAGCTTCTGTATATTCGTCAACAGTGTTATCAATATTAAGTAATAAAGGTTCAGCAAACATCTTTAGAACAGCCAGTTCATAAACAAGATGCGAATTGAACATTATATCAGCTTCTTCTTGAAAAGGAAAAATGTTTCGTTGTTCTCCTTTAACAACAGCTGGCCACATTTTAAGAGTGCTTTCGGCAGTATAACCTCTGGAATGATTGTCTCTAACCAATCTTCTAATTAATCTAGTATCAGTGGTAGGAATTCTATTCATACTATCCAAATTCATTTGAGTTAAAGAACTTATATATATTTTAAATTTAGTTTCTCGAGGTATAGACGAAGTTAAAACTTCGTTTAATCCATGAATTCCTTCAATAATTATGGGCTGATCTTTTTCTATTTTCAAGGGTTTAGGATACCATGTTCTTCTTCCACTAGTAAAGTCAAATTTTGGCATCATTACTTCTTTTCCATCTATTAAATCATTCATCGTTTTATTGAACAAATCTAAATCTAAAGCATTTATGGACTCAAAGTCATAGTTGCCAAATTCATCCCTAGGTGTTTTATCTCTTTCAAGAAAAAAGTCATCTAGAGAAATAGAAATTGGTCTCAAGCCATGGACTTTTAAGTGTAAAGCAATTCTTTTCGCACTTGTAGTTTTACCTGATGAGGATGGACCAGCAATAGTTATAAGACGTATTTTTTTTCTTTTAACTATTTCATCAGCAATCTCGGCATATTTTTTTTCATGTAATGCTTCTGATATTCTAATTAGTTCCCTAACTTTATCTGAACCTTGAGAAATCAATAAATTCAATTCACCCACAGTTTCTATTTCCATAATATTTAACCAGTTTTTATATTCTTCAAAGGTGTAAAACAATTTAGGGGAATGTTTATAAGTTGGAATTTCATCCGGTTGATTTTCGGTTGGGTGAAGTATTACGAATCCATTTTCAACTTTGTGTAACTTAAATTTTTGTAAATATCCTGTGGAATAAGGTAAATAACCATAAAAATAATTAAAATATTTGTCAACGTAATAAATATTAACGGTACTTTTTTTGCGGTATTTAAAAAGAAGCGCTTTATCTTCATCACCATTATTTGAAAACATTTCTATAGCATCAAATTTATCAACAGTTTTCTTAACAAACACATAATCTTTTTCAACAATTTCTTTCATTTTATTCTCAATGAGTTGCAAATATTCTTCAGTAGGTATACCGCTTTTAAGTTCACAATATATAGCATCGTTTAGAGTATTATTAACATAAAGCTTATCATCAGGATTAATTTCTTTCAAGGCAATATAAAAAACGAAAAATAAACCTCTTCTATATATTCTTACTCCATCGTTAGTTGTTATGTCACAAAATTGAATGAATCCATCCTTTTCAATTTTTTCAAAAAGTTCTTTTATGTCGTTGTTGAATTTAACATACAAGACTTTCTTATTCTTTTCTTTTTCGTATTGTTTAGCAAGATCAATGAATCTAAATTCTTTAGGAACCTCATATATTTCTCCAGTTTCAGTATCTTGTAAGGTGTAATACATTTTTACAACTCCTTTAACGATAAAAACCCGGCATTTCCCGGGTTCATGGAGCGGATAATGGGATTCGAACCCACGACCCCTTGCTTGGCAAGCAAGTGCTCTACCGCTGAGCTATATCCGCAAACGATGCATAGAAATATAGTATAATCATAACAATTGGAGCAGGCGATGGGGCTCGAACCCATGACCTCCGCCTTACCAAGGCGGCGCTCTACCTGCTGTAGCTACGCCTGCATTTATTCGTATAAATTATACTATATTTAATCGATATCGTCAAGTCATTCTTTAGATTGACTTTTTTTATATAATTTGTTAGAATTAATATACAAATATTTAAAAAAATATGACAAATAATTCATTTTCACAAGATAATATTATATCAGTAACTTATAGTTCGATTCTTTTATTTTGTCAAGCTTCATATAAATTAATCTAGATAGGCGAAGGAGGGGTTATTATGAAAAAAACTGTTGGTGCTATAGCGCTTATATTAATTCTAAGCATTTCTATGTTTTCAGCAGTGGGAGTAGGGTTTAAAGTTGGAGAACCATCGGGATTATACTTGAGAACCTATACTGGAGCAAATAGTTTTGTTGGGGTTACTGCAGCTTGGTCATTTCATCATGATTATTTTCTTGTTAATGCAGATTATAACATGGTGTATCCAAGGCTTTTGGCGGATTTTGATTTTAGTTACGGCGCAGGTGTAGCGATTGGTATGGGAAATGAAATCAATTTTGGTGTAAGATTTCCTTTAGCGCTTAACTACAGATTCCCAGACGTACCTATAATTGTATTTTTAGAAGTTGCTCCTGGTTTTAAATTTTCTCCTGCAACTGATTTCGATTTGAGTGGTGGGTTAGGTTTTTCCTATATGTTTTAAATTATAGTATAAGATAAATAAAATTTAAATAACAATTATTTCTAATGTAGTTTAAGGTTAGTTTTCAAAAAATTTATAGAAAAATGTCACTTCTTACGAAGTGACATTTTATTGTTTTAAGTCTTTTAAAAACTTTGAAATACTTTCAATATCAAGAGTATTTATTACATCTTTAGCTTCAAGCCATCCTTTTTTTGCGATTCCTATTCCATAAGTTATATGGCTCAATCCTTCAATATTGTGTGCGTCTGGGCATATTGCGAAAATTACATTTTTTTCTTTAGCATACTTTATATATCTCCAATCTAAATCAAGTCTATATGGATTTGAATTGATTTCAATTATTTTTCCGTGTGATGATGCTATCTCAATTATTTTTTCCATATCAATATCGTAACCGTTACGTGCAAGAAGCAAACGACCAGTAGGATGTCCGAGAATTGTAGTGTATTTGTTTGTTAATGCTTTTATTATTCTCTCTGTCATTTCTTGTTTATTCAAATTAAAATTTGAATGAACAGAGGCTATAACAAAATCAAACTTTTCTAATATTTCATCTTCAAAATCAAGAGATCCGTCTGGTAGAATATCAGATTCTATTCCTTTAAAAATTCTAAAATCATTATAAATTTGGTTTAAATTATCAATTTCTTTCCACTGTTCGAATAATTGTTCTTCATTAAGGCCATTTGCATAATACGCTGATTTACTATGATCTGAAACACCAAGATATGAATATCCTAGGTTTCTGGTCGCCTCAACTAATTCTTTTAGAGAGTTGGTACCATCACTATAACGTGTATGTACATGTAAAATACCCTTAAGGTCGCTGTTGTCAACTAAATTAGGTATAGTTCCTTTTTCAGCTGCTTCAATTTCTCCCATATTTTCCCTTAATTCGGGTGGAATAAACGAGAGACCTAAATTAAAGAAAATTTCTTCTTCGTTTAGGCATTTTATGAGTTCTTCTCCCTTGAAAATACCATATTCATTCATTTTTATTCCCATTTTTTTTGCTCTATGTCTCATAGCTGTATTATGCTCTTTACTTCCAGTAAAATGATGTAAGGCATATGGGAATTGGTACTCTTTTATTACTCTAAGGTCAACTCCTATACCATCTTCTAAAATAACGCTACTTTTTGTATCACCTTTTTCAACAATCTCCTTAACTTTTGGATATTTTATAAAAGTATCAATGACAGTGTTTGGAGAATTTGAGGCAGATAAAATATCTATATCTTTCACTATTTCTTTTTTTCTTCTTAGGCTTCCAGCTATTTCAGTTTTTTTGGCAACATTTGCAGCATCTAGATATTCTTTATAATCTACAGCTTGTGAATACGCTTCTGAATATAAAAAATGGCTGCTGAATTGTTTTATGAATTGTATACCTTTTAAAATGTTATTCTGCATCTTTTTTCCAAATCCTGGAAGATCTAAAAGCCTGTTTTCCAAGCATGCATACTCTAATTCTCTTACCGAGGTAATATTTAATTGTTCGTATATTGTTCTAATTCTTTTTGGGCCTAAACCTGGAATTTTAAGCATATCTATTAATCCTTCAGGAATAGATGCTTTTAGATCTTCATAATACTTTAATTTTCCAGTTAGAACTAATTCAGTAATCTTTTTATTAAGAGCTTCACCGATTCCTTTTATATCTTTTAATCTGTCTTCTTTTACTATAGTTTCAATGTCTTCGTCTAAAAGTTCTATTATTCTAGCTGCATTATAATAAGCTCTAGATTTAAAAGGATTTTCTCCTTTAAGTTCTAGCAATAATCCAATCTCGTTTAAGATTTTAACAATTTCTTTTTTTTCCATATAGATTCCTTCTAAACATTAATATTCTACGTGAAATTCACCATACTCTCCAATAGGGAGATCTTCTTCTTCAATGTATCTAACTATACTAAATCCATTACCTCTTAAGATGAGTGATTTTAACAAATCAACTTTATCCTCTTCACCCTGGACAACAACTTCTACTCTACCGTCACTCAAATTCTTAACATATCCTTCAAGTTTTAATCTTTGGGCGTTGACTTTTATAAAATATCTTAATCCAACACCTTGTACCCTACCACTTAAAAGCCATTTTTTACTTATCATAATGAGATACCTTTAATATTTTAACTGTTTAGGAGAAGAAATAGTTAGGTGCTTCACGGGTTATCTGTACATCATGAGGATGATTTTCTATAACACTGGCATTTGTGATTTTTATAAATTCAGCTCTTCTTTTTAACGCCTCAATATTTTCAGCTCCAATATAACCCATTCCTGCTTTAACACCACCAATTAATTGAACTATTACATCCTTTACCTCCCCTTTATATGGAACCATTGCTTCTACTCCTTCAGGGACTAATTTTTCATTGGGCACATTTTCCTGAAAATATCTATCTTTACTTCCTTTTTCCATTGCGGCAAGAGAACCCATTCCTCTATATGATTTGAATTTTCTGCCTTGATAAATGATAGTTTCTCCAGGAGCTTCTTCAGTACCCGCAAAAATATTACCCATCATTACTGTAGAAGCACCAGCTGCAAGAGCCTTAACTATATCTCCTGAAAATCTGATTCCACCATCAGCAATTATAGGGACATTGTATTTATTTGCAACTTCAGACACTTTCATAATAGCAGAAAGTTGAGGGACACCAACGCCTGAAATTACTCTTGTAGTACAAATAGAACCTGGACCAATTCCAACCTTAAGAGCATCTGCTCCGCATTCGATTAAATCTTTTGCTGCTTGAGCAGTTGCAATGTTTCCAGCAATAACAGGGAGTTCAGGGAATCTTTCTTTTATTGCTTTAAGCATTTGCATAATATTTTTTGAATGTCCATGAGCAGAATCTAAAACTACAAAATCTACACCAGCTTTTACCAGTTCTTCTGTTCTGACTAAGCCATCAGAAACCCCAACAGCAGCTCCAACCACAAGTCTACCTTTATCGTCACGAGTTGCATTAGGATTTTCGATTACTGAAATTATGTCTTTGATAGTAATTAATCCAATTATTTTGCGTTCTCCATCAATAATTGGAAGTTTTTCGATTTTATTATGATGTAAAATTTCCCTTGCTTCTTCCAATGTTATATGAGGACCAGCCACTATTAAATGCTCAAAGGGAGTCATGAGGTCTTTAGCTTTATTATTTGAATTTCTTTCAAACCGTATGTCTCTGTTAGTAAGAATTCCAAGAAGAGTTAAATCTTTATCAACAACCGGTAATCCTCCAATGCCATATTCTTTCATAATGTTTTCTGCTTCTTTAATAGTTGTATTTGGTCCAATAGTAATAGGGTCATAAATTATACCATTTTCTGTCCTTTTAACTTTTGACACTTCATAGGCTTGCTGTTCAATTGATAAGTTTTTATGTATAACCCCAACAGCACCTTCTCTAGCCATAGCCTTTGCCATTTTATATTCAGTTACTGTATCCATTGCAGCGGATAAAAAAGGGATTTTAAGAAAAATGTTTTTAACTAATCTTGAAGTAGTATCAATTTGAGATGGCAAAACGGAACTTTCTTGAGGTAATAATAAAACGTCATCAAAGGTAAGGTATTCTTCCATTGCTTTACCTCCTAATTTTAAAAATTATAATTGATAGTTAACTATAAAAAAAGAGGGAATTACTCCCTCGATTGGTGGAGTCGATGGGACTTGAACCCACGACCTCTACCGTGCCATGGTAGCGCGCTCCCAACTGCGCCACGACCCCATTCTTGATTTAGAATTAATTTAATTATATCATAAAAACAGATGATTTTTCAAGTATATATAAGGTATCAAATTATTCTTTACGATTATTATTAAATGTTCTGTGTGATATAATTATAATTGTATTGATAGATTAACAGACAAACCTATTATTCTTTTCGATACCGAAGGAGATACATGGAGCCCTTCTCTCTTTTGATAAAAAACTCCAAAAAACTCGATAAGGGATCTATTTTAAGAATATAAAACTATTATAAAGGTGCGTTTTAATTTCAAAAACTATATAAAATATATGCGGAGGTGTTTCATGAATACAAACTGGGTTTATATAAAAGACTTAAAAAACCATGTAGATGAATTGGTAGAGTTTAGAGGTTGGGTTTGGAATAAAAGAAGCAGTGGTAAAATAGCTTTTTTACAGTTGAGAGATGGAACAGGTTTTATTCAAGGAGTAGCAGAAAAAAAGGATTTTGATGACGAAACATTCGAAAAAATACGGAAAATAAAAATGGAAACCAGTGTAATATTAAGAGGAATAGTGAAAAAAGATGAAAGGTCTCCATTTGACGTAGAATTGAGTATAAAATATATAGAAATTGTTCATGAACCTGAGGAAGACTATCCAATTTCTAAAAAAGAGCATGGTATCGATTTTTTGATGGAAAATAGGCATCTTTGGATACGCTCGAGACGGCAATTTCATATATTAAAGATAAGAAATGAAGTAATAAAAGCCATTCGAGATTTCTTTAATGAGAATGATTTTGTCTTGATTGACACTCCGATATTTACGGGATCAATTGGGGAATCTGCTGGTAACACTTTTCAATTAGACTATTTTGATTATGGAAAGGTTTATTTAGCTCAAACTGGGCAGCTTTATTTAGAAGCTGCTGCCATGGCTTTTGGAAAGGTTTTTAATTTGGGTCCAACATTTAGAGCTGAGAAATCAAAAACAAGAAGGCATTTAATAGAATTTTGGATGAATGAAGCAGAAGTTGCTTTTTATAGGCACGAAGATAATATTAAACTACAAGAAAGTTTAGTAAATTTTATTGTTAATAGAGTCTTAGCAAATTGTGAAGAAGATTTGATTGAAATTGGAAGGGATGTAGATAAACTGCAAAAAGTATCTCTACCATTTGATAGAATAACTTATAGGGAAGCTGTAACATTTTTAAATAAAAAGGGTTTTGATATTAAATTTGGAGATGATTTTGGTGCAGATGAAGAAACGGTAATCGCTTCACAATTTGAAAAACCAGTTTTTGTCGAAAAGTATCCACGAAAAATTAAGGCATTTTATATGCAACCGTCTGATGAAGATCCAGAAGTTGTGATGTGTGATGATTTACTAGCGCCTGAGGGTTATGGAGAAATTATTGGTGGTTCAGAAAGAATTTGGGATGAAAAATTGTTAATTGAACGATTGAAAGAGTGTAATTTACCTGTTGAAGAATATAAATGGTATATTGATTTAAGAAAATATGGGAGTGTTCCGCACAGTGGATTTGGTTTAGGAGTGGAAAGAACAATTGCTTGGATATGTGGTTTAGAACATATTAGAGAAGCGATTCCATTTGCAAGAACACTTTACAGGGTATATCCATAATGAAGTGAAGGAGTACTAAATATGTTAGAAAGAAACGAAGAATTGGATAAGAGGTTTTTAGATCCTAATGCGAATAGTGAAGATATAGGATCTAAAAATCTAAGACCCAAATATTTAAATGAATTTATCGGTCAAGACAACATTAAGAAAAAATTGTCAGTTACTATTGAAGCAGCAAAGATTAGAGATGATCAAGTTGATCATATAGTGTTGGCAGGTCCGCCAGGTTTAGGAAAAACTACATTAGCACATATTATTGCAAATGAAATAGGTTCTAATTTACATATTACAAGCGGACCCGTTATTGAAAGAGCTGGAGATCTTGCTGCCATGCTTACTAATTTAGAAAAGGGAGATATTTTGTTTATTGACGAAATTCATAGGTTAAATAGATCTATAGAAGAAATATTGTATTCTGCTATGGAGGATTTTCAATTAGATATAGTGATTGGAAAAGGTCCATCTGCTAGATCTATTAGAATAGATTTACAACCATTTACTTTAATTGGTGCTACTACTAGATTGGGTTTAATAGCACCTCCATTAAGAAGTAGGTTTGGAATAGTTTTAGAAATGGATTTCTATCCTCCGAAGGATTTACAGTTGATCATACAAAGGAGTGCTGTTATCCTAAATATAGAAATTACGGAAGATGCTGCATTTCTTTTAGCTCAAAGAGCTAGAGGAACTCCTAGAATAGCGAATAGACTTTTAAAAAGAATTAGAGACTATGTTCAGGTTCAAAATAAAAATTTAATTGAGGTTGAAGATGTAATAAATGCTATGAAATTGTTTGAAATGGATGAAGATGGTTTAGATAAAATGGATAGGAAGATTCTTAAAACTATTATTGAAAATTATGAAGGTGGACCAGTTGGCATAAATGCTTTAGCTTCTTCTCTTGGGATCGAACCAGATTCAATTAGCGAAGTATATGAACCTTATCTTTTGCAATCGGGTTTTATTATAAGAACGCCTAGGGGAAGGGTCGCAACAAAGAAATCTTACAAAAAGTTTAATCTCAATAAAAAGTTATCAGATAAGGATCTCAGCTTGTGGAGTGAAATAGATGAATAACTATTTAATAGATAACTTGTATAGCTTAAAAAATGAAATAAGAGAAATTGCTGTAAAGTGTGGCAGAGATTATGAGAGTATAAATATTGTTGCTGTTTCAAAGAACTTTTCTTCAGAACACATAAGAACATTGTATGAATGTGGCCAAAAGAGTTTTGGAGAAAATAGAGCTCAAGAAATGATAGATAAATATAATGAATTAAAGGAACTTGATATTGATTGGCATTTTATAGGTAGAATTCAAACAAATAAGATAAAGTATATAGTTCAATTAGCGGACTACATACATTCTGTTTGGAGATTAAAGGAGATTGACGAGATTCAAAAGAGGGCCGAATCACTTAATAAGATTCAAAAAATCTTTCTTGAAGTGAATGTGTCAGGTGAAGAAACTAAAGCTGGTCTGAAACCATCTGAAGTTGATGACTTAATAGCTAATATTGTAAAAACTGATACTTATCAAAATATTGAAATAATAGGTTTAATGACTATGGCGCCTTATACAGATGATGAAACTGTTATAAGAAGATCATTTTCTGATCTCAGAAAAATAAGGGATAAATTACAATCAAGTTATAAAACTATTAAAGAACTTTCAATGGGGATGTCCAATGATTATAAGATCGCTATCGAAGAGGGCGCTACATATCTAAGGATAGGTACAAGAATATTTGGTGAACGGCCTTATAAATAGTATATTTATTAAATATATTGAAGAAAAGGAGAGAACAAATGTTTATACTAGGAAATCTTTTTATTGCCATAGGATACGTACTTAGAATAGTTATTATTTTCTTCGAATTTTGTATTATAGTATCTTCTTTATTGAGTTTCTTTATGCCTTATTATAATAAGTTCCGAGGTTTTGTAGATTCTGTATCAAATATAATATTAAATCCCATTAGAAGATTTATTCCTACAATATTAGGAAGTTTTGATTTTTCTCCCATGATTGGTTTATTGCTGTTAATATTTTTAGACAGGTTTCTTATTCAGAGTTTGTTAGATTTAGGTTTAAGACTGGGTTGATAAAATATGAAAGTTATAATTTTTTATAATCCTTTAAAATTATTTGAAAAGCAACTAGATGAAATTATTGTATTATTCGAAAATGACAATATAAACGTCATTGGCTGTTTTCCTGCTCAATCAAAAATTACTGAAGAAATGGCTAGTCAGAGTGACTATTTTGTTGTTTTTGGAGGAGATGGGACAGTTTTGAAAGTTGCTGAAAAAGCAGCTATTTTCTCTAAGCCTATTATATGCCTTAATACAGGTAATTTGGGTTTTTTGAGTGCCTATTCAGGTGATGAGATCAAAGAATTAATAAATGATATAAAAAATGGAAATTTACATTTTTCCAAAAGATATCTGTTAGAATGCTCAATAGGAAATAAAACATATTTTGTATTAAATGACGTGGTATTGATTAAAAGCCAACCGCTGGGTACAATTGACATAGAAATAAAAATAGATGGTTCTATGTTGTACTCATTTTTAGCTGATGGGGTAATCATTTCTACCTCAACTGGTTCTACTGCTTACGCATTATCTGCTGGTGGTCCTATTATTAATCCAAACCTAAATGTAATAGAGATAGTACCTTTGGCTGCTCATGCTTTGAACGTAAAACCATTAATTATCGAACCAACACATAAAATAGAAGTGTTTTTGAAGACTCTTTCTCATGATTTTGCTTATGTTACAGGAGATGGAGATGTGCTATATCAGATAAAAACCAACGAGTCATTCGTTGTAACAGGAAGCGAGAAATATATTAAATTAGCTCAAAAAAATAATGGATATTTTTTTGATGCATTAAAACAGAAATTAGGGTTTGGAAGAAGGTTTGAATGATTTCTGAAACTGCATATTAATTTATTAAGGCAGGAGGAAGGCCTTATGAAAGACGAAGATACTTATAAACAAGTAAATAAGATAGGTTTAAATGAATTGGTAAGATATCTAAATAACGTTTTACGTATGGGAAGAATAGTACAAGGTATGTTATATAAATTTAGCGACACTTATTTAGAGAGAAACATTGAATTGTCCAAACAAATCGTAGAACAAGATGACAGACTTGATTTGATGGAGGCAGAGCTTAGCTATGTTGGTATGCATTTATTGTCTTCTTTTAATTTTACAGGTATTTATTTAAAAGCTTGCTTTATGAGCTTGAATTTAGTTCATATTTTTGAGAATGTAGGAGACTTATTTGAAAAAAATGCAAAAATTAACATAGACATTTTGAATAATCCTTATGTTATCAATTCTGCTAATTTTGAAGATGCAATCAATGTTACAACAGATAATTTTACTAATACATTATCGATGTTATCTGATTTTGTTAACATTGAGGAGAAAAGGCTAAGAACAAAAGAAGTTCTAGATATTTTTTTTAAAAAAGGGAAAAGTGTTTGCATGTTTCACGGAGAGGTATATTCACTAATAAAAGCTTATAAATCTTATCTTTATAAATCAAAAGAGTCTGTAAAAGTTATATCATTACATTTAGAAATACTAAATAATATCTTAATATTTTCTGACTTAACAACAAATATAGCAGAAAATATTATATGGGCGTTGACAGGAGATTTTTATAAATGCAGGAACAATGACTTAGAGCTTTTTTATTGTTTAGGAGAAGAATAAATGAGAAAACTCTTTAAATATGTTTCTAAAGAGTTTATTCCTCCTTTCTTTATGGGAGTGGCAGCATTTATAGTGTTTGTTAGCGTTGAATTGTTATATCAACTATCTGAAATAATTGTCAGAAATCACGTTGGATTTTCTAAGCTACTTATTTTAATATGGTATCATTTACCATACTTTATTTCTATGGGAATACCAGTAGGTGTTTTGTTCGGCGTTTTTTGGGCTATTTCAAAACTATCTGCAGCTAATGAAATTATTGCATTTCAAACTTTAGGTATTCCAACAAAAAAATTTGCAATTCCATTTTTAGTATGGGCGGTCATTTTTTGTTTTTTTACATTCATTCTTTTTGATACTATAGTTCCAAATTCTAATTTTAAGGCTAAAGAAGCTATGGCGTTATATGTTTATCAAAGACCAGAAGCTCAAATTGAAGAAAATCAATTTGTTGATGTTGGAGATGGTAGATATCTTTTTGTAAGGCAAATTGATAGAAATACAGGTATTTTGTATGATGTTCTTTTGTACGAAGTTAATAGGGATTCTACCGTTGTTTTCCATGCTCAAAAAGCTGAAAAAGGCTTAAATGGATGGTATATGGAAAACGGAAGGATGTTTAAAACAAATAAAGATGGTTTTCTAGACCTTGATATCGTATTTCAACAAATTGAATTAGATATACAACAGGATGTTGAAGAATTTTTGAATCTCTCAAAAGGTGCAAATGAGATGACTTCAAAAGAACTCAGAGAAAAAATCAAAACATTTTCTAGGTTGGGTTTGGACGTTTCAGGGCTGATAGTTTCTTATCAGTCAAAATTTGCTAACTCTTTAGCTCCTTTTGTTATCTGTATTTTAGGTATTGCATTATCTTTATTTTTAAATTTGACTAGTAAGTCATGGAGCGTTATTACAACTTTTATTCTGGTAGTTGTATATCAAGGGTCGGGGGCTTGGTTAACTGCATTGGGAAAAGAAAAAATAATTGATCCTTTACTCAGTGCTTGGATACCAAATATAATATTTGGAATAATTGGTATATTTTTGTTTCTAATCTTAGACACAAGATTTTCATACAAACTTTTAGAACCCTTAAAGAGGATTTTGCCTTTATTGTTTGTTATTTTTATTGGTAAAACAATTTTTTCTGCCCCTGTAAATATTACCTGTGATTCTTTTTATTTAAAAGATAATTTATTAATTTTAGAAAATGGGGTATTAGTTGAATATGAGGGTTCTAACATTGTTTCAGATAGAGCTGAGGGAGAGTTAAACGATGATGGAACAATTAAGACAGCTACTTTCTTTGGAGATGTTAAATATTTATATAACAGTGATATTTCTATAGAAGCCTCTGAAATAACGGTAAATTTCGAAAAAAATTCAGTACTTTTTTTAAACTCTTATACTATTCAAAAGTATAAAGGTGAAAATGATATAAACGTTAGAATATGGTCAGAAAAAATAGAAAAACCAGTTGATGAAAATGTAATCCATGCAAGAGATACAAAACTAACCACTTGTGAAGATTGTATAACATATTATTTATCTGCAAAAAAAGTTGATATTTATCCTGGGTATTTTCTCATTGCTAGAGATGTAGTGCTTAGTTTTTTTGGTGTTCCAACTTTATATCTACCTTTTTATTTTCAAAGTTTATCTGAAGATGAGGAAGTGCCTTTTTCTTTGACTTTTGCTTATGGTAATAATAAGATTTCTATTGAAACCAAAATTAATTATAAATTTGAAAATTCATCTAGTTTCCATTTGTCTAATAATATTATTAATGAATTAAATACAGGTGAAGTTTATCAGGATACTTTTTTTAGATATGGATTTCCATTATTTGAAGGTAGGATGTTTATTTTTTCTGAAATCATTTCTTCCACTAACAAGCCTGATAACTTAGGTATTTATTATGAATTTTTTGAGAAATCAAAGTTGGAATTAAAAATTGAACCTACAATTAACAACAAATATTTTTCTTTGAATATACCTAAATTAAAAACTAATTTTGGTGATTTAAAAAATATTCAGTCGCATATTTATTGGGATTCAGAAGGTTTTAAAGATATTCTATTTTTGAATTTAGAAACACAAGCTTTTCAGAAAAGATATGGTAAGTCGTTGATCTCATTGTCCAAAATAAAGCTTAATTCAAAGTCTTATGGAGATTTAACTGATCTTACTTTTGAAGAAATATGGAATACTCGAAAAGATCGAATTGAATTAGCTGGAAAGTATAATTTTTATACAGGCTTTACTAATATGTACGGAAATTTTGATTATACTTTTTCAAGTCAAGGTACTGAAACAGTTCAGAATAGGTTACTTTCAAATAATACATTTTCATATAAAGATACTTTATATGAGTATAAAAAAGATGATTTTAAATTAAAGTTTAATATGGATAGTAAAATTCGATTCAATTATGGAAAAGATTTTGTGCCAGACCAAAAATATTCAGAGGGTAAAACATTATTTGACTATTCTTTAAAACCAGGTATAGACATAAATTTGGGTATTTTTGATGTTGGAAATTCTCTTGAATATATAAAGGTTTTGGAAAACTCTTATTCTCCAAGTACTACTGATGAAATCAATTACCTTGATTACTTGGGTTATAATTTGTCTTTTTTTGAAAACAATTTATTTCATTCTGCAAGATTAACCCGAACATATGATCTGATGGATCCTGAAGATTTATTTGACTTAAAGGGGTTAAAATTGGAGACAAATAATAAAATAAAAGTAGTAGATTCTGAAAATATTATACAGACAAAAACTGATTTTAACATAGAAGATGATAATAATATATTCCCCGAAGTAACCAGTGTAAAAATAACAAATAATTTTTCTAACTATATTCATAGAACTGAATTTGATTATAAACATGAAGAAGATTTAAAAATAGAATATTTTAAGAATAGAGAAACATTTAAATATAACAGGAATCTATTACAATTAGACTATAATTTGTATTTAGGTGAGACAAAATTTTATAAAATCATACCTGAAATATATAGTTATTATGTTTTTTATAATAATGGTAATAAAATTTTTGGTAATTTCAACATCAAAAATGAGTATAATTTATACGAATTACGTTTTAATTTTTTAGAGAAGAATTCAAAATATTCGTTTGGTATTGATTCTAGTTATTTTGTCTCCGATTATTTAAAAACAGGATTTGAAGTTATGAATTGGGATAAAAGTGAGTTTGCTAACATTTCTTTTAATTATGATATTAAAGATAAATACTTAAACTTTACAGAATTTGAGATTCAAAAAAAGATAGTTTGTTGGACTTTCAACTTTAAGGCTGTTTTTTCAATTTTACCTCAACCTCAAATTGAATTTTTTGCCTTAACATTTTTTATTAATTATTTGCCAAGTAAAAATGTTAGCTTTAGTGATAGCGGAGTTAATGTAGGATTAATGTAAGATATTAAAAATATTAAGATAATATAAAGTAATATTTGTGGAATTCAGTTATTAAATAGGGAGAGATTATAATGCTATTATATGGGAACATTGAAAAACAAGAAAAAATGAAAATGATCGCAAAAAATATAGAATTATGTGAAAAATGTCCTCTACATTTAACAAGAAAAAACACAGTACCTGGTTCTGGAAACGTAGATTCTCCTATTATGTTTGTGGGAGAAGGCCCAGGCGCAGATGAAGATGCTTTAGGAGAGCCTTTTGTTGGAAGAGCAGGTCAATTGCTTGAAAAAATGTTGAAAGAACTTGCAAAGTTAGAAAGAAAAGATGTTTTCATTACTAATATTGTAAAATGTAGACCTCCTCAGAATAGAATGCCAACTAAAGAAGAGATTAAAGAATGTCAATCTTATTTAGATGCACAAATTTTAGTAATTAAACCCAAGATAATTGTAACACTTGGGAGTACTCCTTTGAATTATTTTACAGGATTAAATAAAATGACTGAATCAAGAGGTCATTTTTATGATTGGCATGGAAATATTAAAATTTTTGCCACTTTTCATCCAAGTTATTTATTAAGAAATCAAAGTAATGCCAAAGGTTCCCCACGATGGTTTGCTTCCCTTGATATGACATTAGTGGGCTTTATGTATAGAGCTTTTATTCAAGGAAAAAGTACCGAAGAAGTTGTCAAGATTATTGAAGAAAAAGTTAAAAGTTTGGAGCCCTCTGGGGGGATTTAGTTGAGACTTCTTTCTCTAGAGATAGAAGGATTTAAGAGCTTTGGAAGAAGGACAGTTTTTAATCTAGATAAGAATATTATTGCAATAATTGGTCCGAATGGTTCTGGAAAGTCGAACATAGTAGATGCTATTAGATGGCTTTTAGGTGAGCAATCACAAAAGCAAATGCGTATATCCGAGAAAACTGATATACTTTTTTCTGGTAGCAATAACTTAAATTCATCTAACGAAGCTAGAGTATCATTGATATTAGTAAATGATGATAATAAAACTGTAAAAATATCAAAGACTCTAGAAAGAAATTCATATAACAAGTATTATGTTGATTCTAAACAGGTAACATTAAAAGAATTACAAAGTGTGTTTGATACTGGAATAGGGAAAAACTTTTATTCTATCATTGGTCAGGGGCAAATTGGCGAAATAGTTAATGCATCTCCAGAAGATATTCGAAATATTGTACTTGATGCTTCAAATATCGCCAATTATCTCGAGAAAAAAGAAAATTCTCTTAGACTTTTAGAGAAGGCAAATGTTAATTTGGAAAGGATAAATGACGTACTTTTCATAGTAGATAAGAGATTGAAATCTTTATCTATAAGAGCAGGAAGAGCCAAAAAATATTTAGAATATGTTGAAGAGATAAAAAAGATAGGAAAGGTTTATTTTGGGGTATCTAAAGTAAAGTTTATGAATCAAATTAAAACATACGAAGATAAATTAAATGACAATTCTGAAAAGATAAAGGAACTATTAAGTCAGTTGTTTGAGATAGAAAGGAAATATCGAAGTCTTAAGGATGAAATTGAAAGTGTTGACAAACAACTATCAACGAGTGGAGATTTAGTAGAAAATTATCGTCAAAGATTGCAATTAATTGAAAAAGAAAAATTAAGTTTGTCCGATAAATTAAATAGTCTAAATTCTCAATTGTTAAATAAAAAATGGGAAAACAAATCTCTAGAAGAAAAGATTGTAGATCTTGAAGAAAAACTATCTACATTAAATGAACAGGTAAATAAATATAGAATTGAGAAAGAAGAAAAGGAAAAGTTATATAATTTAAGACTAGAAGAGAGGGAACAATCTTTAAAAATATTACAACAGAGAGAAGATAGATTAAAAGAACTAGAAAAAAATCTTTTGAATATTGAACCTATAATTAAAGAATTAACAAATAATATTGAGAAAAATAGAATTCAATTTACAAATAATAACAATAAAATCAGTTTATTATACGAACAAAAAAACTCTTTGGAATTATCATCTACTGAAATAAAAGAAAAGCTACAAGATCTTGAACGTGAATTAAGCAAAACTGAAAATTTTGAATCAAAACTAGAAGAATCCACAAAAAACGAAACTTTAGATTTGAAGGAAACTGAAGATAGATATAATCTAATTCATTCAGAAATTATAAAAATGCAGGAGAAAGAACGAGAAAAAAATTTTAATTACATAAATCTAAAAAGACAAATTAATGAGTATGAAGGTTATTCGGAGGTTACTAAAGAATTTTTTAAAAAGTTTGGAACTGATTCAAATGTTGTAGATGTTGTAGCTAATTTGATTAAAACAGATGAAAAGTATGAAGAGGCGGTTTCTACAATTGCAGGAGCAAGATTACAAAATGTTGTAATAAAAAACTCCGGGAAGGCAAAGGAATATTTAGAATATTTAAAGCAAAACACAAATGGGAAAATTACTTTTTTGCCTATGGATTTATTAAGAACTCGAGTGTCCTTAAAGAAATCTTTTTTGAACGAACCTGGAGTTATTGACTTTGTGCTAGATATTGTAACTTTTGACGATAGTTATAGAACAGTTATGGAATACGTATTTTCTAATGCCTTATTGGTGGATAATCTTGATACTGCAATAAGGATTTCAAAGATGAACTATAATGGAAATATTGTTACATTAAGTGGAGAATTAGTCTCAGGATATGGTGCAATAACTGGTGGAAAATCAAAATATGATTATTCTTCTTTTCTTCTGAAGAGAAAAAGAGAGATGCATGAACTGGAAGAGGAATTAGAGAAGATTAGAGAAGAAATAAACAAAAAATCAAATGTTTTAAATGCTTTAGGAGAAGAAGTTAAAGTAAAGCAAGAAAGATTAGAAAATTTAAGAGATAAGTTAAGAAATCTCTATGCGACTAAGAATATTCATTTGAGTGAATATAAAAGAATGAAAGAGGAAGAAGAGAAGATCAATGTACAGATTAAACAAGTTCAAGAAAAACTATTAAAATGTGAAGAAGAAAACACCTATTATACCAATAGTATGCAAGATTTTAAGATAAAATTAGAAGAATATCAACATCAACAATCTTCATTAAAAGAAGAAAAGAATGCTATCGTAAAACATATTGATAGTTTAAAAGAAGAACTATCTTCAAAAGATAAGAAAATAGTTGAGTATAAAATTGAATTAGAAGCGGCGATAGAAAAATATGAATATTTTAGAAAGGAATATAACGAACTTTCCGAAGACTTAATTAAAACTAAAAGACGTATGGAAGAATTAGCTCAAGAAACGAGTAAAATAAATCAAGAAATAAATAAAATAAATGATACGTTTGAAAGTTTAGAAAATGATAATAAATTTTTAAATGATGAAATTTCAAGGTTATTTGATATTATGAAAGCTAGTAGAAGTGGTAAACACGATAAATCCAAATCACTAGAAAAATATGAAAATCAAAGGAATGAGCTAAAAGAATCTGTTAATAAGATTCGTGAGGAAAATCAAAAGTTAGAATATGAAATCAAAGATGTAAATAACAATATTAAGTTTTTAGTAGAGAAAGCTAAAAATTTAGGCATACAAGAAGAAGATTTTGAGTTGAAAGATTTACCAGAAAATGATATTAAAGCTTTAGAAAATAGGCTAATAGATTTAGAAGATTCACTAAAAAAACTAGGGTCTGTAGATTTAACGGTACTGGATGAATATGAAGATGTACAAAAAGAATATGAAGAGAATAAGAAAAACAAAGATGATATTTTGAGTTCAATAAATTCTTTGAAAAGTTCTATAAAAAAGTTAGATGAAGAAGCAGAAAGTCAATTTAGTGTTTTCTTTCAGCAGTTAAACAGTGAATTTGGTTCTTTTATATCTAAACTTTTTCCTAATGGATATGGTGAACTTAATCTTTTAGGAGAAGGAAAAACATTTGAAAAAGGGATTCAAATATCTGTAAAAAAGGCTGGAAGAAATTTCCAGAAACTCTCTCTTTTTTCAGGAGGGGAAAAAGCCTTAATAGCAATAGCATTTTTATTTGCATTGATTAATTTAAATCCAAGTCCCTTTTATATTTTAGATGAGATAGATGCTCCATTAGATGATATTAATACTGCAAAAGTAGCAGATTTAATATTAGAAAACTCCCAAAAATCACAATTTTTAATTATTACTCACAATAAACTCATGATGGAAATTGCAGAAATTTTTTATGGCATCACGATGAAAGATGGTGTAACTTATGTTGTACCAGTTGATTTTAAGGAGTTAGAAAGATGAAAACAATACTATCAACCGATCCAGGAGATATAGTTATACATATTGAAGGTGAAAAAATAGTTAAAATTGAATTTGCAAAGATAAAGACTTCTCAAATATATGATGATAAATCGAAAAAATTTTATGATATCATTTATAGTTTTCTTTTTGGAAAATTAGAAAGAGTTCCTATCACGTGTTTTGATATGCCTGGAAAAACACATTTTGCAAAAAAGGTATATAATTATCTTTATATGACTGAAAAAGGTACAGTTATCTCCTACAAAGAATTAGCTCAAAAAGTCGGAAATGAAAAGGCTTACAGAGTAGTAGGTAATTTAATGAAGAATAATCCACTTCCCATAATTATACCTTGTCACAGAGTAATAAAAAGTAATGGAGAACTAGGGAATTTTACTCCAGGAATAGAATGGAAAGAATATCTCTTAAATTTAGAAAAATATTCAATTAGAAGGTGATTATTGAATGAGTGAAGAAGGTAACAAAAAAAGGTTGCATCCAAATCTGTTCAAAGTACCAATAGATAAAGTTAGAATGGGGTATTATAGTGATAAATACTTTACAAGGTATGTTGAGGTTTTAAAGAAAGATAAGAAAAATGTGACGGTAACTTATCAATTTTTTCCCAGGGGAGATTGTATAGTAGTTGGACTAGATGAGGCTCTTGCTATTTTAAGATTTGGTACAGGTTACTATAAAGATGAAGAAAGGGCTAAAGACTTATTCAATGAGATTTTAAAATTAGAGAAATCCATACAAGATGCTTCAACTAGAATGGACAAAGATGAGTTATTACAACTTACTTCTAAAAAATGGGATATAAGAATGATTTTAAATAATTTGTGGGTAGACAAATGGAATGAAATTGAGGTAAGAGCTCTCTATGATGGTGACGAAGCCAAAGACATGGAACCAGTTTTTGTAATTGAAGGTAACCCAGCATACTTTGGTTATTTAGAAACTATTTTATTAGGTGTGATGGCTCGTGCTTCAAGTACAGCCACATCTGTCAAGAAAGTTGTCAAAGCTGCAAGAGGAAAACCTGTAATATTTTTTAGTGCTAGATTTGACCATTTTTGGGTTCAAACAACAGACGGTTATGCTGCTTTAAAAGCGGGTGCTTTTGGTGTATCAACCGATGCTAATGCTGATTATTGGGGGGTCGAATCATTAGGAACAATACCTCATGCTTTAATTGCCGCTTATGATGGAGATACAACTTCTGCGACTATTGCTTTTGATAAGCATATAGATGGACATGTGAATAGAATTGTTTTAGTTGATTGGAATAATGATGTCATAGGAACCTCTATTGATGTTGCAAGAAAGTTTTATAAGTACTTTTATGGGCAAGAACCAAATATTCAAGCTGGAGACTTAGCTAAAGTTATAGGAGAAGGTAAAAATAAAATTTGGGCAGTGAGATTTGATACTTCTGGAAATCTTAGGGATAAATCAGTTGTTCCAAAAGATAGATCCTCATTGGGTGTAAATCCAGAGATAGTGTGGCGTGCAAGAAGAAAATTTGATCAATTAGGAATGGAAGACTTAAAAATTATGGTTTCTGGAGGGTTTGATGCAGAAAAGATAGACCTTTTTGAAACTCTAGATGTAGCCGCTGATTTGTATGGAGTTGGGTCTAAATTGTTGAGGGAAAAATTGGATTTTACTGCCGATGTAGTGGAAGTCAATGGTCGAGAATGTGCAAAGGTAGGAAGGAAAAAAGGAGACTACTCAAGATTATCGAAAGTTGAGAAAAAGTATTGGGAATAAATTAAATTATTGTAGGAAAATGTCATGTTGAAAGAAATAAATTGATATGAAAAATAAGATATATTTAGTATATAAGCATTATTCTCTAAAATGTTCAAAATAAATGGTAGAAATCTTGAGAATGAGATAAGTCAGATAAACACATTATAAGAAATTAATTATTACGAAAATAATGGAGGTAGTCTATGTTCCCTTTAACAGTTTTCATTAGTCATTTTGTATCAGACTTTGCTTTTACAAATGTTTATTCCCCTAAATTTTTTGATATCAATAATTATTATAAACATTTAATATGGGTTGTTCTAGTATTTCTGGCTTTTAATTTTGATATGCTTAAAGGTTGGGGATTGTTAATTGTATTATTTAGCATAGTTATTCATATACTTATTGATATATTTAGAATAAATAGACAAAGAACTGATTTAGTTTTTGAAGTGTCTTCTTTGGTTGTTTTTTTATTTATTTCTTATCTTTTTAGATCCTTTTTTAAAAGTTCATTTATTTCGGAGGTATTTCAGTTTTATATTGTAGGTATGGTTGTATCAACAAGTTTTGGTAGTTATTTATTTAGAACCTTTAATGTTTTAGAAAGGCAGCAAAAAGATACAGTTGGAGCTTCTGAGAGATTAGCTATTTATATTTTTGCATTAGCTAATAATTATTTGTGGGTTGTTATTGCAATTGCTGCTGGATTGGCTTATAAACTTATTTTTGATAAAAAAAAGAATATCAAAGAATTATTTTTTTCACCGATATATGGATTAATTTCTTCTATATTGTGGAATTATCTGATGGTAACATTGTTTTAAAAGGATGGTTTAAATAATTAGGAGTGATTTTATCATGCAGACTAGAGAAAGAGACGTATATTATTGGCAAGAAAGAACTTTATTAAAGAATTTAGATACTGAATGGATAGAACATGTACTTTTTAAGATAGTTGATAAAGATAATATAGAAGGTATAGGTGCAGCTACTCCTGATATATATTTTGGTCAGACTTTTAAATCAACAATGGCAATCCTTGAAGAATTAAGAGAGTTTATTGAAAATGTTCCAGAGATAGAAAATATACAGACTATAGAAAATATAATTGACAAATTAATTAAAAATGAAAATACAGCAAAAACATCAATAATGTTGACAATTTGTGATTACATCAATAATAAGTATAATTTAGATATATCCAAACTTCTCTTTTCTTTTGATAAAGATAAATATCAAGAAAATATTTTTAGGATTTTTTGGAAAAAAAATTTGAATCTTCATGAAGTCTATAACACTTATTCTACAAACCATCAAGAACTTAAGTTAGAATTTTTAGAAAAACCTTCCATGAAAGATTTAAATGAGATTTCAAAAATTTTCCAAGGTAAACATGTATGGTTAGATTTCAGGGGTTTATTAGACTTTTATGAATTAACCAAAGCTTTGGAAATTTTAAAACCTCTTAAAATAGTTGCACTTGAGCAACCTCTTGCTAAAGGCAGGGAGAAGAAGGTTGAATTGATAGAATCGCAATATCCAATATTTTGGGATGAATCAATTGTAACACTAGAAGATTTACTAAGACTTCATGATTTTTCTAACGGGATAGTATTAAGTTTAACGAAAGTCGGGGGATTGATTAATGTAAAAAAAATTCTTGATTTAGCTGAAATATATAATCTTATTACAGTTATTTCTTCGGGCATTGAGCATCCAATTAACACTAGTTGGTCAAATAAGATAAAAGGCTCTTTTGATATTGTAGACCTGACTTTTGATTATTATATAACTGATCAAGACAACATATAAATAATTAGTTGAAAAATAAAAAGAGACAGCTTTGTGCTGTCTCTTTTAAAATAAATTAATTATCTTCTTCAGAATCTGTAGATGATGTTCCTGTTGTTGCTCCAGGGTCTTGATTGGGATAAATATGCTGACCTATCTTAATTATTTCCTGCTGCAATTCATCCATTAATATCTTAATTTTACCGATATTATCTTCTTCAATTGCTTGTTTTAGCTCATTATTTTTTGATTCGATGGTATTTTTGAGATCTTCAGGGATTTTATCACCATGTTCACGTAAAGTCTTTTCAGTTTGATAAACTAGTTCGTCAGCTTGATTCTTAAGTTCAATCTCTTCTCTAATTTTTTTATCTTGTTGTTCATATGCTTGAGCGTCTTTAATCATCTTTTCAATTTGATCTCTACTAAGCTTCTGCCTACCAGTGACAACCATTGATTGTTGTTTTTGGGTTCCTAAATCCTTAGCTGATACACTTACTATGCCATTTGTGTCAATATCAAAAGTTACTTCTATTTGTGGAACACCTCTTGGCGCAGGTGGAATTCCTGTAAGTTTAAAACTTCCCAGGAAAAAGTTATCTCTTGCAAGAGGTCTTTCTCCTTGATAAACTCTAATTTCAACTTCAGTTTGCCCGTCAACGGCAGTTGTAAAGACTTTTGATTTTTTTATAGGTATTTTGGTATTTCTGGGAATAATTACTTCCATCAATCCACCCTTGACCTCAACTCCTAGAGACAAAGGAGTAACATCTACTAATACCAAGTCTCTATCAGTATCTCCAACCATAATGGAAGCCTGAACAGCAGCACCAACTGCAACAGCCTCATCTGGATTAACATTCTTTGAAGGTTCCTTCCCAAAATAAGTGGAAACGAGTCTTTGAACGTATGGAATCCTGGTAGAACCACCAACGAGTAAAACAGCATCGATATCTTGTGGTGTAAGTTTTGCGTCTTTCATGGCATTTTCTATGGGCGTTCTTGTAGATTCTACTAAATCTCTAATTAATTCTTCAAATTTTGCTCTTGTCAATTTTTTCTCTAAATGAACAGGTTGTCCATCAACAACTGTTATGAAAGGTAGATTAATGTCAGTTTCCAATTTAGAAGACAATTCGATTTTCGCATTTTCTGCTGCTTCTTTCAATCTCTGCATAGCTTGTTTATCGTTTCTTAAATTGATTTTATAATCTTTGTTAAATTCATCAACTAACCAATCAATAATTCTTTGGTCAAAGTCGTCACCACCAAGATGGTTTAAACCAGAAGTTGCTATAACTTCTATGATGTCGTCTCCAATGTCTAAAATAGAAACGTCGAAAGTTCCTCCACCTAAATCGTAAACTACTATACGTTTTTCTTCTTCTGATCTATCCAATCCAAACGCAATTGCTGCAGCTGTAGGCTCATTTATTATTCTCAAAACTTCCAATCCTGCAATTTCCCCTGCTTCTTTAGTAGCTTGCCTTTGAGCATCATTAAAGTATGCAGGTACAGTAATTACTGCCTTCTTAATTTTGCCACCTAGATATTCCTCTGCATCTTTAACAAGTTTTTTTAAAATAAAAGCACTTATTTGTTGTGGAGTATAAACTTTATCATCAATTTTAATGGTATAATCACTGCCCATATATCTTTTAATTGATCTGACTGTTCTTTCAGCATTCAAAATTACTTGTCTTTTAGCAGGTTCTCCCACCAAAATTTGACCATCTTTTGTAAATGAAACAATTGAAGGTGTCGTTCTTTTACCCTCTGCATTTGGAATAACTTCAGGATTCCCATCAGGTTTAACCCAGGCAATAGCTGAATTAGTGGTTCCCAGATCGATTCCTACTACGAATTCTTTATCGCTCATTTTAATACCTCCTTTGAAATGACTTATTCAACTTATTTTTTGTATATATAAGGCATTATTTATCTATAACCCTTTACTTATATTATACTTTAAAAGAAAGAAATTTTCAAGTGTAAAAGTCAAAAGGGATATACATGCCAAACCACCTTTATATAAGCATTGCATATATTCTAAATATAATCTTAATAATAACGTATATCACTCTTAATGCAAGAGTGAAAAAATTGATTTCCTAATTTATTATTTTCTTATTGTATAATTCTTTTTTCTGTTATTACTATATCAACTTTAATATCGTTTTCGTTTTCCTCAAAATAATTAACAAGTTGAAAGTCGAAAATGATCCCAATAAGTAATGTTTTTTTGTTTTCTATAAAGTAATTATCGTAATATCCTCCTCCATATCCAATTCTATATTTTCTTAAATCATACGCAATTGCGGGAATAATGTATATATCTATTTGAGATGAAAAGTCGTTATTTATAGGTTCTGGAATTTTGTATTTGTTAGCTTTTAACAAATCTAAAGAATGTAATCTTGACATAAACATCTTCTTTCCGATTAACTTAGGTAAATACACTTCTTTTGATTCTTTTAATAATTTTTCAATTAAGGGTAAAGTATTAACCTCGTTTTTTATAGGATAATATAAAGCAATAGATTTATAATCGAGATCTTGCAATATTAGCAATACTTTCTTGATTATTTCTTTTGAATATTGTTCGTAAAATTGTGGCTTTAAATTTATTCTTTTTTTTAAAATCTCTCTGCGAATTTCTTCTTTTGTCATTTTTATCTCCTTCTGTAAAATATGAAAATTAAAAATCAACTTAATAGTTTATTATTGATTTTTTCACAACTCATTGATTTTATGATATGATAATATTATTATATTAATATTTATTATATTAACTTATTTAATTAGATGGAGGTTATACATGCAATATTTTTTTACTTTAATTTCTGGGATATTAACAGGTTTAGCGATGCCTGGGAATCTTTTTTCTTTTATTATCTGGTTTTCGTTAGTCTTTTTTCTTCGAAATATGGTCAATTCAAAGAATTATTATCAAAGATTTCTTCATACTATTATTTTTTCGGCTTCAATGTTAGTGACAACACTTTGGTGGTTATTTCCCACTTTAACCAAAAATATACCTCAAGTTTTGCAAAACTATCCATCATTTTTAGGATTCTTAGGATTTGTAGGAATGATCATTTTACTTATTCTTCCCTATCTAATAATTTGGCTTTTAGCTGAACTTTTTCATAGAAAAAACAGGACATACAATTTATTGTATCTTTCTTTATTTTATTCTCTTGCTTTTACTAGTGCTGAGATATTAAGGGAGTTTGGAGATTTAGCATTTACTGGAGGAAATTTGGCTTATGCTCTATACGACCACACCGGGTTAATTCAACTAGTATCAATAATAGGTCCTATGGGTATTACTTTTATTATTGTTTTTGTTAACTCATTGATAGCTTTTGATAAAACAAGAAATCGTAGTATTAATATGCTTATTATTTTCTCTTTTATTTACTTATTAAATTTTAGTATAGTTAGATTTTTACCTGATATTAATTATACTAATAATTCAATAAAAATTGGAGCAATACAGACTAATATACCTCAAGAAATTAAATATTCTTCTGATATTTACAAAAATTATTCAGTTTTTTCAAAAAATATATCTGATTTTCAAAGTAAAGATGTTGATTTGATAGTATTTCCCGAATCGTCGTTTCTAGAAGATATTTCTAATTCTGATGTATTAGATTATATGAAAATGGATATTCAAAATTCGTCCAAACCCGTCATTATAGGTTATCCACGTTTTGATGGAGAAAATTATTTTAACTCTGTATGGTTTTATAATGAATATGGTACTGTAATTAATGTTTATGATAAAATTAAATTAACGCCTTTTGCGGAATTTTTGCCTTATGAAGCTTTTTTTAATAATTTTCAGATGTTTAAATTGTTAAGGTATTATAGTCCTGGGGAAAAATTCAATATTTTTGAAATAGATAGTAAAAAATTTGGCGTTCAAATATGTTTTGAAACATATTTTCCTGAAATTTCTGCTTCTCAGGTTAAAAAAGGTGCGGGGTTTTTAATAGCAGTTACTAATGATGGATGGTTTAATTCAAAAACGGCACTTTTGCAGCATTATACTCAAGGAATTTTTAGAGCACTTGAAACAAGAAGAGATTTTGTGCAGATATCTAACACAGGTTTGACAGGATCAATTGATCGATATGGTAGAATAACTAATGTTTTTAAAGATCGACAAGAGAATAATGGCATTCTTTACGTTAATTACAATGATTCTTTTACTATATATTCGCAGATTTCAGCTTTATTAAAAGTTATCATTTTGATTTTAGCTTTATTGATTGCAATTTTTTAGAGAGTATAAAAAATTTATAAATTTAATATTATTATATTCAATTAGATTAGCGTTATCTATCACGAAAGTACAGGTAACACTAATTTTATATAATAAGAATAAATGAAATAGCAAATAATGAAACCAAAACATTACATTTTGTTATAAAATTTAGTTATTAATTTACAATCTTTTGTTATAATCAATTTGAATAAAGATTTGAGTTGTATTAACGTATTAGGTTATTATGGAATAAAGTAAACGAATCCTTTGGTACAAGTACCGGATAGTTAAAAAATTCAGAATTAGTGAGGATTAGAACTGAGGAGTATTTTGTAAAAATAATTGAATATTAAACATATATATAATGCAGATTTTACAATTTCTGAGGACAGCAAAAAAATCATAAGGAGGGATTTATTATGAATAAAGCTGGAAAAATTGAAGTAAACATATATTTGGATGAGAAAGCAAGAGAAACGATTTCTAGAGAATTAAACTTATATTTATCAAATTTACAAGTATTTTATGCAAAATTGCATAATTTACATTGGAATGTAGAAGGTAGGAATTTTTTTAAGGTTCACGAAAAATTAGAAGAGTATTATGACTATGTATCTGACCATATTGATGAAATTGCTGAAAGAATCCTTACTTTAGGATATAGGCCATTAGTGAAATTAAGTGATTATGCTCAAAATGCGACGTTAAAAGAAATTGACAGTAAAAGGTATGATGTGGAAGAATCATTAAATATTGTTTTGAAAGACTTTTCAGAATTAATAGGACAACTTAGAAATATAATCAAGCTTGTTCAAGAGTATGGAGATGAAGGAACTGCAGATATATTAATAGGTTCTCTCAAGGAATTTGAGAAAGACTCATGGATGCTTAGAGCTACATTATCTTAAAAATTTAAACAACAAAAAGCGGCAGAAGCCGCTTTTTTAATTTAATTATAAATTTAAAAATTTTGCCATTTGTATATAATTCTGTTTTAATGAAAAATACAATTTTTTGTATATCTCATAAAGTTCATCGTATATCTCAAACAAGTTATCGTCAGGTTCTATTATTTCTTTTATTTTAACCCAATTTAAGACATGTTCTAGATTTTGTCCATTTCCTAATGCAGCAAGCATAGAAGCTCCATAAGCTCCCCCTTCATCTATTTGAGGTATCTTTATGGGCATTTTAAAATTTGCTGCGACTAATTTAATCCATGTTTTATTTTTAGCTCCTCCACCTACTATTCTCATATCTTTGATTTCTGTCTTTTCTTTTATAAGTTCAAATGAGTCCCTTAATCCAAAAGTAATGCCTTCCATTGTGGCCCTTAGTATATCATTTTCATTATTTATCGAAGATATCCCGAAAATTACTCCGCGAGCGTTGGGGTCCCTATGTGGAGTTCTCTCTCCATTAAGATAAGGAAGAAATATTATTCCATTTGATCCAGGTTTAGAATTGTTTATTCTTTCTTCTATTTCATCCCAGCTTGAATGCGGGAAAAAGTGGTCTCTTACCCAATTTAATGTGTTGGCAGCAGATAGCATCACACCCATATAATAATATTTATTTTCAAGTACATGGTTGAAATAATGTATTTTCCCTTCTAAATCTGGTTTTTTGTTTTCAGTTATTGTTAGAACAGTTCCTGATGTTCCAATACTTACCATGGATTCACCTTTTTTGGAAATGCCTATTCCAAATGCAGCAGCAGCGTTATCTGCTCCACCCGAAACTATTTTACAGTTGTTCCACCCTAACTGACTTTTTAATTCGTTTCTTAGTTCTCCTCTGTCGTCGTAAGATAAATAAATATCAGGCATTATACTAATATCAATTTCAAATTTTTCAAATACTTCACTATCCCATGTATTCTTATTAACATTAAAACAAGCGGTTCCAGATGCGTCAGAATAATCTATTCCTAAATTTCCTGTTAATTTGTAGATTATATAATCTTTTGGAAGCAATATTTTTTTTATCTTGTTAAAATTAGCTGGTTCATTTTCTTTTATCCATAGAATCTTTGGAAAAGTAAAACCTTCAAGAAACGGATTTCCCATTTTTTCAATTACTTTTGTTTCTCCCCCCATAATTTCAGTTGCTTTTTTACATTGTTGAGTAGTTCTTTGGTCACACCACAAAATGGCTGGTCTAATAACTTGAAAATTTTTATCTAAACAAACTAAACTATGCATTTGGCCTGAAAAACCAATAGCAGATATAGTATGTTTTAGAGAAACATTTCTTAATATTTCAAGAACACCTTCCCACCACAAATTGGGGTCTTGTTCTGCCCAACCAGGCTTTGGGATGTCCATCTTTAAAGGCCAAGAATAAGTATCTAAAAGTCGTCCATTCTCATCAACTACTAATCCTTTAATCGAAGTTGTTCCCACATCGATTCCTAGGTATTTTTCCATGACAAATCACCTCAAACAACTATACTGTTTTTTCGTTATTTAACTATTTTTTCAGAAAAATCGTCCATAACTCTTAAATTTGCACCTGTTAGACAAGCTGTTTCTATATCAAAAACTGGTTTACAAGTCTTTGTGAAAGATTTTAAGGCGGGTTTTAAAGCCCTCTGTTTGATTAAGTTTTCTATTTCAATTAAGTATTCATTAGGAAACAAAGAACCATACCCTCCAAAAAGTACAAATTCCGGATTCAATATATTTATAAGATTTACTGCTCCTACAGATAAATAATACAACATTTGTTGTACAATTTCATAAGAATTATTTTCTCTTCTTTGTGATTTATCCAGCAAGTTTTTAAATTTTTCTTCGTAAGTATCTCCTTCAAGTTTTCCATTACTATATTCATATATTTTTGAAATTGTATCTATAGAAGCATAAGTTTCCCAACAGCCTTGGTTATTACAAAAACATTTTTCGCCATCAACATGAATACTCATATGTCCAAATTCCCCAGCAGTATAGTTAGGGCCTAAATATATTTGTCCATCAATTAATAAAGCTCCACCAATACCTTGAGATATGAATATGTAAACACCATTGTTTAGATTTTTTATGCTTTTATTAAAATATAATTCCGCCTGTAACGCCAGCTTTGCCTCATTTGCGATGAAAATCGACTTGTCCCAGTTAGGTAGGTTTCTGAGAAAAGCTTTTTTGAAATTAATGTTATTCCAGTTAAAATGAGGTACGTATTCTATAATCAAATTGTCTCTGTCTACCATTCCTGGAAAAGAAAATGAAATTCCAGCAATATTTTGTTCTTTATTTTCGCTATATATATGCTCAACAATGGATGAGACTTTTTCAAGAAAAGAAGCAAAACTTTTGGGTGTTTCAAATTTACTTATCTTTTCTATCTGGTTATTTAGATAACCCATTCCAACAATAGTGCTTTCTACTCCAACTTTTACAATTATCGACATAACAGCCTCTTTCACTGGCTCTAACTTTATAGGTTTTCTGCCAGGTCCTTGCGAGGACTTTCTTTCTCCTTCTTTAACGAGATTCTTGTCCATTAGATCAAACACAATCTTCGTGACAGTGCTTTTATCTAAACCTGTAAGTTTAGTAATTTCATTTCTTGATATTTGTGGAGAATATCGAATTAAATTAAAGACCATTAATTTGTTTGAATAGCCCATTCTTTCAGCATTTATTTTCTTTAGCTTCAAAATTTAAGTCCTCCTTAAATCAATTTATTAATCATTAAAAAATATATTGATTGATAATATTTTCCAAGTATTCTTGTCTGCCAGATTTAGGTAAAGAAACTTTCTTGTCAATAACATAGTCTTCAAGTTCTTTTAAATTTGTTGTGCCTTCAACTATCTTTTTACCTATTCCTTCTTTGAAACTATTATATCGTTTTTCAATAAAATCTTCCAGTACTTTATCTTCTATTATTTTATGAGCTATTTTTAGACCTAAAGCAAATGCGTCCATTCCTGCAATGTGAGCATAAAATAAATCTATATCTTCGTAAGACGGTCTTCTCACATGAGCATCAAAGTTTAATCCACCAGGTGCAATGCCTCCATTTTTTAGTATTTCGTACATCGCAAAAACATTTTCATACACATTAGTTGGGAATTGATCTGTATCCCAACCGAGCAATAAGTCCCCCATATTTGCATCTATACTTCCTAAAAGATTGTTAATTCTTGCATATCTTAATTCGTGTTGAAATGTGTGTCCAGCTAATGTTGCATGATTTGCTTCTATATTGAATTTAAAATACTTGTCTAAGTCATACTTTTGTAAGAATGCATAAGAGTTTGCTACATCAAAATCATATTGATGTTTTGTAGGTTCTTTTGGTTTTGGTTCTATCAAAAACTGACCTGTGAAACCTATTTCTTTAGCATAATCTACTGCCATATGCATAAATTTAGCTAGATTGTTTAATTCTAATTCCATGTTTGTATTGAGAAGTGTTTCATATCCTTCCCTTCCACCCCAAAAAACATAGTTCTCTCCTTCTAGTTCTTTGGTAATTTCTAGAGCTTTTTTGACTTGTGCAGATGCGTAAGCATAAACATCTGCATCACAAGTAGTTGCTGCACCTTGCATGTATCTGGGGTGAGCAAATAAGTTAGCTGTTCCCCAAAGTAATTTAATGCCAGTTTCCTCCATCTTTTCTTTTATATGAGTAACAACTTTGTCAAGTAATTTATTAGTCATTCTTAATGTTTCTTGTTCATCCGCTAAATCTCTGTCGTGAAAACAAAAATATTTCACACCAAGTTTGCTCATAAATTCGAAAGCGGCATCAGCTCTAGCCAGGGCTTTGTCTAAAGGATCAGTATATTTATTCCATGCTCTTTGAGCACTTTCAACACCAAACATATCTCTTCCTTCTGCGGTAAAGGTGTGCCAGTAAGCAACAGAAAATCTGAGATGATCCTGCATAGACTTTCCCCCAATTATTTCTTTGGGATTGTAATAATGGAAAGCCAATTGCTCTCTAGACTCTTTTCCAACGTATTCAATTTGTTTTATTCCTTTGAAATATTCACTCATTTTGTATCCTCCTGTTAATTATGTTTTTATTTTAGAGTTTTTAATAATTATATTTTAAATCTCTTAACTAAAGCCTCTAGTTCAGATGATAATTCACTCAACTCTTTTGCACTTTCGTTTATCTCTACTGATTGATTTAGTTGTCTGTCTATTACTTTTCTTGAGTTTTCTAGTTGTTCGCTTATCTCTGAGACTGCCCTGGCTACCCTTTCTATCGCTGAACTCATCTCTTCG
>Ga0265294_10000299_pt1 | contig 65446 bp, 44 predicted proteins | sample MunlanPumphouse3_FD_192504 | JGI IMG/M metagenome (GOLD analysis project Ga0265294, IMG submission 192504) | Groundwater microbial communities from a municipal landfill in Southern Ontario, Canada - Pumphouse #3 | ecosystem: Environmental > Aquatic > Deep subsurface > Groundwater | place... | reverse complement strand
TAATCCGGCACCGTGTACAAGGTAAACCGGATTTTTGTTTCCATTAGGTTTAATTGGAACAAGCGATTTCCACGAAATATCTGTTTCGTGGATACACTGTGCAAGTTTGCGAATGCTTGTGTGGTTAAATAGTGTAGCCAACGGAAGTCTGACACCCGTTTTTTCTTCGATTTTAACCATTAAATTAACTGCCAGTAACGAATGGCCTCCGAGAGCAAAAAAATCGTCCTCGACACTTATTTCATCTTTTTCCAATAATCTTTTCCAAATTTCAAGAATTTGTTTTTCATTTTTAGTTTTGGGAGGAATAATTTCTGTTGTGTCGTGGCTCTTCGTTTCCGGGTCGGGTAGCGCTTTTCTGTCTATTTTTCCGTTTGGTGTTATCGGAAATTCCGCTAATTCGGTATAAACGCCCGGAACCATATAATCGGGAACTTTTTTGCGTATTTCTTTTGCAATTTCGTTTTGATTAACTGTGCCGTTTTTCGAGATAAAATAGGCAACTAGCACCTTGTTCTTCGATGAGTCTTCTTTTACTACGATCACTGCATCGCGAATGTATTCCAACGATTTTAAAGCTGTTTCAATTTCTCCCAATTCAATTCTGAAACCGCGAATTTTAACCTGATTATCCATTCTTTCCAGGTATTCTAGGTCACCATCTTCAAGAAATTTAACCCTGTCGCCTGTTCTATAAAGCTTTGCTCCCTTTTCGAAAGGCGAATCAATAAATCTGTCGATATTTAAGTCGGGACGGTTATAATAGCCTTTGGCAATTCCTTTGCCGCCAATTAATAACTCGCCCGAAACGCCAATTGGTTGAGGTTTAAAATATTCGTCAACCACATAAATTTGGGTATTGTCAATGGGGAACCCAATTGTTTCGTAAGCACCATTCCAATTATTTTGTTCTACCTTTTTTATTGTCGACCAAATAGTTGTTTCGGTAGGCCCGTACATATTCCAAACCTCCTTACAAACTTGGTTTAAATTCTGTGCCAAATCAAGGGGGAATGCCTCGCCTCCGCAAAGAACTTTTAAGTAGTTGCTGCCTTTCCAATTTGCCATTAACAGCATTTTAAAAGTTACCGGAGTTGCCTGTAAAATGGTAGGATTGTGTTTTTCAATCAAATTTATTAATAGGTCGGCATTCCTGGCTTCTTCTTGTTTTGCCACTACCACTTTAGCCCCGGCAAGCAATGGCATAAAAAGTTCAAGCCCTGCAATGTCGAACGAAATGGTAGTAACGGCCAGCAACACATCGGTTTTTGTGCACCCCGGTTTTTTAGCCATCGACAACAAAAAGTTGTTTAAAGCCGAATGCTGAATTTGCACGCCCTTTGGTTTTCCAGTTGAGCCCGATGTGTAAATTTGGTAAGCAACCGCCGATGCTTTTGTATTGAGTTTTAGATTTTTACTTGCCGATTGTCCAATTTCCTGGTTGTTAATATCGATAAGTTCAGCACTTGTTTCGGGCAGATTATCGAATAAATTTTTGTGCGTAATAATTGCTTTGGGGCTGGCATCGTCGAGTATCAGTTTTATGCGGTCTTTCGGGTAAATAGGATCTAAAGGAATATACGCGGCCCCGGTTTTCATTACCGCAATTAGTGCAATTACCATTTCAATAGAACGATCGAGGTAAATGCCAACAAAATGGTTTTCTCCAATTTGTTTATTTCTTAAATAAGCTGCCAGTTGGTTCGCTTTTTTGTTTAGCTCTTCGTATGTGATTTGTTTATTAGCAAATAGAACCGCCGTTTTTTGCGGATGTTCTTTTACCGCTTCTTCGAAAAGCTGATGGTAACATTTATCTTCCGGATATTCGCTATTCGTATTATTTATTTCGGTTAATAACAACGTTTGTTCGCTGCGGGTTAAAATTGGTATTTCCGAAATTTTATGTTCGAAACTTTCTAAAATAAAAGCAATAATATTTTCGTAATGCTTTGAAATTCTTTCAATTGAAGACGGTTTGTGCAAGTCGGAATTATACTCGAAAATGCCACGTAATTCGTCGTTCCGCTCCGACATAATCAGGCTTAAATCGTATTTGGCAATTTTTCGTGGAATATCAAGATAATCAACCTCTGTTCCGTCGAAATTAAGCTGTTCGTTATGGGCATTTAGCAAGTTAAACATTACCTGAAACAGTGGACTAATAGAAAGATTTCTTTTTAACTGAAGTTTTTTCAACACCGTTTCAAAAGGCGCTTCCTGGTTTTGGTAGGCTTCAAAAAGGTTATTTTTAAGTTGGTTTATAAACTTTTTAATGCTCAGGTCGCCTGTTATATTTGAGCGAATTGCCAGGTTGTTTATAAAAATACCAATCAGGTTGTCGGTTAATCCATTTTTGCGGTTTGCAATGGGTGTACCAACCACAATATCAGTATCGTGCGAGTGTTTGTGCAGCAATATTACATAAGCACCAAACAAAAGCATGTATAAACTAATATTGTTTTCGTTTGCCAGTTCTTTTAATTTTAAAGTGGTGGTCTTACTAAACTTAATGCGTACTTCGCCGCCGTTAAAAGTCTGAAATTTTTGCCGTTGAAAATCGCATGGAAATTGTATAATTTCGGGAGCTCCCTGCAGTTTTTTGCACCAATAATCTACTTGCTTATTTATCTTGTCAGAATTGTTGTGCAACTGCTGGCTGGCGGCATAATCGGCGTATTGTATTGTTAACTTTTTTAGTTTTAATTCTCTGCCATTCACTAACGAATTATATATTTCTGAAAGTTCTTTTATAAATATTCCAACCGACCATCCATCGGAAATAATATGGTGGAAATTAAAGAGTATCCTGAAACTTGAATCGAGCATTTGAACAAGAACTGAGCGCCAAAGTGGTGCTTTTTCAAGGTCGAAAATATGCTCAGCAGCGGCAGCCGAAATATTTAGGTATTCTGTTTCTGCTTCCTTTGGGCTTTTTTCTGTTAAATTGTGAAATACAAATTCTATTTCAGCCTTATTTTCGAAAGTTTGAACAGGGTTTCCGTTTTTGTTAGAAAAGCTTGCACGTAGAATTTCTTGGCGTTCGGCAATAATTTTTAAAGACTGTTTAAAGGCTTCAATATTAAAATTTCCGCTTACTTTAAAATCGAGAGGAATATTGTACGATGCGTTTGCTCCTTCAAGCTGATTGACAAACCAAATTCGCTTTTGAGATGAAGATAAAGTAATGGGTTTACTTCGGTCAACTACCTGTATTTCTTTGTTCTCTTCGAAATTACAAATAGTGGTGTTTTTATCTAAATACTTGCTAAAAATTTCTATGGTTGGGTACTCAAAAATCTTTTGCAGGGTAATTTTTTTATTGAAAATATGTTCGAGACGGGTAATCATTTGCATAGCCAATAACGAGTGCCCACCCAGTTTAAAGAAATTATCAGAAATACTAAGTTCGTCGAGTTTTAGCAGTTTGCACCAAACATCGTGAACTTGTTGCTGTGTTTTTGTTTCCGGATTTTTATGCTCACCTTGTTCGATTTGGCGGTCTTTGCTTTCGGGTAAAGGAAGCGCTTTTTCATCAACTTTATTATTAATATTTAGCGGAATTTCGTCGATAAAAACAAAGTATGCCGGTACCATAAAATCGGGCAGATTTTGTTCGAGAAAAGTAGCTAATTCCGATGTTTTAAACTCGCTGTTTTTTACAAGGTAAGTAACAATATCAAGATTATTTTGTCCTATATTTTTTGCACAAACCACGCAGTCTTTAATTTTGCCAAACTGCCTTATTCTGTTTTCAATTTCGTTTAGTTCTACCCTAAAACCACGAATTTTCACCTGCTTATCCATTCGTCCCATAAAATCGATATTTCCATCGGTTTTTAAACGAACAAGGTCGCCGGTTTTATAGAATCGTTTGCCGGATATTTTTATAAATTTCTGATTAGTAAGTTCTTTGTTTTTTAAATAGCCCAAAGCCAAGCAATTGCCACCAAGGCACAATTCGCCCGGAATTCCAGTCGGAACAGCTTGGTTATGACTGTTTATAATAGTGAAATTAACATTTGCAATCGGTTTTCCAATGGGTATTTCATTTTGTAAATCGGCACTGGTAATGGTGTGTTTTGTTGCCACCACAGTAGCTTCGGTTGGCCCGTAAGTATTAATTAATTCGGGGCTTTTCCCGAAATATTCGAACCATTTTTTAGCTATCGATTTTTTAACCGCTTCGCCACCTAAAATAACTATTCGTATATTTTTAAAGTCGTTGGTTTCAAGCGAATCGAGTTCGGCAACAAGCTGGTGCCAGTAGGCGGTTGGGAGGTCTAAAATTGTTATTTCGTAATCGACACATTTTTCTAGAAAATATTGGTTTGTCGAAATCATATTTTCATCTCGAACCACCAACGATGCACCATAACAAAGTGTCGGGAAAATTTCTTCAATTGCTGCATCGAAACTTACGGAAGCAAACTGGAGCACGGTATCTTTTTCAGAAATGTTATAATGAGCGCGCGATGTTTGCGTAAAATAACTCAAAGTTCCGTGGCCAATAACCACACCTTTGGGATTTCCTGTTGTTCCCGAGGTGTAAATAATATAAGCCGGAGTATCTTCCGTAATTTTTATATTCGGGGCAATATCTTCGTAATCCTCAATTTTTTCTTTCAGCTCATCGAGCGTAATTTGGTTAATTTCGGTATCAATTTTTTCGGAACAAAGCAGGGTTTTAAGCTCGCTGTCCTCAATAATCAGATTTTTCCTTTCGGCCGGGTATTTTAAATCGATGGGCAGGTAAGCTTTTCCGGCCTTTAAAATACCTAGAATAACCACGATGGTTTCGATGCTTCGTTCCAACGAAATACCAATAATATTTTCAGGATGGTTTTTCTGTAAATAATTGGCATACTTATTCGAAAGTTTATTCAGTTGGTTGTAACTGAGTTGTTTGTCGAGGAATTGAATTGCTTTTTTATTGCCGAATTTAATAGCTGTGCGGTTAAACAATTCGCTAACCGGCTCAAAAGAAAATGACGTTGAATATTCGTCTTTTTCCTGTTGATTATAAAGCCTTAATTCCGATATTTTTGTATCATTTTTTGAAACTATTTCTGCTAAAATATTTTGGTAATACGCAATGTAATTTTGTACACTTTTTTCGAAAAACAAATCTTCGGCATATTCTATTTCGCCTGAAATTATATTATCTTTTTCGTGTAGTTCAAGTGTTAAATCAACTTTTGCAGTGTTGTTATGTACCTGCGAAATATCGATTTTTGCTTCCGGAAAATCTAGGTTTCCCAAATCCATATTTTGGTAATTAAATACCACTTGGAACATTGGATTGTACGAAAGACTACGGTTTGGTTTCAGCTCATCAATAAGCTTATCCATTGGCATATCCTGGTTTTCGAATGCTTTTAGGTTTTTGTCGCGAATGTATTCTACAAATTCTTTCGCAGTAAAATCGTTGTTAAACAGTGCCCTAATCAATATTGTGTTCGAAAAGAAACCAAAAATATTTTCCAGTTCTTTGTAATTTCTGTTGGCAATAACACTACCAATAACAATATCGTCGGTTCGACTAAGTTGTTTAAGTAGAATGAAATACGCAGCCAAACAAGTCATATACGGACTTATGTTTGCTTTTTCGCTGTAAGTTAAAATATTATTGGAAAGCGTTTTGCTGAAGGAAAAACTGATAGTATTTCCTTTAAACGATTGCTCTTCGGGCCGTGTTTTATCGTAAGGTAAATTCAATAATTCGGGAAGGCCGGTAAGTTCTTTTTTCCAGAAATTCAGGTGTTCGTTGTAGCTGTTGCTGCCTAAATAGCTTTGCTGGTAAAAGGCAAAATCGGTGTAAGAAAACTCGTTTTCGGGCAGTTCAATTTTTTCTTTCCGGTACAAACTGTTGTAAACAAGGCTCAGTTCTTTTATAAATATTCCCATCGACCATCCATCGGTAATAGTGTGGTGCATACAAACAAACAGGCTAAAAGAATTGTCGGCCAATTTAAGCACCTTAAACCGAAACAGGGGAGACGACGTTAAATCGAAATTCAGATTCGATAATTCTTCAATTACTTTGTTGCGCTCGTTTTGCGAGGAATCGCTTATTTCTAATTCAAAATTAATGCTTTTATCAACAACCTGAAGAATATTATCGTCTGTATTTTTAAACCTTGTTCGTAGCGCCGGATGCCTGTTAACCAGTATTTCGAGGCTTTTATTCAGTATTGAAGTATTTAATGCGCCTTCAATTTTAATTTCGATAAGAATATTGTAAAGACTATTTGGTCCTTTAAATTGAAATATCGACCAAGGCCTAATTTGAGAGTAAGCAAGTGGTGCCTGTAGTTTTTTACCATAGCTTTTGAATACTAATTCGGTACTGTTTTCGGGCAGTGTGTCGATATAATTGGCCAGGTTTTCTAAAACCGGTTTTTCAAAAATATCCCTTATTTTAAGCTGTTTGTTCAGCGTTTTTCTGATGTGCGAAACCACCTGCGTTGCCAGTAACGAGTGGCCGCCAATTTCGAAAAAGCTATTGCTAATACTTACGTTTTGGGTTTTTAAAACGGTTTGCCACAGTTCAACCAATATTTTTTGAGTTTGGTTTTTAGGGGCAATTATTTCAGAGCAGAACCGGTCTTTTTTTGTAGGTTTTGGAAGTGCTTTTGTATCTATTTTTCCGTTTGCGCTGAGTTTAAATTTTTCTACAAAAACATACACATTCGGAATCATATAATCGGGAAGTTTGTGGCCCAATGCTTCCTTTATTTTTTTCGAATAGGTTTTAGATTGTGGTTTAATATAAGCAATCAGAAATTTGTTCTGCGGGTCGTCGTCGTTAATAGTACAAACAGCATTTTCTATCTCTTTAATCGATTTTAAAACGTGTTCTATTTCTGCTAATTCAATCCTGTTTCCCCTAATTTTTACCTGTCGGTCAATTCTTCCCAGGTACTCGTAATTTCCATCTTCTAAAAGCCTTATTTTATCTCCGCTTCGGTAAAATAGTTCGTTGCTGCCAAACGAAGTTTTTATGTAGCTCTTTTCTGTTAATTTCTTATTGTTTAAATATCCTTTTCCTATACACAATCCGCCAATTATTAATTCGCCGAATTCGCCATCTTTAACTTTTTCAAATTTATCGTTTACAATAAATAATTTGCTGTTTGGTGTGGCTTTTCCAATCGAGAGTTTATCGTTAGCATTTATGCGGGCTGTTGTAACGTAAACAGTACATTCGGCCGGACCATAAGTATTAAAGGCTTTTATGTGTTTGTGTCGGCCCACTTCGTTCCATAGTGTTTGTGTAACCGCCTCGCCACCAATTGTTAAATGCGTAAGTTGTGGAAGCTGCTCAAACATTCCTGCAGCAATGTGCATATTCATTTCCGATGGTGTAAAACCAATGGATTGCAGCTTGTGTTTTTTTGCAAAGTCAATAAATAAACTTCCGTCGTAGCGGCATTCTTCAGGCACTACAACAAGTGTGTGTCCGGCAAGTATTTGTGTCCACTGCTGAACATTAAAATCAAAAACCAGCGGAGCACTGAAAGCTACATTGTACAAGTTTGTATCATTGGCAAAATATATTTCTTGTTGGGCATAAAAAAAACTGCATAAGGCTTTGTGCTGAATCATTGCACCTTTGGGCACACCAGTAGTCCCCGAGGTGTAAATAACGTAAGCCAGTTGTTCTAAATCGTTTTCAATCTCAGGATTTTTATCAGAATTGTTTTCGAAAACCGGAGTATCGGAATTGCTTATAACTACATTATAATCAGCAAAATCAACTGTGTTTTCCAGGCTGCTTTCTGTTATTACCGTTTTTACTTTTGCATCCTTACAAATCTGAAGAATTCGTTCTTCAGGAAATTTGGGAATTACCGGAATATAAGCTGCACCAGCTTTTAAAACGCCCAACAGCGAAATAATAAAATCGGCTCCCCGGTTAAAATACAATAAAACACATTCGTTTTGTTTTGTGCCCGACTGAATTAGATAATGGGCAATTTGGTTTGCTTTTTTATTTAACTCGTTAAAAGTTAAAGTATGGTTGTTGTCGCTAACAGCAATTCGTTGTGGGTTTGCGTTTACTGTGTTTTCAAATATTTTATGCACACAGTAAAGCTCAGCGCTTTTGTCAGAGGCTTTTTGGGTAGGTTTGTTTGTCATTTAGGTCCTAATTGGCTAAAAGTGATTTAATGATTTAACACTAAATATTTTAAAAATAGTAATAATTTTTATTTATGAAGAATTTATTTAGATTTTATTTGTGTCCGCTAAACACCTTGTATGAGTAATGTCAGAAACTTATTATATCGAGGTCTTATCACGCTCAAACTATACAATAATTCCACTAGGAATTATTCTAATTGGATTGATTTACGGTATTGGCAAAAATAGGATTACTTTCAAAACTATTGGAATTTACATTTTCATAATAATTACTTTTTTATTAATATTGTTAAACCTTTAAAAAATAAAATTATGGAAAATGCACAATCAATTATTTTGATTACGATCCTAATCGTAGTCATATTTTTTTTGATTCTTAGAGAAGTTAATTGTTGGTATTGGAAAATTAACGAAAGAGTCACTTTGCAAAAAGAACAGATTTCAATTTTAGAGAAAATTTTAAAAGAGTTGGAGAATGAACCTTAGTTCAAGCATAGATCAATTCAGGTTTGCAGTTAATCCATGTCTTCTGGACAACTTTTTTTCATGAGGCTGTAATTAATATTGTCAAGATAACTAATTATCACAGATTCTTCTTGCATTCCAAGCATTATTATACCATTTTTAAGATTGAATGTGGTCATGTATTTTATTTCTTCGTCTTTAGCATAAAATCTTTCATTTTTGGTTGTTGGTTCTATAATGCATTTAAAATTTTCTTTACAGAAACTTGGTTTCCCGTATTTTTCAACCAAATTCTTTTTTAAAGTAGAATAGTATTTTATTTTTTCATCTTTATTATTGGTGGATTTTTCTATAAAGATATTACTAATTAAATTAAAATTTGTACCTCCACATACAGCAACATCACAATCTTTACATCCCATAAAATCACCTTTCAATTTTCCAAAAGCCTTTGTGCCCATTTCATAAGTATATCCTTTTTTTTCTAATTTTGAACAAAAAGCTCTTATCTCTCCATTCATCGTAATTCCTTCGAATTGTAAATGTGAACCAGATTTTGCACTTGTTCCAGTTTGCGCAAATGAAGAAATAGTAGTTAATAAAACGATTATGGAAAGTACAATTTTTTTCATTTATATGTTTTTTTAATTATTAGGATGTTTCAAAAATACAAAAAAATATTTATTAAAAGGAAATTTTTATTACAATATATTAACAATAAGAATGGCTTTATTTTGATACTTTTCCACTCTCAACACCAATACAACTCCGCATACCCTAGCATCGAAGAAGGCATAGCTGTATCCAGTCTCCACACCCTCACGACACTAAGACTTGCCACCAAGAGTATAAGCCCAAAACCAACCAATATCTGATTCTTAGTAGAAAACCCTAAAAGTATAACTCTATATTATAAAATATAAGCAGCATAAGCAGTATAAGATATTCTTTACTATTTTTATTTCGGGAGGAAACATGAAATCTTTAAGGAATGTTCTAGAATTATTCATAAAAGATTTTAAAGCTACTTATGAATGCTTCTGGGAAATGAAGAGTAAAGGTTTGATTTAGATCCTGACGGCAATGAATTTACTGGTTCTAGGGGAATAATAAAAATAAGGGATTGAAGTTTGTATTTTTTAAATAGCTTTGAAATTGTATATTAGTAGGTTGATTTACAACGTGCAGGGTATAGTGATAGGAGATATTCTTCGTTGTGAATAGCTTTGAAATTGTATATTAGTAGGTTGATTTACAACTATCATCGTCATCTTCAGTATCATCAACTCGTTGTGAATAGCTTTGAAATTGTATATTAGTAGGTTGATTTACAACCTCCGATGTTCCCTTTTACCTCCTTTGCGTGTTGTGAATAGCTTTGAAATTGTATATTAGTAGGTTGATTTACAACCATTTTTCGGTTGTAAGCTATCAAAATTAAGTTGTGAATAGCTTTGAAATTGTATATTAGTAGGTTGATTTACAACCAAAATTTTTGTTTAAATTTTCCTTTGTCTGTTGTGAATAGCTTTGAAATTGTATATTAGTAGGTTGATTTACAACTATATTTACATTATGAAAACTAAAAACATTGTTGTGAATAGCTTTGAAATTGTATATTAGTAGGTTGATTTACAACTTATTTCTTGGTCGTTAAAACCATCATATTGTTGTGAATAGCTTTGAAATTGTATATTAGTAGGTTGATTTACAACTAATAAAAAATAAAACAAAAATAAGAAAATGTTGTGAATAGCTTTGAAATTGTATATTAGTAGGTTGATTTACAACTTTGCGGAGTTTGCATACGATTCAATTCTAGTTGTGAATAGCTTTGAAATTGTATATTAGTAGGTTGATTTACAACGGAATGGCGATATGATGAAAGGACAGATGAGTTGTGAATAGCTTTGAAATTGTATATTAGTAGGTTGATTTACAACAAGTTTATACAAAAATGTAACTGACTTAAAGTTGTGAATAGCTTTGAAATTGTATATTAGTAGGTTGATTTACAACTACATCAGAATCATTATCTATTAAATCCCCGTTGTGAATAGCTTTGAAATTGTATATTAGTAGGTTGATTTACAACGTAAAAGTATATGTGAAGCTAAGGTTACCTGTTGTGAATAGCTTTGAAATTGTATATTAGTAGGTTGATTTACAACTTTGCGGAGTTTGCATACGATTCAATTCTAGTTGTGAATAGCTTTGAAATTGTATATTAGTAGGTTGATTTACAACAGGTAGTTGTCCAGATGTCTAGTGTTATTTCGTTGTGAATAGCTTTGAAATTGTATATTAGTAGGTTGATTTACAACAGTATGATAAGCTTTAGATACCTCCTGCGTGTTGTGAATAGCTTTGAAATTGTATATTAGTAGGTTGATTTACAACCCCACTTGCACCACTTGCTGTGACTGTGTGGGTTGTGAATAGCTTTGAAATTGTATATTAGTAGGTTGATTTACAACACAGTATCAAGAATTAGATTCTAATGTTGCAGGTTGTGAATAGCTTTGAAATTGTATATTAGTAGGTTGATTTACAACAGCACAGATGCTTATTTAGATGGAACGATTAGTTGTGAATAGCTTTGAAATTGTATATTAGTAGGTTGATTTACAACCTACTCCTTCTAATTTAGAAATTTCTGTGTGTTGTGAATAGCTTTGAAATTGTATATTAGTAGGTTGATTTACAACAATGTACCCTTAGAGTCAATGTAGATGGCTGTTGTGAATAGCTTTGAAATTGTATATTAGTAGGTTGATTTACAACAGGAGGTAATAAAACAGCGTCTGAAGAAGTGTTGTGAATAGCTTTGAAATTGTATATTAGTAGGTTGATTTACAACGAGAGTGGAGGAAGGAAAAGAAGGAGATATGTTGTGAATAGCTTTGAAATTGTATATTAGTAGGTTGATTTACAACGTAATCTTTATATGTCGCATTTACTTCATTGTTGTGAATAGCTTTGAAATTGTATATTAGTAGGTTGATTTACAACTAAAGAGAGAAAACTATCTAAACAGAGATAGTTGTGAATAGCTTTGAAATTGTATATTAGTAGGTTGATTTACAACATTACCTCCAAGAGCGTTATAAACTATCCCGTTGTGAATAGCTTTGAAATTGTATATTAGTAGGTTGATTTACAACATTATAGACGATATAATAAAGGAGTTACCAGTTGTGAATAGCTTTGAAATTGTATATTAGTAGGTTGATTTACAACAGCTAAAAAGACATATACCGTAGCCGACTTGTTGTGAATAGCTTTGAAATTGTATATTAGTAGGTTGATTTACAACTGAGTGGAGAGCAGAAAGGCTAAAGGATGTGTTGTGAATAGCTTTGAAATTGTATATTAGTAGGTTGATTTACAACTACTACTTTAGCTTCTTCATTTGCTGCTCTGTTGTGAATAGCTTTGAAATTGTATATTAGTAGGTTGATTTACAACTTAATGTAGAAGCTTCACTTCCACCCCCCAGTTGTGAATAGCTTTGAAATTGTATATTAGTAGGTTGATTTACAACGATATACGGTCGCAGGTGATTTTGTAGGCTGTTGTGAATAGCTTTGAAATTGTATATTAGTAGGTTGATTTACAACTTCCTATTAATTTTTCGTTTCCTTTATAAGGTTGTGAATAGCTTTGAAATTGTATATTAGTAGGTTGATTTACAACCAGATAGGAGTAAGCACATTGACCTACGCAGTTGTGAATAGCTTTGAAATTGTATATTAGTAGGTTGATTTACAACTTTTAAATTGTTTAGGAGCTTGCGCCCCCTGTTGTGAATAGCTTTGAAATTGTATATTAGTAGGTTGATTTACAACACAAAAAAAATGAATGAGACAAAAGCACTTGTTGTGAATAGCTTTGAAATTGTATATTAGTAGGTTGATTTACAACAAGGCCCAGAAAATACCATCTTAGTTATGAGTTGTGAATAGCTTTGAAATTGTATATTAGTAGGTTGATTTACAACCTAATTTGCTTCAACCTACATTTGATATTAGTTGTGAATAGCTTTGAAATTGTATATTAGTAGGTTGATTTACAACTATCTGCTAAGAAGGTATCTATAGCTTCTGGTTGTGAATAGCTTTGAAATTGTATATTAGTAGGTTGATTTACAACCTTCTATTAATTTAGATACTATTTCTGTTAGTTGTGAATAGCTTTGAAATTGTATATTAGTAGGTTGATTTACAACCTACTGCTTGTAAATTACTGATATATAATAAGGTAGGCCTTTTATTAGAAATATAGTTTTTTAATAGAAAGCCTACTTTTTTAATTAAAATAGTTCTAATTGATGTGCTATTGGATATCCTGCTACTGTTTTATTTCCGTTAAACAGTTCTATAGTACCAAATTGTTTATCTGTTATAGATAATATTCCTACTTTACCTTTAGGCGGTATAATTGATTTAATTCTATTAATCTGAGCTTCTGAACTTTCTCGAGAGGCGCAATTTCTTATATAGATCGAAAATTGAAACATTGTAAATCCATTATTTATCAGATTTTTTCTAAAGCGTTGAGATGCCCTTCTATCTGATTTAGTAAATGTAGGCAAGTCGAAAAAAACTAGTACCCACATATTTTGGTATTGTGAGAATCTATCATGGCTTATCATATACATTAGGGTAAACTATTTTTCTTTTAGTACCTTCAAAGCATTCAGCCAAAGAACTTGTAGTAGAACTTATAGCAGCCATTATAGGGCTTCTTCTTTTTCTAATTTTTACAGTTATTGTTTCAAATTCTAATAAATAGGATTTTTCCTCTTTAGTTATTTCATTATCTGAAATAAAACCTTGTTGCATACCTTTTACTACTAATAAATCAATAAATGGTCTATATGGTTCCATTATATCATCAGCTAGTGCGTAGGAATTATATTTATTAGAATGAAATATTCCAAAAGTAGGGAGTAACCCAGAACTTACTAATGCTCTTGCTACTGTAGCCCTAAGAATAGCATAAGCATAATTTAAATGTGAATTTGGGAATGTTCCAAATCGATCTCTAATGAACTTTTTCCCAAGTAAAGTTTTCCAATAATAAGCAGCAGCTCTTCCTTCTACATTGGTCGAATCACCGGATTCTATTAATGTTAAAAGATGATTTAATCTTTTGACATCTTTATTAAGAATTTTTAAAACAGCAGCTTGATTTTCTACTTTTTGATAAATGGTTTGTTTCCACAAATGTTTTTTTAAGGATTCGGAAGCTTTTATTTGATATTTAAATCTTTCAGCTTGAATAGAATGTTTATTTAGATTAAGGATTAATCCATTAGGTAGATGTTTTTCGTCACAGAAAATAATAGCAGAATTATTTTCTAATAATAATTCAATAAGAGCATGAGTAATAGTAATACGAGAATTATCTAATATAAGTAAAGCTATATCTTCTATAGGTATAGAACCTATCTCTTGTTTATCTTTATTTATTATTTTTAATTGTAAATCTTTTAAATGAAGATAAGCCGGAGAATTTAGTATTATATTTCTTTTAGTAAGACTCATAATGCAGATATTAATATTCTCCTACTTGAACTATTTTTCCTAAATTATTAATACGAACCTTTAAAAAATGTGCAACTCCTGATATTTTTCTTATTCTAATAAAAGTATCATTCATAATATCTCGAGTAACTGAAGTTTCTAAATGATGACGAAAAACATAATATTTACTAGAAACTTTTTGAACTCTATAAAGATGTTTACTTATTTCAGAATAATTATTATAATTTAATAAATAATTTTTATCAGGATGAAAATTATCTGTGGGTATTACAAACATTTCATTTCTTTTCATAGTGAATAATAGTTTCCAACCAGGATATGGATTTTTTTCTATAATTGGCATATCAAGATTTTTTCTAGTAACTGCATCGAAAAATGATACAGCATCTTCATGATAAGTACCTTCTTTATCTATGTAAATAGCTATATGATGATTATTGCCAGGGTTTACATAATCATTAGGTATGTTATTTTTTTTATTATCTTCTAGTAGATTTCCAAAATGATCTCTTTTTTCGTGAAGAGCAATAGCATTTGAAACGCCAGTAATAGTAACTCTTTTAATAGCAATACCTTTTTCTCTGTTTTGCCAAATTGGGTTTTTATCTAAATTAGAAAAAGCTTTTGTGGAATCTTCATTATATTCTTTTAAACGTTCTTGTAATTTCTTTTTAATACTTATATCTACTATTTTATCTAACTTAAGATCACTTGTTATATTTTTTCTAATAATATAAATTGGTTCTTTTGAAAGGTATTCTATAATAGTGGGAATTTTTTCTTCATTAGATAAAACTATAGGATTTTTAGAAATAGAATTTTTACCGGCAAATGCTTTTATGGAATCATTTGAAAATTTATTAAATCTTTCTAATATTAATTTTTTGTATTCTGGATTTATGATATTATTGATAATATCTAATGTTAATTTAGAACTTATTTTTATACTCTTAACTTCTTGCTTAATCGATTTTCCATAAATAGTTTCTTTATGAAGTTGTCCTCTTGGAGTAGAAGTAATTTGTTTATATGTTCCCTTTTTTATTTTTATTTTATTTATGTTAGGTGTTACTACTTTATTCTTAGCCTTATGAGATATAAGAATACTTTCAATATGTTTTTTAGCTTCAGCCCTGAAGTTAGGGAACGGTTCATTAAATAATAATTTACCATGATTTTCTCTATGTAATTCTTTCTTTTCTATGGCTATAATATTACTATGTATCTTATTATTTTCATTTTTTCTAGCATTTAAATTATTAAGATATTGGATTAAAGAAGGTTTAGTGAATGCTATAGTTAGGGCGTCCATAGCATGATGACGATTATCGTCTCTTTTAGTCCAATCCTTTATCATAGCTATTTTTTGTCCATCTTTTCTTTCTTGATAATAAATTTTTCCTAATTGTTTATATCTATCAAAATTTAATTCTTTCATGATATTCATGATACCCCAATCTTCTCTTAGTTTTCCAGTAATAGTTCCAGAAGTAGATGTTACAGTTCTGCAAGAAGTGATCAAAAGTTCTTTTGCTTTTTTAGCGATATATTGACTTTCCCTAAGGTCTCTTTCGATAAAACCTACTTCTATATTATCAGATGTTTTAAGTAAGTTTTTATATTTATTTTTTGTAATATTACCATCATTGAAATATCCTTTTATTCTATTCTCATAAATTTCCAATAAGTCATTATAATCTCTTTTAATAAAATCATATGCAGTTAGATCTCCTTTTTTCTGATTAACATCATGAAATTCTAATGTTTTATTCGAAAAACTGTCATCAAAAATTTGGGCTTTAGGAATAATGTGTTCTATTTCTATAGATTCTGAGAATAGATTACTTTTATCGATATATCTATTAGTATATAGAGTTTTATAACCATTATTTTTTAATTCATCATATAATTTATATTTGATAACATCAGTCCTACTCGGATTCTTAATTCCAAACTCTTTTCTAATAGATTCTCTTACAGCTTCGTTTTTAGCAGTGTTTTCATATATGGATTTTGAGTACCTAGCTCTTTCATCTGCGTTCTTTTTAAGTTTCCTAGCTAATTCTATTCTTATTTCATCTGGTTTTCCCATTTGTGGATCATCCGTAATCGCATTAACTATATTAATTAATTGATTTAATATTTTTTCAACTACTGGACTGCGTAGACTATTTTTTTCAAGAGGTTCAAGATATTTAACAAGTTCTCGTTTATCATTCTCTTCTTTAGTTAAATAGTGAGAATGATTATATCCTGCTAATTCACATGCTTCAGAATAAGTATGTTCTTTGAGATGTGGTAGTATTTTTCTTATAGCTTTAGCACTTAGATTTCCATAATCATCTTCTAGCTTAATTTTAATTAAATGTTTAGATTGATCTTTTGTAAATCCAAATTTATCTTTTAACATTAAAATTAGTTTGTCATTACCTGAAACTGATTTATCTCCCTCATATGAGTAAAGTAAATGCCATAGTTTATAAGAATCTTGTTTTTCTAAATCTTTTCCTTTTAATTCAGGATTAAAATCTAGTATTTCGGTATGAATACCTAATTCTTTATAAATAGTTTTTACTTGTTCATATTGTTCTTTCCCACTCTTTTTTAAAAATGGTTCATAACCTTCTTCTTCTATGATATGATTATAGCATTTATATAATTCTGAATTAGTTCTATTTCCTTGTATTTCCAAGAAATTTAAATCGTAATATCTATCATTTAAGTGGAAAAAATTCAGAATATTTTTCTTTTTTAGAGTGCCTTTTATATTAAGTTCCTCAAATAAAGATTTTTTTTCTTCTAATGATAAATTAATAATACTATCATCTTCTTTAGAGATAATTTTAATATTTGAAATATTTTGCCAAATTTTAAAATGTTGGAATAATGGAGATGATTTAGGACATACTCTTAACCCTATTTGTTTTTTCTTTAATTTCCCATTTGTTATTATTTCTTGAGTTTTACTTTCGAATTCACAGAATGATATTAATCCTTTTTGAGATTTAAGTGGTCTTTGATAAAAGATAATAGTATTTCTAATTTCTCCTTTAAGTTTTGGTGTTAAAATCTTATAATATTCTGCTTGTTTTTCCCATACTTTATTAAATTCATCTAAATAATCTTGTCTAAAGAAAATTTGATTTTTTAAAGAATTATGAGGACTTTGACAAATTCTATGATATAAATATTGCCCTATAGTTTGATGATTGAAGACAAGTAATTTACTACGATCACTGATTGCTCCTAAATATCCAGAACTTTGGTGAATTTGATTGTTTATTTCTACTATTACATAAGCTACTTCTTCTATTGGAAGTTTTTTCTCTAATATTAATACTCTCCAATTATATGTTTTATAAATTTTTTCAAGTTTGCTGCCCTTATTGTCAGCTGTATTTATATTTTTTAACTTGTAAATTATTTTACTTGTAGATTGTTTACCTTGTCCTTTTATAGATTCATATAATTTTGAATCTAAAATATCTGGATAATATTCTTGTTGTTTATTCCATATTTTATTAAATTCATCAATTAAGTCAGATTTATAAAAATCAGGAAAATTTAATTTGCCTTTTTTAACTATTTCAAAGCATATCTGACCAGCCGTTAGGTTTTCAGAATACATTCTTTCTGCTATCGACATTCCATTTATTAAAGTGCCATCTTCTTCATCACCTTTAGCTTTCCTATTACTTTTATAACCTCTTTTTTTATTAATTGTTAATAATACTCGAGCAAATTTATCTAGTTCTATTTTTCCCTCTGCAGCTTTAGATCTAAAACGTAAAGTTTCATAAGTAGAGTTTTTCCCAGTTTCAGTTAATATATCTGACTTAGATATGATTTTTTTGTTTATTAATATTTCTATTAACTTTTGCCTTCTATCTTTATATCTTTGAAGATTTCTCCTAGCTCCTCTAGCTAAAGTTCGTTGAGCTGTAACACTATAAGGTTTACCTTTCTCGAAATTTGATTGTTCATCTGTGGTAAGGGGGTTCACTCTAACTCCCAGTTTTATTATTTCAGAAGTTTCTTTTTTAGTTTCTGCTTCATGTACATATGCCCAGCCTATGCTGGCTATACCTAAATCTAGACCAAGTATGTTTTTCATATAAATGTTAGGTTATTAAAAATAATATCTTTATTTTTGTATTTACAATTTCAAAGCTATTCACAATAAGGATTATTCCGTTGTGAAAACATTTGGGTAGCTCTTGTCCATTAATCAGGGGCTTTTTTTATGTCTTGTCTCTAAAAGATAGGGAGTTACATATAAAGAAGTTTAAGCTTCATAAAATTAAGAATAAATTAATATATAACAAAAGAAATAGTAGTTATATAATTATATCTTTATTATTCTTTATTCATAGGGAATGAATTCTACCGTCGCTACGATTTTAACTTTATTACTCAAAATAGCTCCAGAATGTTTAGGTCCGATAGTATAATCTGATCTTTTTACTGTTCCTGTTACCTTGAAACTGATAGTTTCTTTTTTGTTTATTGGATTAATAACTAATCCCAAGTATTTTACTGTGAGTGTTATGGGTTTGGTTATTCCATGCATGGTTAGATCTCCTGACATGAATCCTTTCTTGGTATTAATATTATTTGCTGAAGTACTTTTGAATACTAGTAGGGGATAGTTATCTGTGTCGAAAAAATTCTTTTCTCGCAAGAGTTTATCGCGGGAACTGGAATTAGTATTAATACTAGCTGCTTTGGCCGTTAATCTTACTTCTGCATCCGTATAATCTGCGTTGGTGGTGGTTACCTTAATATTATAATCTTCGAAATGTCCTTTAACCTTAGTGATGGCGAGATGTTTGATAGTAAACCCTAAATTAGAATTGTCAGAACTGTTTATCCATACTTTAGATTGTGCATTGCTTAGCAATGAGCACATCAATATAATCGCTGTTAATAGAAAATATTTTTTCATTATTTTGTGATTAAGTAGATGATATTAATATATATGGATATCGATCTAAGTTTATTTGTAAAGGCTAGTTTTAGTTACTTCTTTATAGTATTACCTTCTAATAGTTTTCCTGATTCTTCTAGATATTCTAATGCTTTCTGATAATATATCTTAGAGTCTATTTTATTGATAGAAGTTTTGAAGGCTTGCATCTGATCTTTAGCTATGGGTTTAGTAGGAGGGGACTTCATAGTTAATGGATTAGTAGGTGTACCATTTTTCCATACTCTAAAATCTAAATGAGGCCCTGTGGACATTCCTGTAGTACCTACATATCCGATTATTTGACCTTGTTTCACATATGCTCCTACATGTATGCCTTTGGCATATTTTGAAAGATGCTGATAAGCAGTAGTATAAACTGAGTTATGTCTTATTTTTACGATATTTCCACCACCTCTTTTTTGATAGTATCTGCCTATTATTTTACCATCTCCGATACTTCTAACAGGAGTTCCTATGGGAGCTGCGTAATCTACTCCAGTGTGCGGTCTTACTATTCTAGTAATAGGGTGTCTTCTGTGCAGTGTGAACTTACTACTTATTCTATTAAAGTTTAATGGAGCTTTTAAGAAAGCTTTTTTCATGCTTTCTCCTTTTTCATTCCAGTAATCCCCATTTGTTCCTTCATAATTACCTGCTTTTTCATCGAAATAATATGATGTATAAGCATCTTTCTTATGAGTAAATTCAGAATATAGAACTTTTTCTATATCTACTATTTTACCATCTATAGATACTGTTTGATAATAAGCCTTGAATGAATCTCCTGGCTGTAAGCCGAAGAAGTCAATAGTCCATGCATATATATCAGCTAGGGTGATAGCTAGTAGTGGTGTTATACCTGCTTCTGTGACATCATACCAGAGAGAGTTTTTAATAACGACTTCTTGGTAATGATATTGATAATCTATAGCTTTATTTCCATTTTTTACTGCTAATGAATCTTTTAGTGTGAATACTACATAAGAACGGCTATCTTTTTCATAGGCTAAGTATGCTAATTCTTCGGGAGCTTGTTCTGTGAAATATGCTTTATAATGTTTACCTACTTGGAAATGTTTTAAATCGAATTTGTCTTTGCAGATATTCGTGAGATTATAAATTTCTTTCTGAGAGACTCCTAGATCTGATAATAGATTTGCGAAGAATTGATTCCTTTTTACTACACCCTTTTTAAAAAGAAGTGTATCTGGCATATTATATTTATCGAAATGTATTTCTGATGTAAGAATATTGGCGTCAGCTTTGTTTACTTTTGCTTTTACTATACTTTCTGTAATAATCTTATTATCCTTATTATCTTGATTATCTTTATTCTCATTAGGATGTGACATAAGAAAATAAGTACCGATAATACCTATTACTAATCCGATTCCTATATAAGATAAGGCTCTAAGTATTTGTTTAGTTTTCTCCATTTTTAATCGACTACTTTATCGTGAAGTACTGCTTTTCTTAATTCGAAGTTCTGACCTAGATATTTTTTACGAACATCTGGATTATTGGCCAATTCCTCTGCTGTACCGCTTTCTAATATGCTTCCTTCATAAAGAAGATAAGCTCTATCAGTAATAGCTAAGGTTTCATGCACGTTATGATCAGTTATTACGATACCTATATTTTTTGCTCTAAGCTTGGTTATGATGTGTTGAATGTCTTCTACGGCGATAGGGTCTACACCTGCGAAAGGTTCATCTAGTAATATAAAATTAGGATCTATGGCTAAGGCTCTAGCTATTTCACATCTTCTTCTTTCACCACCTGAAAGCTGAATGCCATAACTTTTTCTAACTTTTTCTAGACCGAACTCACCTATAAGAGATTCCAATTTTTCTTTTCTGGCGTTTTTGTCTAGTTTAGAAGATATTTCCATGACAGACATGATATTATCTTCTACAGACATTTTTCTGAATACTGATGCTTCTTGTGCTAAATATCCAAGTCCTTTCTGGGCTCTTTTATACATAGGAAGTGTAGTGATATCTTCATCATTTAAGAAGATTTTACCTGCGTTAGGTTTGACTAGACCAGTGATCATATAAAAACTAGTGGTTTTACCTGCACCGTTAGGACCTAATAATCCTACTATTTCACCTTGATTTACTGAAATAGACACGCCTTTTACGACTGTCCTCATTCCATATTTTTTTACTAAATTCTCGCAATGTAAATTCATATCTTATTTTATATCAAGATTCTTATTTTATATCCAAATCCAATGCTTCTTTGAGTTCTTTCATTTCAGGATTTTGACTAAGGATATGTTTGGCTTTTTCAGTTTGTGTATATAATACTTTTTTATCTTTCTGATTTCTAGCGTGGATTTTTGTTTCGACTATCATGCTATTATTAGAAAGTTTTTCACGCATAAACGAATTCATACGAGTTAGGCATTTTTCTTCAATCCATTTTTTCTGAGCGATATTATCTATTTCAAAAACTATTTTATTATGGTCTTCTAGTATTAAAGGATGATGTAACATAGTTTTACCTAGAACGACTTTTTTCTCTTGAATCATGATTTCAGAAAATTCTTTCCAAGCTTTATTGGCTTTTTCTAAATCAAATTCTATATCATTTTTAGGATCGTATTTCTCATTTGCCTTTTGGTCTGCAGTTTCTGCATCCTGCATCATTTCTTTAATGGACTTGGTTATTCTTCTGCGAGTATATTTTGTTTCAGGAACAGGTTCTGTTTCTTGTTTTACAGTAGTAGGTTCTGTTTCTGGTTTAATATCAATAGGTTGTTCTGGCTCTGGTTTAACAGTTATAGGTTCTACTGGTTTTTCCTTAGGAGTTTCTGCAGCTACTGATTTACTATTCTCGATAGGCTTAATCGTATTTACGATAGGCTGAGTCTCGGGTTTTTTATTAAAATCAGAATCTAATAGAGCAAGTTTCATCAGAGTAAATTCTATTAGAAGGCGTTGATTTCCACTACTTTTATAAAGGACTTCGCACTTAGTCGTTTCTTTTAATGCGTTAAAAAGGAATTTTAATGTACAATTCTTAGAAAAATCTTCATATTGTTTGGTAATAGAAGGAGGTAGAGACATTAGACTTTTAGATGCATCGTTTTTGCAAACGATTAAATCTCTGAAATGGGATGATAGACCAGAAATGAAATGTAATGCATCGAATCCTTTAGATAGCAGCTCATTGAATATAATTAATGCTTCTGTATGGTTATGATCCATAAAAGCTTGAGTGATCTTGAAATAATAAGTGTAATCTAGTACATTTAAGTTCTTGATTACTTGTTCGTATGTTATTTCTTTACCACAGAAAGATACAGTTTGATCGAATAAAGTAAGAGCATCACGCATAGCTCCAGAGGCTTTTTGCCCTATGATATGCATAGCGTCTTCATCTATATTTACTCCTTCTTCTTTGGCTATTTTCTTTAGATTTTTAACTATTCCATTAACTGATATTCTATTAAAATCGTATGTTTGACAACGCGATAATATAGTAGGTAGAATCTTGTGTTTTTCTGTAGTAGCTAATATAAAAATAGCATATTCAGGTGGTTCTTCTAATGTCTTTAAGAATGCATTAAAAGCAGCAGAGGATAACATATGTACTTCATCGATAATATATACACTATATTTTCCGATTTGAGGGGGAATCCTAACCATGTCGTTAAGATTTCTGATATCATCTACTGAGTTATTAGATGCAGCATCTAATTCATGAATGGAATATGAACGGCCTTCTTGGAATGAAATGCAAGATTCACATTGGCCGCAAGGCTCCATATCTTTAGAAGGATTTAAACAATTAATAGATTTAGCGAAAATCCTAGCAGCACTGGTTTTCCCGACACCTCTAGGTCCACAAAAAAGATAAGCGTGAGCTAGCTGCCCACTTATGATAGAATTACGAAGTGTTTGAGCTATATTTTCTTGATCAATAAGCTCGTCGAAACTCTTAGGTCTATATTTTCTAGCTGATACTACGAATTGTTCCATACGTTAACAAAAGTACAAATATTTTATCAATTATTAGTATCTTTGTTTATTATGAAAGAGATATTAACAAGAACATTTTTCTATTGTTCCAGAGACGGAAAACGAGAAGATCACATCACTTTTACCTACTATGGTCATTCTGGAGTTAGGATGACTTTTAAAGGTTTAGAAATATATGTAGACCCTTATTTAGAGGTCTTTGATTATACAGGACAGCCTAAAGCAGATTTAATCGTAATAAGTCATGATCATGATGATCATCTAGATTTAAAAGCTATTTCTCTAATCCGTAAGGATAGTACAGAGTTTGTAGGTAATAAAGATGTTCAGAGGGTTTTGAAAGAAGCTCATGTGCTTAATAACGGAGATAATATGGAGTGGAAAGGTATAAATATAAAAGCTGTTCCTGCATATAATATCGATCATAAAAATCCTGAAACTAATGAGCCTTTTCATCCTAAGGGTGTGGGTAACGGATACATATTCGATTTTGATGAATTTTTAGCTTATTTCGCAGGAGATACAGAATTTATTCCTGAGATGAAGGATCTTCCTAAGGAAATGAATGTAGTGTTTTTGCCTAATAATCTTCCTTATACTATGGATGATGATATGTTTATAGCTGCAGTGAATTTACTAAAACCTCAGATATTATTTAGGTATCATTATTTTGATCCTATTTCTAAAGAAACAGAGGCTAGAATTCCAGAACAGATTTCTTTTGTAAAACCATAATAAAAGCTAAAGAATTAAAAAATATATATAATGAAGAAATTTTTAAGTCTAATTTTTCTGTTAGTGTCATTTACTACAGCTTATGCACAAAGTGGATTATTTGATAGAGTAGATGATATAAATGATTTTCGTTCTAGAGTTACCAAAGTCGTAGTGTTTAATGATAATTCTATGATAGATTTATTTCTTAAAGATGCAGTGCTAAAAAACTGGGAAATATCTCCTTATGAATTTTGTGATCAAGAGGAATTTGCTAAAATTAAAACAGATACTTCTTATTATTTCTTAATAAGAGTCAAGGGTGAAAATAAAAAAGATAGATCTTATGGTATGGATTTTATAACCTTACTTAAAGGTGGTCCTGATGCTGTAAAAGGTATAAATCATATGTCTGAGATAGTTACTTTACCGCTATTGCCGACAGGTTCATCTTCTGATAGAATATTCTCGTATTTACCTTCATATGTATATATTATTCAGTCTCATGTAAATAAGATATTAACTAAAAAAGTTAATGGCTTTATCGGAATGCTTTCTTATGGATCTGAAATGGATAATATAGATAATCTAGATGATATGCAGATTCTATTTCTTAAATCTGATATTTCTTATGATATTTCAGAAAAAGAATTAGGAAGTATGTTTAATGGGCACGCTAAATATGTGACTGCTGATGAGATAAGTAAAGCATTATCTGAAAAAAGGTCTAATGTCTTAGTTAGTCTTACTATATCACCAGAAAAGAAAATGAAAAAGAGTTATTGTTACAAGATGCTTATTCGTGCTACAGATGGTAAACTATTTTTCTATAGAACACATAAGATTAATAGACGTAAAGGTAAAGGATTCCTTAAAGAAGATATGCGTAGATTATCTACTCCTTTTTCGTTATAGTTATATGATGCTATAATGATCTATAATAATGATTAAAGATTCTAATAATTATATACTAGCAAATAATCTTAAATTTGCTTTTAAGAAAACTTCTTCTCCAGTAGCTTATTGTGCACTTACAGTAGCGGCTGGTTCTCGTGTGGAAGATTTAAAGTTCGCTGGTCTTGCTCATATGTGTGAGCATATGCTTTTTAAAGGCACTAAATTTCATACAGCTAGATATATTAATTCTGTAATAGAAAATCTAGGAGGGGAATTAAATGCTTATACTTCTAAGGAAGAGATAGTTATATATTCTACTGTGCTTAATGAAGATTTGCATAAGGCTATTAGACTGCTGTTTGAATTAGCTTTTACTTCGATTTTTCCTGAAAAACAACTTGAAAAAGAAAAACAAGTAGTTTTAGATGAGATTTCTTCATACGAAGATAGCCCAGCTGAATTAATTTATGATGATTTCGAAGAAAGATTATTCAAGGGGACAGATTTATCTCATTCTGTTTTAGGAACGGAAGAAACAGTAAAAAGAATAAGTCCTGAAGTATTATTGAATTATATCCGTAAATACTTCGTACCAGAGAATATTTCATTCACAGTAGTAGCTAATACTGACCAGGAGCGAGTAAAACGTTTAGTTAATGCCGCAGTTAACAAATTTTATACTGCTAGTCTGAGTTCGACTTTAGATTTGACATCTCATGTTTCTAGAAATATAGCGGAAAAAGCGGAAGCTGAACTTTCTTATATCCCTTTCACTGATTCATTAACCAAAGATACTCACCAAGCTCATTGTATTATTGGCACGAAAGGTTTTTCATATTACCAAGAGGATAGAATACCTTTGGCTTTCTTGATAAATATATTAGGAGGGCCTGCTTCTAATTCGAAATTAAATATGGCTTTGAGAGAACGTCATGCTTTGGTTTATAGTGTAGAAGCTTCTTATAATCAGTTCTGTGAAACGGGATGTGTAAGTATATATTTCGGGAGTGATAAAGAAGATGTAGAAAAGTGTATTAATCTTATATATAATGAAATTAAACTGATAACTAAGATAGCACCTACTGAAAAAGCTTTGAGAGCATATAAAAAACAATTTCTTGGTCAGATGACCATAGCTGTGGACAATGCGGAAAATAATTGTTTGTCTATGGGGAAAAGTTTAATGGTTTATGGAAATATTAAAAATACTGAGGATATAAAAAAAGAAATATTAGATATAACAGCTGAAAAATTATTAGAAATCGGTCGAAAAATATTAGCGAAAGATCGTCTTTCTACACTTATATATATTTAGAATATATAGTTTATTTTAGAATTATTTTAGAAAATTAGAATGCTAGATAATATAGATAAAATTAATAAAGCTTTGTTTTGGGTACAGCGTGAAACTGCTCTAAAGACAAGATATTCTCGTATGCTTTCTAGTGGTGATCAAGGAGAATTTTTACAAGCTTTTTCTTTAAAGGTTAGACCTAAACATATTTTAGAATTAGGGACTTTTACAGCATATTCTACTATTTGTCTTTCAAGAGGATTATTCACCTCTAATGAATCTAATGAGGATGGCATTATAAATGAGGACGGTATAATAGATACTATCGAGATATTTGATGAGAATGTAGAGATAATTAATAAGGCTCTGGATATGGCAGGTATTGCCGACAGGGTTCATCTTCATATCGGGGATGCTAAAGAAATTATCCCTAATTTAGAAGGGGATTTCGATTTAGTTTATATCGATGCTAATAAAAGAGAATATATCGAATATTATAAACTAATAATAGATAGAGTAGTGTCAGGCGGATATATTTTGGCTGATAATGTACTCTGGAGTGGGAAGGTGTTACTGCCAAATCCTCCTAAGGATTCACAAACTCAGTCTATTATAGCATTCAATAAATTAGTAAAAGAAGATCCTAGGGTAGAGAATGTAATATTGCCGATTCGCGATGGAATAAATCTGATTAAAAAATTATAGAAAAAGATATTTATTATAGAAAAATATTAATTATAAAAATGAATAGAGAAAATAAAATAAAAAAATCTATATGGATTACATTAATAGCTTTATTAGTGTTTTTCTGTGCTAATTTGTTTTATGGTAATGTTCATATTCCTTTTCGTTCTGTATTAGATATTCTATTCGGTGGAGGTGGAGGTAAAGATTCTTGGAAATTTATTGTGTTAAGCTCCCGACTTCCTCAAGCTATTACTGCTTTATTTGCAGGAGCATCACTAGCTGTAAGTGGATTATTATTACAGACTTTATTTAAGAACCCATTGGCTGGTCCTTCTATTTTAGGTGTATCTAGTGGGGCAAATCTAGGGGTAGCTATAGTAATGTTAGCTTTCGGTGGAGGTGTGTTTTTAGGTTCTGCTGGTCTTGGTTCATATTTGTTAATAGTAATAGCTGCGCTGCTAGGTTCAGCTCTTGTATTGGGAATATTAATTTATTTCTCTCATAAAGTATCATCTAATGTTATGTTACTTATCATAGGTATTATGGTAGGTTATTTAGCATCTTCTGTGATATCTATTTTGAATTTTTATTCATCTGCTGATAAGGTACAACAATTCGTTATATGGGGGATGGGTGATTTTTCTGCTGTTTCCATGGAGAAATTACCGTATTTTGTGGGTTTCGTATCGGTAGGTTTAATTTTTTCTTTATTACTAATCAAACCCTTGAATGCATTGCTCTTGGGTGAAAATTATGCGCAAAACCTGGGTATTAATATTAAAAGAATACGAGTTTCTATTTTATTAGTAACTGGCTTATTAACAGCTGTGGTAACTGCCTTTTGTGGACCTATTGCCTTTATCGGTTTAGCGGTTCCTCATATTTCTAGACTTATGTTAGGTAGTTCAAATCATAGAAGTTTATTACCTCATACAGCTTTAAGCGGAAGTGTTATTGCTTTATTATGCAATATTTTGTGTGTATTACCCGGTAGCGGATTATTACTCCCATTAAACGCTGTGACGCCGATTATAGGAGCTCCTATAATAATATATGTGATTATTAATCGTAAAAATATTCAATATTTCAATTAGTACCATGAAGCATTTTCTATCAGTTACAAATCTTAGTATCGGTTACCACAGTAAGCCTAGACATAGAAATAAGCCTAGTGAAAAGAAGTATTTCGGTGAAACTATTGTTCAAAGAAACTTAAATTTTAGATTAGAAAGTTCTTCACTTACTTGTTTGCTTGGCCGCAATGGTTCTGGTAAATCTACATTACTTAAGACTTTGTCAAGTTTTTTGCCAGCCCTGTCGGGCAATATTGAGATTATGGGAAAACCAGCTACTTCATATTCTGCTTCCGAATTATCTAGATTGATAGGTGTAGTACTAACAGAAAAAACTAATGCAGGTGGAATCACTGTTCGTGAATTAGTAGCTATGGGAAGACATCCTTACACTGGCTTTTTTGGTTCTCTTTCTGATGAAGATTATTCTATAGTAGAACATTCAATGAAAGTAGTAGACATTCTTTTTAAAGCAGATAATTACGTGTCAGAGCTTTCTGATGGTGAACGCCAAAAAGCTATGATAGCTAAAGCTTTAGCTCAGGAATGTCCTATCATTATATTAGATGAACCTACAGCATTTTTAGATATAACCAGTCGTATCGAGATAATGATATTTTTAAAGAAACTAGCTAGAGAACAGCATCGAGCTATTCTTTTATCTTCACATGATATGGATACAGCACTTCAAATGTCAGATAAGATTTGGTTAATGTGTAAGGCAGATAAAGTTTCAGTTCCTTCATTGTCTACTTTTATAGAAGGTTCTCCAGAAGAATTGATATCAAATGGTAGTATAAATAAATTTTTCGATAGTGATATTTCAGTATTTGATAAAGATCTTAGAAAATTTCGTGCCCGCTAAATAAGTTTTATACAGATTTATTCGGTTGTTAATTTCTTAAAATATCTAATTTGATAGTCGGGTAATAATTCAGGATGTGCTAGGGCTATTACGTCTTTAAGAATCCAGTCTGGGTGTAAAACTATATCATCGAAAAAACTTGTTTTAGATGTGTTAGCTCCATAAATATGTTTTTTCTTAAATGCATCAAAATTACAATAAGGTTCATATTCTTGTTTCAAATTTTTGAGAGTATAATCATTATTTTGATAATATTTGAATAACCAGATATCTGCATGGATAGCTTGATCTAATACTGTTTCGAATGACATCGGTACTCCTCCTGTTTTTTCATTATTAGAGAATAAGTAATTAGTACCAGCATCAGCATACAGTTTAGACATAGAAGATAGTCCTCCAGGTACAAACCAAGTGCTACCATATTTTTTTTCAGGAAGTAAACTCGGCTTATTATTAGCAGTAGATGCTAATTTTTTAAGGTCCAAATATTTAGATTCTGTGTCTTTAAATAGAGAATCTGCCAGGGCTTCTTTACCTGTAAGTAATCCGAAAAATTTTATCCATTCAGTTCTACCTAGTGAACTAGCTTCCATATAATCACTAGCTTGTATAATAGGAATATCTAATTTTTCTTGTGCCCCTAAACCACTATTTTTAAATGGTGAAAGAATAATAACATCACAGCCAGTATCTATAATTTTTTCTATAGAAGGAGCAGTGGATGGCCCGAGATCTATTATTTCCCCGGCATCTATTAATTCATGTATTTTTTTAGAAGCTATATATTTTGGTTCACATACAGCAGCAATGCAGGATGTGGCATTTAATTCTTCTAGTATGGAAGTGTGAACGGCATTGTAAACAGCAGCTTTTCTAATAGGAACTAAGATTATATGGCCGTCAGGCATATTAGGTGGTAAAACGGAATTTTCTATACTGTTATTCTTTTTATTAAGATTCCAGTCTCTTCGTACCAAAATATAACGACCTAAAATAGCTGTAGAGTCCCAGGGGTCTATAATGCTTACAGAAGTATAAGTTTTAGTCTTTTTTATAATTAGGCTATGGGAATATTTGATTTTAAGATTAATACCTTGATTATCTTTATGATAACTGTGGCAACTTGTTAATACAAGGGAACTGCTAAATAGGAGTCCACTACTAACTAAAAAAAACAGTAGAATACCTGATGATATTCTACTGATATGTTTATAATATTTTTCCATAATATTAATGTTAAATTTTAATTTCAAAAAATTCACATATACGTTAATTATTATGTTAATTTATTATGCAAGTGTCCTTTTAATCTTAACGATTTCAAATGATTCTACTACATCACCTACTTTAATATCATTAAAATTCTTGATATTTAAACCACAGTCTACGCCACTAATGATTTCTTTAACATCATCTTTGAATCGTTTAAGTGATCCAAGTTCTCCAGTATATATGACTATGCCGTCACGGATTACACGAATTTTGGCAGTTCTTAATAATTTACCATCTGTAACCATACATCCAGCGATTGTACCCACTTTAGTGATTTTGAATGTTTCGCGAACTTCAGCAGTAGCAGTGATTTCTTCTTTTTCTTCTGGAGCAAGCATGCCTTCAATACCACTCTTGATTTCATTTATAGCATCATAAATTACAGAGTAAAGTCTTATTTCGATTTCTTCTTTCTCAGCAAGTTTACGAGCAGAAGTAGAAGGTCTTACTTGGAAGCCAATGATAAGAGCGTCAGATGCGACAGCTAATAAAACGTCTGATTCAGAAACAGCACCTACAGCTTTATGAATAACATTTACATGTATTTCTTCAGTAGATAACTTAATAATAGAATCCGATAATGCTTCGATAGATCCATCTACATCACCTTTAACTATAACATTTAATTCTTGGAAATTACCGATAGCTATTCTTCTGCCGATCTCTTCTAGAGTAATATGTTTCTGAGTTCTAAGTCCCTGAATTCTCATTAATTGTTCACGCTTAGCTGCTAAATCTTTAGCTTCTTTTTCATCATCCATTATATTAAATGTTTCACCTGCTGTAGGAGCACCATTTAATCCAAGAACAGAAACTGGAGTAGAAGGGCTAGCTTCACTAATTTTAGAACCACGTTCATTGAACATGGCTTTAATTTTACCACAGTAACTTCCACTTATCATATAATCTCCTAGATGTAATGTTCCTGAAGCTACTAATAATGTAGCTAGATATCCACGACCTTTATCTAATGAAGATTCGATTACATTTCCTTTTGCATTCTTGTTAGGATTAGCTTTTAATTCCATTAAATCTGCTTCCACTAATACTTTATCTAGTAATTTATCTACATTAAGACCTGTTTTAGCAGATATCTCTTGACATTGATATTTACCACCCCAGTCTTCTACTAGAATATCCATATTAGATAATTGTTCTTTTATTTTATCAGCATTAGCTCCTGGTTTATCTATTTTATTTATAGCGAAAATCATAGGAACACCTGCTGCTTGAGCATGGTTAATAGCTTCAGTAGTTTGAGGCATAATAGCATCATCTGCTGCTATTATAATAATAGCTAAGTCAGTTATTTTAGCACCACGAGCACGCATAGCTGTAAAAGCTTCATGACCAGGAGTATCCAAGAATGTTATTCTTCTTCCACTATTCAATTTCACATTGTATGCACCGATATGCTGAGTAATACCACCTGCTTCACCTGCTATGACATTTGTTTTTCTAATATGGTCAAGTAAAGAAGTTTTACCATGATCCACGTGACCCATTACAGTAATAATAGGAGGTCTTTCTACTAAATCTTCGGCTTTATCGATATCTTCTTTTATAGCATTATTAACATCAGCGGTTACGAATTCTATTTTATATCCGAATTCTTCAGCTACTAATACTAAAGCTTCAGCATCTAGTCTTTGATTTATAGATACCATTAAACCAAGATTCATACAAGCTTCTATAATTTTAGTTACTGGAGTGTTATCCATCATTATAGCTAATTCGTTAACAGTAACGAATTCTGTAACTTTCAATGTATGGATTTGAGATTCTTCTATTTTATGTTCTTTTAGAATTTTTTTAGAAACAAAATCTCTCTTATCTCTACGATGTTTAGATCCTCTAGTCTTATTTTTCCCCTCAGTCATTCTAGCATAAGTTTCCTTAATTTGCTTTTGAACTTGATCTTCATCTACTACTTTATGTAAAGGTCTGAAAGGACCTTTCCTATTGTTATTTCTTGGATTGTTTCTACTACGATTATCGGTTCTATTTCTAGAGGTATTGCTATTACTACCGGTAGTATGGCTGCGATTAGTACTAGTAGTATTGTTTCGATTAGTACTATTAGTATTATTACGATTAGTATTGTTGTTAGTTCTGTTCCCAGTGGTCTTTCTAGATGATTCTTTATTTACATCTACTTTTTGTCTGTTATTTGGATGAATTCTTTCTCTTTTACCTTTTTTATTTTTAGGTGATTTTTTCTTTTCGAATTGAGAAAGATCTATTGTGCCTACTTGTTTAGGACCTTCTAATTTAATAGAACGAGTAGTTATATGTTCTGGAGTTTGTCTTGGTAGAATAGCATCTTTATCCTTTTTCTTAGGGGATGGATTCTTAGGTTGAATTTTTAAACTTTCTTTAAAGTTTTCTTTAACGTAATCTTTAACGTGTTCTTTAACATGCTCTTTAGCGTGTTCTTTAGTATGTCCTTTAACGTTTTCTTTAGAATTATATTTAAAGTGTTCCTTAGAATTATTCTTGGAAGGAATCTCTACTTTATTTTTAGGAATACTAGTGTCTTTCTTATTATCCATTTCTTTTTTCTCTACCTTAGACTTAGGTACGTCGATTTTAGCTTGAACCTTTTCTTTTTCTTTAGGAGTCACCTTATTTACAGTTTTAGTCTCTACAGATGTATTTTTATTAATAGGGTTTTCCTTGCGTTCAGTCTTGACAGGGCGACTGTTTTTATCAAGGTTTATTTTACCTACTATATTAATTTTGGGAGTGTTATTTTCGAGAATAATTTCTTTTTTGGGCTCTAGATTAGAAGGTTCAGCGGGTTTCTCAGGTTTTATTACATTAGTTTTGATGAATACCTCTTCTTCAGGATGATATTCTTCTTCACTTTTAGTAGGAGTATCTGTATTAGTAATTTCTTTTACTGTAATAGGAACTTTCTTAGACTGTTCTTTAATTATCAGTTCTTTACCAAATTCTTTAGCCACCATAGCATAAGTATCATTGTCGATTTTAGTATTAGGTCCAGAATCGATATTTACACTTTTACTACTAAGAAAATCAATAAGGGTTCCCATCCCTATATTAAATTCTTTTACGACCTTACTTAATCTTGTGTTTTTTGCTCCTGCCATATTATCTCCTGTCTTTATATTATTATTCTTCGTGGTTATTCCTTTTTAATATTATTAATACTTTTTTATCATCTGCAATAGTTTATTTAGTAGCTTTTTTAGCAACCTTTTTAGTAGTTTTTTTAGCAGTTTCTTCAGTTACTTCTTCAGCAATCTTTTCAGTAGCTTTTTTAGCAGCTTCTTCAGTTACTTCTTTGGTAGCTTTTTTAGTTACTTTTTTAACAGCGTCTTCAGTTACTTCTTTGGTAGGTTTTTTAGCAGTTTCTTCAGTTACTTCTTCAGTAGATTCTTCAGCAATCTTTTCAGTAGGTTTTTTAGCAGTTTCTTCAGTTACTTCTTCAGTAGATTCTTCAGCAATCTTTTCAGTAGATTCTTCAACAGTTTCTTTATCTTCTTCGAATTCTGTTTTAAGAATGTTTTGTACCTCAATAGCAGTTTCTTCTTCTAAGTCTGCTCTTTTTACTATTTCAGAAACAGGAAGAGCTAATACATTTTTAGCAGTATCACATCCGATACGGACAAGGGCATCTATTATCCATTGTTCGATTTCATCTGAGAATTCTTCTAATAATACATCTTCTTCTTCTACTTGTTCAGATTCTCTGAATACATCGATATTATATCCTGATAATTGACTAGCTAATTTAATATTACTACCACCTTTACCGATAGCACGAGAAACTTCTTCAGGTTTAAGAGAAACATTGATAGATTTAGTATCTTCATCGATTCTCATAGAAGAAATTTTAGCAGGTGTTAAAGAACGTTGGATTAATAGCTGAGTATTAGTGGTCCAATTAATGATATCTATATTCTCATTTCTAAGTTCACGAACTATACCATGTATTCTAGAGCCTTTAACTCCGACACAGGCTCCTACAGGATCGATCCTTTCATCATAAGATTCTACGGCTACTTTAGCTCTTTCACCAGGGATACGAACTATTTTCTTTATAGTAATAAGGCCATCAAATATTTCAGGAACTTCTTGTTCAAATAATCTTTCAAGGAAAATAGGTGAGGTTCTTGATAATATAATAGAAGGATTATTATTCTTCATTTCTACATTTATGATAACAGCTTTTACAGTATCATTCTTTCTAAAGAAATCAGTAGGAATTTGTTCGGTTTTAGGTAAAGTAAGTTCATTATCTTCTTCATCCATAATAAGAGTTTCTTTTTTCCATATTTGGTAGACTTCTCCTACTACTACTTCTCCTATTTTGTCTTTATATTTATTAAATAGATTTGCCTTTTCGATATCCATTATTCTACCAGAAAGATTTTGACGGATATTTAAAATTCCTCTTCTGCCAAAGCTACGAAGCTGTACTTCTTCAGAGTATTCTTCTCCGATTTCGAAACTTTTATCTATTTTGTCTATTTCTTCTTTAGAAACTTGAGCAAGAGGATCTTCTACTTCTTTCACTACTTCTCTGTTTCTCCAAATCTCTAAATCTCCTTTATCAATATTGATAATAATATCAAAATTGTCGGCAGAGCCATACATTCTTATGAGTTGAGTTCTGAAAACATCTTCCAAAACATTCATCATAGTCGGTCTGTCTATGTTCTTAAGCTCTTTGAATTCCGCAAATGTGCTGGTTAAGTCTAAACCGTTCATCTTAAATGTGTATTATTGTAATTATTATTTTTTAATTCTTATTTTTTTTCTGCTGAACTTATTGTTAGAGAAAAATCTTCTTTATCTCTATCTAAGTGTTTTTCTATGAATTTACTCATAGTGCTACAATCTTGGATGTCGATATTTCTGTCTAAGGCGGTAAAAAACACCTTAATATTATTAGCTTGATTAATTTTAATACTCACTAATTCTAATTTATTTTCAATTAGATAATCTTTAAGAATGTTCTCTATGGTTTCTTTTGCTATCATTGTGGTTATTTTTGTATTATTCAATAAATAAGGGGACTAACGCCCCCTATTCTTTATCCTCCCACGCGGATGTCGCAAAAGTAGAAAAATTATCTAACAAAACCAAAAAATTTATGTACATTTGCTCGTTATATACACTGAAAATCAGATATTATGGAGATAAAAGCACAAATTATAGCTGACCATTTAAAAGGTGAGATTATCGGAGATCCTGAAGTAAAAGTCTCAACTGTAGCAAAAATAGAAAATGGAAAGCCTGGGGCTATTTGTTTTTTGACTAATCCGAAATATGAGCATTATTTATATACTACCAAAGCTAGTATAATATTAATAAATAAAACTTTCAAACCCAAAAGTAAGATAGACCCCACACTAATATTAGTAGATGATGCATATCAAGCTGTTGCATCTTTATTAGAATTATTAAATACTTTAAAAAAGAAGAGAAGAAGGGGGCATAGAGGTGCTCATTTATGTAGGGGTGTTAAATTAGGTAAGGGAACTTATGTGGGTAGAGGTACTTATATTTCTAAAAGTGCCCAAATAGGTAAAAATTGTGAGATTTATCCTCAAGTATTCATAGGTGAAAACTGTAAGATAGGTAATGATGTAATATTATTTCCAGGAGTTAAAATTTATGAAGGATGTAAGATAGGAAATAATTGTACTTTCCATGCTAATGTAGTTATAGGTTCTGATGGTTTTGGTTTTGCTCCTGTTTCCGATGGATCTTATAAAAAGATACCACAGACAGGAATAGTCGAAATTCAAGATTATGTAGAAATAGGTGCTAATACTGTTGTAGATAGAGCTACTATGGGGCAGACTCTAATAGAGAAAGGAGTTAAATTGGATAATCTTATTCAAATAGCTCATAATGTTACTATAGGGACTAATACTGTAATAGCTGCTCAGTCTGGAGTTTCTGGATCTACTAAGATAGGACCGAATTGTATGATAGGTGGTCAAGTAGGTTTTGCTGGGCATCTTTTCATAGCTGCTGGGGCTCAAATAGCAGCTCAGAGTGGAATAATGGGAAATGTTAAAAAAGAGGGTAGTACTCTTATGGGATCTCCTGCTTTTAATTATAAAGATTATCTTAAAGCATACGCTAAATTTAAAAATTAGTTAAATAATTAGTACTTTTGTAGATTATATAAATTTTTTATGCAGGAATTACAAAGAACATTAAAAAAAACATATTTCTTTGAGGGTAAAGGTCTTCATTCAGGACAAAATGTAAAAATGGAATTAAAACCAGCTTCTGTAGATACTGGTATTCGTTTTTTAAGAAAAGATTTAGGAGAAAATGTCTATCTTCCAGCTTTAGCAGATTATGTTACTCATACCGAAAGAGGTACTACTTTAGAAAAAGATGGTGTAAAAGTTTCTACAATAGAACATGTATTAGCTACTTTCCTAGGTTTAGGAGTAGATAATGCTGTTATAGAGTTAGATAATTTTGAAGCTCCTATAATGGATGGAAGTGCTCTTCCTTATGTGAAAGCGATATGTGCTGATGGTTTAATAGAGCAAGATAAGCCAAGAAAATATTATCAAATAAAAGAAGAAATAAGAGTAAAAGATGAAAAGAGTGGTGCTGAAGTAGTAGTAATGCCTTCAGATGACTTTTCTATAGATATAAGTGTGGATTATAATTCTAAGGTTTTAGGAGTACAAAAAGCACATTTTGATAAGGGTACAGATTTTGCAGAAGAAATAGCTCCATGTAGAACTTTTGTGTTCTTTCATGAATTAGCTTTTCTTTTTCAACATAACCTTATTAAGGGTGGAGATTTAGAAAATGCTATTGTAATAGTAGAGAAAGAAGTACCTCAAGAAGAACTAAATAGAATGGCTGATTTATTCAATGTAGAGAGAATAAAAAGATTGCCAGAAGGTTATTTAGATAATGTGAATCTTAGGTATCCTGATGAATGTGGAAGGCATAAACTTCTAGATGTATTAGGAGATTTTTCTCTTATCGGATTACATATAAAAGGCAAGGTGATCGCCGAAAAAACTGGTCATCAGCTGAATACCCGGGCAGCTAAATGTATTCGGGAAATAGCTTTAAAAGAAAAAAATAGCTTATGATGTCATCAAATATTAGTCCTAAAGCTAAAATAGCTGAAGATGTAGTAATCGGTCCAAATTGTTATGTCGAAGAAAATGTAGAAATAGGTAGTGGAACTATTTTAGAACCTAATGTAGTTATATATAATTATACAAAAATCGGTAAAAACTGTCACATTTTTCCAGGTGCTGTCTTAGGTGCTATCCCTCAGGATAAGAAATATGATGGAGAAATAACTTATTTAGAAATAGGTGACCATACTACTATTAGAGAGTGTGTAACCTTGAATAGAGGTACTGCTGCTAGTGGTAAGAAAATTACTAAAATAGGGGATAATTGTTTATTTATGTCTTATGTTCATGTAGCTCATGATTGTAAAATAGGTGATAATGTAATTCTTACTAGTTATGTAGGTTTAGCAGGTGAAACAGATGTAGATGATTGGGCTATTATAGGTGGTGCTTCTGCAGTTCATCAGTTTTCTAAGATAGGTGCTCATTGTATGATTTCTGGAGGATCCATGGTGTCTAAAGATATTCCTCCCTATTCATTAGCTGGTCACAGACCTTCTGTATATTGCGGTATTAATATTGTAGGTCTTCGTAGAAGAAATTTTTCTAGAGAACAAATTGATAGAATTAAATCTATATATAATATCTTATATTACAGTGGTATGAATCGTTCAGATGCTTGTAAGGTTATAGAAAATGAGTTCGAAGAAACCCAAGAAAAACGCGTGATATTAGATTTTATCAAAAATTCAAAGCGTGGAATCATTAAATGTGAGAGCAGTTTTACCGCAGAAGAATAGTATTTTAAGTACAGCCTATTTTCCTCCTATCGATTATTTTTATGCGATAGTGAATTCTAATAAGGCTTATATAGAATATCACGAAAATTACCAGAAACAATCTTATCGTTCTAGATGTGAGATTTTCGGTGCTCAAGGTGTCGAAACTTTAATAGTACCCATAATTAAATCTTCAGATAAAAAGATATCCAAGATCATGATAGATTATTCTACTTCTTGGATACATCAGCATAAGATGGCTATCATTTCTGCTTATGGAAATTCTCCTTTTCTAGTGCATTATCAAGATGAAATTTTTCAAATCATAGATTCTAAACCTAAATATTTATGGGAGCTCAATAATGTTTTATTAACTAAGATTATAGAATTATTAGGTACTAATTCTATAGTCGACAAGACAGAAAAGTTTAAAAAGGAATATTTAGATGATTTAGATTTACGTAGATTAATTAATCCGAAGAAGCCTAATATCTATAAACAAAAACCATACTATCAGGTATTTTCAGATAAGTATGGTTATATTAATAATCTATCTATTTTAGATTTGCTTTTTAATGAAGGACCTTCTTCTGAGTCATTTTTAAGAATCTAAACTATTTATTAGAATCTAATTATTTTTTAAAATCTAAATCCTAGTGTTAATAGTATTTTTTGAAATCTCGAAGATTCATAAAGAGTAGGTACTGATATGTATTGTGCAGATTGGCCAGTAGTTTCATTTTCAGCAGCATATCCACTATATAATGTATATAGTTCATTTTGTTTGTTAAGCTGATACATATATGCCAAATCTATAAAGAATGCATTGTTAGTTTTATAACCTATACCGATTGTTCCAAATTGTTTAGAATCATCGTAGGTCTTATCGGTTTGTTCGTAATAAGCATAACCTGCACGGATAGAAAAATTAGGTGTGGCTCTAAATTCTAATCCTGATCTAAAATTATTTACGTGTTGAAAATCTTTTGAAATATCATCATTTTCAGATTCGAAAGGATTAATATTAATAGATTTATCTCCTTTCATTTTTATTTCACTATAATCAAGGCCTTCATAATCTAAACTAATAATAGCTCGTTTTCCTAATATATAGGCTAATCCTATTTCGTATTTAAATGGAGAAGTTACTCTATATTCATATTCTCCAGAAGGAGATGTTACATTAAAATCTTGATTTTGGATTCTAGATGACATAGAGTTTTTCCAATTATCTTTTAAATTTAACCAAGTAGGAGTACTAACTGATGCACCTATTCTTAATCCTTTAATAGGAAAGTATATGACACCAGCGGAAAGTTTTATACCAGTAGCAGTAGTAGTTAATAATTGATTATAAGTAAATTCTTCAAATCCAGTATCAAAATTTGCTATATTTTTAGCTTTTTCAGAATAGCTAGATGAAGAATGATAATAAATATCTATAATAGATAAATTAGCACCTATAAATAATTTATCTAAAATATTTATAGATGTATTTAGAGTAATATTTGTATTATATCCAGATATGCTTCTACTATAAAACTGATCTAACGGACCGCCTAATACGTAATCTCCATTAGAGTCTATATTCTGAGTAGCACCTATGAATCTATGATCAGAACTAGCTAAAGTGTCTAACATAAATGAGTTCCAGCCTAAAATACTAGACCAAGGAGCTATTCCATTATCATATGGTCTGTTAGGATAATCATCAGTCATAGTTAAATTATATCCTTTTATGTTTGGATATCCAGTGACATCAGGAGATATGGAAGAAGCTTCTGCACCTAAGAAACTTGATAAAGTCTCAGTACCATGAGCATAATTTTTATAAGTAAAATCGTTAGTATTATTCGCTACTATTGCAAAATTAATATTTTTGATTTCTGATAATGATTTTATAGGTAGAGATAATACCCAACCTATATTTGCTAAACCGAAATGTGTGCGATTAGTCTGATCTTTATTATCAAGATAATCAGTATCTACAAACGATGTAAATAATGAAGGAGTTAGAGTAAATTCTGAGTGTAAAAATATTCCAGAAGCAGCAGGATTAAGAGTTATAGCTCCCAAATCTCCACCTAAGGCTGTCATTGCATTTCCCATACTCATACTACGAGCTGTTCCTTGATAATATTCGGTCGAATATCTAAGAGCATCATATCTGTTTTGCGATAATCCACTAATTGCAATAAGTATTACTAAAGTAGTAATAACAAATTTTTTCATAAATAATTATATTCTAAATGTATTATAATCTTTTAAATTTACTACTATTTTCTAGATCTACCACCGCCAGTAGTTCTATTAGATCCAGATGATCCAGATGATCCATTTGATTTTGTTGAACTAGAACCTACATTAGATGATCCTGAATTAGATGATCCTTGATAAGAACTATGTCTTGAAGATTCATTATAAACATTATTAGTAGAACGTTTAGTATTAATAGAGCCTCTACCTTGTAAGTTAATAACTTTAGAATCAGAAGATTTTCTAATAACATTAGTAGAGTTATAATTTTTACTTCTACCGCTAATTATACCATTACGAGTGTTGTTTTCACGAACCTTAATAAGTGAATTAGTTCTATTCATATTATTCTGGTGTTCAGTAGATTCTCTTGGATAATAATATTTATTATTTATTCTAGGTGAAGACCATCTTGTATTCCTGTTAGCATAACTATTACCGTAAAAACTAGGACCAAACATCCATGAATCTAACCAAGGACGGTAATGCATAAAGGGATTATATGAATAATAAGGATTCCAATAATATGATCCCCAAGTATTGAAGTAATTCCAATCGTAATAAGGATGTAAGAAACTATTAAATGTATAATTATATTGATAAGCCCAACGACTACCTATATTAAAGTTGTTTTCATAGGCTCCTCCATCTAAATTATTAAATTCTATATTATTTAATACTATGTATTTTTGGCCAGAAGAACTAGTTCCGACACTCATTTCCTTAGTATTAGTAATATAAATGGTATCAGTTTGTGAAGTTAGATTTTTGAGTATAGTTTTATCCACATTTTTATTTACTATTTTCGAACCTTCAGAACGAGAATAAATACCATCTTCGAATTTAGAAGCATAATTGGATGTTCCACATGAAGTGAAAAGTAGAATGATCGCTGTGATTGATAAAATTAATTTTGTTTTCATAATAACCTCCTATATTTATTAAGTTATAAGTGCTTTTCTATATATCTTATAGTAAATGTAATTAAAATAATATGGACTTCAAAATATATTTGAAAATAACACATTGTAAATGTTGGAATTATACCTATATATAATTAAATATATATCAAAATATTTAGTACTTTTGTAGTGTTTAGTTTGTATTAAATATGCAAAAAATGTACCAATTTGAAAACATAATGTATTAATGGGAAAACAAGTGATTAATAAGGAAGTAACTAATAAAGAAGAAAATTATTCTAAATGGTATAATGATTTAGTAGTTAAAGCAGGGTTAGCTGAAAGTTCTGCAGTAAGAGGATGTATGGTGATAAAACCTTATGGCTATGCTATCTGGGAAAAGATGAAAGCTATTTTAGATAAAATGTTTAAAGAAACAGGTCATCAAAATGCTTATTTCCCTCTTTTTATTCCTAAATCTTTTTTTAGTAAAGAAGCGGAGCATGTAGCAGGTTTTGCTAAAGAATGCGCTGTGGTTACTCATCATAGATTAATGAATAACCCTGATGGAGATGGAGTAGTAGTCGATCCTTCTGCTAAATTGGAAGAAGAATTAATCGTTAGACCGACATCAGAAACTATTATATGGAACACATATAAAAATTGGATAAAATCTTATAGAGATTTACCTATATTATGTAATCAATGGGCAAATGTAGTTAGATGGGAAATGCGAACTCGTTTATTTTTAAGAACTACAGAATTTTTATGGCAAGAAGGTCATACAGCTCATGCTACTTCTCAAGAAGCTATAGAAGAGACCCAAAGAATGGTCGATGTGTATGCTAAATTTGTCAGAGAATATATGGCTATTCCTGTAGTAATAGGTCATAAATCTCCTAATGAAAGATTTGCAGGGGCTTTAGATACTTTATGTATAGAAGCTATGATGCAGGATGGAAAAGCTTTACAAGCTGGAACATCACATTTTTTAGGACAGAATTTTGCTAAAGCTTTCGATGTTAAATATGCTAATAAAAAAGGTGAGTTGGAATATGTTTGGGCTACATCTTGGGGTGTATCTACCAGATTAATAGGAGCTTTGATTATGGCTCATTCTGACGACAATGGATTAGTTTTACCACCAGAGTTGGCGCCTATACAAGTAGTTATGGTCCCTATATATAAAGGTGAAGAGGGATTAGATGCTGTAGTGGAATATTTCAATGTAGTAGCTGATCAGCTTAAAAAAGAAAATATAAGTATTAAAATAGATACTAGAGATTATATCCGTACTGGTTATAAATTTGCAGAATGGGAACTTAAAGGTGTTCCTATTAGAATCGTAGCTGGTCCTAGAGATATGGAAAATGGAACTTTTGAAATAGCTAGAAGAGATAACAGTACTAAAGAAATCGTTAGTAAAGATAATGTAGTAGAATACATTAAAAATTTATTAACTGATATTCAAAAAAATATCTATAAAAAAGCTTACGATTTTAGAGCCAATAATACTAGAAAAGTAGATACATGGGAAGAATTTAAAGTAGAAATAGAAAAAGGTGGTTTTTTACTTTGTCATTGGGATGGAACACCTGAGACAGAAGAAAAAATCAAACAAGAAACTAAAGCTACTATTCGTTGTATTCCTATGGATAGTTTTATAGTTAAAGAAGAAGGTAAATGTGTTTATTCAGGGAAACCTTCTAAACAAAGAGTAATATTTGCAAGATCTTATTAAAAAATTATATTGATAAAAAATTATTATGGAAAAAGAAGCACCTTTACCTTCCTCGAGGGAAAGTATTATTGAATTATTAAACAGTAAATCTCAAATCAAATCTCTTGTATTCGATGAGTGTTTGGAAATCTTTAACCTTCTAAAGGATATCTTAGGAGAGGTTAGTAATGATATTAATGACTCTCTTGATAATATTAAAGATCGTCGTGTTAGATTAGAATATAGAGATAAAGGAAGATTTGAAGCTGAACTTAAATTTGCTGATGATGTATTGGTATTTAGTATGCATACTGATGTATTTAAGTTCGATAGAGATCACCCAATATGGAAAAATTCATATACTAAGAAAGATGAGTTTAACACATATTGTGGTGTAATAAATGTTTATAATTTCCTTTCTGATTCTATGAAATATAGTAGAATGGATGATTTGGGTTATATGGTAGCTAGAATTTTTATAAATAAAGATCGTCAGTTCTTCGTAGAAGGCAAAAGACAGAAAAGACAGAAAGTGTCTGATTTCGGTAAGAAACAAATAGATAAAGAAGAATTAATGGCTATCGTAGAAACAGCTATATTATATTCTTTATCTTTCGATTTATTGGTTCCTCCATTTGATTTAGTAAAACAGGCTTCAGTAGCTCAGATAAATGAAAAACGAGAGTCTGCTAAAATGAAAACTGGTAAACGTATGGGTTACCGTTATAATTCTGATGATGTTTTAGGTGTCGATGACGATTAATTTTATTTTAGATAGCCATTTTTAAAAATAATAATATGACTAAAATATTTAAAATATGTTCTATTTTAAGTCTATGTTTTATTTGGATTACCCAAATTCTTTCTGCACAGACTGATACAGTTACTAATAAAGTATTTGATACTTTATTAGTCGAAGATGTGGCATCTTCTGAAATAACGCAAATGTCTAAAGCTCAAATTATAGTGGCTGGTCTAACTGCTAAATTAGATACTATTAAAGAACCTGAAGTTATTGTTAAACCTGTAAGTAATTGGAAGTTGGGTTTTTTGGGACAATTGGGTTTTTCACAAGTGTCTTTGACTAATTGGGCTGAAGGTGGTACTGGATCAATAGCTATGAATGCTTATATAGATGTTAATGCTAATTATACGAAGAATGATTTGTTTTGGGAGAATAGAGGTCAGTTTTCTTATGGTTTTATAGAATCTTTAGATGAAACTAATCAATTCAAAAAAAGTGAGGATCAAATATACTTAACTAGTAAACTTGGTTATAAAATGGTAAATAATATTTATTATTCTACCTTATTTAGTTTCAAATCTCAAATGTTTCCTGGATATGATTCTGCTGATGCAGATAGGAAAATCGTATCTAATATATTTTCACCAGCCTATATTTCTTTAGGTATAGGTCTAGACTGGAAACCTATAAGACCTTTATCCGTTAACTTTTCTCCTTTTACGGGTAATATGGTAATAGTAGAAGATCGAAATTTACGTACAACATATGGTAATGAAGATGGGCAGTTTATTAGAGGTGAACTAGGTGCTCAATTAAAAATAGAATATAAAAATCAATTTGAAGTCGCTAAAGTAAATACCTCTTTACTTTTATTCTCAGATTATCTAAATAATCCACAAAATATTCAGGTTTATTGGCAGTTTGATACTACATTTAATCTTTCTAAATATATATCAGCGACATTAAGAACTAATGTTATTTATAACGATAATATAAAAATACCGGATAGTGATGGGAATAATGCAGTAGCGAGATTACAGGTTAAAGAAATATTTAGTCTAGCATTGGTTTATACATTTGGAAATTACGTTAAAAAGAAATAATTATAATGCAGACTAAATTTGATAATTCTCTATTAGAACTTTCTAATGGAGAGATTAAGAACAAAAAATATCTTGTTACAGTCAGTGGTGGGGTAGATTCAATGTGTATGGCTAATTTATTTTATGATAGTCCATTAAAGCCAGAATTCGCTATAGCTCATGTGAATTTTACATTGAGAAAAGGAGATTGTGATTTGGATCAGCAGTTCGTAAAAGACTGGGCGAATGAGAGAGGTATAAAATTTCATACTATTACGGTAGATACTCATAAGTATGCTAGAGAGAATTCTATATCTACTCAGATGTCTGCTAGAGATTTAAGATATAATTGGTTCTATGAATTAATAGACAAATATTCATACGACTTTTTAGCAGTAGCTCATAATCTTAATGATAGCGTGGAAACTTTATTCTTGAACCTTTTAAGAGGTACAGGAGTTAAAGGTTTATTAGGTATTAGAGCTGTAAATGATAAGATTATTAGACCATTGATTTCTGTTACAAGATCTGAGATTAATGAATATATGAATAAGCAGGGAAATAGTCATAGAGATGATAAAACTAACTTCGAATCACATTATTCTAGAAATAGATTAAGGAATGTTATTTTCCCTGAATTTTCTAAAATTAATCCTTCCTTCATTAATAGCGTATTTCGTAGTAGTAATTATTTCACTCAGGCCTTCGATGTATTAGAGGATGTTTATGAAAGTCATAAGGGCTCTTTATATACAGAAGAAAATGGTGAATTTCTTATCGATATAGATAAATTACTAGCTGAGAAACATCCTGAATATTGGATTTATAGATTAATTAATGAAAAAGGGTTTAATGCTTCACAGATATCTCAGGTGATGACTTCTATTAAAAGTAAGGGGAAAGGACAAACTGGAAAAGTCTTTAGATCCCAGACTCACGAATTATTAATAGATAGGGGTAATATTAGAATATATTTAATTCCTGATACTAGCGTAAAAGAATTAATTATTACTGAACCTGGAATTTATACATTTGAAGGAATAACTTTTAAATTTGATCTTTTCGTAAAACCTTATCATTTTAATCCTTCTGCTGTACATGAAGGTCAGTTGTTTCTGGATGGAGAATTACTTAAGATGCCATTAACTGTAAGAAGCTGGCAAGCAGCTGATAAATTTAAACCACTAGGTATGAAGAAAGGATTTAAGAAAATAAGTGATTTTTATACAGATCTCAAGTTAAGTAAAAGAGCCAAAGATATGCAGCCTATTATTTTTAGCGGTAGTGAAATATCATGTGTTTTAGGTCTTAGAATAGATGATAGATATAAAATAAAAACCTCGACTAAAATAATAGCCGAGGTTGAAATTGTTTTATAATATTAGTTATTTACTAATGTTCATTATATAAGGGATTCTAGCATAGATTCCCTTACTTTTTTCTAGGTCAGAAGCTACTTGATTATAAATATCTTCTGGAGTAGCGTTGCTGAAGAAATTTATATTGGCGGCAGCCTGATTCATATTACTCATAAGTTCAGAAATACTATTTCTTTGTTTTGGATAAGAGACTAATCTGTATTCTTCTAATCCAGTAATTTCAGATGCATACTCTAGAGCATCATTTAATCCACCGATTTCATCTACTAGTCCTATTTTAATAGCATTATATCCCGTCCAAACTCTACCTTGAGCGATACTATCTACTTTTTCTGTAGTCATACTTCTACCATTAGATACTATAGAAAGGAAGTTAGTATAAACTTGTTCTATTCCTGCTTGCATATAACGAGTTTCTTCTTTATCGAAAGGTCTCATTAATTTCATCATGTCAGCATGTCTATGAGTAGAAATTGTTTGAGGATTAATATGAAGTTTATTTCTTATTACTCCGCCGATTTCAGGAATCATACTAAATACTCCAATAGAACCAGTTAAAGTCATATTATCAGTAAATATTTTTTCGCAATTAGCTGAAATCCAATATCCACCTGAGGCAGCATAATTACCAAATGATAAAATTAGAGGTTTATCTTCTTGAAGAAGCATTAACTCTGTTCTCATTAGTTCAGCAGCTATAGCACTTCCGCCTGGAGAATTAACTCTAAGAACGACAGCTTTAATACTACTATCTTTTCTTACTTTTCTAATTAATGGAATAAAATCTTCAGTGGCTAGTTTTGAATGGTCACTACCATCTACGATTTCCCCTGTAGCATATAAAATAGCTATTTTATTTTTAGCTTTAACATTCGTTTTTAATTTTACTTTTGCATATTTACTTAGGCTAACCATTTTTAGCTTAGAAGGGTTTTTTACATTAAATAGTAAACAAAGCTGTTTATTCATCTCATCTCTAGTCATAGTCTTATCTACAAGACCAGCTTCGACCATTTGATCAGCTGTTATGACTGATAGATTATTAATGTCTTCGTTAAACTGATTAATATCTATATTACGTGATTTGCAAATAGCTTCTGATAATTCTTTCCATATGCTAGTTAACATAACAGTTTGTTGTTCTTTGTTAGCTTTACTCATATGATTAGTTATGTATTGCTCACCAGCTGATTTGTATTTACCATGTCTAATTAACTGAACATTTACTCCGATTTTATCTAAAATGTCTTTTAAATACATTATTTGAGCAGATAATCCCATTAATTGGTTAGTTCCCATAGGGTTAATATAAACTTTATCACCTACAGAAGATAAATAGTAACCTAGCTGTGAATAGTTTTCACTATAAGAAACGATAGGTTTACCTGAAGCCTTGAAATTTTCAAGAGCTTTTCTTAATTCTTCTAATTGGGTCATATCTCCTGCTAAATTAGTAGGATTGATGTATATTAATTTAATAGCAGGGTCTTGAGAAGCTATATTGACTGCTTTAACAGCGTCTAAAATGCCTAGCTTATTATTTGAAGATGTATTAATATAAGGAATTATGTTTAAATCGAAATTAAATGATTCTTTAGATGTTTGTTCAGCTAAAGATTCATTAAAATCAAGTTTTAGAATAGCTGAGCTAGGTATACTAACTTCAGTTTTAGCATTAAAACTACTTATGATAGAAAATCCTATCAAAAAGAAAAAAGCTAATGCTAATAATGCTCCAAAAAATGAAGCAAATAATGTTTTGAAAAATGATTTCATATATTGTTTTTTCTAGTTATAATATTTTTATTAATTGGTAAATTTTTCCTAGTTTATTTTGCTAATTTAATAAAAATTCAGATAATATCTATTATTATCTCTTTTTGAAGATTGAATATTTATATTTGCAAAGTGAAATCGATAACTAAGCATATAATGTCCCCATTATCTAATAATATATTAACTATTATTATTATAGTGTTAAGTTTAATAGTAGTATCTATTTCTAGTACTGCTCAGAATTCTCATAGAGTAGAAGGTGTAGTATTAAGGCATGTAGGGGATACACTTCTTCCTTTACCATTTGCTAATGTTTATTGGCTAGAATCTGGAACACATATGAAAACAGATATCCAAGGTCGTTTCCATTTTACTTATTTTGATCAAGTCAATGCTACATTATTAGCTACTTCAGTAGGATATAATAAAGATATTATTAAACTGAGTGGGCAAGATGCTATGTTGATCTTTTATTTGCATTCTATTACAGAAATGACTTTTACTAAGCTAAGTACGCCTATTATTAAAATAGATTCTAGAAAGGTTTTAAATCCTATTTTCCCAGAGAAAAAAGAAAGTTTCCTATCGAAATTATTTCATTATAGATTAATAAAATAAAGAAAGTCTTTTTTTCATATTATTATTTTGTATTTTTGTTAAGTTATATTTTATTTCTAATAAATGAATATAGCATAGTTATTAAAGGAATATAGTTTAGTTAATCTGAGAAGATGGAATATCGTTAAAGGAATATCGTTAAATAAGAATTTTAAGAGAAATAATATAAATAAAATAGTATGTTCGAAATCATAAAAAAAGAGTATTTATCTTCTGCCGTTTTTTTGATGGAAGTTAAAGCTGAAAGAATAGCTAAAACTGCTCAGCCAGGACAGTTTTTAATAGTTATTGCTAATGAAGATGCAGAAAGAATTCCTCTAACTATTAGTGATAGTAACTTAGAAAAAGGAACTGTTACTATAGTTACACAAATGATGGGAGCTTCTACTTTAAGACTAAGTGAGTTGAAAAGAGGAGAATTTATTCATGATGTAGTAGGACCTTTAGGAGAACCATCAAATTTTGTAACACTTTCTGATGAAGAGATTTCTAAAAAATCTTATTTATTCATTGCCGGAGGCTTAGGTGCAGCCCCTATATATCCTCAAGTTAAATATTTAAAAGAAAGAGGAGCTAAAATAGATATTATACTTGGTTCTAAATCTGAAAAGTTACTTGTTTATGAGGATGAACTTACTAGTCAGTGCGATAACATGTTTATATGTACTGATGATGGTTCTAAAGGATTTAAGGGTGTCGTAACTAAGAGACTTGAATTATTAATGGAAGATAAAAGACATTATGATCAAGTCATATCTGTGGGACCTATGATTATGATGAAATTTGTAGCATATTCATGTGAGAGATTTGATTTACCATTAGTGGTTAGTTTAAATACTATTATGGTAGATGGTACAGGAATGTGTGGGGCATGTAGAGTAACAGTAGATGGTAAAACTAAATTTGCATGTGTAGATGGTCCTGAATTTGATGGTAGAAAAGTAGATTTCGACGAAGCGATGAGAAGACAAAAAATGTATAATAAGCAAGAAGCAGATGCTCTTAAAGAAATTAATAGATAATTATAGATATGAAACAAATCAATAGAGTACCAGTAAGAGAACAAGATCCTAAAATAAGAGCTACTAATTTCGAAGAAGTATGTTACGGTTATAATAAGGAAGAAGCCATGTTAGAGGCTACTCGTTGTCTTAATTGTAAGAATCCTACATGTATGAAAGCATGTCCAGTTTCTATTAATATTCCTGAATTTATTAAACATGTAAAAGATGGAGATATAGCAGATGCGGCTAAAGTTATAGCTAGAGATAGTTCATTACCTGCTATATGTGGTAGAGTTTGCCCTCAAGAATCTCAGTGTGAAGGTTCTTGTATTTTAATTAAGAAAGGAGAATCTGTCGCTATCGGTAAATTAGAGAGATTTGTGGCAGATTGGTCTGCCGACAATAAAATTCATATGGTAGAAAAAGCTCCTGCTAATTTTAAAAAAGTAGCTATTTTAGGTAGTGGTCCTTCAGGTCTTGCTTGTGCATCTGACTTAGCTAAAGCAGGATATGATGTAACTATTTTCGAAGCTTTACATAAAGCTGGTGGAGTGTTAGCATATGGTATTCCAGAATTTAGATTACCTAAAGAAAAAATCGTTCAACGCGAAATAAATAATATTAAATCATTAGGAGTTAAAATAGAAACTAATGTCATAGTAGGAAGAACTATTTCTTATGATGATTTAAGGAAAGCTGGTTATCAAGCCATATTTGTAGGTACTGGAGCAGGTCTTCCTCATTTTATGAATATCCCTGGTGAAAATCTTAATGGTGTTTTCTCAGCTAATGAATTTTTAACTCGTAATAACTTAATGACAGCTTACAAGAAAAATTCGGATACTCCTATTTATGTAGGAACTCGTACTGTCGTAGTAGGTGGAGGGAATGTTGCTATGGATTCAGCACGTACAGCTTTACGTTTAGGAGCTGATACTACGATTGTATATCGAAGAACTGAAAAAGAACTTCCAGCTAGAATAGAAGAAGTACATCATGCACAGCAAGAAGGTGTCAAATTCCAAATGCTATCTAGTCCTGTAGAAATTATAGGAAATGAAGACGGTTGGGTAACTGGTATCAAATGTTCTAAAATGGAATTAGGAGAACCTGATGCAAGTGGTAGAAGAAGACCTATTCCTATCGAAGGTGAATTTATGGAAATCCCTACTGATGTGGTGATTATGGCTTTAGGAACTTCTCCAAATCCGCTTATTTCACAAAAAATACATGGTATTAAAATCGGTCCTAAGAAAGGTATTATTATAGATGAATCAGGTCAAACTTCTATAGAAGGAGTATTTGCAGGTGGTGATGTAGTAAGCGGTGCTGCTACAGTTATCTTAGCTATGGGAGCAGGTCGTAAAGCTGCTGCCTCTATTGATAAATATCTATCTGATAAATAAAAAATTTATTCTAAATATTAATTAGATTAATTTACACGATTATATATAGAAAAAACGCAAGAATCTTTAAGATACTTGCGTTTTTTATTAATAGTAGCGGAGAGAGGACTCGAACCCCTGACCTCCGGGTTATGAGCCCGACGAGCTACCAACTGCTCTACTCCGCGATAGTGAGTGCAAATATGATGTTTATTTTTTACAATTCCAAATTATCTCTTAATTATTATATGATTTCATATTCGAAATAAAAATATTTAAAATTTATTTTATAAAACATGAACAACGTATTTAATAATATAATATAAGTTTAATTAATTATCTCTATAAATATCTCTATAAATCTAATTAATTGTCTTTTAAAAGAGTAATTAATTCTTCTAATTTTATTTCAGATTGTTCACTACTAGCTAATTCTTTTATAGTTATAGTAGAAGATTGTATTTCAGTATCACCTATGATAGCGAAATAAGGAATGTTTTTCTTATTAGCATATTCAAATTGCTTTTTAAATTTAACTTTAGAAGGATAAATTTCAGCAGCGATACCGTTTTGTCTTAGTACTTTTAGTAAGGGTAGTGTATATTTCATTTCTTTATCACCCATATTAGAGAATAAAATTTTAGTACCACTTATAGTTTTTGTAGGGAATTTATTGTTACCCAACATAACATCATATATTCTATCAGCGCCGAAGGAAATACCTACCCCAGACATATCAGGTAACCCAAATATACTAGTAAGATCATCATAACGGCCACCGCCACAAATACTTCCTATCTCGAAATCTAATGCTTTTACTTCGAAAATAGCTCCTGTATAGTAATTTAAACCTCTAGCTAATGAAAGATCTATTTCCACTTTTTGTTTAACACCACAAATAGTGATAAGAGAGAATAATTCTTCTAATTCATCTAGACCTTTAGAACCTATTTCAGAATTAGCTAAAACTTTTCGCATAATAGTTAATTTCTCATCAGTATTACCCTTAATTAATAAAACAGGCTCTATGATATCAATACCTTCTTTAGAAATGCCTCTTTCTATTAATTCTGTTTTTACATCTTCTAGACCTATTTTATCTATTTTATCTATGGCTACAGTAATATCTACAAGTTTATCAGGAAATCCGGATACTTCAGCTAATCCAGCTAATAATTTACGATTGTTAATCTTAATACAAACGCGAGTATCTAATTTAGTGAAGACTTCATCAGCTATTTGTACCATCTCTAATTCGTTAACAAGAGAGTGACTGCCGATAACATCACAGTCACATTGATAAAACTCTCTGTATCTTCCTTTCTGAGGTCTATCAGCTCTCCATACTGGCTGAATCTGATAACGTTTGAACGGAAATGTTAATTCAGACTGATGCTGGACTACGAAACGAGCAAAAGGAACAGTTAAATCATATCTTAACCCTTTTTCACAAATCTTAAACGAAAGGGCATTAGGATTTTCTATAGTTTCATCATTAAAATCCACTTTAGAAAAAGCATTACCAGAATTAAGAACTTTAAATAAAAGTTTATCACCTTCATCTCCATATTTTCCTAATAATGTAGAAAGATTTTCCATAGAAGGAGTTTCAATAGGATCATATCCATATTTTTTGAAAATAGTACGAATTATATCGAAAATATAATTTCTGCGGACCATTTCTACAGGTCCGAAATCTCTAGTCCCTTTAGGTATAGTAGGTTTTGCTTGTTTCATGTTATTTATTTAAAAGTCTCATCATTCTGCTTAAACTTCTTTCCCATTTAGGTATTTTAATGTTAAATGCAGATTGTATAAGTGATTTATCTAGTACTGAATTTTTTGGTCTATATGCAAGTGTAGGATAGTCATCAGTAGATATGGGAACTATTTCACATTTTATATGACCATTAGTCATTATTTTATCTGCAAATTCAGCCCAACTACATTCACCTTCATTCGTATAATGGAATACTTCACCATATCTATCATTCTCAAATAGCTGAGGAATAATTTTTAAAATAGCTTCTGCTAAATCTTTAGCCCAGGTAGGACTACCTATCTGATCATAAACTACAGATAAGGTATCTTTCTCTATGCCAAGTTTTAGCATAGTCTTAACGAAATTGTTTCCGTATATAGAATATAACCAAGCTGTTCTAATGATAATTCCTTTACATCCAGATTTTTGTATAAATTTTTCACCAGATCTTTTAGTTCTACCATACGCAGTGACAGGTTTACACATATCTGATTCATAATATGCAGAGTCTTTACCACCACTAAATACATAATCAGTGGATATACTGATTATTTGAGCATCATGCTTGGCAGCAGTTTCTGCTAGGTTCTTAGGACCTATAGCATTTATTTGATAAGCAGTTTCTTCATCTTCTTCTGCTTTATCTACAGCAGTATATGCTGCACAGTTAATAATAACTTCTATTTTATGGTCAGTAATAAATTTATCAACTGCTTCTATATCACAGATATCTAAATCTTTCACATCAGTATAAAAATATTTATTGTTATTATTATTCTCTGTCAGAGTTCTTAATTCGGAACCAAGCTGACCATTAGCTCCAGTTATTAGTATTTTTTTCATAAATCTGTAATTTCATTACAAAGATAAACTTACCTTATTTAAAAAAAAACTATCTTTGTTTAAATTTATAATATTATGTACAATACCCTTAGAGAAAAATTACAGATACCAGAATATGGAAGACATATTCAGAAGATGATAGAATATGTGAAAACGATTCCAGATAGGGATACTAGAAATGAGCAAATACGAGTAGTTATTCAAATAATGGGTTTTTTACATCCAGCACAAAAAGATTTGAATGATTATCAACAAAAATTATGGGACTATGCTTATGAAATAGCCGATTTCGATTTAGATGTCGATTCTCCATTTCCAGTACCTACTAGAGAAAGTGTCAGTGAAAAGCCTAATCAAGTACCTATGCAATGGACTCCTGTTAAGGCTCCACATTACGGTAGGAATATTCAAAATATGATAGAAGTGGTAGCTAAGAAAGAAGATGGAGAGATGAAAGATGAAATGATTAAAGCTCTAGCTTCCTATATGCGTCAGCAATATTTAATTTGGAATAAAAACTCTGTTAGTGAAGAAACTATCTTTAAGGATATTCGTAAACTATCTAATGATACTCTAATCGTTCCAGATTATATTCATTTATCAGCTATTAACGAAAAAGAATCATTTAATAGACCAGGGATTATGGCCAATAATAATACATATATGGCTCAACGACCTAAGCAGAAAAATAATAAAAACAAGAATAAGAGGTGGAAAAAATAAATGAATAAAAAAAAGGATAATAAGAAAAATTTTAATGATAGTTCTAGTAAAAGAAGTAATATGAGTAGTCGTAAATCTTCTGCTAAAAATGTAGTAAAAAATATTGCTAAAAAATCAGTTACTAATAAACCTGGTATTCGCGTAGCTTTTGGTTTATTCTTTACTTTTTTTGCGATTTTTACTTTAATCACTTTGGTTTCATATATGTTTACATGGGCTGAGGATCAGAGTTTATTATCTAATTCTTCAGCCATAAATAAAGTAATAGATGTAAGTAACTGGGGAGGAAATTTAGGTTTTTTATGGTCTAATTTTTTAGTTTCTAAGTTGTTTGGTCTTGGAGCTTTCGTAGTACTATTTTTCTTGATAGGTCTTTCTATTTATTGTTTCCATTATAAGAAGATTAACATCGTAAAGATATTCTTTGTGTCTATTTTCGGATGTATAATTTTTTCTATGTTTTTTGCTTTTGTATTTTCTTTAACAAATATAGATCCCCTTTTCGGACAAGGTGCTGGAGGGTCATATGGATATGCTCTTAATAATTGGTTTATATCTATGTTAGGATATGTCGGAACTGCTTGTTTAGTGATATTTCTTGTGGTTTTATGGTCAATAATTTTGAGTAGAAAGGTAGGAATTTGGTTATCAGATAGATTTAGTGCTTTATTTACAGCTAAACCAAAAGATCAATTAAAAGATGATGAAAATTCCGAAAATGAAGATTTAGAAGGATACGAAAAAGAGGGTGAAGATGACAGTGAAGTCGGAAATGAAGATGATGAAGATGATGACGATGATGGTAATGACGATGATGAAAATGAAGATGAAGATGAAGATGGGAAAAATAATGATATAGATAACGATGTAGAATTTGTGATAGAGGAGAATAAACCTGAAAATCATGCTGATAATGAGTTTGATACTAAGGATGATGAAGATGAAAATTCAGATGAAGAATGTTTAGATAATTCCGAGGCTGACTTTAATGCTAATAATGCTGACAATACGGATAATAAAAATACTGAAGATGAAATACCTGAATTAGAAATAGTGGATGGAGATTATTCTAAAGTATTGAATGATAGACAGTGGAAACAGAGATATGATCCTCGTTTAAGTTTATCTAATTATCATAAACCACCTATTTCATTACTTAAAGAATCTACTGGAAATCTAGTAGTTCCGAAAGATGAATTAGAAAATAATAACAAAAAAATAGTAACTACTCTTAAGAATTATAGAATAGCTATTTCTAAAATATCTGCTAGAACTGGTCCTACAGTTACTTTATATGAAGTAGTACCTGCTCCTGGTGTAAGGGTTTCTCAAATCAAGAGACTTGAAGAAGATATTGCACTTTCTTTGGCAGCAAAAGGGGTTAGGGTAGTTAATTTGCCAGGTACTAATACTATAGGAATTGAAGTGGCTAATGAGAACCCATGTATAGTAAATGCTAGTAGTGTTATCGGTGATCCTAAATTTGCTAATGATACGAAAATGGCGTTGCCAATAGCTATTGGTAAAACTATTTCTAATGAAGTCAAAATGTTCGACCTTACTAAGATGCCTCATTTATTGGTAGCGGGTGCTACTGGTCAAGGTAAATCTGTGGGTTTGAATATGATATTAGCTTCATTGCTATATAAAAAACATCCAGCTGAATTAAAATTTGTATTAGTGGATCCGAAGAAAGTAGAATTTTCATTATATAATTCTATAAAGAAACATTATTTAGCTATGCTACCTGATTCTGATGAAGCTATTATTACTGATACTGACAGAGTCGTTCCTACACTTCTGTCATTATGTAAACTAATGGATTATCGTTATGATTTATTGAAAGCAGCTCATGTTAGAAATATTAAAGAGTATAATGAGAAATTCTTGTCAAGAAGATTAAATCCTAATAAAGGACATGAATTTATGCCATATATTGTAGTAGTAATCGATGAGTTTTCAGATTTGATTATTACTCAAGGTAGAGAAGTAGAAGAGCCTATTACTAGATTAGCACAGTTAGCTCGTGCTATCGGTATTCATTTAGTTATAGCTACTCAACGACCTACTACTAATATTATTACTGGTACTATCAAGGCTAACTTCCCTGCTAGAATAGCATTTAGAGTTATGTCAGGTATAGACTCTAAGACTATATTAGATCAGACTGGTGCTAATTCATTAGTGGGTAGAGGTGATATGTTACTTTCTACTGGTAGTGAAGAACCTGTTCGTGTACAATGTGCTTTTATTGATACGCCAGAAGTCGAAGCATTGGCTGAATATATTAGTAAACAACAGAGTTTCGGTAGTCCTTATTTATTACCTGAATATGAGATGGCTTCAGCTTCTTTGAGTAGTTCAGGAAGTTTTAATCAAGATAGAGATGTTCTTTTCGAAGAAGCTGCTAGATTAATAGTATCTGAACAACAAGGTTCGGCTTCTATGCTTCAAAGAAAGCTTTCTCTTGGATATAATAGAGCAGGTCGTATAATCGATCAATTAGAAGAAATAGGCGTAGTAGGTCCTTCTGAAGGAAGTAAAGCCAGAGAAGTTCGTATAGCAAGTATTGAATTATTAGAACAAAAATTGCAATCACTCAGATAAAATAATCTAATGATTAATTATAATTTAATATGAAAAAAATATTAACCTTATCATCAATTTTTTTATTAATATGGATAACCTCTTTTGCAGTTTCCTCTGATGCTAAAGCAGCCAATCAAAAAGTTACAGAAATCCAAGCTATTAAAGATTTATTATCGGATACTAATCATTCTCTTCTTATTAAGTTTAATATTGATTATGAAAAGGATGGTTCACTTGTTTATTCTGACGCAGGACAAATTAATTTTCAGAATAATATGTATAGAGTAATATTACCAAATCTTATGATTTATAATGATTTAGATATATTTTCTATATATCAAATAGGAACTAAAGAATTATATATCTATGATGCTGAAGAAATTATAGATCAGAAAGATTTCAAAAGTAATCCTTTGATGATATTTACTTCATCTGATGACTTTGTATTAATGGAAAATTCTGATTCTCTAGTTAATGAGTCTAATAGTAAAGGTATTTCTGGAGTAAAGACATACATTTATAAGCCAATTTATAAAAGTGGTTCTATTAGTAATGTAACTCTTCGATTTGATTCAAAAGGAAATATTCTTTCAGTAATGTATGTAACAGTAAAATCTAAATTTACGGCATATATCTACTCTATTATTAAAGAAAATATCTTAAGTGATTCTTTTTTTCAGTTAGATACTAAAACTATTTCAAAAGATGTGGAGGTAACTGATTTACGATAATAAGAATTCAGAAGTGATAAATGTGATGTTAGTTTTGATGAAAAATGGCTTTTTCTATTTGATCTGATAAAGAATCTACTACTTTTTGTAAACGTTTTCCGACCATCATTTTCATCATTGAATTTAATTCTGCATCTAATTCTATATGGAATAATGTCTTGTCTAAACCTACAGGATCCATATTTAAAGAAATATTAAAAGGAAAAGGTGATTTACCAAATTCTTTTAATATTATTTTAGAATAAGGGATACGTTCTTCTACTTGTATACCTAATTTAAATCCTTGAACTTCAGAAACTATCGTATCAGCAGTAACTTCTATTTTTTGAGTCATATCTGCAGGTAAAGCAGAATTAAATTTGGTAAAATCAGAGAAGATATTAAATATTAAAACTGGAGTTTTATCTATTAAAATATCTTTTCCGCGCACACTAGTATTTCCCATTTTATTCTTCGTTTTGTCCCCAGGTTTCAGGAGATAATCTCCATTTTTTGAGAATATTAACGTCTTTTTCTTTTATTATACCTTTTTCTAAAGCTACATCAATAAGAGCATCATAGTTAGAAAGAGTATGTAATATTATATTCTTTTTTTCAAAAGCTCTTCTGGAACTTCCAAAATTATATGAGAATATAGCTACCATACCTAATACCATACCACCCTCTTTTTCTACAGCATCGAGAGCTGATAAACTGCTACCACCACTAGATATAAGATCTTCTATTAATACTACTTTTCCTGCTTTAGGAAGTACTCCTTCCACACGATTTTTTAGACCATGATCTTTTTCAGAAGATCTAATATATATAAAAGGTTTATTCATCATGTCTGCTACTATAGAACCATAGGCTATGGCACCTGTAGCTACTCCGGCTATTATTTCACAATTAGGGAAATATTTTTCAATAGTCCCTTTTATATATTCACAAATTTCTTTTCTTTTTTCAGGATATGACAATAATTTTCTATTGTCGCAATAAATAGGAGATTTCCACCCTGATGCCCAAGTAAACGGTTTACTTGGTGATAATTTTACGGCCTCGATGTCTAATAAATTTGAGGCTACTTTTATGTCTTTTTTCATATCATTGTTATTTCAATACAAAGATATAAATTATTTATGACATTAAAATTTTTAGTAATTTTGTAGAAAGTTATAATTATGATAAAAATATTTAACGATAATCAATGTTTAACATTACTGTCAGAATTGAATTCTGAAAAAATCGCTCTTAGTAATGATCCAAATGCTGTAATTAGTTACAATGTTCCCTTATGTAATGTTTATGATTTGGTAAAAGATTATTTAAAAAACTCTAATATTAGAGATTTAGTAATGATTTGTTATGAAAATATTAATGATAATGTAACTTCTAAAGTAATGTATGAAAATTCCACTCTTACTGAGAATTTATATTTAAAAGAAATTTTCCGAGATTATAAAGAATTAGATGCGGCTGGAGGAATTGTGTCTGACGACAATGGTCAGATTCTGATGATTAACAGGATGGGTCATTGGGATTTACCGAAAGGGATGAGAGAAAAAGGGGAAAGTTTAGATGTTACCGCTGTAAGAGAAGTAAAAGAGGAATGTAGCCTAGAAATATTTAAGTTAGGAAAATTATTGACAATCAGTCATCACATATATGAAAGAGAGGGAATACGTTATTTAAAACATACCTATTGGTATGAAATGAAAGCAGATTCTTCTCTAGAACTTACTCCTCAAATAGAGGAAGATATTACTGAAGTTCGTTGGGTAAATATATCTGATTTACCTAAATATATGACTACAGTATTTGGATCTATTAAACAAGTTCTCAAAGATTCTTTTATTATTAAGTAAAGGATATAGTTTATATAATAGATTTCATATTTTTATGAACGATTTAATAACCGTAAGGTAATTTGTATATAATCTTAAATTTATATATGTTTGTATATAAACTTAACTATTTTGTCTGCTAAAGATATTATACTTTTCAGAAATGGACATAACTCAGGTACCCCAGTTGTCCATATTTATTTCCCTTATAACAAGGAAATCATTGAGATTCTTAAATCCCAAACATCCGCTATATGGAGCAATAAACAGCGATGCGTTATATTCAGGAATTACTTGGTCATGCCTCAATTAAAACCACAGAAATATACACTCACGTTGCCCAAGCTAGTATAAATAAATTAAGAAATCCACTGGATGAAATATTTGAATAACAGTAACACTAAAAACAACAAAACATTGGGTTATTCCTTAATATGGAACGTAAACCCAAACTTATATAGTAGAAATAACCCAATGAGTTGGGTTATACATTCGTTACCAACAAGGCAAAAGACGACAATACATATTGAAAAACTCATAATGAATAGACAAGATTTTAAATGACTACAACAACAACAAATAATATTGGTGCAATCAGTGCTTTAAAAGGATATAGAGTACAGTTTTTGTACACCTTATATAGAATTCTCACTTACAATGAGTCCGAATTTATATTTCAGCCAGAAGGGATATTTGAAGACCTTGATATACAGAATCAAGAGAATGATATTGTTGAGATAGTTCAAGTTAAGCACTTAGGAGAACGGCTTACATTATCAGATATAATAACAACAAAAAAAGAAAAACCCTTTCTTAAAAGAGCAATAGATGCATACAATGGAGGAAATTCCCCAATTGTAAAATTAGTATCATTCGGTGAAATAAATGATGAAGTGAAGAATCTCACAAATTCGACTTATTCTCAGGGGCTGATTAAAAAATTGAATAAGCTAGGACTTAAAAATAAAGAAATTGAACTTATAAAAAGACATTTTAAATATGAAATTGTTAGTGAACAAGAAATTAGAAAAGCAATACTGTCAAGTCTCGAAAAATGGGGCTTTTTAGCAGATTTTGAAATAACTTTAGATTTACTTATTTATTGGATTTATTATTCAGCGGAAAAACAATTATCAATATTACCAACAGACTTTAAGATTCAATTTGACAAAATATGTAAATTTCAAAGAGAAAGAGCTAGTTTCAACAAAACATTTAATTCTCTTATTCAACCATTAGACAATAATCTACAAGAAGAAAATATTGATCATTTAAAGTTGGACTTCTATAAAGGGATTTCAGCTACTTACAAACATATATTAGCGGATGTTGATGTTGTTAGGATTGATAAACTGAATTTATTACAAAAGGAATTTAAAGATTCTAATATCGTTTTTATTCATGGGGCTTCTGGACAAGGTAAAAGCACTTTGGCATATCGTTTTTTAAAAGAAAATTGCGTAGGAACAACTGTTTATGAATTAAAACATTTACCTGAAAATTTAACGATAATTTATGATGTAATTAATTCACTCGAAGGAATTTCAAAAGGTATTAGATTTCCAATAACTATCTATATTGATGTAGAACCAGGTAATAAAGAATGGATAAATGTTCTAAGAGAGTTAGCATCAAAAAAGGATTTCAACTTTTTAGTTACAATAAGAGAAGAAGATTGGAATTCAATTGAAGTTGGAGATAAATTTGATTTTTCTGAAATAGAACTAACCTTTGAACAAGAAGAAGCCGAGTTAATTTATAATGCATTAGATAATTATAATAAAGATTTAAAGTTTATCAATTTTGATAATGCTTGGGATTATTTTGGAGGCAAAGGACCCTTATTGGAATTTGTGTATTTAATAACCCAAAATGAAAGTTTATCTGCAAAGCTTAACTCTCAAATTAATAATATAAGGAATGATTCATCAGATTTAGGTAAAGAAAAAATGCGTTTGTTGCGCTATATCGTTCTTGCTGACAGTTATGGTTCAAAAGTTAAGCTAAAAGAACTTAATCAATATTTACAACTAAAAAATGAAATTTTTTTTCTGATTAACCTATTGCAAAAGGAATATTTGCTAAAAATATCTGGCGATAAGTCTCACATTATTGGACTACACCCTGTCCGTTCTAAGATAATTAAAGGTTTACTTTTTGATGATGAGATTTACAAAGAATCTGATTTTGCATTAGATGCTCTTTCGTTTATTTCTGATAATACCGCTCTTGTTTTCTTACGAAATGCGTTTAAATATAGCGGTCTTTTACCAGAAATATTAATTGAAAGATTGAAATACTTTGAACCAAAATCTTGGCAAATGTATTTGTTAATCTTTAAAGGGTTATTATGGAAGGGTATTGCCGACTATACAAAAAAGAATAATAGTGTCTTAAACCAAATCTATACAGACTATGGTAATGGATGGAAAATTGTTGTGAATTTTGATTTTGCTAGTATCATTGAAGGTGGAAGCATAATGGAAAATTCAGATATTTTCACCGAAGAACAAAGGCAATATGCAAAATCAATGAATCAAAAGTTTTCCGATAAAAATGAAGTGTTTTTATATTGTCTTAATTGGCTGCATAATCTTAAAGCAATTAATATAATTCCCCAAGGAAAACATGAATGGGATTCTTTTGGATTATTTCTTTTTTGGTTGAATCACTTTAACAATAAATCAATAGTGATAGATTTTAACCAATTTGAATTTGAGGAGAACTTAAGATTTCAGCCTTTAGTTGTTATTGCTCATACTCTATATGCTCTTAAAGTATATAGTAGTCAATCTTTTGGTTATGTAGATAGAATGGAAAAAATATTTCTCCAAAAAATCTCTGAAAAATACAATATCATATCTATTCAGAAGAATGACAAAGACATAAGTTGTCATTACTTATTTGATATAGTTGACGAGGAATTTGAAATGAAAGAGAACGATTTTATTAATGCGAAATCAATGAAAATAATTGATTTATTGAGATTTGCCTTTCCTGAAAAAGAATATTATAATTCAAATGGCATTGGTCATCAATTTTCATTTTTATCTTCTAATCATGATTCATCAATTAAACAAATTCCTCGAAGAAATCTTCCATTAAAACCGTTAGTAGAAATAAATTCAACCTATATTAACTTATTTGAGTATACTAAAAGACCGAATTCATGGCAAGAATATGTAAATGAAGTTGTTAATAGACGTCTTTTGTTGATTGATGTCATGTCGAAAATGACAAAAGCATTTAACTTATACCATAAACAAAAACATTTAAAACCACTAGCCGATTACGTTCATGAATACACTGAAAATTATCACCAGATAATAAAAGATAAATCTACTCCTGATTTACCGCAAAATATAATTGATGAATGGGGCGAGTATGGTGAGGGAAGTACTAAAAAAGTAAAATCAAATTTTAACTTCCCTGAAAGTTTAAGTGAAAAAAAAGAACTGAAACAAATACTTGCTTTAAAAAAATACTCACAGTTTTTAGGGTTGTATCGAGACTTAGATAGTTCAATTGAAAACTTTTTATGGCAAAGTGCAGAAAGTATATTTAGAAAGATAAAGATTTCGCTAAAGGAAGATGTGTCTGATATGTCTGATAATGCAAGAGTTTCTCTTGTAGGTAATCTTTTCAAAGCATTTGAAGTCATTGATAAATTTCAAAAAGAATTTAAATTGCATTTTGTGAAATTTATTGATTCAATAGTTTTGAAAAAAATAGAAAATTTAGAAATAAATAATATTTCAATCCTTTGTTTTTTATATCGTCAATTCATTTATTCTGACTCTTTTATCGTTGGGAATGCGAGCAAAATTGCCATTAAAAGGCTTATAGACACAGAATCAAATATAAAAAAGAAAATAAGTAATGGCTTAAAGGCATTTGCTAAAAGAATTGAAGCCAATATAAAAGTGGAATTTGATGAAAAAAATAATCGTTGTGTTATTCTAGTTAACCACTATATATCAATTGAATCTTTTCAATTGATAGAATTGTTATATAATAAACTTTATGAGTTGCTGGAACAACCAGATTATACCTCAATTAAATATTTGATTCTTAATACGAAATATCCAATCTTCAATATCATTTTGTTGATTTCTGGAAAATCAATAAATTCAACTTGTTACGAGTTTAAGACCTATAATTTAAGAGAAAAAAGGTTTGACGAATTAGAGCAATTTAATCTTATCCCTCAGAAAATACCCTCAGATATTATTGAGAAACATTCAATTGAATCATGGAATATTGAATTAAATGAGTTTAAGAATTTAGATAAACTACTAGAAAGTGTATCAACTGTATATCAATTGGCTTTTCATTTTTCTCAATTAGGATATTTTAAAGACAAAACAGTAGAAGATTATAACGAGAATATACTTAAAAAACACGTTGATAAAATAGGTAGTATGTTTCAGACTAATTTGCAAAAAGCTTTAGATATATTTGGCACATACATAGAACAATGCAATAATCCTGGTATCGAATTCACCGATGATGTTGAAAAGCTTGATTTTTTTGAATTATTTAATAAAAGTCATAAATTTTTCTATCCAAATGATATGCTTTTTGAAAAAAGAAAATTGAATTTATCTTTAGGAACTAAAGAAATTGAAGGTTGGATTCCAAGGCTTGAGCAATTAGTAAATAATATTTCGATAATTTATTACTTTCTTGCTGGTAAAATAATTGAAAAAAAGACTAAAGATTTTAATAATTAATGAATAATGCCCAATTGGTAACATGCGGTATAAAACATTGGGACTTAAGTGGTTATTTGAGCGTTTTACCCCACATAAAGTTCGGTGTAACTGGACAGGAAAGTACCCGCAATCCCAACGATTCATACCGCCATCCGTTATCTGCAATCCCTTTGGGCTTGCAGATAACGTGGCTCGGATTGGAGCCATCCGTCTGCCCTTCGGGACAGACAGATAACATAGAGTTAATGTAATTCGCTTCGCGAACTACGCCAACCCGAGCCACGTTAGTGGCTAGTACCGAAAAATTACAGATATGACTAAACCAATAAATGATATTTTACCAAAAGAGATTGAAAATGGCATGGAAGATATACTGCTTAATTTCTCTCTTTTAATTGATGAATTTGTGCATTTTGGAACTCATGTGCTAAAGTGGATGGTTCAAGTTCCTGGAGGAAGTGATGAGCAAATGCCATTAATCTTATTTTTTAGAGATTTGCTTGAAAAGGCTGATTCAATATCCATATTAGTTAAAAACTCTTCAATAGATCCATCAAAACAAATACTTAGAAGCCTCTTTGAAACACATATGTACATTGACTATCTAACTGAAAAATATCAAGATGAAAGAGCAATGGCATTCCTCGTTTGGGATGCAAAAAGAAAAATTCAACTTTTGCAAAATTATAATTTCGGTACTCAGAAGAATAAGCAGTTACGAAATAGTTTAGAAAAAGATAAATCAATAATGGATAATGATCTATTAGAAAACTTACCTGAAGTCAAATCTAATTTAAAAAAACTCCAAGATCTTCTTAAACAAGATGAATACCTAAGAGCGTCTAAGGAATATGACAAAGTTAAGAAAAACGAAGGCAATCCTAATTGGTATAGATTATTTAACGGACCAAGAAATATTCAACAATTAGCCAATCATATTAAATTATCATTTCTATATGAGACATTGTATCGAAATTGGTCAGGCAGTGTTCATGGCACTGATATCGTTCAAGGAAAGATCACTCCATCTATATCTGACACCCTTGATGGGGATAAAGTAAAAGCTGATATAATCCAAATCAGGTTGCCTAAAGATGCTCAGCAAGTTACTGCTTATACTTTAATATTACTTGTAAAGACATTTAGAATTATTGTCAATTATAAAGTTCCTAATAAGCAAGATGATTTGAAAAAATGGTATTTAACTGTTAGAGATTCATTAACACAGATTACAGGAGAAAAGCAATTGATAAATATGGTGTAGTGAGTGTAAGTACCAGCCACTAACAAAAGCTAAATTTCATGGGCGCTGATAAGCAGTTCGTAAGTTTAGAACAATTAATAAACACCAGCAAGCCAATTAAAATTGGTTTGCTTAAAAATATAAACAATTTCACTCGGCTTGCTTCTTCAGTGGTTTGATAAGACAACAGTTTTAATCGCCCACGAAAATTTAGCTCAATCCGTTATCTGCAATCCCTTTGGGCTTGCAGATAACGTGGCTCGGATTGGAGCCATCCGTCTGCCCTTCGGGACAGACAGATAACATAGAGTTAATGTAATTCGCTATGCGAACTACGCCAACCCGAGCCACGTTA
>Ga0265294_10000298_pt1 | contig 65589 bp, 66 predicted proteins | sample MunlanPumphouse3_FD_192504 | JGI IMG/M metagenome (GOLD analysis project Ga0265294, IMG submission 192504) | Groundwater microbial communities from a municipal landfill in Southern Ontario, Canada - Pumphouse #3 | ecosystem: Environmental > Aquatic > Deep subsurface > Groundwater | place... | reverse complement strand
AGCCTGTTGTTCAGTCTGTTGTTCAGCCTGTTGTTCAGCCTGTTGTTCAGCCTGTTGTTCAGCCTGTTGTTCAGTCTGTTGTTCAGTCTGTTGTTCAGTCTGTTGTTCAGTCTGTTGTTCAGTCTGTTGTTCAGTCTGTTGTTCAGTCTGTTGTTCAGCCTGTTGTTCAGTCTGTTGTTCAGTCTGTTGTTCAGTCTGTTGTTCAGCCTGTTGTTCAGTCTGTTGTTCAGTCTGTTGTTCAGTCTGTTGTTCAGCCTGTTGTTCAGTCTGTTGTTCAGTCTGTTGTTCAGTCTGTTGTTCAGTCTGTTGTTCAGCCTGTTGTTGTTTATACTTTGTAAACTCATCAGCTCTTTGAGCCAATTTATCCATAAGCGTCAAATCACTGTTTACAACCTTAACCTTTATGTTATCATTAACAAACTTTTCTATAAACAAAGGATCATCTATAAACTTCTTAAATTGCTCATTACTAATGATTGACTCATTTATCATGTAAATAGCAATTTCACCTGATAACATCTTTTGTAAATCAGCACGCTGCCTATTTAACTTTTCACTTATTGCAGCGTCAATATTTTTATCACCTAATTTGCTAAGCAATAATTCGGAAGCAAGAATATTACCATAATATTCCAATAGCGCAACCCTTGTATCTTCATCAAAACCAAGTCCACTAACCTTGAGTTCATAAGCATAATTTGTCATTTTCTTATGATAGTCAGCCTGTTCTTCTGTAAGCGAACCCCGCTCCATAAAAACATCTATCATATTAAAAGCATCATCCCTACGTTTTTCTAATGGAACATTACTCTCCTCATCTGAAAAGAAATTTGTTATCATGTAATTAGTAATCTTATCTTCAGCAAATTTGTCAGCATCAATATTTTTCATACCTGCTATATACTTGATAGTCTCCGCCCCTCCCTGAAAAGCCAATCCTGTAGCAGTCCCTAATATCATCTCTGTAAGAGCCATATCCGTCTTAGCATATTCCATCAATGACAAAATAGGAGTTTCATCATCACGTCTGGCTATTGCATTATGCTGCCAATAACCTTGCAATAACTCCTCTATTCCCTCCGATGCACCTTCATAAAGAAACAATAATAATTTTGACAAGAAACCTTTTGCAGGCGTAAACGCTAAACCCAGTTGCATGGCATCATTAAAATATAAAAATGCTTCATTCTTCATCACATCTGCGGCAACTTGCGAAGCTTGTTCAACAGACATTCCCATTTCCATTGCCTCATTAAATGATCCACCCGCATTAAACCATCCTTCTATCGGACGATTAATTAAAGCTCCTCCAGCTCCTGCCACTAATTGTCTTAATAAGACAGGCATAGCCGTCCTTGCCAATGCACTTGATAACCCTAAAGTAACTCCATAACCTGTAGGTAAAAGAGAAAGAGTAAAGGGAAGTGTACGCACGCCATTGGCGATCCACCAATCAGGAGTTAGCAACTTGTCTAACTCAAAAACAGGAATATCCGCACTCTTGTAAAAATCCATCGCCATATCCGATAAATAGTTACCTGCTTCATAATACCCTAACCAATTAAGGCCTCCACCGATAGAATTAAATAAATCTAAAACACCAGCAGAAAACGACATAGCTATCTGCGCACTACGTGGAAGAGCATTCCATTTAGCCATCGAGAATCGTTGCCGTTCCGCATAAACCTCCGCAAACACATCTTCATACCTATCAACTACATCTTTAGATAACTTCCCGTCAATAGTAACTCCATACTCACGCTCCAAATCACTTAGTTTGCCCTTAAACGTATCAAAAAGACTTATATGAGCGTTATTCAAAGCATCAATAACATTGCTGTTATATCTGCGAATATGTTCATTATATATCAACGTTTTATTCTTTCTTAGTTCTTCAAGCTGACGATTAGCATCATCAACAGAAATAGCGCCGGCATCATACATCTGCTCCAGCTCCGCTTTCTTTTGTAATAATTCAGCCTCTATTGACGCATCTAACTCTTTCATCTCTAAATCAAACTGACTTTTAGAGACTTTAGCTTTGTTTAATAACTCACCTTTAAGCCTTGATGCATCAGCAAACAATCTTTCTACCTCAATCGTAAACTTTTCAACCGCCTCATCAGGGTATAACTTATCAGGATATTTCTCCCTAAACAACTTATTAGCTTGTCGTTTAACTTCATCTTCCTCTACACGCTGTTTAATATAATATCTTAACTCTTGTCTTGACTCCGCATCAAGGTCAGTGCTTAATGCATAAGCATCCTCCATGCGTAAAGATTTAAGAGCATCAAGTTCCTTAACCTCACGCTGTAGCTGATCATACCGTTTACGACTTTCCTCATCTTCCAATATAGGTGTAGGCTTGTAAGCATACATAGTTCTACCATAAACAAACTCTTTGTAACCAGCCCCAGACTTAGCTATATCTTTTAATTCCCGCTCCTTCTCATTCTTTAATACATCTATATCATCAGGAACATTCTTAATATATTCTTTATAACTCTCATAATGAGGCGCATACTTATTATCTAAGCGTTTACGCTCAATTTGTACTTCAAGCTTGCGCTTCTGATCTTCAAGTTCCAATATTTTTTTATTTATCCTTTCATATTCAACAGCATCATCAGAGGAACTAAACTTTTTATCTCCAGTATATATCGACCTCGACCATGCAATATCTTTAGTACTCGTTACTATTGACTTACGCTCTAATCTATCCTTTTCCTTCACAAGTTTATCAATATCCTCCTGAATGTATCCTATAGGATCATTACTACGTTTCTCTGTTTCTTTTTTTCCACCAATATAACCTAAACCTTCTTGAGTAGCCTCGTAAATATTGAAATCTTTTTTTTTTAAATCAACCTGGTCCTTGTAAGAAGGATTTTTCTCCAAGAACAGATTTACAAGTTCTTCATCTGTTCCATCAAATTTACCAACTTCATGGCGTATAATTTTAGCCATTGTACCAACATCGTATCGTTCTGGAATAGTAACATCTTCCATATCAACACCTTCTGCTGCCTTTGGGTTTTTATCAAAAAAGGCCTTTACCAAAAATACATCATCAACCCCTTCAGGTAAATCAATATCCCTTTTTAATCTTTCAACTAACTCAACGTATTTTATTTTATCTTTCATTGTTTTTCAAATTAAAATTTGCTCCATCAAGTAAACCCCGTTTTCCCTTAAACACATTCTCTAACCCCTCTAATTTTATCCCAATGGAATCTAAATACCCGTCTCCTAACTGTTCAAAAGGTATATATAAAATCTTCTTGTTTTCCCTTAACTGCTTGTTTGTATCATCATCAGCCACCTTATCTTTAATGAATAACACATTTAAAGGATAACCGCTATCACCTCTAAACACTGCGTACAGTTTTTTTCCCATTCCATAGTCTCTTTCGGCAAAACGTATCAAACGCCCACCAGCAGCTTCATCTACACTAACAAGCTCACCATCCTCTGTATAAAGCTCCATGCCCTTGCTAACTGTATAAGGCTTATGCTTTCCTACAGATTCTATATCCCAAACAGTATAGCCAAGATGCGTCGAAGGATTTATAATTGTAACCTTACCTGTATTACTCCCACCTTTTGAATCAACCTTTTTAGTCTTATAGTCAATCTTAATAGGTTCAGACTCGCCATCTGGTGGCCTCATAAACCTTTCAAATGTCTCATAATCCGGGAACTGTTGATACAAAGCCTCCTTTCCTGAATCCCATAACATCCTCGTTAACTCTTTAAACTTAGTAGGATCATAATATTGTTTTCCTTCAACAAGAACATAGTCAGGATAATGTCTTTTTATATCATCTACATCAACCTTCGATTGTTTAAGTATTTTACCACGTTCGGCGATAAAATCAAACTTAGGCGGTGCTGCCACCGCCCAAATTCCACTTTCAAGATAATCTAAAGCATCATCTAAACTCATGTTCTCAACCTGCACAAGATTAGCAAGACTCTCCTTCCGCCTTATCTTACCATCGGTATTAAACATCACTTTATTAACACTATCATTAAACAACTTCCTTACTTCATTTGCTTTGTCGGCAAATAGATTCAACTCGTTATATCGTTCCGATATTCGCCTATGCTGTTCAGGCGTTAAATTTCGATAATTATTATCTCTATAAATCTGTCCTGCCTCCTTAATAAACTCATCTCTTTTAGCAAGATACTCCTGCTGATACTTACCATAAACAGGTTTAAAAGAATTATCTACAATCTTCTTATATTCATCAATGCCACGAAGCATCTCCGCTTGATCCTTCTGCATCATGCTTAAATAAACCTGATTAAGCCTACCCAAAGACTGATTAAGCCTTAACTGTTGATCAGGTACTATTTTTACACGGCTACTATACATTGTATCTTATTTTTTCCATTAAGTTAAACCATATTTATCAAGAACAGAAGGAGTGCCTAAATTCATAATAGGAAAATAGTCTTCTTTATAAGGATTAAAAAATGGATTAAACATTCTTTCCTCCCCCCTTACACTACTTTCCCCTGTTGTTCCCCTATTTTTAATATAATCCTCCATCAACTTAAACATCACCCCTTGGCTAACCCCTTCCAAGCCGCCTGAAATACCTTTTAAAAGCTCCTGTATTCCCACCATCTTTTCTCTCTCTTTAGAAATACCCAAGTTTATCATTTTATCCTCTATCGAGGCCTCCATAGGAGCTTTAACCCTTGAAAGGAACTCAGCAAGCCTCATCCTATTACTTAATTTAGCCGTCTCATCCTGAATACCCAACTGCCTTAAATTAGATGTAACGCTGTCTTCAGTCTTACTTAACAAATCCAACAACTCACTCGGATTTTTAGCCACCTGTTTTCCTAACCCCATAGTACGTGCAAGTTGACTTACTATATCATCCTTGATAGTCTCTTTTCCAGCCAATCCATGACCAGCCAATCCTCTATATTCAGCTTCCGCTGAACTCATGGCAGAAGGCATATTATACTTTAAATTCCCTAAATAGTCAGCAAACTTACGATGCTGCTGATTTGCTAATATGCCACTGCCAACCCCAAATAAACCAGATAATATACCTGTTGCTAAACCTATTCCCATATCTTTATGATTTTTCTGATGTATTACTTTTTATTTTAACGTAACTTAATCCAGTAGTACCTTTTAATTTTAATCTCATCATACGGCCTCTTAATCGAGAACTTATAATAGTATCTAAAGGTGTCTGCCCGTCACGTCTGAAATTCGCCCACCAAACACCTTGCTTTTTTACCCAATCACCAATATATATAACACTTGACATAACTACCTGCCCCTCAACTAAAGTCTCTACTTCACCCGTAAACGGAGCTTTAGCCATTAACTGAATATTCTTAAATATTTTATTTTTAAAAGGGACGACGTTTGATACAAATTCAACTTCCGTCTTTATCGGCTTGCCATACAATAACTCGTCTTTCTGATTTTCTAACCATAACGTATTACCATCATGAGACAATAAAGTATCTCCAAACCACATATACCTACTTGCTGTTGGTTCAACATAATGAGACCACTTGTTTTCTTTCTCATAGAACACTATCGTTTCTCGTCTATCAGGTAAACAGAATGTTATCATATATTCATCAAACAACCCTGACCATCCGCTTACAACATCTACATTGTCTATTCCTAAATCCAATATCTCTTTACTTAAATCCTTTATCGTTGATGCTATTCCATAATTGGAAATAGGATAAGGACCATTATAAGAATCTCTTACCACCGCCCCATTAAATACATCAAAGAAATACTGATATGTATCTATTGTAGCTATTGAATTTGGAAACATAGTTCCAAACGTCAATTGACTTGGCATTATCGTACCCAGCAATTTATCTGAAATACCTACATAACCTTCTCGCCCGTCTGCTTGGCTAAATACTGTTCGACCTATATAAATAGATGTGCTTTTACGTTCTTGATTTACCTTTAACACTATTCCAGATTCCGCCAACCCCGTTATTTCTCCATGCCTGCTGCTTAACACTATACTGTTTGTGTCCCAATCTGAAAGACCATTAACACCTCCTTTAACATACCTTTTTGAATGCTTAATATTACTTTCATACCATTTGTTTTCAGCAGTTTTAAGCTCAATATTAGCACGCCCTTTGCCCCATGCATCACTTAAATAAATATCTGAAAAATTACTATCTTCACATACAAAATCATCAATTCTCCGCAATCTCCTTCTAACATAAACATCCCCACAGTTAACCTCTACCTCATTTTGACTGTGCTGGCTATTAATAACTGCGTACCTGTCGCCTACCTCAAAAAATACATTATTTTCATCATCCTTCATCTCTGGTGTATAAACCTCAATAACACTCTTATTATACCCTAATCCATGACGTTGATAATCAAAATACTTAACAACAAGATATTCGGCTGAACGCTTACGTATCTTGTTGCCGTGTTCATCAATGATATAAGCACTATCATCACCAGCGTCATCCTTAATGTACGATTGCGCTCCACTTTCATAACCCACATCAAGTATTTGCATGTCCACAACGCCATCCGTCGTCTTAAACTTATCCCCATCTAAAACATAACATATTCGTACTCTATCATCCCTATTAAAAGTATAATATCCGTAAATCAATTTGCTGTTTAAAGAGATACCATCAAGAATGGCATCGTTAAGTCTTATATAAACATATCTGGCGTCATCACTTGTCTCAAAACGATCAACAAGATATTGGAAAAAACCTCTACGCTTAGGCGAGACAACTAATTGATAAAACTTAGCCCATGAAGGAGCATTACCTTCAATATTTACAGTAATTGTATTTCTTGTAAGCCAATTTATATTTTGTGCAGGTTTAATTTCAGAAATAGTTTTAACATAAATTTTATTTGTACCCTGTACGCCACCAGAACGCCCATATTGATCGTAATAAACAATACCGACCTCAACATTAGCCCCAGATTTAAACGTGCTACAAACGCCCGAAATGCGACTTAAAACCTTAGCCCTTAATCCTGTTAAATAATCATTAGTATAAGTTATGTAGATGTCATTCTTTATTATGATAACATTACCAAGTTTTAGAAATTTACCTACACCAAAAATATTATCATAATATGTTATTATAGCCTCTATCAAAGTCAAATTATTTGAACTCTGAATGAAATTATACAAATAATCAGCCTTTACATTATTTGTACCATCCCAATATTCTAAAGATAACGCCCCTACATCCCCAGCATTAAACTCATAATCACCAATAGGAAGAACAACAACCTTAAATTCATCAGGATAAGAAGGAGTAACATTCATCGGAGTAACTTTCTCTACACAAGAAGTATATTGACTATTTCTAAAGAGATGAATATGCAACTTCTCTATATAATACGCCCATTGACTAAGAGGACTTGCAATAACATAACTTAACCCATCATTATAAAAATACCTCTCAATCTTAAAGTAAGAATATAATTCATTCTGTATCAAATTCATAATATCCTCATAACTCTCACCACCAACACAGGTATATGTAAAATCAACAATTGGATTCATTACATCAAACTGATACAGTTTACATATTATCTGATCACCGGCAACATATTCAATCCAAGCGCCAGAATCGTAATCCCATAACTTAAATGTAATAACCCAAACATTAACAATATCCGTATGTGTAGTAAATGCAATATTTAGGCTGTCAACATTAGTTGTTATATCTTTGTAATTCAATGTTAGTCTTAAACTAACATCATGATTACCATATCCTTCATTATAATTTGCATAGACAAGATTTGTTCCGTTAATAAACCTTTGATGCTTAACAAATAACGGAACATTATGATAAAGCCTCGCAACCTCTTTTTGATCTAAAGGATATGTAACTTCATTACCGTAGAAATAAACATATCCTTCAATATTTATTAATTGACCATCAGTATCGTATTTGTCTATTGTTTTAAACAAAGACCATACGCCTGTATTCAGACGACGATAAGCAAAATTTATTTTTGTTACTAAACTGTTCCCCTCTTCATATGTAAGCTTAATCCGATTATCCTTATTCTCCTCCTTTACATAATGGCCATTCGCAGTACTCTCACCTTCAGGGATCGGCACATCGCTAATTGGTGACCATACACTCTCCTCTCCATCATCATACACATACTGATAACGAAATTGATACAAAGATCCTCTAATATGATTTCTATTAACCGTTAAATCATCTTCATACTCTACACGCAAAGGCATAAGCGGAGGCTGTTTTATAACAGTAAGCATGTCCCGATTCAGATTTATATACTTGTACAATGGGGCAATTGTTTCATTACCAATATTCAATGCCTTTTCAACATTAAGTTTCATCGGTACGCCACCAGTCCAATATAACATATCATCAACAATGTCCGCATCAACGTTACCGTTGAAATCCAGGAAGATATTGCCATAGATAAATTGTACCTCTGACGACTCAACAAAATATCTATAAATATTTTTAGCGCCTAACTGACTTTCAACAAAGATAATTATTGCCTTATTCTTAGTGTCCTGACACCATCCTGCTATTCGGCCACTTAACTGCTGAATAGACTTAGTGCCGTAAATAACCTCATTAACGCCCATTTTACCTAATCCGTGCGAACGCATATTTACCTTTCTTACACATGCTTCAGCCGATAGACGCTGAAGATCAGAATCCTGATCTATATAAAGCATATTTCTAACATCCTCTATCATTTCACCCCCTGCGACCTTCCTTGATTAATAACATCTAATATATCATAAATATTAAAAGGATTTTTCCTTTTAATGTATTGCCGCTTAGCCTCCAAATACTGACGACGACAACGTTCAACCTTTACTTCAGGCACATCCCTATCTCTTTTTATAAGAGTATATTCTAAATATTCTTTCAAAGTAGGTATCATCATTACAGGGATAAATGTCTGTGAATCAAGAGAGATGCCTGAACTTTTATATTCAACCACAACTAACTTGCCTGCAAGCGCACCCCTGAAACGTATTACACGCTCCCGATCATCAACTCTAAATTCTCCAACATTATACCCACCACCTTTAGCATAGTTCAACTTTAAAGGTAAATTAAGCTTCTCCAAAAGGTCTCTATTAACCTCCTCAACACCACACACAACCTTTTCAGGCATGACAAGCCTGTCATTACGTGTTAATGTATGTATCTGACCATTGATAACAATACCTATCCTTGAATAAGTTATGTAATCAGCAGGTAAATAAACATTATTTACCTCATTAACAACAGAATAATAAATCTTTGTTCCTTCCGAATGAGAAACACCTAACTCTTGCGTCAAACCCTCAATAACTATCTGCTTGTAACGCATGTAATTTTCAAACCCTTCATTCCTCTCATTCAAAAATGAAAGAACTACATGATCTATTTTTACCAATCCGTGTGTGTCCATCTTATCAATTAACAATTATCAATTATCAATTAGTTTTTTCATTACTATCAATTACCTTATCTTCCGGTGGCATTTGATTTAAAAACTGCCATACAATATCCCTTATCGCCATCTCGGAATTTGGGGGAAACACAATATTATCATCAGGTAAATATTCTTCATATTTGATAAGCAAATGCATGTTCACTTTATCTATTCCATACATTATACTTTTATAATAGACCTTTTCCTTTGTTACTACAAATGGAACAGGCCCCGTAAGTTTATATACCTCAAGCTCATTAAGAGACTGATGCCCAACTATTGTAACAGGAACGAAGGTTAAATCCATGCTTCCAATCATATGAATATTCATCACTCCACCACCTGTTCTGGGAAGATCTATCAATGAGGCCGGCAAATCGGAATAATATTGCTTACCCTCATTTCTTATTTCAACACCCTCAAAAAGTTTTGTAAAAACGTCTAAAGAGCCTCCTTTAATACTCATCCAATACCCTTGAACATAACTATCATAAGCCATAGATACATACTTGTCAACCACCAATGGATTGACGTCCTTAATTAAAGATAATCTTATTAGCTCTGTAAACTCTTTCTTTTTCATACATCTTGTTTCTTAGTTTGCGCTATTTGTATCGGAATACTTTCACGCATAGATATACCCATCTTTTCAAATATTAGATTAACAACAATGTCTAACATTGATTCCTTCCAGCCAAATTCAATTGACTTAGAAATATAACCATCTATTTTAGGATGTTCAATATTTGTAAAATACATTTTGCCAGCCCCTGATAATACATTATATTGCCCATTTTGTAGAACAACCTTATAATCTGGAGGTAAATAATAATGTAAAAATTCATCAGAGGTTATAAAATAATCATAAATAGGTTTTTCAGGCAACCTTAAATAAATAATCTTTATCTGACTTACTTTTTGTGAAAAATATAAAACATTACCGATAGTATAAACATAAGGAACATCTTCACTATCCCAAAGCCCGCTATCCATATCTGATGCTTTGCCTTCAGACACAATTGAGACCTTCTTAATCGCTCCATTACAAAAAGCAGTACAAGTAAGCAACATATCAACATTTTTATCCAGAGTCAATTCTCTTAATTCCGTTTCAACAGTAAGAGTCCTCTTTGTATCTTGTAAATAACTGTCTCTCAATAACTCAATGAACTTATAATGGTCTCCCATAGAAAGTTCAATTAAACGTTTTTTCTCTCTATTAAACACCTCAATATTAACTATTGATATTATTGAACTGTACTCAATAGGAGATATTGGATCACCAATTTGATCCTTTGTTATCAGATAGTTACAATAATTAATTATTTCCTCATGTGTAATCATATTCCCTGTATTTTATGCTTTTCCGCAACCTGCATTACATCTTCACGCCTCAATGAAATTCCTAAATCTGATAATAAGATAGCCATTATATCTATTTGATTCACCTCGTCCCATTCAAGTTGGGTGCTATTTTGACTATCATAAACACTTACTCCGTTTATTACTTTAACAGAATAAACAGGTTTTTCAGGCAACCTTAAATAAACAAACTTAGCTTTTGTTATACTTTCAGGCGCTATTTGTATATAATCATTTTGAAATGTAGCTACAGGATACTCATAACTTGGAATATCTACATAGTTTCCCATCATCTCATCCATTCGCTGATCTGTCACAAAAGTAACCTTCTTCATTCCCCCATCTTCACGCACAGCACTCATTGATGAAGGATAATAATACCTATCTGGATAGGCAGCTTTACCATTGTAAAATTTTAACATATTATTACCGCTTAACTCAATCTTAAAACCCCTCATATCCTCCGTAATCTTCTGGGTAATATCAAACGCCTGTCTTGGCAATGGCATACCTGGCTGATATTCTTCAGGTAACCCTAATTTACGTTTATAATGTTTCAGGCTTGCTATATGAAGCATTTGACCAAATCTCTTTGGTGTAAAGCCAATATCAGGACTACGATCGCCAACAATAAAATTTATTATATTTATTATCTCCAGCAGTGTCATATTATATTATTTTCCAATTTGTGTTTTGAAAAACAACAGTTATCGAATCACCTTCTGTACCAAAGTCATAAACCGACTTCTTTTCTATCGTACCACTTTGCGGCATCACACTAATCTGCGATATCATCCAATCAGCAACAATAGTATAACTATCCCCCTCCTCGCCAACAGGCAAAATAATAGAAACAGGCGTATTGCCGCTTCGCACAAAAATAGTATCATCCACCGCCGACATGGTATAATTACTCGTTACAATCTTTACAATCCGTTTACCTTTAAGGGAAAGGATCATCAATAGTATCCACGTCCCACCATCCTTTTTATAAACATGACCATTAATAGTTTGTAAATAAAAATCACCATTATCCCCAAGCAAGTCGGATGGCGTTCCTGTTCCTGAATACCATTTTGTGCCAGGTGTACCTGGTACAGGTGTTCCTTCACCAATATCATAGATAGGCTCTATTTTTTGAGGCACATTAGGCTTTTCAGTCCATAACGTACACTCTTTTTTTAATATAGTCATTATCTTTTCACAAGCATAACCTGTGTCTAAACCTGCCTGCTTGTACATCTGATAAAGACCATAATAAAAAGTTATATCATACACCAATCGTTCATAGTAATCAGCCTCTCTATGGCTTCTTCCTCTTGCTTCAATAAGCCTTTCAGAAAGTTGATAGATACATGCAATGCAACCGCTAATACAATCAGACTCAAATTCAACATCTACATAATCATAATGCTTGCTTACAAATTTCCATTCCACCCAATAATTATTATCCCATTTTTCTAACTGATAGACAAGCGTTGAGGCAAGTTCTATCTGATAACGATGTGTATATATAGGCGGTCCTATTACCACCTTTTGCGGTGCATCCTCATTATAGTAAATAGCCATTGGAACACCCAACGGAGGTTGTACGGTCAAAGCTCGTTTTATCATTGCCGGCAATATCACTTTACCTCCCCCCACCTGCAATTCGCTACTTACTTGATAATTAGAAATGTCCTCTATATTTAAAACGGATATGTCATAATTAACGCTTTTATCAAGGTTCAAAGAAGGAGATAGCAAATTAAAAGCATAACTCTTTGAAGAAAGAGAAATTTTATCCCCATGTTGGACTTTGTAATTTATCACATACTGCCCTTTGTATATAACAGCAAGCGGTATGCTTTTTACCCTATCATCTTCAGAGGTGTCAGGGGCAACAAAAGAATTTACATTGTAACCATCATTTATATAAATTAATCCTTGTACAGAATGATTTATCCACAATAGACCTTTAACGTCAGAATATCCATGACTATCGTATAGCCCTTGCGACAAATCCTCAAATAAAAGTCTCTGTTGCAGTTCATCAAAGACTATACGAAAACGGAGCAAACTACCCAGCTCCCCTTGTGTTACCATAATAGGCGGTGTTGCCATATCTCATTAATTATTTATTATTAACTATTTTTTTTCTACAGTCTTAGCCCTTCGTTTCTTAACTTCAGGCTTTTTTGTATCTTTACTTTTTACATTTGCATCTTCAAGCATAAACTCCATATCAAAAGAAGATCTATCAAGCTCAATATCTAAAGCAATATCCATTACATTTTTTTTCATCTCTACAAGGCTTGCTATTTCTTCTTTCACTACGCTATTATCTTCATTCATCAAATAATCCTCAAGCGTGTTTTCATGATTCTGATAATAGTTACATACCACCAAATTATTGCGGATGTTCCCATCTTTTGTAAGCAGACACCAGTGTCGTTCTGTGCCTTGACGCTTTACAGCCACTATATTAGTACTTATTGCCTCTTTAATCAGTTGCCTGATCTTCAGACGATCTTCAGCTTTATAATCATTTTTAAAGGCAAGTACCCTCTTAGAATCTATACGCCCTGCGCTATCTCTAACAAGAAGATAGCTCAACAACAATTTTCTTATCGTATCAACATGTACCTCTTTAAACGGATCAATAAGACCGTACCCGATAGCAAATTGCCGCAACATATTGTGTGAAAGACCAATAGTGTCAGACGTGATTAACGCCTCGATTTCTGATGTCAATCTTACAAGATTTATTTCATCAGTGGCTTCTTTGGCCTCATCATACAACACATAATGAACAATATCCCCCCTTTGAAGATTTTGATACTCCCTTAGCCCTTCACCAAGTTCTCCACACATAGGAGACACGAAAAGCATAAAAAAGATAAGATCAAACTGTGATTTGATGTCCAAAGGCATTTTGCCATTAAAGTTGATATAAACAGGATTATATCTTACAACACCATTTCTGGCCTGCCTCTGGCTTACATAATACCTAACCTCATATTCTTCCCTTGCTGTAACATACCTCTTGTACGCTTTTTGAAGATACCCCGCAGGTGTCTCCATGAGCATACCTGCATTTGCAGTGTAAACACTTTTTATTTTGTCCGGCGGGAAATCCAACACAATGGTCTTCCCATACTGCTCCATCATTGCCCGTCTAACGTTATCATAAATGATAACAAACTTATCATTCTTTGGTAACATAGAGAGCTTAACATCATTGATTAATAACATGTACTTTTAATATTTAATTAATAAAAAAAATTAAGAGGAGGAATTTCCTCCTCTTATTACCATTAACTTAATGAACCACCAACGCCAGGTGATAAAAATATTGCCTGGTTAGCTTTTACAAATGTAAACATATAGTGCGCTCTCAAATAGAAATCTGCTCTATCAACATCGCTTACATAAAGACCGCCTCCAGCGCCTTTCACCGACCATGTTTCCATACGTCTTGAATATCCGTCTTTGGCCAGATATTTTAATCCGACGTTAGGCATTTGAATACCTGTTTTAGGGTCTTTAACATTTGTAAGCGGGAGCATGATACCACATTCCGACAACTCAAGGTCGGCGCTATCGAACCCAACAGGGTTACTCCAGTTATCGTGGACATGAAATATTGTTGTCATCCCTCCTGTGGTAATAACCTTGAAATTCCATGATATTGAAAGTTCACGATTACCTCTAAACACAGTATTCTCCACCTTTGTATAATCAACGCCTGTGTTTTCCAAATTATCTAAAATTTCACCTTCCACAGATTGCATAAGTCTATCCCCTAATATACACAGGGCTAATCCTGATTCGACCCCTTGACGTTTCATATATAAGGCTGTCTCATTTAGTACATCTTTGCTAAAGCCGCCATCTACATCTGCCGTTGTACCTAATTCTTGGATCCAGGGAATCATCCCTTTTGTGGTCATCACCTCAACGGTTGATCCGTCATTAGCGATCGTTGTCAAGCCTGAATGGTTATGATCTCCCATTGTAAATGCACCATCCATCTTAAGACTTAACAGATATTCAGCACGACCAAGCCCAGTAGTGTACCATTTTGGCAATGATCGCCCATCATCAATAACTTTAAACCATTTTTCTTTCACAAACTCAGATCCTTGAAGGCCAACAGATTCCTTAAAGATTTGAGCCTGAAACTGTCTCGGAGTAACGCCGACAATTGTACCTGGAGGTTGTCCTGTACCTGCACCAAACGCTCCGTTTGTTATAGCAAGTATTGTTCCGGCCGGTATAGTTTTAAAGGCATAATCCGTTACCGGCTTCATCGTTATTTTCTTATTAGCCGCATCAATAGCGGTAACGATGGCTTGCTTGCCCCAATTTGTTGCCCCTGTATAACGTGGCAATGTTATTATATCCCCAACACGAGCATACATATAGTCTGCATCATTAACAACATCTACTGATGCTTTTTCAGTATTTTGCGTAGCATCATTCTTAACTTTTATGCTCGCATGAATACGGTTTTCCTCATGAGCCGTGTACTCTGTAGCAGTAATAGGCTCTTCACGCCCCATTGAACGAAACAACATCATAAAGTTTGCATGTTGTTTACCGTAACGGGAAATAAGTTGAGGCATATGTTTCTCCTCTACAATATCATATAAGGAGACAAGCTGCTCTGTTAATATCCCAGAACGAGGATAAGTGCCGGTAGCAGCCTGATTATAATTTACATTACTTAAAATTGGCATTTTGAAATAAATTTTTAGTTAATAATTAAAAATACATTTGTTTGTCAACTACCTTATTTCATCAAACATGGTTTCGATAAGGTCTTTTTCAGAAGTGCTTATATTTGTTTTCTGTTCTTTAGGATGATGAATAAACTTCCGCCACTCACGGTCGCTCATCCTCATCCGCTGTTCAATAACAAGTCGGTTATATGTGTTTAGGTTCTCACCTATCCACATCCCTGTTACTAACTTTTTCAACATATCTCCACTATCCTTCCCATTCTCTATACCTCTTTCAATCATATAGACAAGCGCAGCCTTTAAATACCTATCTCTTTCCTTTTCAGGTATTTCAATATCCATGAAAGGAACAGTCTCCCCTTCTTTATCCCCCGACAATGAAACATTCACTGTCGTTAAATCCTTATTAGAAAAATCAAAATCCCTCCATGTTTCAAATACCTTGTTGGTTTTATCTTTTACATCATTATCTTTAAATTTAGGAACTTCTATCTTCTCAAACTCCTGTCGTAACATTTGTTCTGCCTTTTTCGCATCATATTCAAAGAGTTTCATGCTTTTCTTATATTCTTTTGATTCCGGTTCAGAATACTCGTCAAACAAACCTGGATATTTCTCCTCCAACAGCATGTTAAGCATTTCTTTATCTTCAGCAAGGTCAGGATCATTCATTACCATAGACATCATAAGATATTCCTTACTCGTAAGATTACCTAACAGTAACCTTTTATATACACTTGCCAGCTTTGGATTATCTTTTTCTATCTTATGTAATCTAAGATAATCAGGATTAATACCTTCTTCAAATCCTAACATAGAATTACGTAACTTATTATAATCCTCTTTAAGCCTTTTATTTTCTTCTTCTAAAGTCTTAAAGTTTTCTTCTTTAGGAAAGTTCCTCTCTAAAAAACTAACCTCTCCCTTTTTGTCCTTCAATTTTTCTACAGACTTTTCTTTTACATCCTCACCCTTAATGGGTTCTTTATTAACAACAGTCTGTTGTTCAGTCTGTTGTTCAGTCTGTTGCACAGTCTGTTGCACAGTCTGTTGCACAGTCTGTTGTTCAGTCTGTTGCACAGTCTGTTGTTCAGTCTGTTGTTCAGTCTGTTGTTCAGTCTGTTGCACAGTCTGTTGTTCATTAGGCTTGCTTATTCCAAGCGCACTTTCAAACATTTGATCTATTAAACTGTCATTCATTGTCATTCTTTATTAATATTATTTTGATTTATTATTTCCAATTCTTTCATCTTATTTTCATGCCTTAGCATTTCCATTTCTTTTTCAAGTTTGCTTTTAACGTTTAAAAGTTCTATTTCATTATTTTTTTGTTGATTCAACTTATCAAGTTCCTGTTTTGCTTTCTGTTCATTTTGCCGCATAGTTTCTTGGCTAAGAAGTTTTTGAGAGCTTTCGGCTCTCTGTTGTGCCTGCATTTGTGTTTCTGCTTCTTTTCTTGCTATATAAACTCTTGCATAGTATAATCCTGCATTAGTATTAAGCTGTTCAATAATAAACAGATACTCGCTATAGGAGAGTGCCGGTATTCCGTTCTTTCCTCCAGCGAGTGCAGCCATCGCAGCTTCCCTCACTGCATTTTTCATTACCTCATCAGGCATAGCAACAAGATGTACGCCTAACGATATTGGAGGAAAGAAGCCACCAACCCTTAATGCTTCCACAGCGGCATCGCCTAATATCCGATGGTATTTTGTATCATCTCTACCTACTATTACAGCCTGCACACGTAGTGCAATGCTTCTTGCCAACTGTTCTTTCATAGAAAGATAGCAAGAATATATAGGTCTAAGTGCATTTGTTGTTGCAGCCACAGCTACCTCTGTCACATATTTTCCTTGATCTCTGGAGGGGCTAATAGAGCTTGCGCTAAGCCTATCTATTCCTGTTATTTCCATCAATTGTTGATAAGCCAAAGCAAGGCTATCAGCAGCATCTTTTATCACCGTACCTAACCCGCCTTTAAGTTCCTGAATAGGGTCTGGCATGTTAGGTGGCAACTCAACCCCTGATGGGGAGGCATTAAATATGATATGTCCGGACTGCGTGTATAACCTTAATCCATCTAACGGCTTCCATTCATCATCATCCTCAAAAGTCATCCCAAGCATAGAATTATATTCTATCTTTAGGCCTGGTGGAGGGGCTTTGGCGATACCATTTTGTAATCTATAATATGTAAGGGCGATCTGATCAACAATAGGTATGCAATTTTCTACCATTGGCATCCCATCAATTTTATAAACCCTTATTGGCGATTCCACTTTTTTACCTTCATAGTCGAAGGCTACATCATGTGCCTTACCGATATTATAAACAACATCTGTATCAACAATCCACTTGCAACTATAGAGGCTTTGCGACGTCGTCTTTGTAGTTTTCTTTCCTTCCGTATCATACACTCTTGGTAACTTTACAGCCCCGCCCTTATTTGCTCTGTAAGGTTCAACAAAATCAACATCAACACCTTTTACATTGCGGGTGGTATGATAAACACTGTCATTGCTTATCCAATATGCTACAAGCACAGGTACTTTGCAGGCGTAATAGTCATAAGAACCACTATTATCTACCCTCATATCGTATGCTGTCATATTACCTAATTTACCAAAAAAGTTCCCTGCAACGGCAAACAACTCATCATCTTTAAGCCCCGTTTCGCTCTTTAGTTGCGCAATATTTATGTAGTCTATGTACGCCCAAAACGATGCATCACTAAAATCATCCTCTTTGCTTTTTTCCACAATCAATGAACGCACGTCCAAATGTTTAGCCCTTACCTCGCCTATATCATAATCAAAATAATCCATAGTTGATGCTATCCCAAAGGTAACAGCATCTTTTATAACATTGGTTTTTATTTTTTTATCCCCAGATGCTTTCATCGTATGATCAACCGCTCTTTGTATTCCAATCTCGTATGTCAGTTTAAACTCCCCCATCTCCTCAAACATACGAAGCTCCTCAATACTTGAGGGATAAATTATATTTTCCTCCTGATGCTCTATTCCCATCAAGTTATCTATAATTGCCAGTTTATTCATGTATTTTCCTTGAACATATCTTTTGTACTTAAGCTCATCCCTAAGTTCAGCCGAATGTTCATCAATAGCGCTAACATGTATGTTATGCTCTTGCCCTTCCATAATACCTATTATAGTATTTATGTATTTTGGCATAGGAGAAAACACATTGTCGAAATTTATTGATACCCACCCCTGTCTCGCTTTTTTTGTTTTAGGTGGATTAAAGCTGTCTCCTCCCTCAGAATATTTAGGGCTTTTGCTGCTTCCTTTATACTCGTCCAATATCATGTCCTTGTATATGGAAGTATCTTGCCTCCCTTTTGCATATGATAGATTTACATTAAAACGTTCTACATCATTTTTTGTAATGGCGCAGTTACCCATCATGTATTGTGAGTATATGTACTCTACCATTGACCTGCTCCAGTTAGGATCACTGGCTTTTTGTTTTGGATCAATGTCGCAAGTAGGCCTGAAAAATGACCTATTATATTTTTCTGAAAAATACATTACCGATGTACTTACTTTTTAAGTAATCAGCAAAATTAAGTAATTAATTACTAATTTGGTTTTTTAAAATCATGTTGACCTGTACATAAATGTTTTAGTTTCATTTTTTTTGAGACTTAATGTGTTGCCACTTTGCCTTTTCGCTTTCTGCAATTTCTTCCTTTGTCATTTCGCACCTTAATCTCGGTTTGTCTTGTTTGTAATCCCAAAACCAAACTACTCTTTTACCACTTGAATCGCAAATCTCAATCGAACCATATATTTTGCAAAGCCTTAACAAACTACCCATGATTGAAAAATATTATCCCAAAAACTTGATTATCTCCCGTTTACGTAATTTGGATTGTGAACTACACATTTGTCTTTAGCTAAGTAGTAGTTCACAAAAGAACTTTTTCCCTAAAAAAAGGGAACGAATTTTATTTCCATTCCCTTTATTCAACTAACATTTAGACCCATGAAAAAAATTACGTTACAAAGATAATATAATTTTTAAAAAAACAAATTTTTAATGAATATTTTTTTAAACATTTTTTCAAACATATTGTTAATCTGTCTAAGTACGTATGATTATCAATAAGTTACACCATTATTTAGAATGATTATAAAATAGAAATTAAATGTTTAATAAATCCCAATCCTTCAATTCGTAGTGGTTTGATATTTGACCAGTTGGCAAAACTGCAACCACTAAAAACCAACCGCCACCAAAACAATATTCTCCATGCATTTTGATTAAAAATGAACGCCCTATAACGTCAGCCGGTAAGCGTAATGCTAAAACAGCGTTCCATTCAAAGTTTCGTTAGCTAACCGACAATAGTTTGAATTTATTTCGCTACCAAAGTATTTAAGTCCAAATGACTTCGCCACCTTTAAAGTTGTTCCTGATATTCGGCTTCGGGCATAAAATCCGCTTCCGCTTCACCTCCATATTCAATGTTTCTGCCTTTGCTCCAACTATCTTTTTCGTGCCTTTTACGGATAAAACCTTCGTAACCTGCCTTGTTATGGGCAATTAGACATCGAAACCTTCCATCATTAATTTGTTATGTAATATTTCGAACCTTTCTCGTGGTGAAAACAGGATATTAAAATCTTCCCATTTTATACCACAAATTAATTCTGATACTTCTTTGAGTGCCATTTTCTGATTAAGCGATAATGATTTATACCAACTAATTGCTGGTGACACATTATTGCTGACAATGGCGGGGAAAGTGCTATTTTGAACGTTTGTGCTATTCATATACTTTGGTTTTAAAATTTAACTTTTGTGCTTTTAAACCGTTACTGCGGCAATAATTGAATCATTATAAGTTCGGTTTGCAAAATAGGTTTGTTACAAATTGAGCAGATGTACTTGCCATTAATCATTGGTGTTTCACGAACTTTTGTGCAAGTGCAAACCGAACTTATAACAGCAGGTTCGTAAAATAATTTTACTACCTCATCTGCTATATTATCAATGTTGCTCAATCCAATAACATACTTGTTTTTCTCCATCTCTTAAGCGTTTTCTTTTAGTGAATACTTAAAAAAATCAAAAAACTTTTTCCCTAAAAAAATGGAACGGGGTTTTATTCCCGTTCCCTTCATTAACACAAATAATTAAAAAACCCACATTGCAAAAGTAATAATATAATTTTTAAAAAAACAAGTTTTTAATGAATATTTTTTTAAACATATTGTTAATCTGTCTAAGTACGTATGATTATCAATAAATTACACAATTATTTAGAATGATTAAAAGTTGCATTTTCACATATCAATTTAGTATGATTTAATATTAAAGAAGTCGTTAATTGTATATTTGTTTTGTATTTTTCTATTAAATGGTTCATAGAGTATCTGGTCTGCTGCCATGTATGTACCTGCAACGGCAACAAAGAGGTCTCTATTAGTCAGGTCTTCTATTCCTTTAATGGCTTTACATTCTTCCAACACTTCAATATGTTTTATTCTATTGCAGTGTGTTTCCAGGTATCTTTTATGTGAGCTAAATATGTTTTGTGCCACTGCTCCTCTATTATAGAATCCAGGCGTATTACGTTTTACGCCAGAGGTATCGTATCCGTGCAGAAGATAACCTAAGTATCCTCTACGTCTAAAGTATTTCCATATCAAGTCAATATTTATTTCAGGGTACATCATTGATTCGTAATAGACGCACATCATTAGCATATCTTCAGCGAAGTCGTCGGGATCTTCAGGGCGGTAAACATATGTACATACTGTTCGATATGTCTCCCACAGGTCAACATGTTTTTCATCGGGGTCTATTTCTTCGTCTCTCAGCATGAATGTAGAACCTGCTCCCATAGAAAGTCTTCTGTTTTCCGTTTTTAGGAATTGATAGGGATCTGCTGAAGAGACGAATTTTATTACCCCAGATGGTTTGTAAGTATTAATCATACCTGTAACATCCCAGATAGAGATTTTTTCTTTACGGTTATTTATTACCGGTAGTAATGATACTTTAAAGCGTCCATTACTTGTTTTTTCAAAAATTACCGTTCCGTCTTTGCGATCATTTAACCATTTAAAGTTGCCTATTTCGATACCAAGAGACGAATTGGTAGCGAATTGAAGTTCTTTTATTCGTTTAGTAATTTTATGTATAGGAAGGCCTGAAACGCCGCCTTCTGAAATAAAGCATTCGTTAAAGGATGTAGGGAACATTCGTACTTCTTCTTCAAAATTTGTTTGCGCATCATGGTTATCTTCTTTCATGTATGCCTTCCTTGCGTTATCAAGATATGTTTTTGCGCCGATGAGTTTGCCATTTACATCTCTTGTAGGATATGGTATTCGCCAAAGGTCATCTTCTGTAGGATCATCAATAACAGGGTTACCATAAATGTCTATAAAACCGTCCAAGCATACATAGGCAGGAATAAAAAGGTTATAAAGACCTGTTATGGTTTCTCCATTATCATTACGTTCTTCCCACATAGAATCTTTACATAGTTTATAAAAATTCTGTCCTCCTTCTTTAATCATTCCTCCTACAGTTGAAGTTTTGATGGTAAGGCCATGTATAATACGTCCATTAGCTTGGCTCAAACATTTTTTAGTAACCATGTGTCTGGCGTAAACATTCTCCTCAAGGCATTTACCTGTTTCATCATCATGATAGAACATTAATTTATCTCCGTCATATGCTCCACGATTGGCTGATGAGGCGTAAGTGATTTTGGATTGCAGGCCGATATCTATATTAGCAACTCCACCTTTGGCAGAAGCGCTTACTGCGATTTGATCGAAATACAGCCTTGTTTTAGGATCGGAATTACCGGTATATCTGGGTTTGAAAAAGAATGCCATCTTTTGCCAGGGAGGTACTAACTTATCTAAAAATACAGTTTTACTTGACGGACCATCCATAGACTGTATTCCCCCATGAGCATTGAGTGTGCGGGAGATAATTTCATAATTTATACATTGTGCCTTGTATGTAGCTCCCTCCCGACGATGTTTGGGATAATTAAATCCGTAACACAATCTGCGACCAAGACAAACACCGTTAGGTAATTTTGTGTCGGTATAACAAAATCTGGCAAAATGAAACCATAGATAATCTCTGTAGCGATAATCAGGGAGACCGATATCCAAATGCCAATAGCCACAATAAAAATAATGCCAACCATCCATATAGGTGGCTTTACCATTGTTAAAAAACCAATAACCGTTAAGACGCCTATCCCATTCTCTTTTTATCCATTCTATCTCTTTTGAATATTCATGCTGGTTATTGTAAATAGCATTATTTAGTTCCTCAAGCGTATTATGTTTAGAAAGTAACTGTTTCAGTTTTACAGGTAATTGAGGGGCATGCCATCGTTGTTCTTTGGGGGGTAAACCATAACCATCAATAAGTTTTTCATCAGGCTGCTTAGGCAGATAAACCCTAATAGTTTTAAGTGTGTCATCTTCCTTATTAAAGTCAATATATTTATCGGCAGGTTGATATTTAAACTGTTTACTCATTTTCAAACTGTAAAGTCATATAAAGAGGCAATCTCTTCGGGCGATATCCCAAGAATAGATGAATCAACAAATTCATAAAGTGTTCGATGCAGATCGTGAGATTCGCCTAAAAGAACCTCTTTTAACTCTTTGATGGAATTTTTAAGCGTATTAATGTTAAAGATCATGTCCTTAGTCTTTTCTTGATCAACATCTCCCGCTAATATCTTTTCCTGTTGTTTACGCAACGCCTCCGAATAGGCTATAAGTGTTGAATAATCCTCATTGTTAATCATAGTAATATACCTAACTATCATTCGATTAACACAGGCATTTTCACATAATAATATCTGTTCTATATTTTTAGGAAACTTGCCAGATTTGTTAACAGTAAATCCAGCTATCAATGCAGCCTTTACACGTTGCTCAAGTATTGTTTTGTAAACATAACGAATAGGAGAATTAATATCAAATGCAAGAACTATGTATCTGAATAATGTGTCAAAATCTATTTTTTCATCCGTTTTGGAAAATTCATCATACTTGCTAAGTAAAGGTAAATGTTTTTTGTAATCAGGCTTAATATCATAAATAGGAACAAATAGCTTTTTAAAATCATGATCCGAAAATCCGTATTCCTCATAAATGTTCATAAAGCAATTAACAATTAGTAATTAACAATCTAAATGTTTTGTGTAATAAACGCCGCCATCACCTAATCTATAGAGGTGGAAGACGTAAAGCCCCTGCATGATATATATAGGAAATCCTTTATCAAGAACTGATTGTGTGAATTGCCAATCAATACCTTTCAAACCTTCATTAAACCTTATCTCATTCCATACCTTTTTGGAAATAATACTGATAAGCATTGATGTTCGCATGTGGGCTTGAGTAACAAAATATCCGTATTTACGCCTTCTTTTAAGAGCAATCTTCTTGTGTCTTAAAATATTAGCATCTGATGATATTTTTTTATCTATCCGTTGTTCAGGATTACCTATTCGATTAGTAACACAAGTAAAAATTGCACCATCGTAATTTTTAGAAATAACGTTAGAAATAAAATGACCAAAACTATTTTGAAAAAACAAAATATCACCATCCATAATACAAACGTAATCGGCTTTCGACTGTTCAAATATCCGATTATATTCTTTACCAAGATTCTTGTCAAAAGCATAAGGAACAACAAAATCTATACTTGCCGGTAAATCATTGCATGAACCGTAACCCTTTTTATCAACAACGGCTACAACCTTATCTATCCATTCAACTTTTCTGTAAGAACTTAAATGCTTAATAAATCTGTAATCAGCCCTTCGTTGATTATCAAATTCCGACCGTAATCCTTCAGTATGAAAAATAAAACAGTGCATAGCAATATGGCATTCCGTTATCGTTTCCCAATATTCATCTTCTGGAAGTGAACGCCCAAAATAATTAGATTTGAAAATATAAACAACCCTTTTATCTGAAAGTTTAAAATCCATATCTAAAACTGTATCATCATCATCAATAATCCACACCCACCCTTCGGCTTTATCAAGAAGCTTATTAAGATAAAGATTATAATAAAAATCCCTGCTACCCTTAATAACAAAAATAATCTCAAAATCAAGATTGCTTTGTAAAAGTATCTCTTTAGAATAATTTTCTGAATTTTTGTTATCAACAGAAACTAAAACTTTAATTTTATAGTTTCCTTTGGCATGACAAATACTGTCAATACACCTCTTAAAATAAAAAGGCCTATCAGAAGTACGAATAAGAATATTTAAAGTCTGTTGTTCAGTCTGTTGTTCAGTCTGTTGTTCAGTCTGTTGTTCAGTCTGTTGTTCAGTCTGTTGTTCAGTCTGTTGTTCAGTCTGTTGTTCAGTCTGTTGTTCAGTCTGTTTCATTCTTTTTTAAATGTTTTGTTAACAATCCATCTCCTTTCCCTTTTTATCGGCTTGTGTTTATAATTGGAGGTAAGAAGCTTTTTTTTAACCTCAACTACCAAATTATGTATCGAATACCAATCACTATGAGAAGAAACCTTGTAAGTCCCAGCATTCATAATTTCAAAAATATCTCCAATATGAAAAATTACTGATTTTTTAATGTCGCTAATATCCATCTTTTTTGAGTTAAATAATAATTCTTATCCTGTGTGGCATAAAGATCATTTTCCAATTTCCTGTAAAAACCTTTTTTGAAAATTATAATATCACCTATATCAAAACCATCAACATCAATTGAACCGTCTTGATATTCTAAATTAGACTTACCAACATATTTTACCCTGCCCATCTTCTCGGAAAGTAATTTGTTTTTAAATTCACCATAAGATTCATCATCATAAATACCCTCATAAATAACCCAACCATTAAGAGGAACTATAGGATCTATCTTGCAAAATAATTCATGATAATTTACAAAAACTAAAAAATCATTACCGTCCCTAATATAAAGTTCCTGCGAATCATTAGAATACCTATGAACAATTTTACCAAAATGCTGCAATAATTGAAAATAATCAACTATTACCCTGTCACCAACATTTAAATCAATATCAGGAAGCCATTCTATACCACGCTTAACAGTATCCTTAGTGGGAATGGAAAACTTATTAGGAAGCATAACTACATCACCAACAAGATTTTGATGAAATGATGGATTAAATGAATAATCAATTAAAAAACTACTCGTGGAAAATGATATTTCAGTATTCATAGGCTTAAGCCTTAATAAAACAAAATCGTAAGGAATAATCATAAAAAAAAATTTTTGTAAACAGCAAAAATAATTAATTAATTAATTAGTTTTGCAAATTATGAAAAACGAACTGTTGTTTAAAAGAAAAGTCTATAACGTAAAATCAAAAAACGAACTAAAAAACGTTTTAATGGAATTTTGGAACTTAATGGAAGTAGGAGACGTGATAAAGTTAAATACAATTGCAGGAAAACCTAAACTACTAAAAATGGTAAATGAAATAATGATGAAAATGCATCAAAAATATATTATCCACGCTACATGGATAGAAAAAGAATCAATAATAAGAAAAGAATGGAAATAAATTATCAAAAACCAGCAAAAGATATAAAACAAAATATAATCGAATTGCTGATGGAAAAATACCCACCTACAAGAATTGAAGAAGGAAATAAAATGATGATAAACCATGATAATAAAATATCATACTTCTTCGCAGGAATAAAAGTAACAGTGAAAAATGAAATTTGCCAAATATATGATACATCATCAATAAATAAAGATTATGTCTCAATAGATAATAGATTGATACTTACACTAATACTAAAATATATAAAAGAATACAACCTCGAAGTGAAAATAGAACAAACAAAAAGAAATAGAAAAAAATTATGAAAAGTAAAAAAATTAATTGAATCAAAAAAAATATTAAAATCAAAATAGAAAATAAACCAAATCTCAAAAGTAAATTATATTATTGAAAAATCTAAATCTTGATTTAGTAAACTAAAATTACAAAAAGTTTTTGAACTTGAGTGAACTACCCATCCACACTAAAGCGATGAATGAGTTTTACTGAGTTTTACGGCACTTTTTAATAAATGTAGGTGAGGACTTAATATATATACATACCCCCACCCTCATTGCCTGTGAAGTCAAAAAGTGCGAAGGGTGGGGGTGTGTTTAACACACATTATCGCCAGAGTAGTCAATGTAAAAAGCAAAGTGTTTCTTTTCGCATGGTCAAAATAAAAATGTAAAAAAGTATTTCAATACTTAATTATTCATATACTAAAATAGTGTAATCAATAGTGAAGTGTCATTTTTCTTTCTGCAGATTTAAATTAAAATCATTCTAAATTAAAATGTAACTCATTGATAATCATTCGGAGTTAGACAAACTAAACAGTACAAAAAGGCTTTTTCACATCATCATTTTTTTTACCCATTTTTCATACTTCTTTTATTTGGCCATTTTTAGGCGTTTTTAAGACGTTTAAATTGTTTTGGTACATTACATCAAAAAAATATTTTTCGTGCATCTGGCGGCTTATTTTGAAGCCACCTGTTAATGTAACATTAAACAATGTGCTGCAAAAAAAATGAACACTATATATAATAAGGTGTGGTCATTATTTTAAATCATTCTAAATTAAAATGTAACTCATTGATAATCATTCGGAGTTAGACAAACTAAACAGTACAAAAAGGCATTTTCATTTTATCATTTTTATTATCTTTGTGGTGTTTTCATTGTCTTAATAGCTTGATTATTAATAACATCACATTTTAATATATAAATATTTAATTATAACTCATTATGTTAAACCATCTTGATAATAATGATAATCATCATTTATTAACCACCTTTTACACCCTTTCACTATCTTTTTTCTTTACCAAACGTTTAACATCCTTATTAAACAAACATTTATTATCTCACGGCTATTCCTTACATTTTCAGACTATCACCCCTTTTTTTTTACTTTCTGCAAAATCTTTTTCAAACGCCGAAGGTGTTATCTATATTCCTGATTTATTCTCTTTTTTAGACATTGTTTACACACGTCAGACGTTAATAGCTACTTATTACTATTTACAAAGGATAAAAGTAATAAAAAGGATAAGCGGAAAAAAATCATTTATTTTTACTTCTTTTGGTGATCATTTACTATTTACTATTGTTAGTTATTACATTTCCTTAAAATCGGAATTTGCATCGAGGCTGCAATTATCTGATAATGAGGATATTAAGTAATGGTGTGTAATATTGTCGTAATAAATTTTTAATTTTTTAGCATTTTTTAACTAAAAAAATTTGGAAAAACACACCTCGTCCCATTATCTTTGCCTCGTAATTCTTTTTTTTACTAACATTAAATTTTAAGACAATGAAAAAAATTGATCAAACATTTGACGAAACCATTGGATTAGTAAAATTTCAAATCGAAAAAAAAATTTTACTTAATGAGTTAAACCATTTAAAACACTTCACACACTTGCAAAATGATTTAATCACACAAAATCTTTTCTTTACAGTTTCTAACAATAAATTACAAATAATAGCTACAAATTTAGATAGCTGGTTAACTTCAATAATCCCAATTAAAAATTTATCAATTGAAAAAACGGCTATTTTTACCATTGATGCTAAAACACTAATTAAAATAATCAAAACAATCAAAAGCAACGAATTAATTTTTAATTATTCTATTAATGATTTTAAGTTACAGTTAGCCTTTGAAGAAACAATAATAACAATGAATTGCCATGAAGAGCAAACCGCATCCTTTCCACAGCAACCAATAGCCAAACAAAATGATAACTGTTCATTTTATCTCTATAGTCAGGAACTGTTTCAAGCACTAAAAACAACCTCCTTTGCAGCAAGTAATGACGACCTCCGTCCTGCATTAAATAACATAAATATTAACAATTCAAATAATGATAATGATAATGATATTAAATTAACATTCGCAGCCACTGACGCCCATAAACTCGTCGTTTACGAAATAAATAACCCTATTTCTTTAAAACATCCGTTAAATGTTAATGCAACAGAAATAACAAAGTTTTTAAACGTCCTAAAAAAAGCTAATAAATTATGTATGATTAACTATAACACTGAAATTATTACCTTTGCATTTAACAATAAAATTTTTACCACTTCTTTATTTCCTGGCCAGTTCCCAAACTACCAGGCGGTTATCCCTAAAAATCAATCTTACAAAATAAGAATTGATAAAAATTTACTTATCAATATAATTGAGCGCCTAAAACCATTAACAACTAAAAAAACAAATAGTGTTAAATTCATTACTGATAATGGGAGGCTAAATGTCTTTACATTTGATGAAGAAACAAACAACAGCGGTTGTGATTTTATTCCTATTTCGGGCAACTTTCCAAACGCTTACTCCTTCATTTTCAATTATCACTATTTGCTTGAAATCCTCAAAAATTGCCCAAGTAATTTTGTAATGATTTACTTCTCTGAAGACAATAATAAACCTTTTATTATAAAACCTATAATAAACAACGAGGTTACTAATAAAATAACTTATCTTTTAATGCCAATGGATAATAACTAACAATTAACAATTAAACACAATGAAAAAAATCATTAAAGCAATTTCATTTTTTCTAATGAAAATAACAAAGGCAAGAGCATACCTTATTGAAACATTATTTTCAAACGGTTACATTTTAGAACAAAAAACGCACAGAGTTAGCAAAGTATTCGGAGTAAAAAATAAAAATCTTGAAGAATTTGAAAAATGGAAAGAACTATTTTTTGCCTCAGATTATGATTTTGCCCGCAAATTTGGCAACGTTAATGCTTTTTTAATCAAATCGAAAAAAATCCTCGACCTTACCAATGATAATGAAATGCAAAAAACATTTGAACAAATAAGTAACGACTATCTTTCTAAAGAGCAAGCCGTTGAAATATACAAAAACGGAAACATCTTATCAATGGAAAGTGACAAATATGGCTTTTATTTTAAATTAATAGATGTTATTTTAGATTACTCTAAAAATAATAATTATGACGCAGTTAAACTCTTTTTTTATTATTTTTCAACTAAAATAACTGTGCCTATAATTTATTTTACTTTAGATAAAAATATAGTTCAAGAAATTAACAATTAACAATTAATAATTAACAATTAACAATTTTAGTTATAAATAATTTAATTCAAAAAATCATGGCAAAATTTGTATTCAAATGGACAAAAGCAACCAAAGGTGGTTATCCTTATAATCATAATTGCGTTTTAACTGTAAACGATAAAAAAGTTGCTTCTACAAAAGGTGGTGGCTTTGATATGCAAGGAGTTGTATTAGCAATGTATTTGCGAAAAAAATACCCACAAGAAACCCAAAATATGCCTGATGGGACTATTGGTTTTCAACACATAAACGAAAAATGGTTTAAGAAACTTGAAGGGCATAAATTAAGTTTGGTAAAAGCAAAAAACAATGTTATAGAAATGGAGTAACCATGAAAAAACAAAGCGTGGCAAATTTATCTGCAATGAAATAAAAAAGTGTCATTTAATCAAAGTTAACAATTTTAGTTATAAATAATTTAATTCAATTAATCATGGCAAAATATTCAGGCAAAGACGAAAAAATCAACGGAAAATGGTATCCTGTTACCGTTAAGGCTAATACTTTGAAAGAAGCAATAAACAAACTCTACGTCGGGCAACAGAAAAGCTATGGAACTGTTCAAGCAATACGTGGTCGCTTTTCAAAGGAGGATTAGAATGTTATCAGGCAGGTAAGAGGTTTCTCTTACTTGCCTATAAGGGTGTGTCAAATCGAATTAAAACAACCCGCTAACGGGCCTTAACTGAAATGAGACAAACATTAAAACGGCACGCTTGATCAATAAATACATAACTCGAAATTTAAAAACAAACAAAATACCTATTTTTTAAATAACTTTAAAAATAAAAATAATATGGGAAACATTTCTTATTTACGAAGGCAAAAACATAATGCTGAAATGAGACAAAGAGAACTTATTAACATTATTAACAAGTCAAAAGGAGTAAAAAAAATCTTTTACCAACTTAAACTATTTTTCATTAATGACTTTATCAATTTTCTCTCAATTGAAATTGATGAATTTAAAAAAAAGTGATTTTTTAATTCCCTTTAACCCCTTTAATAAAATTACGCATTTTTAAGCGTTTTAACAACGTTTTTCACTTTTCCAATGTTAACCACGTATAAGACCGCAAACGTTCACCTACAAGGCTAAATTTACACAAATTAACCCAATACATCCCCCATACTTACAAAAAAATGACCACCTATTACTTAAAATAATTCTAAATTATACTATTTTTAATCTTTTTTGTAATTTTTCCCAAACTTTTAAATTAACTTTGCCGCATAAAAACTTTCTTAATGAAAAAATTAACCAAAAAAATAAACGAAATAGTCATGCTAATGGAGCTTCAAGCATTAAATAACCTTGATAGAAAAACAGGCGAACAAAGTAAAACAATAAAATATAACAAAGAAGGATTTAACCTGTCTGTTAAATTCGTGTTCTGGACAACCTATATCGAAAATGATAATGACACGAAAATAACAACCGAAATAACAACTGAACAAATATTAAAATATACTATTTACGCTTTCCTGAAAATAGAAAACGAAAACTACGACATCTCAAACCTTATCTAATATGACAAACCAAGACGTGAAAAAAATAAAAATATGTATTGACTATCAGAAAAAAAGAATAGATTACAGAAGATCTATTAATAAGCTTAATGAAATTGACAAACATATCCTATCTCTTTTAAAAAATTATCAAAAACTAATTGACACAACAAAAAATAAAATTCTAAATATTCCATTTGAAGAAATTTGGAATATCTACGACAAAAAAGTAGATAAACAAGATGCTATCTTGCAATGGGGTAAATTAACAGACAAAGAAAGAATGAAATCTATCGAACATGCACCACTATACGTTCAAGCAACACCAGACAAGTCTAAACGACTACACCTACATAGATACTTGCGAAAAAAATCATTCAACAATGAAATAATAACAAACATTCAAACTAAATTACAACCTCAAGAACAAATTAACCATGAAAAAATATGGTTAACCGGAAACGAATGATTATAGCAAACTACACATACGATAACATCCAACCCCAAGCACCAGACCTTGAACAAGTAGTGTTAGGAGCAGCCATGCTCGAAAAAAAAGCATTAATAACAATGTTGCAACTTGTTGATGAACAAACATTTTACCTGAATAACCATAAAATTATCTTCCGAGCAATAAAAACACTCTTTAATGAAGGCAAAAATGTTGATATGCTAACAGTTACATACAAGTTGAAAGAGATGAAAAAACTTGAAACTATCGGAGGTGAATATTACATAGCCACACTAACAAGAAGAATAGCATCAGGCCATCGAACCGCCGACTTCTGCCTTATACTAATCGAAAGATGGATGAGACGAGAACTGATAAACATGTGCTCTCAAGCCATCGAAAAAGCATACTCCGACGAGTATAATATTGACGAGGAAATCAATAATTTTAGCACAAAACTATTAAAACTAAAAGAAGAACTAAACAATGAGACAGATATACAAACTATCGCAACCGAAAACCTTAACCAAATAAAAAAAATAATGACGGGCGAAATAAAAAGATACGGCATTTCAACTTGCCTTACAGACATTGATAACGTCATCAATGGCCTGATAGCCCCCGACCTTATAATACTTGCAGGACGACCCGGAATGGGAAAAACAGCCCTGGCACTCAATATCGCCAAAAATTTGGCAATAAACCAAAATATACCAATAGGCTTCATCTCTTTAGAAATGAGCTCAAACCAATTGGAATTTAGACTAAAATCAATAATATCATCAGTTCCGATATCAAGAACCTTGCGAGGAAACATTTCTAATACGGAACTGACGGAAATCCAACGTGCAACAAACATTATAAAAAATTCACCAATAAACATATACGACAAAAGCATTGCAAACATTTCCGACATTAGAAGTAAAGCAATAGAATGGAAAGCAAATCATAAAATAAAACTACTAATAATTGACTATATCCAACTGATAAATACTAACAAAACAAGAGGCCAAACACGTGATCAGGAATTAGGAGAGATCACAAAAGCACTTAAAAGCCTTGCAAAAGAATTAGATGTTACTATTATAGCACTATCACAACTAAACAGAAACGTCGAAGGACGAACACCCCCAGAACCCAGACTCTCAGACCTTAGAGAATCAGGCTCATTAGAAGCAGATGCCGACATTGTCATCATGCTTTACCGGCCGCAGTATTACGACATAAAAGAAGTATCTTACAAAGGAGAAACAATAACCACAGACGGACTATGTTTTGCAAACATAGCTAAACATCGAAACGGAGCAACAGGTTACATAGCATTAAACTGTAACCTCGCACAAAGCACATTCTATGACTATGGAACAACATACAACCCAAACAAATGGATTGAAATAGAGTGAAAACAATTTAAAAACTTAAAAAAATATACCTTAAATGAAAAATAAGTTTGATGATGAAAATGATTTCCAATGCTGCAATAAATGCGATTTGCCAGATACTTTGCAGATTGTTAATGTGGTATTAAAAAATGAAGAAATAGACAAAAAAGTTTCTGAACTCAATGAAATTTCAGAACAAATCAAAAATTCAACTGGGTCATTAGACCCTAAGTTGTTAAGGAAAGCAGACAAATTAAGGACTGAATTGTATGGTCATTGGAATATTGTAAAAGGCACTTACTCCAAAAGAGTCACATCATTTACTCGTGATAGGCGGTAATTTTAATATTGCAGCTAACGAATGAGTAGAGTAGTGTCGCTCTTTAAAATAGCACACAACGGTTCGCAGCCTTACGTCAATGCGAGCTTAAATGCACTACACTTAATTTGAAACACTTAATTTTAATAACATGAATACAGATAACTTGAAACACGAAACCCCCACTGACGCACAACGGTCGAGTGTAACCATAGTAAGCATTACACTGACTTTTCAATTTAGTATTAACTTTCCGCCTATTGTGGCTACACTTTGTTAGCAACTGGGCAGGTAAATACCGATAATGATGAAAAGAGTACAAAGAAAAAGAACAAAAGGCTACAGAATACCAGAAAACACGAAATACGTAGGAAGACCAACAAAATGGGGAAACCCTTTTCGTGTGGAGGATTTAGGAGCAGAAGAATCTGTAAAGCGATACAAGGAATGTATATTAAACAATGCCATGTGCTACTATTATATTGATGAAATTGAAGCAAGCATACAATTTGATAGATTTAAATGGATGTCTGAAAATTTAGAGCAATTGCGCGGTTTTGACTTGGCATGCTTTTGTTCTCTTTCAGTTCCATGCCATGCAGACGCTTTAATAGAATTACTATCGTAGCCTTGTTGCTAACGGGTTGCAGATTTGCGATGGGCGGGATTTTTACCACTGAACTTTATGCGGAGCACAAAACTATCGGCTACCACTAAACTGTCTGCGGAGCACGAAACCCCGCCTATTGCAAATGTGCTGTTAGCTGCTGGCGTTCCTCTCCACTGTGTCTGTAAACCATTGTCGTTGTTGAGTTTTCGGTCATTTGTCTGTCGGGTTGTGCGTTGCGTTTTTTATTTTTTTTTTGAAGGGTCGGAAAATTTTTTAAAACCATTTTTGTCTGCGTTGGCTTTGCAAGCTCTTTTGCAAACTTTGGCTTGTGTGTCGGCTTGTGCGGTTTGCAAATGTGCTTGCAAAATGCGTGGGCTTAAAAAACAATCTTCACATCTTCTTTATAGTTCTGCAATGTTCCGTTTAGGCTCGCTGTCCAACCGTCAATGAATACTTTGCCGTTTTTAATAGCGTTTGAATAATCATCACTGGTTATTTTCTCGCTGTTGGTTATGTAATAATGGTTTCCGATTTTGTAAATGCAATCTTTCACTACTTCTTCAGGAACTTGTGTTGGCTCGTCTAAACCAACGGTGAAAATCATATTATAAATACGACTCAAGGCATCTGTTTCATTCTCGGTAATTGAAATTTGTCCTTTATCATCCACTTTCAATTTTGGTGCTTCTACGCTGTCAAATACTTTAAAGCCAATATCGGGAACTTGTTTTTTGTCTTCGTCAAATAGTTCGTTTTTGCTATTTTCGTTTTCAACGTCTTTAACAATTTTCTCACCTGCTCTTTTCAACCGCTCAATAGTTATGCTTGAGATAACTGGCTCCAAGTTGTTAGCAAGGCAAAAGTCATACGCTTCTTTTTTCTTTGCTGGGTCAATTGGTTCATCAATTTGACAGAGAATATATCGTCTGTTACCACCGTCTTTATTTAATTCCATTACTGCGTGACCTGTTGTGCCTGAACCTGCAAAGAAGTCAAGTATTATATCATCATCATTTACAAGGAAATTAATAAGATACTTTATGAGTGAAACAGGTTTAGAAAAATCAAATACTTTGCTTCCAAACAATTCTTCAAGCTGGCTTGAAGCTGTCTCGTTGGTGTCAACGTTTCCGTTCTCTTTATCTAAAAGCGGTGTGATAATCTTGTCTCTAATATGATTTGTAGGGGTTTTATAGCTTTCATCTTCAAAACGCTGAAACCTTACTGAGAACTTTTTAGACTTTACAATGAATGTAGTTCCTTTTTTTACTTCTGCATCAAGGAAAGATTGTTGCCATTTAAATCTGCCTTCTATTGATAAATCTTTGTTTGATACTTTGTCTTTTATTTCAATTGTTTCTAAAAGTTTGATTCTATGGTAAGTTCCTGCTTGGTAAACGCCATCTTCTAAATTGAACTTAACTTTGTCTTTTGGAATAATTAATTGACCAACTTTGTTTCCATCATTTAATAATGGTTGGTCACCACCATCGAGTTCTTCACCAAAATACTTATAACTGTTTTTATTTTTCTCGTAGCATAAAATATATTCGTTTGTTTTCCTTGACTTATGAGATAATGCTGGTGGAGTTGCTGTTTTCGTCCAAGAAAATATTTCAACAAAATTTTCTTCTCCAAAAACATCATCGCAAAGTAATTTCAAGTTGGATTGTTCATTGTCATCAATGCTTATGAAAATCGCACCATCATTGCTTAACAGGTCTCTTGCTAATAACAAACGCGGATACATAAAAGCTAACCAACCGTTGTGGCTTTTCTTGGTTTTAAAACTAAAATCCATTCTTGCAAAATCGCTTTCGCTCAAATTTGCCAATCCCAAAACTTCCGCTTCTTCTTTGTCGAATCTGTCAGGATAAACAAACTCGTCTTTCTCTGTATTGTAAGGTGGGTCGATATATATACATTTTATTTGACCGCTATAATGGTTTTTTAGGATTTTCAAGCTGTCGAGGTTGTCGCCTTTCAGCACCAAATTTTCGGTTGTATCAATATTCTTGCTCAACGAGCTGTTGAGGCTTAATTCCTTTTCAGTCTTTTGGGCATATTTTGCCCTTGCAAAGTTTCTACCCACAAAGTTTAAACCGTAGCCGTTTACTTTTTCGTCAATTGGCAAACCCAAAACGGCTTTCAGTTCTTCAATATTTATTTCGGTGTCTTTAATTACATTCGGGTAGTTCTCTTTCAGAAAACTCAAAAGTTTGTTTTCGTTGGTTTCAGTTCCAACTACAGTAAAGCCTGCTTTTATAAAATCTTGTTCTGCCATTGTCTTATGCGTTGTTTATCAATGCCGCCAATTGCGTTTTATTGATACGTTCTTTAAATGAAATTTTTATGTCTTGGTCTTTGTAGTGTTCTGATAAGGCTTCAAAATACTTTTTAGCAAAATCAATCTTCCCTTTTTCATCTACTGGGATTGCCGTTGACGATTTATAGCCTTTGGCTTCTACTACAAGTAATATTTTGTTGCCTTCGGTGCTTTTGATTGCATAGCAAAAATCAGGGTTGTAATCGCCTAAAGGAGTTTTGATTTTAAGGCGTGGAAGTTTGCCGAAAATCTCAATACTGTCAATGTCGGGGTCTTGCTCCACAATTTCCAATTCAAAATCACTGTCGTATTCAATCACTTCTTCAAATACCCATTTAGTTTTCAGAGAAAAGTCGTTTGCAATTTCCTTTTGGAATTTCCCAACGCTTCCTGTGTCTAAATAAGTTTTGCCTTTTTCAGTTTTGAATACATTTGGCAAACCTGTTCCGTTAATTCCGTCATACTTAATGTTTGCTTTTAGCATAGCAATTAAGTTCTTGTTGATTATTTCGGAAATTTCTCTTTGTGCCTGTTCAGGATTATTGCAAAGCATTTTGGTTTTGAAATCATTACTCAAAGCATTGAAAACTTTTACCACAAAGGAAATAGGCGTTTTGGTGTTGTTGGATAAAGTGCGAACCAATTCCAAATAATCAACTTTGCTTTTGTATGAAACGGTATCGGTTAGTTTTTCAGTAATTGCTCCTTGTTCGCCAATTTTGTTTACGTTCAATTCTGCACGAATGGTTTGCAATAAAATTTCTTCAATGTTTACAGCTTCAATTTGTGCTTTTATGTTTTGTATCAGTTGGCTTTCCTGTTCTTCGCTTAAAGAATCTAAAACATAAAAGGCGTTCTTGTTGATTGTATTCCACAAATTTTGAAACTCTTGCAGGTGCGTTGATTTTATGAAAACTTTCTTTTTCTCTTTTTTCTTCTCGGCTTTCTGAACATAGGTGTTTGTATCAGTCGCAAATAAGCTTTCAATGGCTTTCACTTGTTCTTCGGGCAGATTTTGTTCTTTCAGAATTGCAGAAAACTCAGGCGATTTTTCATAAATCTTTTGTCCGTCAACAATCGCCTTGCGAACAATCATTTTCTTTTCTTTCAGAATATCATCCACCAAAGTAACTACTGTGTCATCATCAAAGCCCGATTTTTCTTTGAGTGTCTTAATGAGTTCTTGCTCTGTAAAGGTTTCAGCAATCAGGAATGAGTTGCTTAAAATTTCGTTTTGAATTGCCTCAACAAAACCGTGTTCTTTATTGGAAACAACAACATCAAGATTATTGATTTTCCAAAATGCCTCCTGGTCGTCATTTAGATTTTTCAGCGTGTTACGCTGTAAGTTTTGATTTACGCAAATGCGTAAACCTCGCCCAATTTGTTGCAGTTTAGATATTTCGCTTCCTTGGTTGGATAGTTTGCAAATGGTAAATACATTCGGGTTGTCCCAACCTTCTTGTAATGCCCAAATGGAGAAAATGAAACGTGTTGGACTTTCAAAAGAAAGTAGTTTCTTTTTGTCTTTCAGAATTTCGTCAACTCCTGCTTTTACTTTTTCGTCTGCGTTTCCTTTATCACCTGAAAAATATCCTTTGTGAACTTGCAAATGGTTATCGCTGTCAAAGTCGTTTTGCAAGAATTTATAATACTCGCTTGATTGGTCGAGTTTGCTAACTATTTCGCTGTATAGCTTTTTGTATTCTTCTTCAAATATGTTTTTGATTTTAGGATTGTCGCCACGAAATAAACTGGTGTCGCTTTCCATAAAAAACAAGGTGAGTGCTTTTACGCCTTGCTCAAACAATCCCTTTTCCTTTTCAAAATGAATTTTAATTGTTTCTTTAATCATTGCCCGCAGTGATTCGTCTGACAAAGAATAATCAACTTTTTCTATTGTGTCGTCCGCTAAAACAATCGTGTCCTTGTTTATTTTCTTTATGCTCTTTCCATTGAAAACCGAGCCAACGCCTAATTCACGTCTTGCAATAATTCCGTTGGTCAGTGTGCTTACAATGGCTTTTTTGTTGTCAATGCCTATGAGTGTGTCGGTGTTTTCAACAACATCTTGCGTGTAAACCACAATTTTCTTAACCAAACTTTGTCGGAAAGAAGAAATGCTGTCCAACACATAAGCCACATTAGAAAGAACTAAACTGTCTTTCTTTTTTGGGTATGTTGCCCCGAAACGCAAAAAGTAATTTTCAAAACCGTCAAAGTAGGTTTTAAAAGCGTTACCCTCAAAACGGTGAGGTTCGTCCATTATCACAATTGGATTCAGTCGTTTCAAACATTCCAAATATGATTTTGGTGGTTCCTGATTGTTTACGAACAATTCAGGTGTGTTAATGTCTTTTTCTAAAGGTCGGTTTAAGATATTGTCTTTGTGGCTGAATGAGCTTGGAGTCATTACCAAAACCGATAAATGAGAAGTTCCGATAAATTGCCTAACGGCTGAAATATTTCCACCTTCATAAACAAAGGTTTCAATTTCCTTTTCTTTCTCGTTGGCGTAAAAGCTTTTAAAGTAATCTTTGGTGTCCTCTAAGTTTGTTTTTGTTCCCTCACGAATTGGAACAGTCGGAATAAGAACGATAAACTTTTTATATCCGAAATGCTTACTCAGTTCAAAAATGGTTTTTATAAACGTGAACGTTTTTCCCGTTCCCGTTTCCATTATTATATCAATGTTTTTAGTGTCTTGAACTGGAAAATTGTATTTATTCTTTTTGTGGTGTGCTGTCAGCACCTCACCAAAATTTACTTTTTGGCGAAGACTTTCAAAAAGACTTACAATGTTTGTAACGCAGTCCTCCTGATAGCTTTGTATTTCATATTGAAACTGTTTTGTTTCCGTTTTTGTCGTCATTTATTACTTCAATTTTCCAATTGTCAAAGTTAAAATTTAATACCGTTGTCTGCCCGTTTTTCTCTGGAAATCCACTTGTTCGCTGGTAGGGTGGTGGGTGGGCTTGGGTGCGTAGGCAAGAGCAAGCTCTTTTGCATTTTTTGGGTCGGCTTGCGGGTTGGCAAAAATGCAAATGTGCTTGCTGTGCGTTGGCTGTCTTTCAAAAATGGTTTTAAAAAATGTGCGGTGGGAAAAAAATAAAAAACATTAGGTCGGTTTGAGTGTCGGCTCAAATGTCCTGTTGAAATTTGGTCTTTATGTTGTTTGTCACCTGTCAAAATGGTTTACTCTTTTCTTGTCTGTTTAACGGTCATTTTCTGTTGTGTCGTGTCGTAATACGCTTGCAGCTAACATAAAATTTACGAATGTTTAACTTAAAAAAATCATTATTAAACATTTAATTTATATTTTATAACCATTCTAAATAATGATGTAACTTATTGATAATCATACACACTTAGACAAATTAACAATATGTTTAAAAAAAATGTTTAAAAAAATATTCATTAAAAACTTGTTTTTTTAAAAATAATATTATCTTTGTAACGTGATTTTTTTCATGGGTTTTTAAATTAAGATGTTAGTTGAGTAAAGGGAACGGAAATAAAACCCCGTTCCCTTTTTTTTAGAGAAAAAGTTCTTTGATTATTCATTGTTAAAAAAATAATTAAAATAAAGATTGTTAGCCTCCTCCTGCTTTCTTTTAATTTTGTTGATTTGGTTTGTCCTTAATTACATGTTTGTCCATTACAAGCTAACAATCAGTTTCTTTTTTGTTGTTTTATTGGAGGAGGTAAATACCTCCTCCTTTTTTACAAAATTTCATTTGAATTAATTTATGTTTAGCACATATGTTTAGCACCTACGCAAAATTTTTTGTTGAATTTATTGGTTATCAATTTTTTGACCGAAAAGGTAATATTGTTTATAAAGATGAAGTTTGGCATGAACATGTCAAACATTTATCTGAAGCAATAGAATCTAAACAACTTACTTTCTATCGGTTAAGAAATCATTTGCGCAAGTATTATCTTATTAAAGACAAACCTGGCTATATTAATGGCCAAATCTTTGATAAACGCCTGGCCTCCCTCTATTATGAAGCAGGTAATGACGTAGAAATAGTTATGCCAATAAAATATAAAGAATGGCATAAAAAAATGATTAAGAACCTTCAATAATGACTAACAACCAAAAAACTGTAATATTCTATGGAACTCTAAACAGTTTGGGGTTGTTAGATACATTTAATAAGTTTATCTACATAAAATTTAGAAAAAATGTTTATTCCGGAGAAAAAATTATTAAAGGAAAAAACGGTAAACTAATTAAGAAAAAAATAAATAATGATAATGCAGGGGGTTCATTTAAACGTTCCGAAATACCTGCTATTGCCGTTGAATTAGGCATAAAAGAAGATACACTACAAAGACTAATAAATAAAATGACGGCTAACGGTTGGCTCAAACCAACGTACACAGCCTACAGAATTACTTCCTTAAACACTTTGTATGCCAAATACACTCCTAACTTAGGTATTAAAAAAATAACCTTTAGATGCCTAAACAAGTTGGAACTCATGAGGTTGTGCATTTTGTACTACCTCAAACCTTGTCTTCAACAACAGATGTATAGAGAAGGTAAAAGAAGAGTGCCTGCGAGACTGACAAAATACTGCAAAGCGTTACTCCAAAACTCTAAATACTCCATCTCCGTAAGAAAGCTCCAGAAGATTTTAGGTTATAAATCCCCAGCATCAACCTGCCAAAGAATGCTGGAATTAGAAAAAAAAGGCCTCCTTATCATAGAACGAAGGCACGAATACTTGTGCGAAATAAAAGACCTTTCGTTTCTATTGAAAGGGAATCCTGAAATCGTAAATAGGTTTGTTCTCATTAATAAAAAAGTGTATGAAAGAAAATGTAATAACATCTATTTTGCAGCATGATTTTATTTTTTTTGCACTCTCGGAAAAAATTGAACAATCTTATTTCTGCAAAATGTAATTATTAAAGAATGTCTTAAAAGAGTTGGGAAAAATCATGAAAATTAATTAAATGTTTGGAAAATGGTAAAAAAGATACTGCCGTTTTTAGGCACTTTCCCTTTTTTCTTTATGTCGCTTGGATTGATACGAACCAAAGCATCTTCTTCAAATGCAGAAAAAGCATTAAAAGCTTGGTCTGCTAATATATTTCTATCGGCTAAGAACAAAATTCTTGGACTTCTTAGTCCGTCTTTGTTTATATTCCATTTTGCCTGAAACAGTTTCCATGCAATTTGAAAAGCAATAGCTGTTTTACCTGTTCCTGTTGCAAGGGTTAATAAAATACGAGGTTCATTATTTGAAATGGCTTCTAAAACCTTAGTTATTGCATTTTCTTGATAGTATCGTGGCTGCCATGTTCCACTTCTATCTTCGAATGGAACGGACAATAATTTATCACGCCAAACGGCTGAAAGTGGTTGCAATTTGTCTTGGTCGCCAAAGGTCAAAGCCCAAAGTTCATCAGGAGTAGGATATGAAGTTACATCTCCTTCAATTCCTTCCTGCATATCAATGCGATAAATTTGTAAACCGTTTGTACTGTACGTAAAACGAACTTGTAACCTTTCAGCGTAATCTTTGGCTTGTCCGACTCCTTCTGTATAGTATTTATCTCTAGCCTTGGCTTCAATTACTGCAAGATTCCTGTTTTTGTATTGCAATATATAATCTGCTTTGTCGGGCTTGCTTCGCTGACCATGCCCGATTAATCGACCTTTGTTAATAGGAAACTCCATGCGAATGCGACTTCCTTCTACAACGCCCCAACCTGCTGCTTTTAAAACAGGGTCGATTAATTCTGCTCTTGTTTCGGTTTCGTTCATAAAATAAGGCTTTGCAAATAGGCTAATCAGTAAATGTATTGTTTAAAATGCTAAATTTCATTTGTACTAAAGTGTCTAAAATTCTCTGTTGATTCTGAATTGCCTGATTAATTATATCAAAAATGTTATCCAATTTTTCTACGATTTCTTTTTGTACTTGCATTGGAGGAATAACTAAAGGCGTATTTAATATGTCTTCCTTTCTTAAATTTGTTTGATTTTCTCCATTGTTAAATGCAAGTAAGTGTTTGTGTCTATTTAGCTGATAGTATAAAAAACGCTTATCAAATTTATTCGTTCTTATTGCACAAATTCGTTGGTTTAAAGTATATAAATCGTCTTCATCAATAATGAAACACTTTGCGAGTGCTTTCCCATTTGGTACATCACTCATCACCATTACAATATCACCGACATACAAAGGGAATAATTGTTCTCTCGTCTTTTTAAAGATTTCTCCTTCAGATGAAATGAATTTAGAATTTACAACAATAAAGTCCCCATCATCATCTATAACTTTTTCATGTGCTTTCCCATTATAAAAATCGCAACATTTTGACAATGTAGTCTTTTCCCAACTGTTTGAATTATGAGAAAGAAGTGATTCAATTGTACTTCTGAAAATTTCATCCGAAATAAGATTCTTTGAGTCTGCATCTATTCTATTAATTTCAGAAATCAATTCATTAGGAGAAATATTTATTACTTCTATTTGCTTGTTCGGATTGCTAACCGACAAATCGTATGATTTTTTATTAATATGTTCAAAATCTACAAACCAAGAATTTAAAGAAACTTCCTTTCCTTTTTGTTTATTAAGAAAATCTTTTAAATCGTTATCGTTGATAGGATTGTTTTTTCCTAAACTTCTTTCAATTTCTAATTGATAGTACCATATTTTTTTAGTCGGCATTCCTTTTTGGAAAAACAATACAATTGTTTTTTGACCAACTCCCGTAAATGTACCTACAGGCAAATCAAGAATTGTATGTACATCGCAGCTCTCTAATAAATGTTTTCTTAATGATATTGAAGCATTATCAGCATTACTTAAAAATGTATTCTTAATAACAATAGCAGCTCTACCACCAGCTTTTAAACTTTTAATAAAGTGCTGCAAAAACAAGGATGCTGTTTCGCTTGTTTTTATGTCAAAATTTTGTTGAACTTCTTTACGTTCATTACCACCAAAAGGTGGATTAGCTAGTATTACATCAAATCGGTCTTTTTCCTGAATATCTCTAATATTTTCAGAAAGTGTATTTGTATGAATAATATTTGGAGCTTCAATTCCGTGCAAAATCATATTCATAACTCCAATTATGTAGGCAAGATTTTTTTTCTCTTTGCCATACATCGTGTTCTCTTGTAATATTTTTAGATTATTTGTGGTTTTATCCATATTGTTAAACAAATAACCATAGGCTTCACATAAAAAACCAGCACTACCACAAGCTGCATCATATATTCTTTCTCCAATAACAGGTTGTGTAACTTCAATCATAGCACGAATTAATGGACGAGGAGTATAATACTGTCCACCATTGCGACCAGCATTCCCCATGTTTTTAAGTTTGGTTTCATATAAATGACTAAGTTCGTGCTTATCTTTAGAACTGCCTTTCGGCAGTTCATCTGTCATTTCGATAATCTCACGAAGATTGTAACCACTCTTAATTTTATTTTTAAGTTCACTAAAAATCTCCCCAATCTTGTATTCTATCGTTTTGGGATTATCCGCTTTTTGTTTAAATCCTGCCAAATAAGGGAATAGTTTCAAATCGACAAACTTAACTAGGTCGGGGCCTGTCATAGCTTTGTGATGGTCAAGTTTTCCGTCGGCTGTTTTTGGCATTGCCCAATTTAGCCAACGATATTCTTCGTCAAGTATAAATTGGTAATCTTTCCCTTTTAAAGCTTCTTCATCAGCTTTTTCTCTCTCCAATTCGTCAAGATAACGCAAAAATAAAACCCAAGAAGTTTGTTCGATATAATCCAATTCACTGTCCGCTCCTGCGTCTTTGTATAGAATGTCATCTATGTTTTTAAAAGTCTGTTCAAACATTATTTAGTCCTTATTTAAAATTCATTTTCAATTAACAGCAAATATATCAATATCCGCTGGTGCGTCGGCAAGAAAACAGCTCTTTTGCAAACTTCGGTCGTGTGTCAGCTTGTGCGGTTTGCAAATGTGCTGTTTTGTGCGTTGGCTGTTCATTTTATCGTTTTTTCTTTTTCTGTCTTTAAGTAGCAATTTGTCCGCTGTCGTCTGTCTTTTTACACTTGGCGGTAACATAAAATTTACGAATGTTTAACTTAAAAAAATCATTATTAAACATTTAATTTATATTTTATAACCATTCTAAATAATGATGTAACTTATTGATAATCATACACACTTAGACAAATTAACAATATGTTTAAAAAAATATTTAAAAAAATATTCATTAAAAACTTGTTTTTTAAAAAATAATATTATTACCTTTGCAATGTGGGTTTTTAAATTAAGATGTTAGTTGAGTAAAGGGAACGGAAATAAAACCCCGTTCCCTTTTTTTAGAGAAAAAGTTCTTTGAAATGAAATAGGGTCGGGTCTCAATTGCCAATCAGGCAGTTAATGTAAAGTTAGTCATTTGATGAGTTTAAACAAATAGTAAAAACATAGTCTCAATTGCCGATCAGGCAGTTAATGTAAAGTTAGCAAACTGACTTTTAGAGACTTTAGCTTTGTTTAGTCTCAATTGCCGATCAGGCAGTTAATGTAAAGTTAGCGAAAGTAACTATCTATCTTCCGAGCTATCCGATTGAGTCTCAATTGCCGATCAGGCAGTTAATGTAAAGTTAGTGAATGACAATGACAAATTATATAAAGAGGAAAAAAGGTCTCAATTGCCGATCAGGCAGTTAATGTAAAGTTAGCAATGGTCAGATACATACATTAACACGTAATGAGTCTCAATTGCCGATCAGGCAGTTAATGTAAAGTTAGCAATTGGACGTATTCAGGTTCGCTGCCAAGCGGGGTCTCAACTGCCTGATCGGCAGTTGAGACCCCGCTTGGCAGAAACTACGAATACTATCGAAAACGGCAATTGCACTAACCGTGTGTTAGCGGCTGGTTTATCAGATTTACAACGAGCAGAGGCAACGGTTGAGTTTATGAACTTGTTTCGCCAAATGCTTAATGAAGCACGATTTTTTTCACATGACGAGAGAAGCCTGCGGGGTTATTTAATTGAAGATATTGAGAAGAAGAAATTAAAAGCGGAGGAGTTACTTAACGTTCCCACGCTTGGCATTCGTTTGGGATTTTGTAAAACAAATGTTCAACTTAAAATAAAAGATAAATATGGAAACTAATGTTCAAGGCTTAGACGTCAGCCCAAATGACGCCAAACGTGTGTTACCTGCTGCCGTTATTCGTAACGACCAGTACCACGAATTTATTTTGTCTCACATTGTTAGACCTTACCAAACTATGATTGGTCGTGAAAAACGCATTGAAGGGATGAGGTATAAACCATTTGGGAAAAATGAAACTACAATAAATTATTTTGAGTTGCAGAATTATGCTTGGGAAGAGCAATACAAGGAATGGTTTAACTGCGTCCTTGATAGGCTTTCACGAATATATAAGCAATGTGATTATTCATTTTTCCCGCAAGATGATTTTTTTGCAAACACATTGAAGCGTAGAATGATTGAAGCAGGGATTGAGGATGTGTCACCATACGGTAGCAGGTAACATAGAATCTACGAATGTTAAAACAAAAAACAAACATTTAAATAAACATGAAAAAAAAACAAAAAACAAATAATGTATAAAGCATTTCAAAACAAGAAGTATTATTTGGCGTTTAACAAATTTCCTAAAACTGCCAAAAAAGTTCCTGGTGTTCATAAAGCATATTCAACAGGATTTAGAAAGTGGAAGTCAGATGATATGATTACTTATGCAGTAGTTATCGGAACTTTCAGAATTATGTTGGGAATTAAAACGCCAAATTATACTTGTGATGCAGGATGTTAGCCTTGCAGGTAACATAGAATCTACGAATGTTAAAACAAAAAACAAACATTTAAATAAACATGAAAAAAAAACAAAAAACAAATATCGAACGATATCAAATACCTTATCGAAGCGAGAAATGGCATCAATTCAGGTTAAACGGAATTGGCGCATCAGAAGTACGAACAGTACTTTATGCGGATGACTATTCCGACCCATTAGTGCTTTTTTATCAAAAATTAGGTTTTAAAAAACCTATAAAAGATAATGAAGCAATGTTCCATGGTAGAAACCTTGAAGAATATGTAGCTATGTGCTGGCAAGGATGGGATGGGAAAAAAGATGAATATAATAATCCAAGCTACATTAATAATATAAACAATGGAAAAATTATAAGACGATGTAAAAAATTAAATGCAATAGTCAAAAACAAAATGTATGATTGGCTATTCGTTAATGTAGATAGGATGATAAATAAAAAAGGTGGTTTTAGTCTAATAACAGGCAAGCCTCTCGAAAAAGAGGGTGTACTTGAAATAAAAACAACAGAAGGGTTCTCAGCGGCAAAATGGGAAGCCGGAATAGACCCATCTTATTTAACACAATTGAACACAGCCTTACTGCTGTTAGAGGCTGACTATGGAGAATTGGCAATATTGAAAAATGGGAGATACTTAGATGTATTCCCATTTGAAATAAATTACGAGATTTGTGAACTTATCATTGACCAAACATATAAATTTTGGTATGACCATGTTTTACCTGCAAAAAAATGGGTAGAACAAATGGAAAAAGCACAAATGGTCGGCGATGAACAATATTATAACGAATGTAAGCATCAAATTCAAATGCTTGAACCAAAAGTCGGTAGTAATAAAACAGCCGAAATGTTCGTTAAGGAAAACTATAGAAAAAATAAAACCTCTATTATGGGGTCTGAAACACTTTTGAAAAAAGGTAAAAAAGATGCTTATATAGCATCAATTATTTCAACACTAAACGAAATAAAACAAAAAAATAAAAATGAAATTCTCATCGAATTTCTTCACAATAATTGTGAATATATAGATTTTGAGGAAGAAGGAAATTTGCGCTACTTTGTACGCAAAGGAAGTACACTTCCTCAATTGGGAAACAATTTAAAAAAAAAATTTAATAAAAATCAAATAACCGAATTAATCCAAAAAAATTTGTTGAAAAATGACTTTTTTTAATACAAACCTAACAAAAGAACCTGAACTATCAATAAGAGAAAACAAAGCTCTATCGCAGGAAGATTTTATTAAAAACATCTTCCAAAAAGAAAATAAACCTTTAACGGCAAGCGAGGTTTATTACATCTGTATTGCCAATAACAAATATTGGCCGCTAACGTCCGTTAGAAGGGCGATAAGCGTACTTAAAGATAAAACTATCTTAAAAAAATTAGATAAAACAAAAAAAGGCGTTTATAATGCAAATGAAAGATACTTCCAATTAATTAATTAAAACACAAAATTATGAATACAGATATAAAAATTGACAAAGATGGGATAAAGTATTACAAAACCCAAGATGGGTATTTTTCTTCAGCTAACGAAAGACTGTTAGCCCTAAAAAGGATATACCCAGTCTATTCAATAGAAACAGTTTTAAATTATGTGCCAGAAATTGTTAGCTGGCATGCAATAACAACTATTACTATACCTATTATAGGAGAATCCCCTTACCAACAGAAATCATTGTTATTTACAGGACATTCCTGTAAAAAAATAGAAGATACAATGTGGGGTAAGTTTGCGGCTGAAGTAGCCGAAACATGCTCCACCGCAAGAGCAATAGCCAAAATGGGAATTGGCATTGCATACGGAACAACAGCCTCGATCGAAGAAATTGACACGGAAAACACATTCTTTATCTCTTTCCCAACAAAAAAAGAAAATAAAGAAGATGATAAATCAATTATAATGAAAAAAGAATTAAACGAAATTCTAAAAAAAAAAATTAATGTTGTAAATAAATAATTAAACCAATGTTATTATGAGTAGATCAAAATATCAAAACAGAACGTCCGATCCTGCACAGATAATTATGCAATGGAGGGCAGAGGAAGGTTTGTTTAAAACTACAAACCTTATAACAAAAGAATCGGGGGAATTACCCCCGCCAATATCTTTTATCGTGCTTGATGAACTCCAAGCTGTGAAAGGATGGAGCACAAAGTACGATTGTGGAATATATTCAAACATGTGGAAAGGCACTGAGCCTGGACACTTTAAAGTAAAAGTTAGAAATAGAGGAGGTAATGACTTCCCTATAACCGGCAAGTGGCACGAAATTAAAGACAAAGTAAAAGCCGCCGGAGGCCGCTGGATCAAAATAATATATGCCTTGATGCACATCAAGGAAAATGAAAATTATAAAATAAAAATTGTAAAAATAGAATTGCAAGGCTTGGCACTTGCTAACTATGTGGAAAGTATTAAAAACCCCTATACAGGGGTTATCGAAATAAATAATCTTGTTAAGATAACAAGATTAGGGAAAAATTACCTAATTCCCGAATTTCAAAATAAACCATTGGAAAATAAGTTTAAAGATGAAATTGAAGCTATTGCAGTCGAAAAAGATAAAGAACTTCAAATCTATTTAAACGACTATTTTTCTTATTTTATACAAGATAACATTATTGATACCATGAAAAATACTCTTCAGAAAGAAGTGGAAGATACAGTAGAAGATACACCTCCAAAAGAGAAAGTGCAAATTTTCCCTTCAAAAGTAAATAAACCTGATGATGACATGGAAGATTTATTCGCAGATGACCCCGATTGGGATATTAACGACCCTTTTTCTTAAAAAAAAATCGCCATGAAAATGATAATAATAATCAGTATCTATTTAAGCCTGTTAGGGGCATTACTTTTTTTGCTCTATAAAGCAAAAAAGTTGAATGAAAATAATAAATTATATAAAGAGGAAAAAAGGAAAAGAGAAGGGGGAGTAAAATGAACCATCAAAAAATAATACTGAAAAATAGTAAAAGAAAAAATACTAACCAACATGAAAGTATTCTTCAACAGGAATGCGTTAAGTGGTTTCGTCTTCAGTATAATGATATTAAAGAACTGCTTTTTGCAATTCCTAATGGAGGATTACGAAACAAAATAACAGCAAAAAAGCTGAAAAATGAAGGAGTACAAAAAGGAGTCCCAGACCTATTTCTTTCTGTGCCATCTTCAGAACATAACGGACTATTTATTGAAATGAAGTTTGGAAACAACAAACCAACAATAGCCCAAAAAATAATGATGAACAAACTCACAGAACAAAATTATAAATGTGAGGTTTGTTATTCATTTGATGGGTTTAAACAAATAATAAAAACATATTTAAAAAAATAATGACAATAAAAGTATGTTGCATACTAAAATGGAGTGAAAAAGAAAAATATCCCCACTCCATCGTTATTGATAACATCTCAAGTGAAAAAAAAGCACTTGAAAAAGTGTTATCATTCATAAAAATTGGAAAACGAAATTCGTTACCAATAATTACTGATATAAAAACTGAAATTATTGACAGATGAAATTTCAAGACTATTTATTAGAAATAGTAAGTACAATAAAACAAGAAGCTCTTTCACAACTGAAAAAATATAGTGGAAGACAATACGTAACGGTTGATTATTCCGACGATGGATTATTCTTCTCGATTACGTTTTCATGGTATGTAGCTTATCTACCTGGAAGCAGTGTTACACAACCATCCTTTTCCGTATGCAATACAGAAATTGATATTAATACTGCAGATCTTTGGAATTTCGACGTTAAAGATATACTCGAATACGTCCTAAAGATTGATCAGTCATGGAAAGATTAAATAAAAATAAAAATTAAAAATTAATTAAATTATGAAAGATAAATATTTTGAATTTATTCAACTTGTTAAAGCTGAGATGGAGAAAAAAAGTTTTTTTTCTTCCAAAAAAGAAACGATAGAAACACTGAAAACAAACTTAAAAATAATGTTTCAAACTATTTTTGACATGAATTATTGTGAAGTGATGGAAGACAAATTTTTGTCAATCACAAATGAATTACATGCTTTTGAAACATTGGTATTCAAACTTAAAGAGAAAGATAAAAATGAGAAAGATAAAGAAGAAATTTTAATCATTGTTCCACTCAAAAGCTACGAAATTTTACAAGAAGATTCTTTAAAAAAAAGGAAGAAAAGAACAAAATATCACACTTAATTAACTTTAATCTACTTTTTTATGAAAATAGTTACTGAAATAGTAAAAGATATACTACATGACCCTGACACTATTCGCCTTACTATAGGAATAGCACTAACAGTGTTCGCTTACGTATTACTCATTAAACGTGGCGATGAAACATTTGTTGACTTTTACGCCTCTGTTGCAAATAATCATAGACGTATAGCCGAAAAAGCTAAAAGAAAAGAACAAAAAAGAAATATTAAACAAAACAAAAAAGCTCCCTCATAAAACAGAGGGAGCTGTACATGCACAATGAAAGCAGTTGACCAAACATTGCTAAAATAATAAATTATGCAAAAAATGATTTTCTAAATAATTGATAAAAAAAAACTCCTCAAGTGTGCTCTCTATGAGAAGCATGAGGAGTGTATTATTGTTTTGTTAGAAACAATTGTTTATCCATTAAATTCGTAAACCTTAACACCGGCATCGTAAGTGTCAAAATGAAGCCATGACACATCCTTTTCTATTCTTATATTATAAGGTAACAATTTTTGTTTATCTTTTATTATAGCCCTTGCTTCAACGGCAGTAATACTATCAAACACGGCATCGCCACCATTACCTAAACAATGAGCCGAAAGGTAAATCTGATTAGCAAACGTTTTCTTCTTTACAAGTTCACACAAATTACACCTTAATCCCCTTTGAGTAATATTTCCGCCAAATACATAATCATTCATTGTCATAGGAACACCCAGAACCTCTGTACGTAAAACAAGTAAGGTATGTAAATATCCAGTATTTAAAAATCTCCATGACGATTCACCAAACTTGTTAAATGTATGTGGACATACCAGCTCCTCAATACGAAAATATTTTCTCACCTCCTCAATAATGCCTTGCTGTGTCATAAAATCTAAATCTTTAATAAAAATTTTATTACAAACCATCCTAAAAAAAGGACTATCAAACTAAATAAAACATAACCTAAGTAAATCATGGTCTGTTGCCACCATGTTATCTTTGCCGGCACAGGATAAGGCTCTTTCACAACTTCTTTTTCAATTGTTGAGCTTTCTTTTATTGCCTTATTAATCGTTTGAGCTATAACAGCATCTTTCTGAAATAAACGAAAATCAAGTTTGTTGTTCCTTATCTGGAAAATAGAATAAGCATAATCAACATCTAAACGCTGTAATGGATAATTGATACCGTCGTCTTTTACTAAAATCGTATCAGTGTGATAAATAGTATCTGCCGGTATGTAAACATAAACTGTTGTATCTCGATAAACAACTACCTCAACCGTCTCCGTTATCACAGTTGTAGAAGGCAACGGATACCTTTTCAAACATCGCCGTTCGAGCGAACAGGCAGTAAATAATAAAGAAATTAAAATTATATATTTAAGTAACTGCATGGAATTTACCACCTTAAAGTAAGGATACGTTCAGTGTCTGTACTTCCGGAATTGACAAGAGGAACGCATGTGAATTTTAATTTTATCTGCCCACGTTCAATATCATTCTTGCTAAATATGTAAGTTGAATTTGAAATATTTCGCTTATCCAACTTAAATTTCCCATTACCCTCAACAATCTCCATCCCCATACTCCCTTTTGTATAATACAAAGGAAACCATTCGATAAATTTTATATACTTATACAAATAACGATCCTTGAAGGCTGTTGTAGGCACTGCCCCGTATGGCTTTGTTACCCAATTATCGGTATCAGGCCAATAAGGAGGTAAGGAGTAATAAGGATTATCCCTTACATCAACCACCTCTCCCAATTCCCCTTCCCACAAAGTATGGCCACCCTTAGAATAACTTCTTAACCAATTAACCTTGTTAAACCTTCCTTTATGATAAACTGCATAATTAAACGCATCACCTTTTAAAAAACCTGTACGAACAGGCAAACGAGAATCTTCCATCGCCTTGCCTATTGTACCGTTACGTAATGAACAAATACCATAGTGAGAAGCATAGTTTATTCCCTCAACTGTAAAATAGGAGATGATCTTATCCCTATCATCCGCACCCTTAATTATCTCACCCCTCTCAACAATCTTAATGTCAAGAGGTAAAGAACCAGTGCGACCTGCAAATGTTAACACTTTCATAAATACATGTATTAATATTAAATTTTTAATTTAATTAATTTATCTTATTATTAACGCTAATAAAGCAACTATTATGGCGGAAATCATTATCCCAACCATACCATAAACAATCCTTTCAGTTAAAATAGATGCATACTTTTTCTCGTTACAAGTATCCATCTCCTTCATCTCTGTTCGTAATTCGCTTATCTTTGTTTCAACACTCTCAAAACCCTTCGTCAAATCATGGCGAATAGCATCCATCTTCTCATTCATTATTTGTTGATTGTTTTTCAATAATTCAATGGCTATTATATATTCCTGTTCCATCTGTTCCATTAATAGATATCTTTTTGCAAATAGTTTATATTTATAAACTTTGTTGTGAAATTTAAAATAGCTATGATCACAGAAATAACTGCTATCCAAATGGGCTTTTGAATCTGCAGACCACTTAAATAAGTTATGAACAAAACTAATGCTGTATTGGCAATTTGCCATAGAGCCGTTTTCAACTTTTTATCAGAAATAAGCTCACGCAAATATTTTTTTATAAACTTTTTAAATCTTTCCATAATTAATAATTTTACATCATTCTAAACTCTCAATAACTATGTACTGACCAAACTGATCAATAATAGATTGATGTTCTTCATAAATAAAGTTACAATAAAAATAAGCATAATCATTATCAGAATAATGTTTTAAACCTTTTATCATCCACCAAAGTATAAGTTTACTAACAAACTCCTGTAAAGTAGATATTGTATTAATATCATGCATGGCTATCTTTATCCTTTTAGGGTAATTCTGATCATGCCATGTGTCTTGTAATGTAACATCTTCTAACTCCCAACCCTGAATATACTTATCACCCTCTATTGTCCAAATCTCAACAACCTTCTTACCTACAGGTATAGCAGGCTTAACTGACGTTTGAACCTCATAAATAAAGCCTTTAATCTCATTTATTGTAGGTTTAACAAATGAACTATAACGATAAATCACATTACCATTATTTACTAAAACATATTCTTTCATATTAACTAATATTTGTATTATTTAAAATTAATGAGGTAACTCCCTTCACAGACCTTAACTGCTCCACCCAATGTTTTGCCTTTTCCGCATCAGTGCCGGATTGATTAGGAGTTGCATTTTTAATCTCATCAGGAGTAGGATTATTATCATAATTACTAATAAAGCAAGTGGTAGGTAAACCGCCAACCCTACTTACCATTGACTGTAATAGACTAATGAAATTCGTAACCGAAAAAGCAGTTGTTACAAAATCAAGTAATCTATAATAAGTAGTAATATTCCCTGAACCTGAAGCATCAAATGCCGTCCAATTGATGTTAGTGCCATATAGGGTTAAAGAAGTCAACCCGCTTGGCAGCGAACCTGAATACGTCCAATTGATGTTAGTGCCATATAGGATTAAAGAAGTCAACCCGCTTGGCAGCGAACCTGAATACGTCCAATTGATGTTAGTGCCATATAGGATTAAAGAAGTCAACCCGCTTGGCAGCGAACCTGAATACGTCCAATTGATGTTAGTGCCTAATAAATAAAGATAAGTCAACCCGCTTGGCAGCGAACCTGAATACGTCCAATTAATGTTAGAGCCATTTAGGATTAAAGAAGTCAACCCGCTTGGCAGCGAACCTGAAAACGTCCAATTGATGTTAGAGCTTAATAAATAAAGATAAGTCAACCCGCTTGGCAGCGAACCTGAAAACTCACATTGTCCTGATAAATGTAGGTGTGTTAAATTACGTAAAGGGAAGCCTACACTACTAATTAAAGGAGCATTAATTTCAGAACTCCACCCGTTTAACGATGTACTAATCCCCCATTTTGTTATAACACCCTGCTTTGGAAAAACAAGTAACGACCTTGAGGTACACTTAACAAATATTGACCGTATAGCACCACTTGTAATAGTCCATGTGGAACTCTCACCAGCACCGCTATTGTCTGTGTAAAACTTAGCATCCCCACCACGAATAGAAAGTGTCGTCGTCTCACTTGCCTCCATTCTTAATATAGCATAACCCGTGCCATCACCTGTAGGCAACAACTCAAATGTCGCCTCACCCAAAGCAACCCTATAATTATAACGCCTTATCATAAAAACTCTATTTCAAGCCACGCAATCATTAATGGCTGCGTCAAATCATCAACATTATGTAAAGCAACACGTTTTAAAGTTATCCATAAGCCACAACCTATTGTGCGTGTGCCATCAATAGAAAAAGCCGTAGTTTTATTAGAATAAACAAGTTTTTCATCCCCTGTTATTGTAAATTCGGTTCTTGGATTAAATGTTACTGACGCAATGTTTGTTCCTACCCATTGGGCTTCAACTGCAAGCATAGCAAATTGTTCTCCAGTTACCTCATCAGCTGTCTTACCAATCACTCTTGCCTTTATTCTGGCTACAGCTTGTGGGATCTCATAATCCCACAGTTGAGCTTTTACTGATGTGTTCGTCAGATGGTCAAACACCATAGTAGGAATAGATCCTTCGAGATAGTAAGCAGACGCATCAGTCATAGGTAACATGGCCGCAGCAGGAATAATAAACTTAGTAGTTTGAATTTTGTCCAATTCTGTCTGTAAGCCACTTACCTGTTTTATCTTTATCATTTTTAATAATTATAAATTATCAATATTACATCATCTGTTTCAAGATTATAAGGAAGCCGTACACGTATTGATGAACCTGAAAACGCCCATTCTCCTATATTAAGGCTGGCATAATCACCCATAGGATAGCTTAACCCATTAACACTAAACGTAGGAACAGTCCCGCTCATTACACTCTCTGTCAAGGCGTTTGTAATAGTTATCACAGTAGCCATGCTCCCCTCATTGCCGGTTATCTTATGCTGCTTGTTACGCAAATTTGCTTGTCCTGAGACAATATCTGCAATTGTACTACCACCGTCTTTTATCAATTTTCCGGTAGTGCCGTCAAAGACGGCTATCCTGTTATTAGCAGAAGATGACGGTCCCAATACCTCGTTAGGACGCCTTATCCTTGCCCATGAACTACCTACTTCACCCTGTGCGCCCCCTAACACATTCTGTAAACAGATCAACAAATCTCCAACCCCAACCTCAACACCATTGACACCACCGATCTTTCCCGCAACACTTATATCAAAAACCTGCCCCTTACTCGCAGCAGGATAGTTAGGATTTGAAGAAGCATCTATCGAATACGCATAGTCTAACTTCCCAAGTAAAGCATCAACGCCAACACCACCGTCCTTTATCAATTTTCCGGTAGTGCCGTCAAAAACGGATATATTGCCATTCGTGGCCGATGAGGGACCTATAACCTCTCCCTCACGATTTAAATGAAAAACATCCCAATCCTCGCCTACAGTTCCCTGAGTGCCCCCTACGGTATCACGCACACATATCATAAAATCCCCAAGATAGACTGTTACCCCGTTTGCCCCACCTATCTTTCCGTTAGCCGAAAACTTATAAGTATCCCCCTTGCTCGCAGCAGGGTAGTTAGGATTTGTGGAGGCGTCTATAGCACCCTTGTAATCCATAGCATCAACAGCCATTGCTATAGCATCAACAGCCGTTCGCACAGCTTTCTCCGTAGCAATACTAACATCATCAGCAGATGCAGACGCCCTTAACGTGGTTCTGGGAGTAAAGCCATCAATAATAGAAACGCCATCTGCACCGCTCCACTTTGGAATAACACCGTCAGTGGAACTCACAGCCTTCCTAACTTGTGCATGATTAGTTACATTACCCAATTCAATATCTGACTTAACTTGTGCAGCAGTTCTTAACGATACATTACCAGTACCATCACCTCTTAAGAAACTCCCTGAAGTAAGCGAAGATAATCCAGTGCCGCCCTTTGTTACAGGCACTATAGGCAAATCGGCGCTATTTAAATTATTACCGCCGGTAACAATTCCTTCATTGTTAACAGTTACCTTTGTGTAACTACCACTTTCAATTACTGCCTTTGAAGCCTTATTGTTTAAAGCAGCTATTAATCCATCAATTTGTTTTAACTTTAACATATCATTTTTATTTAAAATTATACTTTTTTATACAATATTATCTCTACCACATCACCACTGCCCAAATCATAATCGGTTAACATCCATTTTAAAGTATTTGTCCCCCCATTTAGAGTAAAAGAAGTATTATACACTAATCCGTTTACAACAATATAGACTTCATCTCCAACTTCAAATGTACCACCAAATTCATTAATAGTTAATACTTTTGTTTGACTATCATAATTCTGATTTGACACATTAACAACAAATAAATACTTATCATAACTACTAACTTGATTTACAGGCAGCTCTTTCCAACTTTTTACTACCTCAGTGCCATTCCACTCCCATTCAAACAACCATTTTTTTCCAGTATCAACATCATAAACTGTTGCTCCAGAATAAGAATAAGGCGATGCTGCAAAAGCCTCTTTTGTAGCGTAAACAGGTTTAGTCCCAAACATATTCAAATCTTTTGTTCCTACAATAGAATGTAAGTTCAAAGGACTTGCTGCCTTTACCCTTATTCCATCAAATAAATCTATTGCCATCTCTATATTAATATTTTTATTTTTAAATCACAACGCTACTAAAGGTCATCTCCGGCGTAGGATCTCCCTCTCCTTCTACTCTGAACTTCGCAACATATAAATAATACACTTTTCCATTAATAGTTACGTTATGTTCTTGCCCATAAATCCACATGTTATCCAATGTCGCAAAAAACACATTTTTGTAACCTATATAATCAGAACATTCAGAAGCTAAAAACATATGACCTTGCAACGGAGATGGATAAACAGCATACTGAATAGTAACGGGATCAATAATATTAGTTCCCTTAGACGACTGCCCTGTAACAACAGAAGGTTGTTGTAAGGCAGCTAAGGCGCTTTGTCCAGCGTCTTCTACAATAGTTACACTGCCATAGGTCTGCCCTACAGTCATATAGCCAAAATAGACGTAATGATCAGGAGTAACCTCTGTTAAAGAAATGTTAATCGTCTGATTTGCGTTATTTACTTGAACATTATCCTGAATAGTATTATATCCAGAACAACTTACTGAATACGAATACACACCATTTGTTAAAGCATTAGCTACAGCCTGTCCAGAAGAATTTGTTGTAATCGTCTTGCCATTAATATTTACCGATGCGCCACTTACAGGCGTACCGTTATGTTTTATAATAAATGTTATGCTATATAACGTAAAAGTGAGCGACTTGCTTATCTGATAAGGAGCACGCCCACCGTTCAACGTCTCTGTAATTTGTAACGTCTGCGTGTTTACACCCGTTACAAAAGAGAAATTATTCAAACTATCAGTTATTGATAATTCCGCACCATCAATGACCGATGATGCGGAATACCCTTTACCTGCAAAACGAACAGTAATGGTGTCAATAAGCTGTCGGGTTAATGTTCCCGACACCCCAAACTGACCTGCATTGCCTGTATGAATAAATGTAACATCATTTATATTGGGGATGGAATACATAGTTAACATCACTGTGCGACTTAACTCAACCCCATCATAGGTTACTCCTAACAAAAACTCAACGGTAGCACCTTCAGTAAACTGCTGCGTGAAACTAAAAGAAAGCACATTCACATTAAGGCTATAGTTATTTATTTCGTAACTAACACCGTCAATGGAAAGGTTAACAAGGCTAATTAAACTATCATTTAATGAATTATTAAATGTAGCTGTAAATAGATAACCGCTTTGATAACCATTGTTGTTCATATAGTCCTTTACAGGACTTACCGAAAGGGCAGTAAACTCCATATCAATATTAAACGATACAGATGCATACGACGAGACTTCCGACACATTCATAAAATCGTCAACCTCTCTGGCCTCTAACTCAAAATATGTAGTCTGTGATATTGTAAGTAAACGTTGTATCATTACAAATTTACTACTTAACACTTCAATATTAACATAACCTCCACCAAACACGTTCGATGAATCGAGTATCTTCTCTCCAAAAGAATCTACCTGATAAAGTCTTAAGTAACCTCCATTCTCAATATTAAACACTCGATTAAACGTACAGGTAAAAGTATAATTTACCTGCGAGCCGGATGAGCTTGCCGGATTAATGCTTAAAGGAACTTCAACACTGATTGGGATATAAGATATAAACTCAACAACCGTTTCTGCCGTCCTTACATCAGGCGATGAGACAGAGACCACTGAAAGTTTAAAAACAATACTCTCGGTCAATTCTTTTGTTACTGTAAGCGTTCCCGAACCGTCAGCTAACGTGTAATCCATTAATGAAACAGGCTCGCCGTACTCATCAGAACTGTAAATCTTATCCTGTACATATATGCTGCTTAAATACTCTTTGCCCGCAGAAAGCGTCCACGATAACGTAAACTCACCCTCATTGCTATCCCCTCGCTCATGCCAATAGTCTGGCGACACCTTAAATTCAAGTATCTGCACACTACTTGACACATATTTAACCTCTCCATAGGCCGTTGCCACGTTCCCAAATGTATCAATCACAGTAATCTCATAAACAGCATCGCCAGATAACGTCTGTTGAACACTATGCTGCCCTACCGAGCCAACGGTGTATTGTATAAGATTAGACGCAATAACCTGTTCACCACCCCCCATCATACGCTTTAAAACTATTGATTCAATATTCTCTACCAACTTTGAAAGAACCCATGTGAATTGAATATCAATAGGATATGAACCATATGTTTGCGCAGGAGTAACAATCAAAGAGACTTGTAATTCCTTTGTTAAAAGAAAATCAAGCGCATCCTTTATTGTAGTAAAATCATAACCATCCTTGCTATAAGGACAATGAATGATAAAGTTAGGGTCAACAATAGGCTGATAACCGCCATTATTCCATATATACCCTCTGACAAGACTGTTAACCCCGCTAACAGGCTCTCGAACAACATAAAACACCCGTTTATCACCTCTTGAAGGTAAATCAACGAATTTGTCAACGCCTATAACTTGTTTAATAAATGACATACTGCAATTATTATATCTTACGAAAGTAAGATACTTTTAATAAAAATGATTTTTTGATTACATTTCTTTCTTTACCGCCTCTTCCTTTCTCTTTTTCTCTTCCGCCCCGTACATCTTATGCCATGTGCTAAAAAAGTCATTTGATAAACGTCCCTGCCACTTCAAGTAATTAAGTAACTCCTGATAAGCCTCCTCACCTTCCTGCCGCCTGAACATATTTAACACCTCGCATTTAGCCTCTAAAGTGGGGGCGTAAGTGAAAACTCTAATAACCTCAACAACCTCATTATGGACACCTGCATAAATGTAATCGTGTCCTGTATCAAACATACGACGATAAATATCAACTTGCTCAGCCGTCGTTATCTTATCTACACCTATATATTCCTTGATCTTTCGATCAAGAAAATCCCGCTGATGCCTGCGTTGTTCAACAACCTGATCCTTGTCTCTCAAATCAATCTTCATCTCTGTAAACTGTTTACCATACTCCTCAACAACCTTTTTAAGATAAAGTTTCTCACGCATACCTACAACCTTGCGATCCTTATCAACCTTAGAGACTAAATCCCAATACTTTTCAAGCTCGCCCGCTTTTGTCTCTTTATATATCCTATTCAAAATCGGAACATTTTTAAAACCATACTCCGTAAAACGATTTTCATACGGATCATAAGAAACCATTGTAAGTATCCAGCTTGCCCCTAATGTACTGGCAGTCCACGAAAGCATCTTTTTAGTACCTTCCCATGTTTTTCCGGCAGCCATCATATAAGAAGGAACAACATCAGACCCCATGTAGGTCGTTGGAGACTTACCAAATAAATATTGCCCCCAACCATGAACAATCTCAATAAGAGGATGAATAGACAATGTATATGACGCCCCCACGTTAAAAATATGTTTAAGCTCCCTAACTCCTACAGGTCGCTCATCAGCTAAAACCCTTGACATAGCAAAACCTATCGAGAAAAATAATCTCGTGATCTCCCCAAATGGTAATACAAAATAACGAACAGCACCATCATCAGTAGTGTCAAAAGGAATACATAAAAAATTATACTTATGATAATTAGGTATCTTGTCATAAATCTTACGCAATCTCTCATCAAACAAACCTGACGCAAGTAATCCTTGTAATATTCCAGGCAGCACCGCACCGGCAATAACAGAATACCAGAATCCTCCCGCCGTCTTCCTTTTCGTAGCAAGAGTTAAATCCATACCTAAACCCTGTAAGGTAACATTAGAAAAGGGAGACCATTGATTGAGCCAAACAGTATGCAACCCGTATCTTTTCCAATTAGGAGTACCAGCTATATTCCTTGCATAAAAAGAAGCCGCCTCAATGTCAAAACCTGATTTACGTAAAAACTTGTAAGCATTAATCTTAGTACCCAACTCCAAACCCCTTGCCGTTGAACGATATAAATGACCAAAAGCACTTAACGTCTTTGTAGCTTCATTCAACTCACGCCAACGTTTGTATTTTCTATTATATACTTCTGGAAACAACCTCGAAGCAACAATATCTACAGACTCCTGCTCACTCACATTATAATTAGAACTTATACCCGTTCTTATGTCAAAGACACCTGCATCTATCATCTCATTTATCACAGGCTCTATATTGCCATAATAAACACCACGCCCCTGCTTAAAAGAGGATAAAAAATGACTAACAAGATGTGCCCTAACCCTTAATGATTCTTCAATAGGAATAACCTTCCCATCGCCCACTATACTCGTTAAATCCACTTTTGCCCTGTTAGTGTCTCTTAAAACATTAAACATAAAAGCAAAACCAGGATTAAACTCTGTAACTAAAGGCTTAAAACCTTTATTAAAATATTTGAAAAGTTTTGTCAAGCTTGCAAGATCATTATCTTTCACTACCTCAAAGATATACTCAAAATAAGGATCAACATAATATCCAACATGCTCACCCTTCTCATAAAAATCCAGCAAATAACGATCTTTTTTTACTATAAAACCTTGACGGGTACGTTTCGCATTTTCTACACCAAGAGGGTCATACTTCATCAAAAATTCAAGGGTCATATTCTTAGCATATGTCTTACGTGCCGCCCGTTGTAATGCAAAAACATAAGCAAGAGTAGCTTCAAAAGGATTCTGTATAGCGTTTAAAGTACCCTTAATCGGCTTTATCACAGCAGGAACAAAATTGCCAACATACTTTATATCCCTAAATGTAGCATAATTATACTTGTTCTTAAAAATAATACTCATCTGCTTATCTGAAAACATGTTGCTTTCAGCTTGTATCTTTACAAGAGCTCCATGAATATACTCATGAAAAAGCCTTATCTTATCAAAAAACACCTTTTCCACCTCTACAGACATCTTCTCTCGTATAAAATTTAATCCCTCCACACTAAACATCTCCTGTAACCCTAAAGGGGCAGCCTTATCACTACGCCCCTCAATAATGCGTATATACGTTAACGCCTCACCAAAAGTATCTAAATCTACACCAAGCATCTCTAAAGGCAACACCACCTCACGAGTGATCTTGTCAAGTAATGAGAAATGTTCATTGTCTATAAATGCAATCATCTCGACTGCATTTTGTATCTTCTGACGAGGTGTTAATTTCCCATAATTGGAGGTAACATCAGGAACATTTTTTATAAGAACATCAATGATGCTGAAATACTTCATCCAAAAAGATGAAGCTACGCCGAATTTATGCTTTTTTGACTTATTCCATTGTTCTAATACTTTTTGTCGAGCTTCCTCAAAGCCTTTACGTACACGATGACTCCTTTCAGCCAATACCATGTTAGGGTCTTTTAGTAAAGTCTGTAAATGCTCATAACCGGACTTAGCCTCCGGACGAACACCGAAATAATTAAAGAAAGCCCTGTTAAAAAATGGAGCTCTTTCTGCAAGCTCATGTGGAGCATTAAAAAGAACACTTAAAGCATCAGCATAAAGCTCCCTATTGGAAAAACGATACTTAGTATATTTAGGGTTTAATTTCTCATCAAACTCCTTCCACCACTTAGACAATGTCTTTAGTTCCTCTCTTATCGTCTCTAACTCAAACAGTCGCCTTTTATTTATTTCCTCTCTTAACAATTCGGAAAAACGCTCACTTATAGCTTCCGCCGTAACGGGCTTAGTCTTAATGGACTTACGTATCTTCTCAACAATATCTTTATACTTAAGTATCCGACCATAACGCCTCTGTATAAACTCGTCAACATAACCCTGCATGGCCTTTGTTACAATAGCCCTTTTACCCTTAGTGTCAAGAGAAGCAATATAATTGTAAAGTTCAGGGTTTCTACTCCTTAAATCCGAATCTACATTATTCCAAATATCTACAATGTCTTTGGGAGACACACCTATATCCTCATAATATGGTATCTTACTTACTACCTCTTCAACAATCTCAACCATACTCTTTTCAGCCTCTTCCTTAATTTGTTTCTCCGCCTCCTTCTTCAACCTCTTTCTATCCTCATCCGTAAGTATATTACTCCTTCCAGGTGATTCAGGTAATAATGTCTCCCTGTAATTCATTAACCCCGCTATATTTCCTAATAAATTACTACCTTTTACCTTCGCCAAACGATCTATAATGTGCCCTATTTCATGGCCAAGAACTTTAGAAAGATCATCATATGTAGCCTTTTCAAACAATTCTTTGCTTAACTTTATCTTTCTCACTTTATCACTAAATATAGCACGACCCCACATATTCGCAGCAAGCACACCCACAATCACTTCTGCACTTAAAAACTCTTTTGCCAGATAGACAAGTTCAGGGAACTCTATTTTAAACAATTCCATGTTTGTCAATTTATCTTCATCTATCCAATTACGTAAATCATAATCCTTTGAATCAGACTCACTGACAATATAAGGATCTGGCTCACCATGATTATAAACACTATCAGTCCCATAAACTGATTGCGCCTTACTGACAGTAATATCAAACTGTTCATGCGTGGAATAAAAACCTGTAACACCACTACTATTGCTATCAACAACAATATAATCACGTACATACATTTGGCCGATAAAAAATCTGTACTTTTCATCAACAACCTTCACCACCTCCCGATTGTTACCATAGAAGATGACTGAACTTCCAGTAGGCGTTGACGATGCCAAATGATAAGCCTTGTTAAAGTCAAAAGTATTGCCAAGAATATAATTAGCAATAACATCTCCACTATTATTCATAACAATCATCCCCAGCTTAGGAAACGCCGAAAAACGCATTTGCTGAACAAATGTAACTGCGTCATTTACAGAACCTATATTACCATAAGGATATGAAAGTAGCTCATACTTATCCATCATATAATAATCATAAGGCATAGTTACCCCTCTTCCCTTTGACTCACGACGATGCTCACTCCAACTTCCTCTATCATAATGTACAGAATAATCCATACGATACGTGTCCATAATCACATGGGCAACTGTAACATCATCTCCTAAAACTTTTTTAATCGTCTCTGTTACAAAATAATCATTATTGCTTGGCGTTACATTGCCAGTTGGATGGTTATGTATCAAATAAACCATTTTAGAATTAAACTGCTTTACTCCAGCAGCTATAATCTTTGCATCAACAATCGCTTTAGATACACCACCTACCGATACATGCTGAATAAAAGAATTACCATTCTCGTCAATATGTACCGCAAAAACATGTTCAACCGCAGCATCTTCAAGCAATCTCATTAAATATGCTACATCCGCCGCACTACCAATGCACGTACTGCCTGTAAATTTAAATGCCTGCCCCTTGCTCCATATAGCTTTAACAGTTGACCCAAGTTTACTTTCAGGTATCTCCGGATACTTAGCATCAGGATTAGACATATACCGCCCACTCTCATCTTCAGACACAGATAACCCATCATAAGTACTACCATACCTATTCAACATGCCAACAAATTCTATATACGCATCCCTGCTATCAAATACCCAACCTGAATAATACTCCGCCAACTTAAAATTCTTACCCCTACTGTCAAACCATCCAAATACGCCCTTCATCTCTTGTTTAACAACATGGAAATTATCTAAAGAGGCATTTTTTGTTCGCTCAACATACGTTGCATTTCTTTTTACAAACGCATCAATCTTCTTTTTATATTCTGCTCTATTCTTTACAGCATCTCTCATCTTTACTTTAACCAAAGCAAGGTCTTTTACTATCTCATCCCAATTATTAGCTATATAAGCTATCTGATTAGGATTAATAAAGTTCGTTATCCCCACTCCGCTACCATACTTTTTTTGCATATTCCCTGTAAGATGCCATTTTACATCAGGTGTTGCAAACTTCAATACTTCACTTATAGCCTTCGTTGACATCCCCGTTGCTCTTTTAAACATCTTTATAGCATCACCCAACGTCACCTTACCCTCATCGTCCTTAACAACCTCATGTCCTAATTTAACAAACCTATCATATATACGCTTTAAGTTGTTTTTGGCCATCTCAATAGGAGTTAACCCCTCTCTTTTAGCCCTTTTTATAAAAGCTCGATCCCTAATAACCTCATCTTTTTTAAGTTGAGGTTGTGTACTAACCTCTTTCTGAGGTTGTGTACTAATCTCATCTGTTTTTAGCTCAGCCTGTTGTTCAGCCTGTTGTTCAGTCTGTTGTTCAGTCTGTTGTTCAGCCTGTTGTTCAGTCTGTTGTTCAGTCTGTTGTTCAGTCTGTTGTTCAGCCTGTTGTTCAGTCTGTTGTTCAGTCTGTTGTTCAGTCTGTTGTTCAGCCTGTTGTTCAGCCTGTTGTTCAGTCTGTTGTTCAGTCTGTTGTTCAGTCTGTTGTTCAGTCTGTTGTTCAGTCTGTTGTTCAGTCTGTTGTTCAGCCTGTTGTTCAGTCTGTTGTTCAGTCTGTTGCACAGTCTGTTGCACAGTCTGTTGTTCAGTCTGTTGTTCAGCCTGTTGTTCAGCTTGTTGTTCAGCTTGTTGTTCAGCCTGTTGTTCAGCCTGTTGTTCAGTCTGTTGTTCAGTCTGTTGTTCAGTCTGTTGTTCAGCCTGTTGTTCAGTCTGTTGTTCAGCCTGTTGTTCAGCCTGTTGTTCATTCTGTTGTTCTGTCT
>Ga0265294_10000296_pt1 | contig 65774 bp, 64 predicted proteins | sample MunlanPumphouse3_FD_192504 | JGI IMG/M metagenome (GOLD analysis project Ga0265294, IMG submission 192504) | Groundwater microbial communities from a municipal landfill in Southern Ontario, Canada - Pumphouse #3 | ecosystem: Environmental > Aquatic > Deep subsurface > Groundwater | place... | reverse complement strand
TATCTCAAGCATTAATAATGACACAACAAATGCAAATACTGCACTTGAGCAGATAGACTATGAAGCATTGGTTGATGATATAGAGATACAAAGAAGATTTAACAATAATGTGTCAGAAGTTGCCATAAGTCAAGTTGATTTATTTTATCAGTCAGCATTTGTGATTCCTCATCAGATACAATTCCAGCAATGCGACGAAGGTGGACAAAATTGCCATCCTGTTAAGGTCGAGCTATCGGATGTGAAAGCGGTAAACGGACAAATTTATATATTTAATAATGGAATATTTAATAGTTTGGACTATGCCTTGGCAAATGCAGCACAACAAAGCAATGATGAGGCAAATGATCAAGGGGTTTATGTGATATATAATCCTGAAACAGGAAGTCCTGTTGCGGAAATGCTTTATGCCTTATATGATAAAACTAATGAATTTTTAGACGGTGCATTGCCTCTTACAAATGCCGAAATTACAAATCAGGAGATTATGTTCATTGCTCAAGATCAAGGGGTTATAGTAAATAGTGTAAATCATAGCAGAGGTTCAATGACATACTATATAGCAGTAGCAGCCTTACTGAATGACGGGTTAACAAATCTTCCTATAGGAACAGTAACGTTTAATGGTGCAGCAGCAAATGCCCAAAATATGGCAAATTTGGTAGACACAGCAACAAATGGTATGGGCGCAGTTCAATATTCTACCCATGCAACAGATTTAGTAGGATTATACATAGGTTTTAATCCTGCGACTGGCGGATTGGATAGTTACGGCTTTCCATATTCGCATAGTAGTTATGTAGGATTTTTACCGCCTATATATTTATTGACCGGAGACGACAATGAATTAAGAATAAGATCGGATAGTGCTTGGGGTAATGGCATAATAAATACTCCTACTATAGTAGAACCTACAAATAACACAGGAGGTAGTTAATGTTTAAAAAATATTTTATTTTTTTCGTATCATTTGCTTTTTTGGGCTGTTCGCATCGGGATTTAATGACAATAGATAGTCCTATTCCGCCAAGTGAATTATTATGGGCAAAAGAATGGATGAAATTGGAATATAAAAAAGTCCATATAGATAGAGGCGATGGACGCAATTGGATGGAATATCGTTTGTCTGGCATTGGATATGAAGAACTAATGGCTGACAAAAAACAGTGTAGAGAAGTTAGTAGACAGCTAAAATATTCATATTTAAACGTGAGAGATAACTTTGATCTTTGTATGCTTAAAAAAGGCTATAAATTTTTCCCTAGAGGTTTTACAGACAAAGGATATGGCACAGGATATCAAAGTATATGTGAACCAAATAACAATTCAATACATTGTCAGTCATATAGAGGTAAATATATAAAAGAGTTAAATGAGTAGAAACTATATGAACGAATATGGTGAAATCGGGCTCGATGTCAATGCTCATAGTAGAGGAAGTTTAACAGTTGGTAGTGCAATAGAGTATTTGGCGGCTAACGGACAAAATGTTTTAGATGCAACAAGTATTAATCTTTTTGGTCCTGCGTATAATGCGCAAGATATGGCAAATTTGCTTTATATCACAAGCGATGGAACACAAAATTATGTAACACTTTATAATCATGTAGCCGATCCTGTCGGCACATATATTGGTGGTAATTTGGCTACAGGTGGAAGTATACCAAGTGATAGCAATCTATATTTGGAGATGTTACGCGCAGCAATCGGACAAGCTAACACCAGCCATAATCTCTATAGAGTAAAAGACGAGAATTTTAGACCTTATTTGCCATTAGATGTGAGGAATGAGCTGATAAATAGTTATCATGCTGTACCTGTTAGAGGCTTGCCTGTACCCGCAACAAATCAACAAGGAAATTAATCATGAAAAAGATCTACAATCTTTTGGCTATATTTAATTTATTATTTTTATATGGTTGCCATAATCCAACTGGAATTGAAAAAAATGACAAAAAATATCCACCATTTTTTTTTAAGATCGGATGGAGTGAAAAGGATTTTTTCAAACCAGAAAATATTCTTGAAGTTAAAAAAGCAATGTTGGAATGCGGATATTGTACGCCTACAGGAAATTGCAAAGATGATTATCGAGTAATTTGGACGCGAGAATACACCTTAAAAACCCGCTGGTTTCCAAGACAATGCATGATAAAATCGGGATTTACCTCAAAAGCATACTACTATGACGGTAAAGGCTACATCAAAGCACCTACTCAACTCAAACCCGATACCAGATACGGACCTGTGCCTGACAGAAGTGTTGAAAGAAGGCTTAATAGTGAGTGGTGTACTGAAATATACCCTGAATCTGAAGTCTGTAAGCCATGAAAAGGAACAAAATGATCAAATATATAAACTCTATTTTAGTTATATGCATTTATTTATCTATTAATGGCTGTACCGACGTGGAATACTTTGGACCAAATGTATCAAAATGTCTGACAACAAAATCTATGCGAGGATGTTTTTCGCCTTATGGCAAGGCCCCTTATTATTCATATTGGGAAAAAGATAATGTAACAAATCTTGAAATACAAAAAGCAATGCTGGAGTGCGGCTTATATTATCCGTTTGATGATAGTCAAGATATAAATTCAGATGCTTTGGGAGAATTGTGTATGATAAAATCAGGGTTTTCAGCGGTTATTGATGATTATACCAATTTAGTATGCAAATACAAACCAAATACCACAGCATGTTCTCTGCCTTGGGACAAAATTCCAAATAGAAGTATAAAACGAAGGCTTGAAAGCAATCCATGTAAACACAAGATATATAAAACATATCCTGTTTGTCAACCATAAATCAAAGGAATAAAAGATGAAAATAAAACGATTTTTAACCATGCTTGTACTGTTTGTAGGATTTTCTTATGCAGATTCAAATATACAGCAAGATCTAAAAACGATAGCTAAAGCATCCAATAATACTTCTAAATTATATATTGTCCAAGTACCGGCTCCAGGTAATTTTTTATCTGAAAAAATGATGCTTGGAGCTATGGGGATGGGAGAACTAACAAAAACGGCACAAGATATAAAAAATATGCTAGAGTCTGGAAATGCAAAACAGTTAGGCATTGTCGGTGAAAGCGAGGCAGTCAATATCGCAACAGTAAAACAAGCCATAAACGCACTTGATCGAAAAGTGGATGCAACTGTTTATATCGTAGCTAAAGAGAATGATTGCAATGAGATAAAATCTTTAGCAAGTCAAAAAGGCGTTAATTTGGTTATTTTATCACAAACAGCAAGCAGTGTTTCTTCAACAATATCACAACCACAAGCCAAACAACAAAATACGATTATTTATGAGAACCGAGTTGATATCAGAGTTAAAATGAGTGCCTAAACCGATACATCATAATAGAAGCTGCCACGCTCACATTGAAACTTTTGATCCCCTCTTCCATCTCGATGGTGACGACTTCGTCGCAGATATCGAGTATCTCTCTGGCGATCCCTTTTCCTTCATGGCCCATCAGCAGCACCCACTTACCGGCTATCTTGACCTGTGAGAGAGGTGTAGAGTCTTCGGTCACCTCTGCGGCATAGACTCTGTACCCCAGTGCTTTGAGCTCCCTGATCGTCTCGTAGATATCTTCGTAGAGGTGATACTCCATCAGTCCGATATGCCCCATGGAAACCCTCACGGCTCGTCTGGCATAAGGGTGCGGGCCCTGCTGGGGAAGCAGGTAGGATCTTACACCCAGCGCAGCGGCGCTTCTGGCGATCGCACCGATATTTTGAGTGGAGCTGATCTCATCGAGCATGATGATATGATCATTAAGTTGACTAAGCGGTGTCGGGGCAGGACGGATGGCGTGCATCATGACGTTGTGGTGTACCGTGTGTCCTACGATCTTTTCCATCACCTCTTTGGAAGCGACATAAAGTGCCGGTATCACTTTTGTCTCTATCAGATCAGCATACTTATCGTAATACTCCTGCGTAGCAAAGATACTTCTGATCTCGATATCCTGTTCGAGTAAGAGGTTGACCACCTTGGGGCTGTCTGCGATGAAACTGCCGTCTTCTTTGAAGGCATTTTCTCTCATCTGGTGGTAGATCTTCAGTTCCGGGATGCCGATATCGGTGACTTGGATAAAATTCATATGCTATTATAGCTACTGTTTACTTCCATAGGCTACAATAGCGCAAAATTAATAAGGTAATGTAATGAGAATTATTATCCTGTTTCTTGTCATGTTCAATCTCTCTTTTGCAGAGCTCAAAAATGTCTGGGCAAGCAAAGATTTCCTGAAAAACGATATCAAGATCATCGATGTGAGGACCCCGGGGGAATGGAGGGAGACCGGTATCATCGAGGGTTCTTATCCGATCATGTTTTTTGATGAGCAGGGGAGATTCAATATCCCGCTTTTTCTTGAACAGTTGAACAGTGTGGTAAAGAAAGATGAGCAGTTTGCGCTTATCTGTCGTACAGGAAGCCGTACTTCGGAGATCTCCAAATTTCTTGCCTATGAGTTGGGGTATGATGTCATCAACCTTGCCGGAGGGATAGAAAAGCTGATGCAAGAGGGATATAAACCGGTGATGTACCTACCGAAAAAGCCATAATAGCGCATAAGGTTGATTGACATAGACTAAACTATTTTGATATAATAAATAGAAATTAAGATTCAATTAAATTTTTAGGAACGTCTATGTCAAAAAGTTTATATGAAACGCTCGGTGTCAGCGAAAATGCGACTCCCGATGAGATCAAAAAAGCTTACAGAAAACTTGCACGTCAGTATCATCCGGATATCAACAAAGAAGAGTCTGCGCAGGATAAGTTCAAAGAGATCAATGCAGCCTACGAAGTATTGAGCGATCCGGAGAAAAAGGCGCAGTATGACCGCTTCGGTGACCAGATGTTCGGCGGACAGAATTTCCATGATTTTGCACGCGGCCAGGGTGCAGGGGTGGATCTGGATGAAATCCTTCGACAGATGTTCGGCGGCGGTGCCGGCGGCTTTGGCGGTGGCGGCTTCGGTGGTTTCGGCGGCTTTGGCGGCGGTTTCGGCGGATTGAATCTTGATATGCAGGCAAAGATCACCGTACCGTTTATGACAGCGGTTCTCGGCGGCAAGCACAATGTGTCGGTCAATGGACAGAATTTTGATATCAGGATCCCTGCAGGTATCAAATCCGGCGAGACGATGCGCGTCAGAGGCAAAGGAAAGCAGTACCAGGGGCAGGCCGGTGATCTTCTGCTGCAGGTAGAGGTAGCAGAGTCAAAAGAGTATGAAAGAAAAGGCGATGACCTTTATAAGACCTTTGATGTGCCTCTCAAGGAAGCGCTCTTTGGCGGCAAGATCACAGTGGATACCCCGGAAAAAGAGGTTTCCCTGAAAGTGCCGCAAAATACGAAGAACGGCCAGAAGTTCAGACTCAAAGGGAAGGGGGTACCGAACAGAAAAACAGCGCTTACCGGCGATCTCTATCTGGTTGCCAATGTGATCCTCCCTGATGTAGAGAGCATGGACAGCGAACTAAAGAGGCTTCTAGAAGAGAAGCTTTAAATCAGCACAAGTGCTGTGAGCTGTCCGCTGAGGACGGTATGCGTACCTGGAAGCTTTGCTTTTAGGTAAATTAGCAAAGAAAGGAAAATACCATGCACAGTTATGATGAACCTGTATATCTGATCTCCGTAGTCGCAACGATGCTCGATATCCATCCTCAGACACTGCGTCAGTACGAACGCGAAGGATTGGTGGAACCCTCACGTACCAGCGGGCGGATGAGACTCTATTCGCAGCGTGATATCGACAGGATGAAACTGATATTGCGTTTGACCAGGCAGATGGGGGTCAATCTCGCAGGCGTCGATGTTGCCCTGAAACTCAAAGAGCAGATCGATGAGATGCAGGATGAGATCGACCAGCTGAGAGAAGAGCTGCGCAAAGTCAACCGCCACGGTTCGGTACATACGAGCAAAGCGCTTGTAGCCAAAAGCAGTTACGATATCATCATCTTTGAAGAGTAGTTTCTTTCTTTGGCGCTGTGCTGTTTCAGTGTGACCGCTAATACTTTTCAAACAGCTCCTGTATCTTTCCTTGGTCATGCCTGACTTCATGAAGCGGGCATCTCTCCTCCCCTCTGACATGCATTTCAAACGTAGCAGGATTCTCGCTGTTCTGATAGATGATCCCCAGCGGCATTGGCATGCTCTCATAGGCTTTTTTGAGGGCCTCTTCAAAATTGGAACGCTCATAGCTCTCATCGAGCAGATAGGTGTTTTCTTTGAACCATTGATAGGTATTGACTCGGTTGAAAACCACGCAGGGCTGGAAGATATCCACCAGGGCATACCCTTTGTGCAAAAATGCGGCCTTCAAGACCTCTTTGGCATGGGTGTAGTTCCCGATATTGACCCGCGAGACAAATCCCGCCTTCAGAGAGAGTGCGACACTGAGCGGGTTGAAAGGTTCATTCTCCACGCCTCCTACCTGTACTTTGCTGACAAATCCTCTCTGTGAGGTAGGGGAGGCCTGGCCTTTCGTCAGCCCGTAGACCATGTTGTTATGGACGATATGGACGATATCCGGGTTGCGCCTGAGCGTATGGAGGAAATGATTTCCCCCTTCGCCGTACATATCCCCGTCACCCCCCTCTGCAATGACGGTCAAGCCCGGGTTGGCGGCCTTGATCGCAGTGGCGACAGGGAGTGCCCGGCCGTGGAGCACCCCGTACATATGGGTATCGATATAGTAGGGGGTTTTGGCTGCCTGCCCGATCCCCGAGACGATGACGGTATGCTGCTTCTCCAGCTGCAGCTCCTCCAGCACCCCTTTCACCAGTTTCAAAATACCGAAATTCCCGCATCCCGGGCACCATGCGACGTCCACGTTTTCTCTGTCAAATGAGGTAGGCATCATAACTCCTTTATCTCTTCTTCGATCATCTGTGCCAACTGGTCGGCAAAGAACGCAAAACCGTTGTACTGTAGTATCTTCCTGTCAACTTTGATATCATGAAGTTTGAGCTGGTCTGCGAACATCCCCGAGGCATTGTTCTCTACAACAATTTTATGCCTGTATCCTGTAAGCAGCTCCAGCTGTTTCTCTGCCAGAGGATATACCCACTCAAAATGGATATGGCAAAGGCGCGGGTCATCCATCCGTGACAATGCCTCGCTGATCGCCCCGTAGCTAGACCCCCAGCCTATAACGGCGATCTCACCCTCTCCTTCTATGTTTGGCATCAGCGCACTTTCAAGGAGCGCTTCGTGTTTGCGTGCACGCTTGTGGACCATCTCTATGCGTGTCTGATGGCTTTCGGTGATCTGTCCTGCTTCATCATGCTCATCCCCCACCGCACAGACCAATCCTTCGCCAAAGCCGGGGACACTTCGCGGAGTGATACCATCGGGTGTATCTCTGTAGCGACGGTACGACTCATCGCTTTGGACGATATGGTTTTCCGGCCGATAATGGGAAAAATCGATCCGCTTCAGGGTGCTCATCGAGTCTGCCAGATATTGATCGCTGAGCAGGATCACCGGCACCTGGTAGCGGTCCGCCAGCTCAAAAGCCAGGTAGCCGCACTCTACACATGACTCCAGCGTGGACGGTGCAAGTACGATACGTGCGAATGGTCCATGGCCTGAATAGATCGCCATATTGAGATCACCCTGTTCGCTGCGGGTGGGCAGCCCTGTCGCCGGCCCCGGCCTCTGTGCCAGATAGATCACCGCCGGGGTTTCGGTCATCCCGCTGAGACTCAGCGCCTCGGTCATCAGTGCAAACCCCCCGCCGGAAGTAGTGGTCATCGCACGGGCACCGGCATACCATCCTCCCAGTACCATGTTCAGCGAGGCGATCTCATCTTCACTCTGTTCGACGACGATCGTAAACTCCTTGGAGCGTTCTGCCATGAAGTTGAGCACACCCGTGGAGGGAGACATGGGGTAGGAGGTGACCATAGTGCATCCTCCTGCCAGGAAGCCAAACCCGCAGGCGGTTGTGCCGTCCATCAGGTGCAGTGCCTCTAGGCTTTTTTTGTCGCTTCGGGGAAGTTCTTGTAACGTATGGTATTGGACCGCTGACCCCTCTTTGAAGCCTTCCTGAGCTGCTCTGATATTCTCGTTATCCTCTTTGAAGTAGTTGTCGATACTTGCAAGCAGGGTATCCAACTCCAGCTTCAGCACTCCGAAGACAAATCCTGCCATAAAGGTGTTGGCATAGCGGCGTCCGCCCAGTGCTTTGGCGCGTTCCTCTATGGGAACAGCAATGAGGTTCGGCAGGGTATCCCTTTTGTCTGCATCGGCCACTACCAGAGTCTTTTCTGTATACCGCTCCCGCATGTGTTCCAGCGCCATCTCATCCAGTGCGATGGAGAGATCTACTTCCCAGACGGGTGCCTTGAGGGGTTTATCGCTGATACGGATCAGGGTGGAGTTGCTTCCTCCCCGTACGCGTGACATATACTCTTTGGTCGAAAATACGTAGTATCCGCTTGCCTTGAGCGCATGGGTAAGTATTTTTTCTATCGTGTCGATCCCCGAACCCGCCGGTCCGCCTATCAGGAAAGAGAGGGGGCGCCGGTCGTTGACCACTTTCTGCACGGTCTGTTCTTTTGCATGATGGAGCGGCTGGGTAGGAGAGATCTCTTGTGCTTGTTCTTCCGTTTTGACAGGTTTTGTTCCATTTCCCCAAGTGATCTTTCCCCCGTAGTACCCCAGTATAATGACACTGAGACCGGTAAAGAGGACGATGGTATGGTAGGTGATCCCCGTTGAAGAATCATGGTAGACGATCATCGGATCGTTTATATAGAGTATAATATTGAGAACTCCCAGGAAGAGTACAGCAAGAGAGAGGTAGAGTTTGATGAGAAAGGGGCGGGATCCTGAAAAGTTATAATTGATCCACCAGCTCAGGATGCCGGGAACCATAGCCACCAATCCCATCAGGATGGCGGCAAAAAAAGGATAAAAGACACTCAGAGCATAGGCCTCTTTGGGATCATACAGAAACAGAAGATCCATCGCTGCCGCAAAGAGGTGCAGGGCGATAGGGAAATGGACCGTCATCGAGTGGGGGCGATGGCGATGATACCACGCTTTGAGTTTCTCTTTGTTCTCCGTTGACGCTGCGTTCGTCTTGCCGCTCTGAGGTTCAGGCACTTCAAGCTTCTCCACGACGGGAAACCCTTTGAAGACTTCTTCTCCGTGAGGAGCACCAGCAAGCTGGGCGGTCAGATCTGCTCCCGCGAAATGGACGCCTTCATGTTGGCCCTCTTTCCAAAATGGGCTCTCTGTCACATCATAGATGTTGTTCTTATAAGCAACATAGGCTTTTGCCCCATTGCGTCCGTCATATTTCTTCAGTTCATCCATTGTCATTTTTGATCCCCTCTGCATTTGTCAGTTTTTATCCTATCGCATATTATGGCTTTTACCTATTGTAGTAAAAGTAGTGTGTAGTGTGGATGTAGGGAGAGATATGAAAGGTAAAGGATCTCAGGTCTCGTTACCAACATCCTCGTTGGAAATGCATATCACTCTGTATGATATGACAATAGATGTTATGGCGATTCAACTTTCAGTGTTCATTCACAGTCTCTCCGAAGGTGTAAGCAATACCCAAGAAACAAAATCATAGTGTCTGCATCACAGTCTCCGGAGAGGTGAGACGAGGAATAATTTAAACGATATGTTCATTATTCTTTGTTTCCGAGATAACGATTTTTTTATTTTCGATCTTCAAAATTTTATCACAGTAAGCAAGCATTCTCTCATCGTGCGTCACCATGATGATAGCAACGTTTTGTTCCTGTGCTATTTTTTTAAGCATTTTCACGACACTCACGGAACGCTCCGCGTCCAATGCCGCTGTTGGCTCGTCCGCGAGTATGATTTCCGGTTCATTTGCGAGTGCCCTGGCGATCGCAACCCGTTGGTTTTGTCCACCGGAAAGTTGCGAAGGCATGGATTTTGCTTTTTCTGCGATCTCTAAATAGTGCAGTAATTCCATGGCCTTAGCTTCTGCTTTTTCTTTGGATAAGCCATTGGTTTGCGGCAAAAGCGTCACATTTTCAATCACATTCATAAAGGGAATAAGATAATGCGATTGAAAGATAAAGCCTATTTTTTCACGGCGGATGCGGCGGGTATCATTTCCTAGCCAGCGGTCATTGTAAACCGCTTCTTCTCCAAGCCATATCTTGCCCGAAGTAGGCTCAAGCACGCAGCCGATCATCATCAGCAAAGTAGTTTTTCCAGCGCCGCTGGGCGCAATGAGTGCGACCAGTTCGCCTTTATTGACCACAAAAGAAGCTCCATCGATCACATTGACAAGGCTTTCGCCTTGACCAAACTTTTTAACCAGATTTTCAACACGAATACCTTGTGTGTCCATCTTATCCTCCTATTGCTGCGGCAGGATCAGCATGGATCACTTTCTTTAGCTCCCACACAAGCTCATTTTTTTGTTCGCTCCCACGATTTCGTGGGAGTGTATAGGAGAACCTGCATACAAAATGAATGAATCATGCTATTGTAGCCATGGGAAGAAGTAGATATACCGTGAGTACAAGTGAGAAAATACCCTTGGGTGCAAGATATATGAACCTACACATCCGCACTTTATAACCTGTACAGTACCTAACAATCTTCTCAAATGTAGATATGCGGATAGGCAAAGCACTGGAGATACTTCAGTACTAGAGATTATGAAGGGATAAACGGTCTGTTGGAAATAGAGAGCTTGGTAGAAGACGTTGCGGTATTTTATATGTAAGGAGTATCTAAAACTGTATTTGTATATAAACATTTACAAAGTAGAAATATCCTAATATTGTAAATGATAATAAACACTTACAAAAAGGTTCTTCATGTTAGATAAGATTAAAAAATACCAGAGCAGACTGCAAAAGTCTTTTACTGTCACCTACAGAAGATATCTCTATGGCACCATAGACTTTGATGATAAGATGATCGCTGTCTTCGGAGCAAGAGGTGTGGGTAAAACAACACTCCTTTTTCAGTACTTAAGCGAACTACAAGAACGCGGGAACAATGCTCTCTATATCTCACTGGACTATCCTTTTTTAAGCGGTATTGATCTGATCGAACTGGTTGAGGAGTTTGTAGAAAGTGGCGGAGAGTATCTGCTACTGGATGAAGTCCATCGTTACGAGGAGTTTGCTTCACATCTGAAGACGATCTATGACCTTTTTGATATCAAAGTGATCTTTACAAGTAGCAGTGCCACTTCTATCCTGAGTGCCAGGAGCGATCTAAGCAGAAGAGTCACTCTCTATAATCTCAATGGCTTCTCTTTCAGAGAGTACCTTGAAGTAAAATACAAGCTTTCTCTGGATAGTTATACGCCGGAAAAGGTGCTAAAAGATCATATCAAAATAGCAAAGTCTATAGATAATAATAGTTTTGAGATCCTTAAAGAGTTTCAAGCCTATTTAAAAACAGGCTACTATCCGTTCTACTTTGACAAAAAAAGCTCTTACTACCAAAACCTGCTCAATACGATCAACCTCACTATCGATCTTGACCTCACCTCTTTGGGTCTCATCGAGCAAAAGTATACTTACAAACTTAAAAAACTCCTGGAGGTAATCTGTGAGAGCAAACCTTTTGAGGTCAATTATTCCAAGATCGCAACCATGGCAGAGATCAGCCGTGTCAAGCTCTATGACTACATCTCCTACCTCAATGACGGACAGATGCTTCTGCTTGTCGATGAGAATATCACTGGACTCAAAAAAGTACAAAAACCGGCCAAGATCTACCTGAACAATACAAATCTGCTCTACGCTTATTGTGAAAATTCAGAGATCGGGACTGTAAGAGAGACCTTCTTTGCTAATCAGGTCGCTTCACACTATCCGCTTCATATCTCAAAGCAGGGAGACTTCGTTGTCTCCAAAAAATATACTATAGAAGTGGGAGGGAAGGATAAAGGTTTTGATCAGGTCAAAGAAATACCGAATAGCTATGTTGTTGCGGATGATATAAGTATAGGATCAGGCAATAAGATACCGCTATGGCTTTTTGGATTTTTGTATTAGTGGAATCGCATGCAGCTAGACAGACTCTACTATAGGCTCAAAGAACTTGAGTCGCAAAAAGCCACTATAGAAAAAGAGATTAAAACACTCAAACAACAGATCTCCCAAAGCTATACATTGAGTAAAGAGGACAAAGTAATTCTCTTCAGATCACTCTTTATCGGTCGGGAAGATGTCTATGCCACCTACTGGATAAGCCCTGACGGTACAAAGAAAGCATACTTTCCGCAAGCTTATACCTTTAAAGGTACAGACTATAGGCCCGTCACTCCTGATGTGATACGCAAACACCTGGAGGGGAAGATAAGGCTAGGTACCTATGCGGTAGTTGATCAGGTCATGGCAAAGTTTTTGGTGATCGATCTGGATAAAAAGAGTTTTGTTGAAGATGCCAGAGCGATCCATACGGTTTCCCAAAGACTTCAACTCTCACCACTCTTTGAGATCTCAAAGTCGGGAAACGGTATGCATATTTGGTACTTTTTTGAAATTCCTGTCAGAGCGGTTGATGTTAGGCGGTTGGGTGATATGATCCTTACAAAAGCGATGGATATCAGTTATGGTATCGATATGAAAAGCTATGACAGGATGTTTCCCAATCAAGACTTTGTCGCTCCGGATGCACTGGGTAACCTGATCGCACTGCCTCTTCACTATGGATCACGCAGCGAGAACAAAACCGTCTTTGTCAATATCGATACATTGACACCCTATCATGACCAGTGGTTAACTTTAAGACAAGTTACACGTATCTCTATTAAACAATTGAATACTATTTTAAAAACACATATCTCATACGATGACAAAACACAAGAGACCTTAATGCCCTGGGCGGTTAAAGAAGAGAAATCCTTGGTATTCCCTAAACATACCAAAGCCATACTCTATGATGCCCTCTATATCGAAAAAGCAGACCTCACCAAAGAGGTGACCAATAGACTTCAGAGAATGGCATCTTTTGCCAATCCAGAGTTCTATATCAGACAGAACCTGCGAAAATCAACGTTCAATACACCCAGAGTCATCACCTCCTATGATCTCAATGAACGTTATATCATCCTGCCAAGAGGATTGATACAAAAAGTGAAGAGACTTTTTGAGCGATATAAAGCAATACTACAAGTAGAAGATAAACGCTTCACGCAATTCATAAAGAAACAACAATTTTATCTCAAACTAAGAGATGAACAAATGAAGGCTTTCAATCAACTCATCAAAATAGACTACAGCATACTAATAGCACCTCCAGGATTTGGAAAGACAGCCATTGCCTCTGCCATTATCGCCAAGCGGGGTCTTAATACTCTGATACTGGTACATAAAACCACACTGCTTGAACAATGGGTCGAGAGACTGAGTGAATATTTCAAGATAGATCAAAAAGAGATCGGACAACTGGGGAAAGGTAAAAAGAGGATCACATCACACATCGATGTAGCTACCTTTCAGTCACTCAAAAACAGACCTGAACTTATAGAAGAGTATACGCAGGTTATTGTCGATGAAGTGCACCATATCCCAGCAGTCTCCTTTGAAGTACCGTTAAAACGTTTTAGAGGTAAGTCCCTACTGGGGCTTAGTGCCACACCAATACGTCAAGATGGGATGCATCCGATTATGTTTATGCAGTGTGGAGAAGTTGGGTTTGAGAGGAGGCAGGAGCGAACTGTAACACATAGATTGATCTCAGTACCAACAACATTTGAGTCTAGGTACGAAGAATTTGCCTTGATCTTAAATGAACTGGCAGAAGATGAAGAACGTAACAGGCTCATAATACAAGAGATACAAAAGTTACCCGAAAATCATATCCTTATACTCAGTGACCGTATAGAACACCTCAATATCCTCTACCATATGCTTGATTCCAAAAAGATCCGTTCTACTCTGTTACACGGAGGTCTAAGACACAAGATGCAAAAAGTAGCGATCAGAGAGGCTCAAGATGCAAGGATCATCCTTTCTACAAGTAGTTATATTGGAGAGGGAATCGACTTGCCCCACTTAGATACCATAGTCTTTACAATGCCTGTCTCTTTTTCAGGAAGAGTTATACAGTATCTGGGGCGTATAGGAAGAAGAGGTCAACACTGCACAGCAATAGACTTTGTGGATGAACAGATGCCAATGCTTCGTGCCAGTTTTAACAAACGTACAAAGGCCTACAAAAAGATGGGGTATCTACAGGACAAGGGTACTAATACTACTAATCTTTTGAATTATGGAATTTAGAGTGCTTTATCTGGATGTTGTGAAGGTGTGGATTTACCAATATTTCCCCAACACTTGAAGAAAAACTAAGACAAAGTAGGAACAATACTGAATAAATATGATCTTATAGCGATTGTATAGTTTCTTTCACAATCTCCGGAGAGGTGAGACGAGGAAAGTGTATCCCCTTAAAAAATTATTTGTATATATTCTTTAATCAAAATCTAGATACGATATAGGCAATGAAAATGGGGAAGAATATTTGACTATTATACACTTCAGTGATACGCATCTTGGTTTTAGTGATCTGGACATTGTTAATGAAAAAGGTATTAACCAGCGTGAAGCAGATTTTTATGATGCTTTCACACAAGTGATCGATGCTATCATCGAACAACGACCTGATTATGCCATACATACAGGTGACCTCTTTCACCGTGCTTCTCCATCCAACCGTGCTATCACTTTTGCGCTTACACAGCTTAAAAGACTGGAACAAGCCAATATTCCTCTGGTCATCATAGCAGGAAACCACTCTACGCCCCGTACCTCTATCTCTTCGCCTATTCTTAAAGCACTGCATAGTTTGGACAATGTCTATCCGGTATTTGAACAAAAGTATGAAAAGGTGGAGTTTGAAGATATCGTCTTTCATGCGATACCCCATATCAATGATGACCGTATTACCCCCGGTGAATTGGATAAATGTGAAAACAGTATTGATCCTACAAAGAAAAATATCCTGATGATGCACTGTTCTGTAGGTGCTCACTATCTTATGCATGAGTTTGGAGAGTGGGTCTATCCTAAAGAGAGAGAAGATATTTTTGAGAAGATGAATTATGTAGCTTTAGGGCACTGGCACGGATTTGGTGCAGTAGGAAAGCATAAAAATGTCTATTATAGCGGGTCAACTGAGCGAACCAGCAGTAGTGACAGACGAGATGACAAGGGGTATGCGCTTGTCACCTTTGATGATGGCTTTGGTATTGAGCATAAAACGATCTCTTTACGGAAGACATTCGAGTTTACGATCGACGTCGATAACTATGAAATGGAGATGTCATCTCTTGACTTGGCAGGGATAGAGGATGGATTGGTCGAGGTCAAGCTCATGAACCTTACCACTTCCACCTCTATCGATATCACCAACAAAGAGATCAGTGAGATCTTCAACAAAGCATTGCATGTGAAGGTAAAACGTGAATTTAAAGCCATGGAAGGAGGCGGTGCAGTCGAGGATATAGAGGCTGTCTCTTTGGAGTCTTATTTCATCTCTCATATTGAGGAGAGTGTAGAAGGTAGTGAGGAGCAGGAGAGACTGACTCAGAAAGCCAAAGAGCTGTTTGCACTCTATGAGGAGGTTGGTGATGATACTCTCTAACCTTAGGATCAAAAACTATAAAAAGTATCAAGATTTTACACTGGACTTCTATGAAGGGCTTACCGGTATCATAGGACGCAACGGTAGTGGAAAGTCTACTATTTTTGATGCGGTTTCCTTTGCACTGTATGGAAATATAAGAGGCGAAAAGGATACCATCAAGAATGCCAAAGCGGGTGAAAAAGAGAATGTAAGTGTTTCTCTGGAATTTGAAATAGATGGTGTGAACTATAAAGTTGTAAGGGAACTTAGAGGAAAGTCCCTGATAGCCAAATCTACACTCTATGATAATACTGATGCGTTGATCAGTGAGGGTGTAAAAGCAGTAACAGACTCCATCGTCAAGCTCATCGGTATGAGCGAAGATGCCTTCATGCATACGGTCTTTGCCAATCAAAAGGAACTCACAGCACTCAGCGGACTCAAAAGCGAGGATAGAAAAAAGATCATCCGTAAGCTTTTGGGGCTGGAGAAGATCGACAAGATAGAACAGGAGATCCGTGGAAGACTCACCGACCTCAATCGTGATATTAAAAACTTCGGCAGTATATTACTGAGTGAAGAAGAGCTGAAAGATATCAACGAAGAGAAAAAGATCAAAAACAGAGAACTGAAAGAAGTTTCTAAAGAGGTCGGGGATATTACAAAGGCTTTAGAGAAAAAAAGCAAAGAGGTGGAAAGTACCTTTCAGACACTCAAAACGATGCAAACGCTCAAAGATGAATATTTGAAATTGAACAATAATCTTTCTCTTTTGGAGCAGAAGCTAAAGAGTCAAAATGATAGCTTGGTTAATAATAAAGAAAAACACAAAAAGCTACAGGATCAGGCAGAACAATACGAAAAAGAGAAGCATCTCATCGAGGAATATAAAGCTTTAGAGGAGAAGCTAGGGATACTTCAGAAACAACAAGTCCTTTTTTCAAATAAAGCAGGGCTCGAAAAAGAGCAGACTGCACTCAGAGATCAGTATAGAGATAAAGAACGTGAGATCAAGAACCTCCTTGAAAAAGTAGGAGAAAAATCCACGCTACTCAAACAGCAAGAGGAACAGGTCAGGTCACAGCAGACCATAGAGAATCAGATAAAAGCGTTTGAGTCTGAAGAAAAAATACTTAACGACGAGATCTCACGCTTTCAGGGACTTATGGATGACACCAGTAGCAAGATCAATAAGATTGGTGAATTGGGCAGGGAATCTGCTTGTCCTACATGTACCAGACCTTTATTGGATGAGTATGACAGTGTGATCGCATCACTTCAAACTATCATCCATGATACTCATACCAAAGAGATAGGCCGGCGCAAGGATGCGCTTGAAAAGCTGGTATCTCAAAAGAGCAAAGAGCAGGATGCATGGAAAAATATAGATAAAACCTTGAAGGAGATAAGCGGAAAACTTCAAGTACTGGCGTCTGATGAAAGGACTTTGAAGGGTAAACAGGAAGAGTTTATCGCTATTAAAGAGAAAGAGCTTAGAAATAAAAAAGAGCTGGAAGAACTGGTTGATGTGAAGTATGACAAAAAAGAGCATGAGGATGTTATCGCTGCAAAAAAGAAGATAGAACCGAAATACAACGAACTCATAGGTCTTGAAAGGCTTATCAAACAGATCCCTGACATCGAAAAAGAGATTAAAACTATCGAAGCTTCTATCGTGCAGTCAAATGAGGCGGTAGAGAAACAGAAAAAGGTCATTACTGCACACACGTATGATGAGAAAGTGCATGAAGAGAAGCAGAAGCTTTATGATGCCCTTTCCAGAGAGAAAGATGAGATAAACAGGTCATTAAGAGAGCAGGAGAAGACACAGGAGGTCATCAAGGGTGCGATCGGGTCACTACAGACGAAACTGGATAGAAACGAAGAGCAGAAAAAATCCCTCCAGACAAAGATAGATGACAAAAGCGACTACGAAAAACTGAAGCTTTTTATGGGAGAGTTCAAAAACAAGGTGAACTCCAAGATCGCACCACGTATCAGCCAGTTGGCAAGTGAGATGTATGCCCAGATCACGCGTGGGAAGTACCAGCATATCGAGGTGAGCAATGAGTTTGACTTCTTTATCTATGATGATGGTGTGAAGTACCCGATAGAGCGCTTCAGTGGTGGGGAGGTTGATCTGGCCAATCTTGTACTGCGTATCGCTATCTCCAAGACCTTGAGTGAACTTAGCGGTAGTGGTGGAGTCGGTTTCCTTGCTTTTGATGAGGTGTTTGGAAGTCAGGATGAAGAAAGACGACAGGAGATTATGGAGGCATTTCATACGATTAAAGAACAGTATAGACAGATATTTTTGATCTCTCATGAGAGTGAGATTAAAGAGATGTTTGAGAGGGTAGTGGAACTTTAAAAAAGGATTTTAATGAGATTACATTCGTTACGAATAGAGGGGTTTAGGCGTTTTGTTGATACAACAATATATTTTGATGATGCAACATTTTTAATTGGTGAAAACAACATTGGTAAAAGCAGTGTTCTAAAAACTGTTGAATTAATATTATCTTTAGAACAAAAAATAAGTATTGAAGATTTTTATAGTTTATTTAATGAGGATGAAAACCAACGACAAGTTGATTCAATTATACTTACAGCAGAATTTAGAGATGTTCCAGCTGAAGCGAGCTCATGGAGAGGCTTTAGGGGAAGAATCTTTAACTATGATATACCAGATGGTAGAACAGAAACAGGATTGTCAGTAATATATAGAAAAACATTTTCTCATTCAACATTAAAACCTATTATTGAATTCAAACAATCTATCAAGACATTAAAACCTGAATATGCAAATGCGCAAAAATGGGCAGAGTTTATTAATGCATCTAATGGAACTATAACAGAAGAAATGATCAGTGAAATTTTCTTAATATCTAATTTTAATACAAAGGCTAAAGCTGATCAATTAGAGTTATTAGATGAAATTTGGGATTTTGATACAGCACAAGAAGAATGGTTTGCAAATCCTGGTGGTTTTCCATCAAATGTAGCTAGTAAGCTTCCAAGGTATTTGTTTATACCTGCACAAGATAGAATGGAAGAACTTTCAACAAATAGTGGAGTCTTGCATAAAACCCTAAATGAGCTTTTTGAAGATGTTCGTAATGGATCGACCAATTATCAAGAAGCCCAAAGGTATTTGAATTTATTGGCACAAGAACTAGATCCTACAAATACCTCGAGTGATTTTTATTCATTAATGCATAACTTAAATGATGTATTACAAGGAGTATTCCCCGATTCTGAAATACATGCAAAAGCAGATTTGAGTAATCCTGATAAAACTATTAAAGCATCGTTTGATATTCAAATGAAAAGTAATATTTTAACACCTATCAGCCATCAAGGCACTGGTACTGTAAGAGCAGCTGTATTCGGTTTGTTAAGATATAGAAAAATTTGGGAAGCTGAAAAAGATCCAATTCAACGAAGAAGCTTGATTATAGGTTTTGAAGAACCTGAAATATACTTACATCCAAATGCTGCTGAGCAAATGCGCAGAAAAATTTATGAACTTGCAGGGGATGATTCACAAATTGTTTGTACTACACATTCAACTTATATGATTGACTTATCAAAAAACAAGAATCAAATACTTAATAGATTTTCATTAACTGAAACAGAAGGAACAATATCTCATTCGTTCAATATTTCAGAAAGTTTTAAAACATTAGTAGCTGATGATAAGAACCACGTAAAGATGTTGATTAAATTTGATGATTATATGTCTAGAGTATTCTTTGCCGCTAAAATAATTATTATTGAGGGTGATACTGAAGAAATTGTATTAAAAGAAACTATTAATTTAATGCCTGAAGAAATTCAACGTAAAATTTTATCTAATGTTCAAATTGTTAAAGCTAGGGGTAAAGCAGCAATTATCTCTCTAGTAAAATATTTAAATTCGATGGAATTAGATTATTTTGTAATTCATGATCGAGATAGAGGAACACCAAGAGCGGAAAATTACAATGAACATATTTTAGCTGCAATGAATCATCAAGAAAACAAAAGAATTATGATGCAAGAGTGTATAGAAGATGAACTTGGCTATCCTGCACCAAGTACTGAAAAACCATATAATGCATACCAAAAAGTTCAAGAATGGGAAAACTGGAATTCCGTTCCTGAGAACTGGAAACTAAAAATACAAATTATTTTTAGTGAATACTTTAATTAAAGGAAGAAGAATGGATATTAAAGAAATTATTTCATCAGCTGGAAGAAATAGACATACAATTATATTGGAAGCACGGGAAGAAGATGGATCGGTTGAAACGAGAGAAGCTGAACCATATAGTTATAGATTTAAAAATGGGCATGAGCTCTTTTTCTGCTATGACATAGTAAAGCAGGGCACAAGAAGTTTTATAGTTTCTAATATCCTTTCTGTTGAAGAAACAAATAATATTTTTACGCCAAGATGGACTATTGAGGTTTAGGGGCATGTTTCTCTCAAAATCCCTCTACACCCGAGCCATCCAATGCACCAAATCCCTCTGGCTCAAAAAATACCATTCAGATGTTTTGACCCCTCCCGATGCGGCTGCACAGGCAGTACTTGAAACCGGGAATATCGTCGGTGATCTCGCTTGTGATCTTTTCCCCGGTGGTCGGGAAGTTGCTTTAGATCAGAATGACTATGACGGGATGATGGCAATGACACTCCAATGGATGAGTGAAGGATTGGAATATATCTATGAAGCGACTTTCATCTATGATGGTATCGTCGTGATGGTAGATATCTTACGAAATACTCCTGCGGGGGTGGAGATATATGAGGTTAAAAGCTCAACAGAGGTGAAAGATATCTATCTGCATGATGTCTCTATACAGCAGTATGTTTTGGAAAAGTTGGGTTTTAATGTCACGAAAAGCCATGTTGTACATATTAACAATAAATATGTGAGAGACGATGAACTTGACCTAAGTGAACTGTTTAATATTGTCGATGTAAGTGATGAAGTCAATGCATTGCAAGCGGCTATCCCGGACAATCTCAAAGAGTTTGAAACGTATTTAAATGATCGGGAAAATGAACCTGACATTGAGATAGGAAAACATTGTAAAAAGCCTTATGATTGTGATGCTATGCATTACTGCTGGAAAGTCCAACGTAACATTCCTGACTACTCTGTTTTCAATATCTTTAACCTTGGTAGTAAAAATCAGTTAGCTCTGTATGAACAAGGCATAGTGGACATAGAAGATATCCCTGATGACTTTAAAATGACCCCTCTACAAAAACAAAAAGTTGATAGCTGGAAGTCGCAAACTACACAAATAGATAAAGAACAGATACAAGCCTTTCTGGACACACTCACATATCCAATCTACCATCTTGACTTTGAAACCTTTCAGCAGGCGATACCCGAATGGAAAGGAATTAGCCCATTTCAGCAGATACCGTTTCAGTATTCGCTACATATAGAACATGAAGATGGCAGGTTGGAGCACAGAGAGTTCCTGGCTCCAGAGGGTCAAGATCCTAGATACGCATTGGCATACCAGCTAGTAGAGGATATCCCTGATGATGTCACAGTCTTGGCATACAATATGAGCTTTGAAAAAGGTGTTATATCAAAACTGGCCGAAGCTTTTCCAACACTTTCAGTTCACCTGTTACAGATCAATGAGAATATGAAAGACCTTATCGTTCCGTTTAAAAAATTGTACTATGTAACACCCGCTATGAAAGGCAGTAGTTCTATCAAACAAGTATTGCCTGCACTTGTTCCAGAGATGGAACAAGCCTACAATGATCTTGATGGAATCCATGATGGAGGTGATGCGATGAATGTTTATGCAGAACTAAAGGACAAAAGTATCCAGGAAAGAGAACAGATACGTAATGCACTTTTGGCATATTGTGAGCTTGATACACTGGCGATGGTAAAGATACTTAATAAACTAAGGGAGGTAGTGAATGATTGATTATAAGAAAAAAATAACATGTCTTAGGAAATATATGAGAGGTGGTGAATATACCGATGAGTGTACAGGTAAGAATTCCCAAGGTACTGTTTTTGATGATATTGATGAGTGCACGGAAAGTAATAGGGGGAGAATTATAAACTCTCCTGCTGTAAGAAGGTTACAGCAAAAAACACAGGTCTTCCCTCTAGAGATCAATGCAGCTGTCCGTAGTCGTCTTACGCACTCTTTAGAAGTACAACAAAATGCAAGATATCTTGCTCGTACAATAATTAAAGACTTAAAAGAGAAAAAGAAATTAAAAAAATATGGACTTGAAGGTCTTGAACATGCATTTGTATCAACAGCTGAAATGGCCAGTTTAATGCATGATATTGGTAATCCACCATTTGGTCACTTTGGTGAACTTGCAATAAATGACTGGATGACAGCTAAAGGTATTAAATGTTTGAATACTTCATTGAATATACAAGATGATAGTTTACTTCCAAAAGATATGCAGATACTAAAAGATAAACTAGAACGAGATATATGTAACTTTGAAGGAAATGCTCAAGCGATTAGAATGGTTCATACTCTCCAAGGGTTAAATCTGACTTATTCGCAAATAGCTTCTATACTAAAATATGGAAGAGCAGCATATGAAGAGAAACCATCCAAAAATGATGCACAAAGTTATCTCAAGAAAAAACCAGGTTACTACTTTAGTGAAGAAGAGTTTGTAAAAGAATTACATTCAGAGCTTAATATGGAAGATGGTTGTAGGTTCCCTTTAACATATATAATGGAAGCTGCAGATGATATATCATATGGTATAGCAGATCTTGAAGATGGTGTTGATAAAGGTTTGATTTCGTTAAAGAAGCTTTATGAGACGATAAAAAATGAAGCTGATAAATATGGTGAAAATGGCGAATATGTAAAATGTAGGGCACAAAAAGCTTATGATTATGCAAAAGAAAAACAGTATTTGAAGGTTAATAGTTTTGTTGTGATGTTTAGAACTAACCTCGTCAATGACCTAGTCAAATATGCTGCAAAAAAGTTTATTAAAAATCATAAAGCAATTTATGAAGGCACCTATAATCAAGCATTACTTGAAAATAATAATAGTAAATATGATGTTGCATTAGAAGTTTTAAAAAATGTAGCTTTTAAACATGTATTTGAACATCCTGAGGTTGAAACATTGGAGCTTAAAGGACACTCTGCGTTAAAAGGCATTTTTGATACTTATATGCCTATTTTAGAAGCTTCGCATAAAGAATTTGAAAAACTTGTGAATGAAGGAAGGGCAGATAGTCCAATTGTAAAAAGACTTTATAAACGTCTTCCTAATAAGCATGTTGCTGCCTATGTAAAAATCATAGATTCTCTAAAAGAAAAAAAAGAGCTTGAGGAATTGGAATATAAACTTTATGAATGGTATTATAGAGCAAGATTATTAATTGACTTTATTAGTGGTATGACAGATGAGTTTGCATTAAAAGAATATCAAACACTATCAGCATTAAATTAAAGAGAAAAGATGAGTGGTCGTACATTTCAGTAATTATCCAAGGTGGTCTATAAGTCTGAAGATATAATAGTGAATTAGGAAGATAGAAGGAAGAGCAGGGCAGGGTTCGGACTACAGCCCTTTGGCATCAAGCTGCTTCTGTGCCGCTCTTCTTCCCTGCTCAATGACCTCAAGGGCCTTATGAAAATCATAGGTACTGCAGACATCTTTTGATATCTCTATCAATATATCGGGAGGGTAGCCTCCCAGCCTGTACCTGGTCAAACCGTTCTGCATCGTGTCCAGGGTTTTATCGAGGATATCAAACATAGATAGCTCCTCTTCCGGGGGATTGAACTTCTCAAGGAGTTCAAGAAATACCCGACTCAATTTATTGGTCTGCTTCTTCTCCTCGTCGCTGATCTCTATCTCCGGTTTGGGGCTGTCTCCATAGAGGTTGACCGCGATGGTCATATCACTGATATCAGACATCGTCGGCGCGACAGGCAGCGGATTTAAAGTACCGCCGTCTGTGAGGATCATCTCATCGATCTTTACCGGTGTGAAAATCGTAGGGATCGCGATGGAGGCACGGAGTGCCTGCAGTAGGTTTCCTGACTGGAACCAGACCTCCTTTTTACGTACCACATCCGTAGCAACGGCAGTAAACTTGATCGGCAGATCTTCGAAGGTCTGCTCCTCGCCGATCATCGCGGCGATCTTGTCAAAGACCTTGTCCCCTTTGATCAGGCCGCTGGAGTCAAAGGAAAAGTCTACCAGGGAAGCGACATCAAGCGGGTCCAGTCCCAGTACCCACTCTTTGTAGGCATCCAGTTTCCCGCAGGCATAGAGCCCGCCTATCAGTGCACCCATCGAGGCACCGCTGATAGAGACGATCTCATAGCCTCTCTTTTCAAGCGCTTCGATCACCCCGATATGGGCGTAGCCTCTGGCACCGCCGCTTCCAAGCACGAGAGAGACTCTGCCTTTTGTTTTCATCTTATACCTTTCCGACCTCATACCACTTTCTCAGCCATCTGTCGATAGGCGTGATCATCTTATAGATGACCGGGACGACCAGAAGGGTGAGTATCATCGAACTGATCAGCCCTCCTATCACCGCAATGGCCATCGGCGCCTTGGTTTCGCTCCCCAGCCCTGTCGCTATCGCAAGAGGAAGCATCGCAAAGATCATCGCAAAAGTTGTCATAAGGATCGGTCTTAGCCTCTTCTCTCCTGCCTCCAGAAGGGCCTCATCGGTGGTTTTGCCGGACTTGAGCGCCTCGTTGGCGAAGTCAACCAGCAAGACGGCATTTTTCCCTACCATCCCCATCAGCAGCATGAACCCGATCATCACAAAGAGGCTGAACTGAAGCCCGCTGAGGTAGAGTGCGATCAATACCCCGATAATACTCAACGGCAGTGCCACCATGATGATAACCGGCTGGATCAGTGACTCATAGAGTATCGCCAGGATAATGAACATCAGGATCAGGGTAAGCCCGATCGCCGCACCGAACGCCTGCCCCGTTTTTGCCATCTCTTCTGCAAATCCTGTAAACTTATAGTCAACCTCTTTGGGGAGAAGCTCATCGATCTTGTCGGTGGTGTACTGCACGGCCCCTCCGAGGTCCAAGCCGAAAAGATCCGCATAGACACTCACCTGTCTCTGTCTGTCATAGTGGTAGATACTTGCCAGCGATTCACTCTCTTTGAACGCTACCAGGCCATCGAGGTAGACAAGCTCCCCGTTTTGGGCACGCAGCTGTATCTTCTTGATATCCCGGATCGTTTTTCTGTCGCTGTCATCTACCCTGAGTGAGATATTGTACTGTTTTCCGCTCTCTTCGAAGTGTGAGATCTCAAGGTCGCTTGAGAAGGCGGTTGAGATCGCTAGTGCGATCTGCGAAGCACTGATACCCAGCCTGGCGGCATTTTCGCGCAGGATCTCTATCTCTATCTGCGGTTTTCCCTCTTCCAGGTTGGTATCGATATCCACAAATCCCTTTTTCTGAGCAAGATACTCGGTTAGGTTATGGGTAGCGGTTTTCAGTGCTTCAAACGAGTCAGACTTCAGCACGATCTGATAGGGTACACTGACACCGGCCCCTTTGATGTTCGGTATCGCTGCCGCGGTGATAAAGAGTGACTCCTGGTAGGGTTTGAGTCTCTCTCTCAGGCTTTGGATGATCTCTTCCTGGTTCAGATCTCTCTCGTCTTTCTCCGTCAGTTTGACATAGATCACAGCTTTGTTGATCTCCTGGGCACTGGTGTAGCCGATGCTGAGTGTCGTATAGACGACATTTTTATCCTCTTTGACGACCGCTTCTATCTTTTTGGACTCCTTGATCATCTTTTCCAGGGAGATCCCCGCATCGGCTTTGAGCTTGACTTCAAACTCACCCTTGTCCTCTTTGGGAACAAAGTCCATACCGATCTTTGGGAAAAGGCTGAGTGAACCGACGAAGATGATAAAGACACCGATCAGTGTACTCTTCCTGAACCGGAGCACAAAACGCAGCGCACGGTCATATACCCCCTCCAGGGATCTGAAAAAAGGTTCGGTCCGGTCATAGAAACGGCTCTCTTTTTTTTCCAGCGTTCTTGCACCGAGACTCGGGATGAAACTCAGTGCGATCGTATAGGAGATGATCACGGCAAAGCCAACCGTCATCGCAAAGGATTCAAAGAATTTCCCCACGATACCGCTCATATTGGAGACGGGGATAAAGACGGCCAGAAGCATTGCCGAGATCGCCAGGATGGCAAATGCAATCTCCCTGACCCCCTCAAAAGCGGCTTCGAACCTTCCTTTCCCCTCTTCAAGCTTCTTGTAGATGTTCTCCACGACGACGACGGCATCATCGATGATGATCCCGATCGCCAATGTGAGCCCGATCAGGGTCATCCTGTTGAGATCATACCCCATAAAGTGCATCAGTGCGATCGTACCGAATATCGAAGTAGGGATAGAGAGTGCCGAGACAAAAGTGATCGTCATGTTGCGCAGGAAGACAAAGATGATGATCACCGCCAGGATCGAACCGTAGATCAGGTCAAACTCCACATCTGCCAGCGAGTGGATGATAAACGGTGTAGTGTCGTTGAGCAGTTTGACACCGAACCTCTCTCCTGCCATCTTCTCCAGGGCAGGAATCTCTGCTTTGACTTTGGAGACGATCTCAAGTGTGTTGGTACCCGAGATCTTCTGTACCTCAAGCATGACACCTTCTACCCCTTCATAGGAAGCATAACTCTTCGGGTCACTCATGCCGTCTTCCACCCTGGCGACATCTTTGAGTCTGACACCCTCTTTGATCTTGATATTGCGAAGCTCTTCGATACTCATTGCATCGGCTTTGGTTTTCAGGATGAACTCTTTCTCCTCTGTGATCAGCTTGCCGCCGCCGATCTTGTTGTTCTCCCTTTTGATGATCTCGTTGAGCTCACTGATCGTCATATTGTTCTGGTTCAGTTTGTTGATATCCGGATATACCCTGATCTCCCTGTCTTTGTAGCCGATGATATTGATCCCGCCCACGCCGTTGATCTTCTGGATGGCAGGTTTGACCTTTTCATCCGCAAAGACCATCAGGTTCTGCAGGGTATCGTTTTTGGCCGTCAAAAAGAGGTTGATCACCGCAGCCCCGCCGATATCGAGTTTGCTGACCAGCGGTGTCTCCGCATCGGTAGGGAGGGTGACGGCGGAGACCTTGTCCCTGACGTCATTGGTCGCTTCGTCGATGTCACGTTCAAGCAGAAACTTGATCGTCACCACACTGACACTGTCGCTGCTTGTTGAGATGACGGAGTCTATCCCTCCGATCCTTGAGATCGCCTCCTCGATCTTATCCGTGACTTCTGATTCTATCGTAGTCGGTTCCGCGCCCGGATAGACAGTCTTGACGGTGACGATCGGGAAATCGACATTGGGAAAGAGTGCTGCAGGCATTGCCTTGAAGCTCATCCACCCGAAGATGATGAGCGACAGCACATACATGAGGGTTGTAATGGGTCGGTTTATGGCTAATTTATACATACTCTATATCCGTCTACTTCTCATCTGTGATGATCATTCCTTCGCCGAAGAGACCCACCATAAGGTCCTTTGCCTCCACTTCTGCGATCACTTTTCTCTTATCGGTATCCAGGGCAGGGTAGACCTTTGTGATCTTCCCTTCATAGAGGGTATTGTCTCCGTCGACCCTGTATTGGAACAGGTCACCCACTTTTACCTGGGCATGGTACTTCTGGTCAAATGCGAGGATCAGTTTTCTCTCATGCAGACTCTGGATCTTCAGTATCGTACGGATCAACCCGCCGCTGACCGCATCGCCTTCTTCGACAATTTTTTCAAAGATCACGCCGTCAAAGGGTGCTTTGAGGATCGTTTTTTCAAAAAGCGCTTTTTGGTAGGCCGCCTGTGCCCTTGCATTCTCATATTTAAAGGCGTACTGGTCATATTGTGCCTGGTTGATCACCTGTTTTACTTTCTGCTGTCTTTCAAAATCTTTTTGTGCATATTTCTCTGCCACTTCGGCACTCTCAAGCATCGCTTTGAGGTCGCTGTTCTCAAGTGTTGCCAGTACCTCTCCCTTCTTTACGGCACTTCCTACATCGATATGGACCTTCTCTACGACACCGGTGCTGATGAAAGCCAATTCAGCACTTTTGTCAGCTTCTACCTGGAAGGTCGCATAAACCTCTTCAGCACATGCGGAGCTAGCCATCATGAGCATCACAATCCATAATTTTTTCATTCTATAAACTCCTTGGGATCTTTCCCTGCATAATAGTAATAAATAGACTTGCCTATCTCATAATCGTAGCGTGTCTCATCATAGCGTGCTTTCGCCAGTGTTTGATTGTTGAGTGCATCGAGATACGCAATGTTGTCCACCAGACCGTTTTCAAACTTCTTGACAATAGCACGATAAGTACTTTGGGCAGATGTGAGCTCACTGCGCGCACTTTGCAGTTTTGCACGGATCGTTTGGAGATTTTTCTTAGAAAGCCTGAATTGCATCTTCTGCTCATCGATACGGTATTGACGTTTTGATTCTAGTGCGAGTTTCTGATATTGCAACGCCTCTTTCTCTTTGCTCATCTTTCCGTTGTCAAAAAGGCGCATATTTACCGAAATGCTTGCCTGATTCTGATGGTCAAGCAGTATTGAGCCTGAATCCAAACCGGGAGAAGAAGCCATGTCATCGAAGCTGGATCTGCTGTAATTATCCTGCAGGGTGATATGTGGCATATATCCCGCATTGACCGCTTTGGCATTTTCATCGAGTACATTGGCAGAGGCTTGGAGTATTTTACTCTGTTCATAGGGCTCGAAGATGATATTGCCGGGTTCTTTAAATATACTGTTTTTAAGGTTATCTACCGGCAGTCCACTTTCCAGACGCAGGTTTTCCAGTCTGGTCTGCAGGGAGAGTTTTGTATTTTCTATCGTGTAGCGGTTATGTTCATAGACTGCTACAAGCTTGTCGATATCCTCCTGGGTCGCAAGCCCCGCGGCACTGAACTTTCTGATACGGTCAAGCTGTGCCTTAAGCTCTTTGGATTGTCCATAAAGTGCAGCGAGTATCGCCTGAAGCTTGCGGATAGTATAGTAATGGTCTATGATCTTTAATGCCAGGTCTTTGGCAAACGCCTCCTGCTCGAAGAGTGAGGCACGGTATTCAAATTTTTTTGCACGTACCATGGCACTTTTCCTGCCTCCATCGTAGAGATCCATACTCATTGTGACATAGCCGCTTGTTGTTTCCCCTGGGTTTACCAGGGAATTTGGGGTGACTCTGCTGTAGCTTCCACCAATGTCAAGGGTAGGCCAAAAGGCACTTTTTGAAGCTTCCATCTCTTTGGATTTGGCCTGTGCATTCAGTTCTGTGGCTTTGATCATCGGGTTATTCTGGTGCGCATTGGTTATCAGGGCTTTCAGGTCATACTCTTGGGGTATCAAGGCTGTCATTTCATACTCCTGGGCTGCCAGCCAGATAGGCAGCAGCGCTATCCATAAGATTCTCATTGTTCCTCCTTAACTTCTATCAATGTAAAAAGTGTCTCCACAAAACGTTCTATTTCGCTTTTCGCATCCGTATGCAGCATATACGTGTCGATCACCAGCCCTTTGGCAAAGAGGTGAAGGGCGGGGATCAGTTCACGTGCCTCCGGAACGATCTCATGATTCTCTATCGCTTCATCAATGACCATGGTTAACTTCTCCATTGATTTGTTATGACATGCCTGGCTGAACTGCTCCATCTCTTCCGTGCCGTCCATAAGAGAGATCGCAATGAACTCACGGTAAAGAGAGAGATGCTTTTTGGTCTCTTCATTGAGATAAAGCAGGTTCAAAAAGTGGTAGATCTTCTCTTTTGTCGAGGCAGACTGTGCAACTTTTTTATAAAACTCCTCTTCATATTCGGAAATAAAGAGTGTGATGATCTCAAAGACGATATCCTCTTTGTTATGAAAATACTCGTAGACCGTCCCCTTGCCGATTCCCGCGGTTTTGGCGATCTCTGCAATGGTCAGGTTGTTTATACCATGCTCAAGCAGCAGTGTCCTGCAGGAAAGTGCAATATCTCTTCGTTTTTCTTCTTTATTGACGATAATTGCCATAGATCTCCTTTTGACTGACCGTCGGTCAACTAAAATCATAGCATCTTTTTTTTAAGATGAATTGAGAGTTTTTTCCTGGATAGAAAAAGGTGCTTGAAGAGAGTAGAACATGTTTATTTATGGAAGAAAGTGTTAGTTCCAAAGTCGTAGGTTTTACAATGCCAAACGCATACCGGAAATATTGATTTGGAAGTGGAGACTTTCACATTCTCGCACCGTTAAACGAGAGTGGACATCTCCGAAGGAAAACATCCTCTCAGGTGACGATCGCTTCCAGCGCCTCCTCTATGTCCGTATAGTGAAATCTATACCCCTCCTCTATAATCCTTTTGGGGTGGACCTCTTTGGAGTCGGTAAGGACAGAGGCCGCTTCCCCGTACATGATCATCAGGGCAAACTCCGGGACAGGCAGGATGGTCGGGCGGTGCAGTGCCTTGCCCAGTGCTTTGGTGAAGGTGTGGTTGGTAACAGGAGTGGGTGATGTGGCGTTGAAGACTCCGGTCAGCCGCTTCTCCATGAGATGTTTGTAGATCCCCATCAGATCATCCATGTGTATCCAGCTGGTCATCATCTTCCCGTCCCCGATGATGCCTCCCACGCCGAGTCTGAACGGGGTGATCATCTGCTCCAGCGCACCGCCGTCTTTGCCGAGGATTACACCGAACCTCAGGATGGCGGTGGGCTTGCTGCATTTGTGTGCTTCCTCCTCCCACTCCTTCGCCAGATTTCCCAGAAAGTCCTCAGCATAGGCATCGCAGGATTCGTCGCAGCGAACATCGCTTGGGTAGATGCCGATGGCGGAGGTGGAGATGAAGTGTTTGACCTCGCTTTGATTGATCGCTGAGACGAGCCGGTCGGTGGTATGGATACGGCTCTCTCTAAGCACTTTTTTATAGGGGTCGCTCCAGCGTTTGATGATGGGCGCCCCTGCAAGGTTGATGACGACATCGACCCCTTTGAGTTTTTCCAGGATCGCTGTTTCATCATCCTCTCTTTGAATGCTGATGGTATCCCGGAAAGTCTCCTGCAAAGCTCTCCCTACAAATCCGCTTGCTCCGGTGATGGCTATTTTCATCCTCTCCCTCCTTTTATTGTTTGAGCAGCTTTTCGATCTCTTCTTCGATCTCATTGGGTTTGGTCGAGGAGCCAAACCGTGCGGTCACTTTTCCCTCTCTGTCTATAAGAAATTTGGTGAAGTTCCACTTGATCGCTTCGGTACCCAGAATACCCGGTTGTTCGGATTTGAGGTAGACATAAAGCGGGTGCGCGTTCTCCCCGTTGACCTCTATCTTGGAGAACATCGGAAACGTCACACCGAAGTTGATGCGGCAGAACTGCTGTATCTCCTCTTCCGTACCGGGTTCCTGGTTGGCAAACTGGTTGGAGGGGAAACCGAGTACGACAAACCCTTTCTCCTTATATTTTTGATAGAGTGCTTCAAGCCCTTCATACTGTGGCGTATAGCCGCACTTGCTTGCCACATTGACGATCAGCATCACTTTGTCCCTGTAGGGTGCGAGCGTCGTCTCTTTCCCGTCTATCGTTTTTACGTTGAACTCATAGATTGATTGCATGGCTGGCTCCTTTGCACTGGTTGTCAAAGTGATTGCGCACAGCAGTATCAACACTTTTTTAAACATGATCTGCCTTTTTGTTTTCATTTCTGTATCTGACGGAGTATCTATGAGATAGTCTAGCATAACTCTCACCGCATGACAATATAGATGCTTCTACAATTTTCTTAGGTTCCCACATTTTTGTGGGAATCAATGCTTGAGATCTTTTGGCCGATCCCGTATATAAGTGAAAAAATACTTTTCGGCACTCAGGTTTTATTCGTGGCTGACAAAGATCAGTTTATCCGTCTCAAAGCCTGCCTCTTTGGCCTTTTGGATCAGGCGGGACTGGATCTGAGGATCGAGCTGCGGGGTACGTGAAAGTATCCAGAAGTAGGAGTGGTCGGGTCCGCTGATCATCGTGTAGCTCTCATAGTCGGTATCCATCACGACATAAGCCCCGTAAAACGGCCCGAAAAAGGAGACCTTCAGAAATCCGGTATCGGGATCCTCTACAAAGTAGGCTTTGCCTTCTGCCTCTTTCCACTTTTTCTTCTCTGTATCAAATCCCCGGTTGATGACCTTGAGACCGCCGTCTTTACGCAGGGAGTAGGTTGCGGTGATCTTCTCCAGCCCGCGCTCAAAGGAGTGGTCAAGCCGTGCGATCTCATACCAGGTGCCAAGATAGCGCTCAAGCTGAAAGTGCTCCACCGGAGTCACATGTTTTGGTCTTTCGACACAGCCTGTAAGCAGGGCAATGAGAATCAGCCATAGATGTTTCATGCGGTTTTCCTTCAAAGAGATTAAAAGTGCATTTGGGCAATTTATTTATTATAGCATTCCTGGGGCATTTTATCATACCACTTTGAGCGGAGAAAAATATTTGCCTCATTTATATAGTTGTCTTGACATTTATTGTTAAAACAATTATAATGCAGCTTGTAAGGAGTCACTCATGCAATTTAATATGGACCACTCTTTGGGGTTTGTACTGAACAGGACAGCACTTGCTTCCAAAAACCGTTTCAACCAGATGATCAAAGCGTACGGGATATCCCCTGAGCAGTGGTCCGTCCTGTACCGCGTGGTCGAGCAGGGCGGGATCAGCCAGAAAGTATTGGCCGACTCTACCTATAAGGACCAGGGTAACCTTACCAGAATGATCGACAAGCTCATTGAAAAAGGATATATCAGAAGGGAAGCTGATGCCGATGACAGGCGGGCGGTAAAGCTTTTTGCCACAGAGAAGTCCGTCGCTTTGGCAGAGGCAGTGGCACCCCTTTCAGGCAGTCATAACGAAAGTATGACCATCGGTTTCAGTCACGAGGAGAAAGCGACGCTGATCGCGCTTTTGGACAAAGTATATCAAAATCTTCAAAAGGATGAACATGAAAAATAGAACAGTATTGATCACCGGAGCAAACGGCGGGCTCGGACAGGCATTTGTCCGCGAAATTTTACAAGAGGAACCCGAGAAGGTTTATTGTGCCGCACGGGATATAAAGAGCCTCGAAGCACTCAAAGCGCTCAGCCCCGTCATCGAAACGATCGAGCTGGATATCACCGACAGAGACTCTATCAGCAATGCGGCCTCAAAGATAGAGAGACTTGACCTGCTGGTCAACAACGCAGGGGTCAACACGAACAGCAGGCTCTTTGATGACAGTTTCACGGATATAGAGGTCAACCTGAAGGGTACGGTCAATCTCACCGAGGCGTTCTTTGACAAGCTGAAGGCGTCCAAAGGTACGGTGGTCAATGTCACTTCGGCAGTAGCCTTGGTCAACTTTCCGCTGATGGCGAACTATGCGATCTCAAAAAGCGCGCTGCACTCATTCACCCAGGCCCTCAGGGCGGAGTTCGCAGTTTTTGGCGGTGAAGTGTATGAAGTGCTGCCGGGGCCGATCGAGACGAGGATGACAGAAGGTTTTCCGATGCCAAAAGCGAAACCCGAAGAGATCGCCAAATGTGTCATCGAATCTATGAAGCGTCAAGAGTTTGAGATCTACCCCGACGGCTTCTCCCAGATGGTACGACAGCGTCTGCAGAGCGAGCCGCAGAAACTCATCGAAGAGTTTGCCGGTGCCGTCGCAGGACACTGAGACCTGAAATGCACGATGGGATAGAAGAAAAATTCTCTTCTGTCCTATAAGCCCTCTACACTTTTCTCTCTCTCCTGCCTCAATCCCTGAAAATAAGAGGAAAGCGCTATAACCTGTTAACGATATTAGGCTATACTCTTGCGAAATTATTGGTAGTGATTTGGATATTATAGAGGAGAGATGGAAGATGTTTTCAAAAAGTTCAGTAAAAGATTTGTCAGAGATATCAAAGAAGCTCAATCTGCTTTACTATGAGTATGACAAATACCAAAATAAGTTTATGGTTGACAGCAGATACAGCAAAGAGACGACCTATAACGAACTGATCAAACTCACCTACGAACTCTCAAAGCAGAATATCGGTTTTTTCAGAGACGAAGAGTCCAATATCGTTATCTCTTCGGAGTGCAATCTCTTTTCTCCGATCAAACAGAGGATCAAAAACATCTCCTACGCTTTCAAAAGCTACCGTAAAAATATCTATGTACTCAGCGACAAAGAGGTGAAACATGCCAAGAACCTGCCGATCATTGAGACAAAAGCGATAGAGAAAGCGATAGACCTGACTCCCTACGATGCGCTGATCTTCACGTCCAAAAACGGGGTGAAGTACTGCGACAGCCTGACATCCGAGTGGAAAAAGATCCCCGCGTATGCGATTTCGACACAGACGGCAAAACAGATCAAGGACCTGAAGGGCAAAATCGCTTATGTCGGGAAGGAGAAGCACGGTGATGAGTTCGCTTATGAGCTTCTGGAGCATTTGAAGGGTAAAAAAGTAGCCTATATCGGCGCAGAGAAGATCGTCTCCAACCTGATGGCGATCATGAAAGAGCATTATATCGCATGTGATTATATCGCGGTCTACCGGACAGTATGCAAAACGTATGAGGAGAAGATCAAGCTCCCCTCAGGGTCTATCATCATCTTCTCTTCTCCCTCTACGATCGAATGTTTTTTAAAAAATGTCGAATGGGACAAAAGTTTTACGGCGATCAGCATCGGCAGAACCACGGCAAAATATTTCCCGGACTATATCGAACCTCTCATCGCCGACAACACTTCCCTGGAGAGCTGTGTCTACAAAGCACTGAGTCTATAGCAGAGTTTCTTCTTTGGTTCCCACATTTTTGTGAGAATCCATGCTTGACATAGATTTACCGATCCCGTATACACTCCCACGAAATCGTGAGGAGCGAAGAATGGATTAGAGGCAGTAAACTTCTCTTGCCTCGCTTTATTTTCCCTTGAAAAACACAAAACTCAGCACTCCTGCACCAAAGAGGAGCAGGGCGGCAGTGTCGTAGCTTTTGTCATAGAGAAGCACAAAGATCGCAGCCAGCATCAATCCTGTGGTGACGGAGAGGGAGGAGACCCTCGATGAGAGCTTCTCCTCGATCACCTCCAGCTGGCGTTTGGAGAGTTCCACGCTCAGGTTCTCTTCGCTGATCCTGTAGATAGTGTCTCTAAATGCCTTGATATCAAGCGGCAATTGGGTAAACTCATCGATCAGGGTTTCAAGGATACTCTCTTTGGCACCCAGTGCCCGGGGGATGTTTTTTTGCAAGATAGGCAGGATATCCTTGATCCCGTTGAAGTTTTCGATGTAGGTTGTTCCCAGCCCTTCGATGATCGCACTGACCCTCAGGATATAGATGGCTTCCTGGGGCAGTTTGAAGGGGAGGTTCCGTGTCTTTTCCAATACTTCAAAAGCCAGCAGCTGCATGCTTGCACTGTCAAGCGCATCGTTGTTGAAGATCTCGAACATGCTTTCGGTAAATTCCGCCAGCTCTGTCACCGGCGCGTCATAGGCAACCGTTCCCAGCCGTTTGCTCGCATTGACGAAACGTTCATAATCCTCCTCGTTGGCTGCCCTGAGCAGTTCGATGATCGCCACGCGCGTCTCGTTGGGGACACGTTTGACCATCCCGAAATCAAGCAGTATCAGCTCCCCCTCTTTGGAGATCAGCAGGTTCCCCGGATGCGGGTCCGCATGAAAGAAGCCCTTGACCAGCATCTGTTCGGTGTAGAAGGTGACAAGGGTATCGATAATGGGGCTAATATCGATCTGGTGGGTTTCAAGCGCGCTTTTGTTATCGAAGCGAAACCCCTCCTCAAAGCTCATCACCAGCGCATCGTCACTTGAAAACCTTTCATATGCGGCGGGGAAGCGCACCCCCATATCCGCGTATATCTGGGAAAACTTGATCAGGTTGGCCCTCTCCTGGCTGAGGCTCACCTCTTTGAGGATCATGGAGGAGAACTCTGTGATCACCGCTTCGATCGAGTGTTTGGTGTAGTGCGAAAAGAGCGGCCTAAAGAGCCTGTTGAATGCCGTGAGGATACGGATATCCGCTTTGACCTGCTGTTCGATCCCTTCACGTCTCAGTTTGACCGCTACCCGGGTATTCCCCTCCAGCCATGCCTCGTGTACCTGACCGATGGAGGCGGAGGCGATGGGGGTTTTGTCGAATGCCGTAAAGGGATCTGTCTCAAATGCACGCCCGTAGACACGCTCCATGGCCGCCTGATCCATCGGGGGAAGCTCGTCATGGAGGGTCTTGAGCCCCTCAAGATACGCTGCGGGGAAAAAATCGTTGCGGGTGGCAAGCACCTGGGCAAGCTTGATGAAACTTGCACCAAGGAGGGTGATCGTCTCTACAAGTTTTTGGGGGCTCAGGGGCGAAAAGAGCAGAAACCTTTCGCGCTTGCGTATCAGCATATACAGGGTAAGCAGTACCTTGAAGACATGCCATATCCTCAGGGGGGAGTAGAGTCTGTAGCGCACTATTTCTCTTTCTTCAGTGCCTCGATGTCTGCCTTGGTTGCCAACCCCATCTCGTCGATCACCTCTTTGAGCGCCTCTTTGAGCCTGCTTTTGAGTTTCTCCTCCTCCTCTTCGCCGCGTGTCTGAAGCTTCTCAAGGAATTTGTCGGCATCCTCTTTGCTGAGTTTGCCTCTCTCCTCAAGCTTTTTGATCTCTTCATCGACACGCTCTTTGAGCAGGACCGCACCGCCGAGTCCGGTATAGATAATCTCTTTGATCATGGTGACTCCTTTTTTCTCATTGTAGCATCTAATCGTAAATATGCATAGCCTTTATTTTCGCCCGCTTTTTTATCCATATTAAAGTGATATTCATCTATGATGAAATGAGACTTATGAGAAAGAAAGAGTAGAAAATGGATAAAGCTCTGTTGGAAATCGTTGATCTTCATGTATCGGTTGCAGGCAAAAAGATCATCAAAGGGATGGATCTTCAGGTAAAGCAGGGGGAGGTGCATGTGATCTTCGGGCCGAACGGCTCGGGCAAGTCCACACTGCTGAACGCCATTATGCATCTGCCGGGCTATACTGTCGATCGTGGGGAGATCAGGGTCAAATCGCAAAATATCTCAGAGATGACCACAGACGAGATCGCCAATCTGGGGATAGGGATGTCTTTCCAGCATCCGCCCAAGATCAAGGGAGTTACCCTGCGCAATTTTCTGGGTGCGATCAACCGTTCCGAAGACCTCGATGAAGCGATCGGGGAATTAAATATGAATGCATTCATGGAGAGGGAGCTCAACGTCGGTTTTTCGGGCGGTGAACTGAAAAGAGCCGAAGTCCTGAAGCTCTATGCGCAGAGTCCTGATCTGCTCCTGATCGATGAACCCGAATCCGGTGTGGATATAGAGAATATCGCCATCATCTCCCAAGCGATAAACAAGATCCTCCAAAAAGAGACACCGATGAAACTGCGTGAACGCTCCGCGATCATCATCACCCATACGGGCCATATCCTCAACTATATCCACACTGATATCGGCCATGTTTTTATGGATGGAACGATCGTCTGTACAGGAAATCCCCAAGCCATCATGGATGATATCAAAAAAGGCGGTTTTAGCGGGTGTACTTCCTGTATCAGGCAGCAAAAGGATCAGAGATGAGAAGAGTTGATGATACAACCAAGGAGACACTGAAAAAGGTGGCCTATGATGAAACACAGGAGCGTTCAGCCAGCTTTCTTGCGACTGACTGGGAAGTGATCGATACCCACTCCGCCACAGAAGCACTGGAGATCCTTCCCATAAAGATGGCACTTCAAAAGTATGCGTGGCTGGGAGAGCTGATGTTTACGCTTGTGCCGGAGGAGAAAGACGAATATGTCAAAAAGGTGGCCTCAAGCGACGTGCTTTTGGGCTACTTTATACGCGTCAAAGCCGGAGAAAAAGTGGCACTCCCCGTCTATACCTGCTATATGATCAACAGCGATCAGTTCACCCAGTGTACCCACAACATCATCATCGCAGAAGAGGGCTCGGAACTCCATCTTATAAGCGGCTGCGCGGCCAATGCCCACGTCACAGCAGGACAGCATCTTGGCGTGACCGAATACTTCATCAAAGAGAACGCGACGGTGACCAGCACGATGATACACAGCTGGGGCAAAGAGGTGGAGGTCTACCCCAGAAGTGCGGCACAGGTAGGCAAACATGCAAAGTTTGTCTCCAACTATGTGGCACTGGGCAGCGTGAAAGCGCTCCAGATGGACCCGCTGGCCATCATCGAAGAGGGCGGGCTGGGGGAGTTTTATTCGGTCGTCTATGCCCCTGAGGATTCCACATTGGATATCGGCTCTACCGTCATTCTTGATGGCAACGGGGCCTCTGCGGAGATCATCAGCCGCGTGGTTTCAAACGGCGGCAAAGTAACAACCAGAGGGAAGATCATCGGGAGACACCCCAACGGCAGAGGTTCGATGGCTTGCAACGGCCTGCTGCTCAGCAACACAGGGTATATCCATGCCATCCCGGAACTGGTCGGCGAGGACCCCCGTCTCGAACTCTCCCACGAAGCAAGTGTCGGGATGATCTCCAAAGATGAACTCGCCTATCTGATGGCATCGGGGATCGAAGAGGAGAAGGCAAAGTCTCTGATCATCGAAGGGTTCCTGGATCTCAAAATACCTTTGCTGCCCGAATACCTTCAAAAACAGATCAATGCGATCATCAAAGAGACCAAGGATTTTGAAACACTGTAGGCGTTGTTTTTTCTCGTTATTACGGTGTGAGGCTGTGAAAGAACTTATGTTTATTTGGAAGTGGAGGCTTTAGCCCCACCTAGAAGTGGGATATTTTGAAGTTTACACCAAAAAAATCACTGAAAACGCTAAAAACAACGACTTTTTCATATTAAAACAATAGTTGTGGGACTGCCCGTAGGAAATACCCTTGGGGTGAAAGTCTCCACTTCCGTGAGTTTTTTCACACTCTCTGTCCGTGGCAGCGAAGAAAAACCTACTGTTCGGAATCCAATAAAAACTCCCTGTTTTTATAGATGGAATGGATAAAGGCCAAACTGATCGGTACGATGGCAAATGTGGTGACCATCATGGCGGGGAGGTGATAGAATATCTGAACGATCATAGTGAGTGCCAGGAGACCGATCGACCACATTGCACCGTGTTCAAGATAGATGTATTTTGCCACGACGTCCCGCTCTACCATGTAGATCGTAAGAGAACGTACTGCCATAGCGCCTATCCCAAGCCCCAGCATGATAATGACGATATTCTGTGTGACCGCAAATGCCCCCAACACACCATCCAGAGAGAACGACATATCAATGGTTTCAAGATAGATAAACGAGATAAAGCCGCCGCTTAATTCCGTCGCTTTTGAATCGCCGCTTTCTTCACCCGTCTCCTCTTTGGTTTCCATAAAGCCTTTGAAGAACTCTATGAGATAAAACATGATCATACCGATGAGCATGGGAGCCAAGATCTCTATCTTGTCGACCTGCACCATCGTATCCCCCATCACCACCTCCGCAGGCGCTATATAGGTGATACCCAGCATCATAAAGAGGATAAAGATCATTTTGACATCGCCCCGTTTGGAGATCTTGGCGGCAAAGGATTCGATTGCCTGAATCCAGTGGAGGTCTTTTTTTTCATCGAAAATAAATTTTAAGAACAGCATCAGCAAAAACATCCCGCCGAAGGACATAATGACATGGTGGGATCCTTCGATGATCTTTTCGTACTCGTCAGGATTCGTTAGCGCAAGATTAAAGGAGTCCACTAGCCCCATCGGGGTGGAAAAATAGACGATCAGGATAGGGAAGACGAACCGAACGCCGAACACCGCGATCAGCATCCCCCAAATCAGGAATCTTCTTCTCCAGACAACTGCCATCGTTGCCAGGATGGTCGCATTGATGACGGCATTGTCAAAAGACAATGAAAGTTCCAAAACAGAGAGCACGGTACCCTGGTAGACGGCAAACAGGCCGCCGTAGAGATAGAGGATGATACTCGCTACAATCCAGACGCCGAAAAAGCCGTAAAAATACTTGATCATTGGTTTTTGTTCCATATGGGATCCACTCCTTTTTTTTAGAAACGCATTGTACACCAATATGCTTACAAAATGCATCGATAATATCATCCTTGTTGATTGTTTTGTTCGGACATTGAAATAGAAGATCAGATGCTTCTATGTGGTCATGAATCCGTCATGATGAACCCCGTTTCGGTATGAGGATAAACAAGGGAGAACCGGCAGTTCGTTCACGCTCTTCGGAGCTTGGGTACATGCTATAATAGTGTCAAAAGAGTACAAAGAAAAGGGGTCTTGTATGCAACATATCTCCAAAGAGGATGCCCAGAAGAGAGTCGATCAGATCGCATACTTCAAAGCAGAGTTGGATGAACTGGAGCAAAATGATGTGCTTTCGCTCAGTGAGCCACAGAAAACACGTCTCAATCACTTTCATCAAACACTGATCAACTCGCTCGCTCTATCCTATGACATTGACTACAGTATAAAGGAGAAGCAGCTTAGCCTGGGGATGAAGATCGCTTCTTTTCTCGGTGCACTGGCCCTTGCTGCAAGTATCTTTTTCCTCTTTTATCAGTTCTAGGGGAAGTTTTCGACGTTATGGCAGGTGGTTATCCTCACACTGGCTCCGATGATCGGTTTGGCTGCAACTGTATATGCCTACTATAAGGAGAAGACCGGTTATTTTGCCAAGCTGATAGGGCTGGTGACGCTTGCCAGCTTTGTACTCAATCTCTCGATGTTCGGCCAGATCTTCAATATCACACCATCAGTCAACGCCTCTCTGGCCTGGGCTCTCTTTGCTTTCTTGCTGGCCTATGCTTCGGATACGCGCCTGCTTTTAGCCTTTGGGATCATATTCCTTTCAGGGTTTTTATCTGCAAAAGTAGGGACATGGAGCGGTATATACTGGATACATTTCGGTGAAAGGCCAGAAAACTTTATGCCTGTTGCCTTTCTGCTGTTTTTTATCTCTCTGCTCAAACATCACAGATTCTCAGGCTTTGAGGTGATCTACCGTGTCTTTGGGATGCTCTTCTTTTTTATCCCGGTGCTGATACTCTCAAACTGGGGCTATATCAGCTATATCGATGCAGGTCCCGATATGATCGAAGCATTCTATCAGATCATCGGTTTTGTTTGCAGTGCGGGTGCGATCTGGCTGGGGATCAAAAAACACTGGAGCGATGTGGTCAATACCGGAAATGTATTTTTCGTGATCTTCCTCTATACCAAATTTTATGACTGGTGGTGGGATTGGATGCCAAAGTACCTATTTTTCCTCATCATCGCACTCAGCTCCATCCTGATCCTGCTGGTCTTTAAGAGACTGCGATCAGCAGCGATAGCATTATCCCAAAAGGCGGTATCATGAAAAACCACTATGCAAAAAAACTCTTTTGGATTGCTTTTTTTCTTCTTGCAGGAACGAACCTTATCGTACTTTTTGGCGTATATCACAATCGAAGCGGAGAACCCGGGGCCCAACTCATTGTTACAGAGCGTGAACTTCAGGCCCCCTACCGGATCAGTGATGAAAACAGCGGATTGGCTTTACATATTATCTGGCGTTCACCGGGAAAGAAAAATGAGATGTACGGCTTTGGTAACTGGCTCTCTCCGGAATGGCTGGATGCTGAAAAACTAAAATCATTGGGTTTTAATATCGATCCCTCTACAGAAAAGAAATATGATGACTACGATGGTTACTCTGCGACCAAAGAGCGTTTCATTGTGCTGGAGTTTGACGCAGAGGCATATGATGCAAACTTACAAGAGGCTGTAGAGGCGCTTAAGGTGCAAGAAGCGGCACTCAAATCCGATCCGGAAAATGAATCTTTACAAAAGCTTTTCAAAAGAGAAAAAGAGAGAGTCGAGTCGATACGGAATTATGATACGCGTCTTTATGCTATCGATGCGGGAACTGATCCGCAGATTCTCGAAGCGAAATACCCTGAGAAGTCAAGATACATTATCGCCAAAGCACAGATACGTTTATCGTATAACGTTCAAAGCAAAGAGGTATATGGATCTATCCCCCGCCTGAGTGTCCACAGCGTCCATGTACCCAAAAAGTTTCGTTCCGTGATTGATCCGATCCTTCACTATGCAGAACAAAAGGGAACAAGCTTCAAGAGACATGATACCACTGTTCCCCATGCACCCCGCTATAAAGTCACACTGGCCTATGGGAAACGGTATGAGCCGTGGATCATTTCGATCGAACCTTTGAATAACTAAAACTTCTATACAAATACCAAGGTATTGACCCAGAGCCCGATGCCCATCATCCCAAGCGCGATCAGATAGAAGAGAGACATTTTCATTCCGATCGTTCTTCCTCCTACCCAAAAGACGATCCCCAGTTTTACCAGCGAGTTGGTCACAGAGGCGATCACAATACCGTGCACAGAGGCTGTCAATGAGATCTTCTGATCGATCTCAAGCTGGGAAAGGGAGAGGGCAATGGCATCCACATCACCCAGACCCGATATAAAGGAAACAGCATAGACGCCGATATCTCCGTACTGGTGTACCAGGGTGGTCACCCCGTAGATCACACCGAAGAGCAGGCCGAACTTGATCGCTTCACTGAGCTGCAGCGGGTTTTTTGCGATCTCTGTAGATTCCGTCTCCATTTTCAAAGCCTGTGTACGCTGATAGATCGCATAGACATAGAGCAGGCCGCTGAATGTTGCCAGGAGGTAAGGGATGAGCAGCATCAGTGCAACTTTCTGATTGATCACATAGGCTTCAAAAAGTACTCTCAGGAACATAAATGTGGAGGCGATGGCAATCGCTGCAACAAAATTTTTAAGGAACATTTTTTGGGTGAGATAGATCTTTGAGAGAGAGATGGAGATCGCAGTGGAGGAGATCAACCCGCCGAATATACCGGTAAACAAAATCCCCCGTTTGTTTCCCAGTACCTTGATCGCAATATATCCCACAAATGAAATAGCAGCAATGATCACAGCCATCAGCCAGGTTTTGTAAGGGTTGAAAATGCTATACGGTCCTATCATTTCGTTAGGAAGTACAGGAAGGATCAAAAAGGTCATCGCCAGAAGGAGTACAGTTGCATTGAGGTCACCCTGGCTGATATTCTGTTCGATCTTTTGAAGCTTTGGCTTGCTCTCCAGCAGAACGATCATGATCACCCCGATAAATACCGCATACTCCTTCAGGTCAAAAAAGATCATCAGGCCGAGCAAATAGGCGATTAGCGCAGTGATCTGTGTGGTCATGCCCATTTTTTGAAAGAGAAATGTCTTGGCGATATAGGACAGCCCGATAAGGATCACAAGTGCGACTGTAATCGTGGTGACAATATAGGGCGCCACTATCGCCAACTGGCCGGAGAGAAACCCTAGAAGAGATATCATGGCAAAGGTACGTGACCCCGCAAAGAGGGTTTTTGGTTTGCCTTCCTGTGTATAGAAGTGGGCCATTGTGCGCTGCATCCCGATAGCAAACCCCAGGATGACCGCAATGACTAAAGATTGAATCACATGATTTTCCATCGCTAAGCCCTTTTCAACGGTGCATTGTTAACTATTTTACCTTTTATTTCCTTCAATGGCAATCACTCAATATCGCTCTTTTTCCCCATAAAAAAGAGTACGATCCGGCGAAGGAGCTTGATCACGCTGTAGAGCGGAAGCGTGAGCCATGGGGCAAGGCGCCATATGCGATGCAGCTTCCCAAAGAGCGTATTGCGGGTGATCAGGGTGTCTAGATACGCAAGCGCTTCTCTGCCTTGCAGGCAGCGGCCGTCAGTTACCAGGATCATCCCGTCGTTGATATCAAGGTGCGGGCATTGGGTACGGATCTTCTGCAAGGATTCTCTGGCATTGATGAGATGAAGCTCATGGCTTTTTTTCAGTTCAAGAAAGCAGGCATAGCGGTTACAGAAGGGGCACTCTTTGTCATAGTAGAGTGTGAGCATCGGTTTCATCTTATGCTTCCTTCCGCCTCTGCTGCAGCGCTGTTGCTTTCTGATAGATAGCGCGGATCATGTTGCGGAAGACAAGATAATGTACCGGTGTCAGGAGATACCAGTAGAGTCTGCCCCAGAGTCCCCGCGGGTAGAAGTAGGCGGTCTGGATGAACTCGCCGCCCTGCAGCTTGAACTCCAGCCAGGCTTTGCCCGGTACTTTCATCTGGGCATGCAGGAGCAGGCGTTCGTTGGGGATGAGGTCCTCAACCCGCCAGAAATCCACACTCTCTCCGATCCTGAGCGTATAGGGATCGCGTCTGCCCCGGTTGAGTCCCGCCCCTCCGATCAGCTTGTCCATCGCGCCCCGTATCTTCCAGAGCCAGTCATACCCGAACCACCCCTCATTGCCGCCAATCGAGCAGAAGGTACGGAAAAGCGCTTCTTTGGATAGATCATTCAGTGGCATTCTCTGACGGTCTGTCAGGATCGCCGTGGAAGGATCATCGGTGTGCTGCTCTTCCCAAAGATCCACGCCCCCTCCCGCATCGCTCCAGCGGCTGAAGACCTGGTTGTTCTCCATCTCCTCTATCGCTTTTTGGACGGCATCCTGAAACGAAGCGGGGCGGATATGCGGAAAATAGGTTTTGGCATTGTCATTCTGGATTACCACCTCCGAGGAGATCCCCTCGATAAGTGATTTGGCGACATTATAAGGTACGGGGGTAAAAATATTGAGCCAGTAGGAGGAGAGCCTGATCGTCAGTATCGGAAGCGGCAGGATGATACGTCGCAGCCCCAATGCCTTGGCGCAGGAGAGCATCATCTCCCTGTAGGTCATCTTCTCGCTTCCGATATCCACCATAAGGTTTTGGTCATAGCCCAGATCTTTAGCGCTGTCAAGATAACTGATCACGTCATCTACCCCGATGGGCTGTGCCAGGGTATTGACCCATTTGGGGGTGACCATGACGGGCAGTTTTTCTGTCAGGTGGCGTATGATCTCGAAACTGGCACTCCCCGAACCGATGATCACCCCTGCGCGTATCCATATCGTCTGTATCGATTCAGGCCGGCTGGAGAGGATCTCCCCCCGTCTCGATCCGGCTGAGGAGGTGTTCGCTGGCTTGCTCTTTGATCCCCAGCCCACCCAGGTAGATGATCCGTTTGACACCGCACTTGACCGCTGCATCGAGGAAGTTCTTTGCGCTCTGCCTGTCCAGCTCCCGGTAGTTGGGTGCCTGCAAGGAGTGTATCAGGTAGTAGGCGACGTCGACCCCTTCCAGGGCTTTTTCCAGTGAGGTACTGTCAAAGGTGTCCCCCTGGAATACCTCGGCTCTCTGCCGTACCTTCTCATCCAGGCTTTTGGGGTTGCGTACCAGCAGACGCAGCGAGATGTCCTGCTCAAGCAGTCTCTGTTTGAGCCGCCGCCCGATATATCCGTTTGCACCTGTCAAGAGTACTTTCATCTCTGCTCCTTCTCACTATACTCTATTATAGAGTATTTTTTTGAGGATTGATAGATATCAAGGAAAGACTAGCGGAACAACTTCCTCTCATATCCATAGATATCATTTCTAAACTGCACGATCCCTTCTTCATCCACCCAGACGGTATGATACTCTACATAGACGGGTATCTGCTTGGGCAGTGCGATCCTTTCGTTTTCATGGGTATCATACTCATAGCCCAATAGGTTCAAAAGCTCCATCGGTTTTTCCAGCCGTATACACCCATGCGAAAATGCTCTGACCCTTTTATGGAACAACGATTTTGCCGGTGTATCATGCATATAGACGTTGTATCTGTTGGGAAATAGAAATTTCACCAGGCCCAAAGCATTGTCGGGGCCTTTCTTTTGATAGAGTTTGCCCTGACCATTCAAGGCAAAGCCGTTTCGTTTCAGATAACTCATTGACTTGTGGGCATACTCCTTTGCATAGATCGACGGGGGGACATACCATCTTGGATTTTTCACGATATACTGCATTCTCCGATTGAGCAGAGGGGTTCTCATACTGGGTTTTCCTACGATGACCTTCATATCCAGTACCGGTCTATGGTTGATATAGTAGTAGAGTTTGAACTCCGGGATATTGATCAGGATATACTCCGGCCCTTTCGGGCTTGCGATCCTTTCGAGCTCCAGATTCTTTTTTACTTTTGTGATGATGCTATGGAGAGAGCGTTGGAGTTCCCGTTTTGTTTGCGGGCCGATGACTCCGTCCACTTCCAGTCCGTGTCTTCTCTGAAATTCAATGACCGCCTCTTCAAACCATACTGTGATCTCGGTATCCTCCCTCAGCCTTGCATCCTGAAGAAGATTCAATACCCTTTTGATCCGGATAATATCCTCTTCCTTATTGCCTCTGAAGCGGGGAGGCGTATAGATTTCGCGGAGAGTGTAGAGGTAGTCAAGATACTCTTTCAGACCCTGATACCTTCTTGTATGTGGCATCAGTGACATGACATAACGATAGACATCGCCATTGCGCTCCGCTTCTCTGAATGCTTCTTTGCTGGCCTGCCGGTATCGGTTTCTGTCTCCTCTGAGCCTGTGGTAGTTGATAGAACCGTTCAGCAGACATTGGGTGATCTGATAGTTCGTCTTGCCGTGACACAGACTGTACCTCTCCTGATAGCGTTTGAGATCCTGATCCGGCACTGCTGCAAACAAAAGTGTATGGATGAGCAAAAAGATTATTTTTTTCATATCACATGATAACATAGAGATGATGGGTTCATCAATATTTTTTAGCTCTTCGCAAATTTAGTGACTTAAACTCTTGACACATTATCTATTGTGCACTACAATTGTATATACAAAATGAGATGAAGGATATGTTATGAAACAAGCAATAAATATTCGTCTTGAAAAAGAGATGATAGAGAGTTTGGACGAATATGCACAAGAGCTGAATAAAACGCGTACAAGCCTTATAGAAAAGTCGATAGAGCTTTATTTTGATAAGCTTGATGAAATGGTTGCTGATAAGAGGATAGATGATCTAAAGAGTGGGAAAACCACGGTGGTATCACTTGAAGATGTGTTTGCAAAGGCCGGTATCGGTGTATAAGGTTGCTTTTGAATCCAATGCTGAAAAAGAGTTTTTGAAATTGCCAAAAACAGCTCAAGAGTTAATTGTTTCAAAGATTATTGATCTTCAAAATGGAAAATTTTCTACTGATAAAAGACTTCAAGGCAAACACAAAGGAAAGTTTAGAAAAAGAGCAGGTGATTATAGGATCGTTTATCTAAAGGAAAATAATCTACTTGTGATTACCGTGATCAGGATTGCCCATAGAAAAGAGGTGTATTGATAGAAGTCATTAATTTTGCGAAGAGCCTATTTTTTTGTAACCAAATTTCAAATAGCCGACTACGGAGCTAACCGCTCTATCTTCCACCCCTCTGCCTCTTTGCTATAGAGGATGCGGTCATGCAGCCGGCTGGGTCTTCCCTGCCAGAACTCTATCTGTTCGGGGATCACACGGTAGCCTCCCCAGAAATCGGGCAGGGGGACATGGCCTTTGGCAAATTTCTGTTTCATCTTCTCGATCTGCATCTGGAACGCTTTGCGCGAAGTGATCACGCTGCTCTGGTCGCTGACCCAGGTACCGATCTGGCTGTCACGGGAGCGTTTCATGAAGTAGGAGAGCGACTCTTTGGCGGTGATCTTCTCGCATCTCCCGAGGATACGCACCTGCCGTTCAAGCTCCAGCCAGAGAAACTCAACGGCTACTTTGGGGTTTTGCGCGATCTCTTCGGCCTTGACACTGTTGTAGTTGGTAAAGAAGACAAAACCCCGCTCGTCAAAGATCTTGAGGAGAACAGCCCTGAGATTGGGCTGGCCGTTCTCTCCGGCAGTTGCAAGCAGCATCGCATTGGGGTCTTTGATCTGCGAATCTATCGCTTCCTGGAACCGCTGTTCGAAGAGAAGATAGGGGTTTGCGGGGACATTGTACTCATCGAGCGTTCCTTTCATATAGTCGGTACGCATATCCTGAAGATCAAGCATGCTCCACTCCTTCTGCCACTCTCTTTTTGAAGTACTCCAGCGCCTTGTTTGCAGCCTCTTTGTGGACTACCATGGGGCCGGGATAGTTTTCTATACGGTATGATAGCATGAATCTCTCATCATGGATATGTTTGGCACTTAAATTCGCAAGTTCCGGCACCCAGCTTTTGATATACGCCGCCTCTTTGTCAAATTTTTTTGCCTGAAGCCATGGGTTGAAGATACGGAAGTAGGGCTGGGGGTCTACCCCTGTTCCTGCACTCCATTGCCAGGAGAGGATATTGGATGCGGCATCGTAGTCAAGCAGGTGTTGGGCAAAGAACTTCTCTCCCCATTGCCACGGCAGCAGCAGGTCTTTGGTAAAGAAGGAGGCGCAGATCATCCGAACACGGTTGTGCATCTGGCCGGTTTGAAGCAGTTGCTGTATCCCCGCATCGACGATCAGCACTCCGGTTTTTCCCTCACTAAATGCGTCAAACTTTTGTCTATCTTTTAAACCGTTGAAAGGATACCGGTGGTTCTCCCACGCAAGTTTCGGGAAGTGGTAGAGCAGGCAGGCGTAGAAGTCACGAAATACCAGCTGCCTGAAAAAAGGTTCGGTATCGATACCGCGCTTTTTCTGCTCTGCCAGGAAACGTAGCAACTCCCTGATCCCCAGTACGCCGAAACGCAGTTCCGGCGAGAGGTTGGAGGTGGCATCCAGAGCGGGGTAGTCCCTCTCTTTGGCATAGGCCTGGAGTTTCTTCTCCAGTGCTGACAGCTTCGCCTCAGGGCTTGGGATAGAAGGTTGGTTTTCCTCAAAGCCCAGAGATCCGAGTGTAAGCGGCAGCGATTTTTTCGAAGTCCCTTTGATCTCGGTGATCTCTTTATAGTCTGCTGCCAGGAGTCTTTGCTTCGCGGGTGTGTAGTGGCGGAGGTGTGCTTTGCCAAAAAGTGATCCGGCCCTGTTGTAGAAAGGGGTGAAGACCAGGTAGGGGTTCCCGTCATCCTTCACTACTTCATCCGGTTGGTAGATATGGGTGTCATGCAGGGAATTGAAAGGGAGGATCATCGAAACTTTGGTATCCCGCGCTCTTGCGTAGCTGTCATAATCCCCGCTGGCAGCCACTTCATCAAACCCCTCCTCCTCCAAAACCTTAAAGATCTCTACCGGATCGCCGTAAAAGATCCTGAGATCAAGATCCAGTCTCTGAAGCGATCTTTTCAGCCTCATGACCTGCTCGAAGATATAGGTGACCCTTCGGTCATTTTTGGGAAGAGGATCCAGAATGTTGGTATCGAAGATAAAGATCGGCAGTACCTCTCCGCCCAGAGAAAGCAGAGGGTTGTCCGTGACCCTGAGATCCCGCCTGAACCAGAGGATCCTCCTCATTTCCCGCTTCTTATATCTGAGCGGAGTGCCAGTGCTTTGGGGTAGGGGTGAAGGAACTTCTGCCCCAGCAGGTAGGTGACCTGATACTCCTTTGCCAGCATATCCAAGGTGCTCAGCGGCGTGATGAGGGGAACGATTTTGTTCGCATAATCCTCTATCTGCTCATGCAGCGTTCTTTTCTCCACTTCGCTGACCGATTTTTTCAAAAAGCCTGCCATATGCTCCAGCACGTTGCGGGTTTTTCCGATAGAGCTTTTATGTGCTATTGTCTCCTTGAAGCGTGTCTCATAGGCAGTCAGCATCGCGTCAAAGGTGTCTCCGTGACGGTTTGCCACAATGTTGCCAAGCTCTCTGTAGCTTTGTTCATCTTTTGACTGGAGCATGAACTTGTAGCTCTGGTGGAATGCTACCAGCGCTTTCATCGTCGGCTTGGAAGCTTTGAAGGTCTCAAAATTATCGTAGGCAAAGAGCTGCATGACAAAGTTCTCCCGAAGCCAGGGGTCCAGCAGCCGTCCCTCCTCCTCTATCGGCAGGAGGGGAAACTTTTTCTGACACATCTGCGCAAAGACCCCGCTTCCTTTTTTCTCCGCATAGCCGTTGGCCCTGTAGAGTACGGTACTTCCCAGGCCGCAGCTGGGTGATTTGGACTTGAGGATGATCCCGCCAAGCGGCTGCTGCGCGATCTTCTCCAGTTCCTCTTTCGAGGTTTGCGTCAGCGCATCGGTCACATCTTCGGCGTTTTTATTCCTCTGTACAATGATGCCGTCCGGAGTATTGACCAGCCTGATGGAGTCCCTGGGGGTTCCGAAGGCAAGATGCTCGGGGCAGAAAGAGACAAACTCCGCATACCTGCCCAGCATATCGGTGATAAAATCATCACGCTTGTGTCCGCCGTTGTGGCGTATCTCCTCTCCCAGCAGACATCCTGATACCGCTATCTTCATGGCAACTCCTTTTGAAATATTATAATATGAGAGGATTTGTAAAAAGTAGTCATGATCGTATCCTCTCCCTCAAACAGTCGGTAAAAACACCGTTGACCCCCAACTGAAGAGTTCTTGCTGTCGCACAGGATCATTGACCGTATAGACATTCACAAAAAACCCTGCATCTCTTACGCGCTCGACGATCTCCCGGGTCGTGATCTTATCTTCAGGGTGATAGGCATCCACCTTCAAGGTGCGAAGATAGGGGATGAGGTCGTTTGGGTGTCTGCCTGCCTGCAGAGCAGCTGTGGGGATGGTCGGAGCATATGTCTTGCAGAGGGGAAGATAGTTGTGGTAAAAAGAGGATAGCAGGACCAGATGTTCGATCTGTGTCCTTTGGATAAGTGTGATGATCTTCTCAACGACTACCCCATCAGCAAAAACGTGTGAGATATCTTTGATCTCTATATTTAAAAAAAGTTGTGCCTCTTTGACAAAAGTGAGTGCCTTTTCCAGTGTAAGGAGCGGTGCATAGCGGCCGTCGAACCAGCTGCCGAAGTCCAGTTGCTCAAGCTCTTGCAATGCAAATTCAGAGACTCTCCAGGGAGCACGATCTTCAAAGGCTTTGATCGTTGATACATTGCTTGTACGGGCAAGTGTCTCATCATGGATGATGACCGGTACAAGATCCTTCGTCAGCTGCACATCGATCTCTACGAAATCACATCTGCCGATAGAGGAGACCAGGGCACTCAGGGTGTTTTCAGGTTTTCCTGAACGGTCGCCTCTGTGGGCTGCGATAAGGTTTGGTTTTTTGAAGAGTTCCAGAAAGTTCATAATCTCTATTTTATCCAAAATAGGTCATGATGTAACTATGAAAAAGAGAAGCGTCTATGCATGGGCATTGTATGACTGGGCCAACTCTGCCTATGCCACTACGGTCATTGCAGGTTTTTTTCCCATTGTTTTCAAAGAGTACTTCAGTGCCCATGCCGATGCCACTGTCAGCACGGCACAGCTGGGTTTTGCAAACTCGCTGTCAAGCCTTCTTATCGTGCTTATGGCCCCGTTGCTCGGTGCGATCGCAGATGTGGGCGGATTGAAAAAGCGGTTTCTGTTTCTCTTCTCCTATCTGGGGATATTGATGAGTGTCGCACTGGCGTTTGTCGGTGAGGGGGCATGGGAAGCGGCGCTCTTTGTCTATATACTCGGCAATATAGGATTTATGGGCTCCAACATCTTCTATGACTCGCTTCTGCCTGCGGTGGCCAGAGAAAAAACGTTTGATGCTGTCTCCGGGCTCGGCTTTGCACTGGGATATCTGGGCGGTGGTGTGCTTTTTGCCCTCAATGTCTGGATCGTTATGGATCCTGCATGGTTTGGTCTGGAGAGTACCATCGCTGCGGTCAAGGTGTCGTTTTTTCTGTCGCAGTATGGTGGGCGCTCTTTTCCCTGCCGCTCTTTTTCTTTGTGAAGGAGAAGAGACCGCAGAGAGAGGCAGGTACAACCCGGCTCATTATAGAGGGATATCAGAGAGTGAGAGGAACACTCAAACGGGTTGCACAGTTTAAGGGACTGGTCTATTTTCTGCTTGCCTATTGGTTCTATATCGACGGCGTGGATACGATCATCCGTATGGCAGTGGATTATGGCATGGCGATCGGGTTTGAACCCAAAAGCCTGATCTTCTCACTGCTGATCGTGCAGTTTGTCGGTTTTCCTGCCACACTTCTTTTTGCCAAACTGGGTGAAAAGTGGGGGACGAAAAAGGCGATCCTCTTAGGGATAGGTATCTATCTCATTATCACACTCTGGGCAGGTGTGATGGAGGAGGTGCACGAGTTTTACCTCCTGGCGGTGATGATCGCAGTGGCACAGGGAGGTCTGCAGGCACTGAGCCGCTCCTACTATGCAAGGATGATTCCGGATGCCTATGCAGCGGAGTTTTTCGGGTTTTACAATTTTTTGGGAAAGACTGCTGCGATCCTGGGCCCGTTTCTTATCGGTACGGTTGCCCTGCTTACAGAGAGTTCACGGGCAGGGATTATCTCGGTTATGCTCTTTTTTATCATTGGCGGGATCCTGCTGCTTAGAGTGGATGAGAAGGAGGCAGCGAAAGAGGTAAAGTCCGCACTTCCCTGATCAGCCGTGAAGGGGATGCCGACGCATCTCTGTCTCTATTGCCTCTTTGACCCTCTCCGTCAGTTCATCATAGCTCAGCCCTTCGGGATAGATCGGTTCAAGGTACTTGACGACCACGGGCGAGGGCCTGGGGAAAAGCCTGCCGGCAGGCATGGACTCGAAGGTCCCGTCCAGAACGGTAGGAACGACAGGGATATTCAGCTCTACGGAGAGTATTGCAAAGAACTTTTTGAACTCCAAAAGCTCTCTGTCGCGTGATCTTGCTCCTTCGGGAAATACCACAAGATTTTGCCCCTTTTTGAGAGGGACGGCACTTTTCTGCACGGAGGCTTTCAGGTCCTTGTTGACATTGATCAGAATGGTTTGGGAGTTCCGTATGATCGGCTGCATCATCTTTGTACCGAAGACCATCTCAAAAGCCAGGAAGAATGTTCTCTTCAACACGCTGTAGGGGAGGGCGGCTGCGAGGATAAAGCCGTCGAGCATGCTCTGATGGCTGGGTGCGATGATGCACGGCGCTTTGGGGATATTCTCATCACCCGATATCCTGAGTGAAAAGTAGAGTCTGTAGAGGGGTAAAAAAAGTGTTTTGTAGATCATGACAGGCAAGGGGGAAGCGTGAAGGTCAAAATCGATCTTTTCTTCAAGGATTGCTCTCCAGTCGATATCGGCAAAAACGCGTTTCTCTTTTTTCTCTCGGACATAGCGGCTAAGCTCATGCATGACCATCATCTGCGAAAAACGGGCCTCATCGACAGTGACCCCGAAGCTCTCTTCTATGAATGTAAAAAGTTCTATATAGTTAAGTGAGTCAAGGTGAAGGTCAAGTTCCAGGTGTGAGGATGGCAGGATAGGCTCCGTAGTACGTGTCGAGAGAAATCTTTTGATCGTTTGATAGGCTTCATCCGCGGGTTCACTTTCTCTCTCCCTCTCCTGTGATCTCTGTTCATCCAAAAAGCGTTCAAGTTCGGCTCTGTGGATCTCCCCGTTGCTTTTTTTGGGAAGCGGGGATCGGACGATCTGGTACCCTTTGATCTTCTGGCTCTCTTTGGCTTTGATATTGTACAGTTCTACGGCATACCATCTGATCTCATTCTCGATGCGTATGAGCTTACGCTTCTTTGCTTCTTCAATATCGGGGTAGATCAGTGCAAAGAGTTGCCCATGGTGCATAAAGACCGCTACCTCTTTTACGACTTTTGAGAGCTTCAGTATCGTTTGTTCGATCTTGGGAATATCGATCTTTTTTGGAGAGTTCATACGCTTATGATATCTTTTTTTTGGCTTGATTTCACTTGATCTTTTTTGCTCAGCATACGTTCTGAAATGCCATTTCCTTGCCCAAAAAAAGCTTTTTGTAGGTCGGGTGTCCCCACCCCGATACTAGACATTGCAGTCCATCAACGGTTATTGTCGGGGTAGGGACACCCCGACATGCGGGTAAAATGATGAATATTCCCAATCACTAAAGATTTCTGCCCGACAGGGTAGTATATGTTTACTCTTATGATACAATTTTTTCTTATATTATTCTATTTTAAAATATGATATCATAAAGACAGAGAGCAGCATCCGTTCGTTGTGAAAAAAGTCTAAAGGCAGGGGATGCATCCACAGAAAGGAAGGTATGAAATGTACAAGTCAGGAAGAATCGTTGTGGGGATAGACCCTTTTGCAAAATCGGATACTATCGTGAAAAGAGCCTTTATGATCGCCCGGGAGATGGGTGCGGAACTCTTTTTCATTTATGCGGTCAAAATACCCTGGTTTGAAACTCCGGACCTGTTTCGTCTAAAAAATGAATCAATAGATACGGATACGATCAGGCAGGATATGCAAAAAATGATCAAAAAGCTAAAACTTCCGGAGGGGGTTCCCTATTCTCTCCTGGTCAAAGAGGGGGACCCTGAAGAGACGATACTCTATCAGGCGAAGCTGATCAAAGCGGAGATGATCATTATCGGACCGCACAGAAAGGGCAAAAAAGCCTTATTGGGTACCACGGCGCATAAGATTGCCCAGAGAAGTCATATCCCGGTCCTGGTAGTGAAAGGCCGATCCGAAGAGCCCTACAGGGAGGTTACTGTGCTTACGGATTTTGGAATGCAGTCCAAACTGGGGCAGTCTATGCAAAAGAAGTATTCTCTTCGGCTAAAATGAAAATCGTTCATGCCTATGAGCCGTTCTATGCTGCCGGTATCTATACATCAAACGGTTATGGGTTTCAGGGGTTTGACAGCGAAAAGTACAGGCAGGATGTCAAGTTGTCAGCCCAACGGAGTCTCAAGGCATTAAAAGCAGATCTTGGTATTGAGAAAAGCCAGCTGATCGAAGGGGGCATCGAAATACGGAGAACATTGCTGGATTATGTGAAAAAGAATCCTTGCGACCTTTTGGTTATCGGATCAAGAGGAACCTCCGGCTTTCAGGCCATTTTGGGAAGTATGGCCTCGTATCTGCTTGCCGAAGCACCCTGTGATGTGCTGGTCTATGTTCTGAGTGAGTAGCCAAAAAAACGGTAGAGTCTTTTTGAAAATTTTTCGAGATTGTCCAAAATTCTGTGCAAAGCAAAATGCACAGCGATTGAAAAGTTCAGATGAAAAGGGTGTGCTCGATAAGAATTTTCAGGCCAATAAGGATCAGTACGATACCGCCCAGGAGTTCTGCTTTGCTTTCCAGAAAAGCTCCGCCGTGTGCACCGAGCAATACCCCGGCATAACTGAAAACAAATGTAGTGAGTGCGATCACAACAATCGAGATAGCGATAGCCGGTTCCATCAGTGTCAAGGTAAAGCCTGCTGCCATTGCATCGATACTGGTGGCAACGGCAAGTATGAAGAGTACCTTGTTCGTGATGATGGAGACCTCCTCTTCCACCGGTTCGCCAAAACTCTCATAGACCATTTTTGATCCGATAAGCGCAAGCAGCACAAAGGCAACCCAGTGGTCGATGGACTCGATAAAACTTGAAAGGCCGACCCCGGCAAGATAACCGATAAGCGGCATAAAACCCTGAAAAAATCCGAAAAAGAGTCCGACTTTCACTGCCAGCTGTCTGTTGTCAACGGTAGCCCGTTTGGCGCCCAGTCCAAGGGATACGGCAAACGCATCCATACTCAATGCTACTGCCAGAATTATAAGTTCAAGCATTCACAAGCCTTTTTGGATGGCATCTTACACAAGGTCCGCTTTAAAAAAGCGGATATCCGGACATTTACTCTGTATCGCTGACCTTCCGGCCGGCATAGTAGTTGATCTTCCACCCCTCATCCTCTTTGGAGAAGTAGAGCACTTTCTCCCTGCCGTCCTCCTTGAAGCGGACAGTCTGCCGCCCGGGTCCGTTGGAGTCAACAGAGCCGATCTCGATCCGGGGATTTTTCCGGCGCGATGCCAGCTCCCCGGAGAGTTTCTTTTCTACCGCTTTGAGAGTTTCCGGATTTTCTATCTCTTTGAGCTGAGACTTGAAGAGCGGATCTTTCAGTGCAAGCCTCAATCCAAAGCTTTCAATCGTCATGAAGTAGGATTCCTGCATCATGCACTTTTTTACCTCTGCAAGGTTGCCGCTATAGAGCGCCTGATAGTAGGCTGCGACGATATCTTGAGGCTCTTTGGTCGGCATCGGTTTTACGCTCTCGAGATGGCAGTTCGGAAGGCATCCAGGTGGTTGTAGCTTCCCTCTTTCAGGTTTTCAAAGACATTGACCACATCGCCGGGCATCCCCTGCGCCGCCTCTTCCAGGTCGTCGATATCTGTCAGCTCGATCAGCTCACCGATCTTGAGCGCATCCAGTCTTGACTCTTCCCCTGTAGCGACACAGGTATCATAGAGCTCCTGGAGTACAGGCAGTACAAATTCACCGACATGACTCTCATCCACACCGGAGATATCCACACCGTATTTTTCACAGAGTCCTCTTGCCGCGTCCATATGTCTCTGCTCCGAGATCTGGATAGAGGCAAAGGTGTTTTCATCTGTATAGATATTGCCCAGTGTGATATAGACATCTCTTGCCACCTTCTCTTCCTGATAGATAAAAAAGAGTTTGTCTTTCTGCGCTTCTGTCAAGGTTTGTGTCGATGAGCCGTTTCTTGGCCCTTTTGCATACACTGAAGTTGAGAGCAGTGCCGCACCGCCGATACCTGTCATCATGACCTTCGAGAGGAAATTCCTTCTGTTGTTTACTTCTATTTTTCTTCCTTCTTTTTTGTTTTGTTTTGTTTATAACAATGATAAGTATAGATTTTAAGTGTTAATTATCTGTTAAATGTCTGACCTTGTTTTCTCCAATTCACCAACTTGCTTTTTCTCTTGATATCATCTTTCTGTTTTCTATCGGCGAACTTATTATTCTTCTTACAACTATTGTAGTATAATCAATTTATATCAGCTCTTAAGGGCAACGTATGGAAGTCTCGCTCTTTGATTTGAGATCAGGTGAAAAGGCAATGATCGATCCCCGAAGGTTTGAGGAGATATCTGTAGCGTGAGGAGAGAAGGAGGAGAAATGAAAAAAAAGCTGATAAAAAGTATGCTCTATCTTGCAGCGGTGATCGGTCTGCTTTTCGCCGTACTTGTGCTAACAGGATACTGGGATGATAATGATCACTATGAGGGGGTAGCCTACGGAAACGGCAGGATTGAGACAACACAGGTGGATATCACCGCGAAGTACGGAGGAAGGCTCACGGAGATCTATGTGCATGAGGGGGATATGGTCGAAAAGGGCCAGCTGCTGGCCGAGCTTGATACCCGAGAGCTGGAGGCACAGTACAGGGTCGCGCTTGCCGGAGTAGAGCAGGCAAGGGAGAACAAGAAGTATGCCCAGGCGGTTGTGGCGCAAAGAGAGATCGATCTCCAGCAGGCAAAAAGAGACTATTTACGAAGCAAAACACTCTTTGAAAGCAAAAGTATCGCGCTGGTTCAGCTGGAGAAGGATGAGACAGAGTATCAAAGGGCAGAAGCGGGCCTGATGGCAGCCAAAGCCCAGGTGACGAACGGTGAAGCCGCGATCAATGCTGCCAAAGCCCAGGCAGAAAGCATCAAAGTGCAGCTGGAGGAGAGCAGACTCTACTCTCCCGTGAAAGGAAGGGTGCTTTACCGCCTGGCAGAAGAGGGGGAAATGGTAGGAAACGGCGGAAGGGTTTTGGTCGTACTCGACCTGATCGATACCTTTATGACGATCTTCCTGCCGACCTCCCAGGTCGGGCGTATCGATATCGGTTCTGAGGCACGGATCGTTCTGGATGCGCTGCCAAATATTGCAATACCTGCAAAGGTAAGTTTTATCTCTCCCGAAGCACAGTTTACCCCCAAAGAGATAGAGACGGCAACAGAGAGGGAAAAACTGATGTTCCGTGTCAAAATAAAAATAGTGCCTGAACTCTTGCAGCGACATCTGGAGAAGATCAAGTCCGGATTGCCGGGTGTTGCCTATGTAAGAGTTGATGAAACGATGCCTTGGCCGGAGTCATTGCGTATGAAAGACAGTAACGGTTCAAGGCCATGACCCCTGTAGCCGCTCTGGATCAACTCACCCACCGTTATGGGGATACGATAGCGGTAGATGATGTCAGTTTGGAGATACCTTCCGGTTGTATGGTCGGACTGATCGGTCCGGACGGGGTGGGGAAATCGACCATCCTGGCACTGATCTCGGGGGTGAAAATCATACAGGAGGGATCGGTCAAGGTTTTTGGCGGAGAGATGCGCTCTCAGCGCCATCGTAACAGGATCGGTCCCCGGATCGCCTATATGCCCCAGGGGCTCGGGAAAAACCTCTATATGTCGCTCTCTGTGGAGGAAAATGTCGATTTTTTCGGCCGCCTTTTCGGACAGGAGAGGGCCGAGCGCCGGGCAAGGATCGACGAACTGCTCCGAAGCACAGGGCTTGCCCCTTTCCGTGACCGGCCCGCAGGCAAGCTCTCGGGAGGGATGAAACAGAAACTGGGACTCTGCTGTGCGCTGATCCATGATCCCGATCTTCTGATCCTGGATGAGCCCACTACAGGGGTGGACCCCCTCTCCCGCCGCCAGTTCTGGGAGCTGGTAGAGCGCATGAGGAAGCGCCGGGAAGGGATGAGCGTGATCGTTGCCACCGCCTATATGGAAGAGGCGGAACGTTTTGACTGGATCGTAGCGATGGATGAGGGAAAGCTGCTGGCTGCCGGTACGCCGGATGCGCTGCACCAAAAGACCGGCACGGAGAATCTCGACGATGCCTTTATCGCACTGCTGCCCGAGTCAAAACGCCGGGGGTACAAAACCCTTGTCGTACCGCCGCGAAGCAGTAACCCTCCTGAAAATGGGAACGGGGAAGAGGCGATCATCGCTGAAGGGCTGACGATGCGTTTTGGCGACTTTACCGCGGTAGATGAGGTGAGTTTCGGCATAGAACGCGGTGAGATCTTCGGCTTCCTCGGCTCCAACGGCTGCGGCAAAACCACGACAATGAAGATGCTCACCGGCCTGCTCAATCCCAGCGAGGGGAAAGCATGGATCTTTGGACAGCCGATAGATGCGCAGGATATGGCTGCGCGCAGCCGTGTGGGTTATATGACCCAGGGCTTTTCGCTCTACTCGGAACTCACGGTGAGGCAGAACCTCAAGCTGCATGCGCAGCTTTTTCACCTTCCCGATCACGCAGTAGGGTCCCGTGTGGAGGAGATGATAACTCATTTCGGACTGGAACACTACCGTGACACGTTTGCCTCGGATCTCCCCCTTGGTATCAGGCAGCGTCTCTCCCTGGCGGTAGCGGTAGTGCACAAGCCGCAGATATTGATCCTGGATGAGCCTACTTCGGGGGTCGATCCTGTCTCACGCGACCGTTTCTGGGAACTCCTTATCGGCCTCTCCCGCAATGAAGGCGTGACGATCTTCGTCTCGACCCATTTTATGAATGAGGGGGAGCGGTGTGACAGGATCTCGCTGATGCATAAGGGGAGAGTGCTGGCAAGCGGCACTCCGCAGGAGCTGATCCGTTCCCGCAACAAAGAGAACCTCGAAGAGGCCTTCATCGATTACCTTGAAGAGGCTGAAGGAGGCACGGAAGAAGAGACAGGCACGCAGAAAGCGCTAGCTTTCCCCCCTTCAAAACCTCAAAACCGTTTTTTCAGTGCGCTGCGGCTGCTGGGGTATACCTACAGGGAATCCCTGGAACTCATCCGCGACCCGGTACGGCTGGTCTTTGCGCTATTCGGGACGATCCTGCTGATGCTGACACTGGGGTATGGGATCAGCATGGATGTGGAGGATCTGCGTTTTGCCGTGCTGGACCATGACCGGACACCGGAGAGCCGCTCCTATAGCGAGAATCTTTCGGGTTCACGCTATTTTCTCGAACAGCCCTCTCTCCGTTCCTCTTCAGAGCTTGACAGGCGGATGCGCAGCGGGGAGATCTCGCTGGCGCTTGAGATCCCGCCGGGATTCGGAAAAGAGATGAAACGGGGGAAAACGGTAGAGATCGGGGTATGGATCGACGGGGCGATGCCGTTTAGGGCCGAGACGATCCTTGGGTATGTCAGGGGAATGCACTATGACTATATACTTGGGCAGGCAAAAGCGCAGCTGGGATATACCCCGGCACTCTCCGCAGTGAACATCGAGATGCGCTACCGCTACAATCAGGATTTTAAGAGTATCTATGCGATGGTGCCGGCGGTCATTCCTCTGCTCCTTGTCTTTATCCCCTCCATCCTGATGGCACTGAGTGTCGTGCGCGAAAAGGAGCTTGGTTCCATCACCAACTTTTATGCCACGCCGGTAACGCGGCTGGAGTTCCTGCTGGGAAAACAGCTTCCTTATATCGTCCTCAGTATGGTCGGCTACATTGGATTGGTCGTTCTGGCCGTGACACTCTTCGGGGTACCGCTGAAAGGGAGTTTGTGGACACTGAGTCTGGGCGCTTTGCTTTTTGTGACGGCGACCACGGGCCTGGGGCTTCTGATGTCCTCCTTCGCCAAGACGCAGATCGCCGCGCTGGCTGCGACAGCGATCTTCACGCTGCTGCCGACAGTGAGCCTCTCGGGACTGAATGAACCCGTCAGTTCGCTTGAAGGTCCTGCCGCCTTCATCGGCAACATCTATCCGGCAACCTATTTTATCAATATCAGCCGCGGTGTTTTCAGCAAGGCGCTTGAGTTTGGTGATCTGGGCCGGGACTTTGCCGCATTAGCGGCTGCGGTTGTGGTCATCACACTGCTGAGCATCCTGGCGCTCAAAAAGCAGGAGGTCTAAATGAAAAGATCTCTTCTCAATATCTACCGTCTTGGGATCAAAGAGCTGCAGAGCCTGTGGCATGACAAGATCATGACGATCCTGATCCTCTATACCTTTTCTATTGCCATCTATCTGGGAGCCACGGCCACCTCTTCGGAACTCAACAAAGTCCCGGTTGCTTTTGTCGATGAGGACCGCTCCGCACTCTCCGCACGCATTATCGGGGCCTTTTACAAACCGCGTTTTCTTCCTCCCGATAGGATCAGTGCGGAGAGGGTGGACTACGGGATGGATAAGGGGATATACACGTTTGTCGTGACGATCCCGCCCTCGTTTGAGAAGGAGGTACTTCAGGGCAAACACCCTGCGGTGCAGCTCAATATCGATGCGACCCGTATGTCGCAGGCGGGTATCGGCGCGGGGTATATCCAGCAGATCATCAACGATGAAGTCAGTACTTTCCTGGAGGGAACCTCCGGTGGTACCCGGCTTCCGGTGGCGCTTGTGACCCGCATGAAGTTCAACCCCGCTTTGGAGAGTTCGTGGTTCGGCAGCGTGATGGAGTTTATCGAGCAGGTCTCACTGCTTTCTATCATTCTTGCCGGAGCCGCGCTGATCAGGGAGCGTGAACACGGTACGCTGGAACACCTGCTGGTGATGCCCCTGGGTGCTGCGGAGATCATGATCTCCAAGATCTGGTCCATGGGTGCGGTCGTGCTGCTGGCCGCGGCACTGTCGCTGGAGTTTGTTATCAAGGGGATACTGGATGTGCCTATCGCAGGCTCTGAGGGGCTCTTTCTGTTCGGAGCGTTTTTGATGCTCTTTTCGACGACCTCCATGGGGATCTTTATGGGGACGGTTGCCCGGTCGATGCCGCAGCTCGGGCTGATCATCATTATCACCATTCTGCCGCTTCAGATACTCTCCGGGGCGATCACCCCGTTTGAAAGTATGCCGCAGGCACTCCAGTATCTCATGCTGCTGATGCCCACAAGCCACTTTGTCAGTATGTCCCAGGCGGTACTCTACCGAGGGGCAGGGTTGGAGGTCGTATGGCTGGATATGCTCTGTATCTTTGTAATCGGAATGTTCTTTTTTCTTTTTTCTCTTTCCATCTTTAAAAAAAGTCTGAGTTAATTGAATATAATGCGCTTTAAAGTAATCATCAAGGAGAGGGAAAACCATGCAATCCCATAATAGTATCAACGACAGAAACGTTTCGGTCTCTGTGTCAGGAGCAGGCGGAAGCGGTGCGGTCACGGCAGGATTGATCCTGCTGAAGAGTATGGCTAATGCCGGTTATTACGGATATATGACACGATTTTCCGGCCCGCAGATCCGCGGAGGGGAGTCCGCTGTGGTATTGAATTTTTCAGACGCTCCTGCAGAGCGTTCCGCCCGGAGCAGCGATATCCATTTTGCGCTGGACTGGCACGGATTTGAACGTTTTAGCGATGAGATCCCCCTGAACTCCCAAAGCTGCGTGATCTTCGACAACAGTCATGATGCCCTGCCGGACAGTGTCGCATCCACGGGCGCGAAGATCATAGAGGTCAACCTGAAGGATCAGGCAGATCAGCTCAAGGGAAGCCGCCCCAACGCATTTGCCGTAGGGATTGTTGCCTCTCAGCTCGGACTGCCTCTGAATGCTGTGTTGGAAGCATTGGAGCAAGTCATGGAGAAAAAAGGGGGAGAGATCTTCCGGACTGCCTCCGAAGCGGTCGGGAGAGGCTATCGACTTCTTGAGAGAGACGCTGCCCCGCTTGAGAATTGGAAACCTGTTTCGCATACACGGTGGAATATCAGCGGAAATGAAGCCTGCGCACTGGGTGCCTTGCGTGCCGGTGTCAAGTTTGCCGCGGCATATCCTATCACTCCGGCCAGTGATATCGTAGAGTATCTTGCACCCCGTTTGGAAAAATACGGCGGCAATGTGATGATCGCAGAAGATGAACTTGCCGCGATGAATATGGTCATAGGCGGTTCTTTCGGCGGCAAACCTTCCATGACGGCTACATCCGGTCCGGGTTTTTCACTGATGATCGAAGCGATGGGACTGGCGATAGCCAGTGAGGTCCCGGCACTGGTGATCAATGTGATGCGCGGAGGGCCTTCGACGGGGCTTCCTACCAAGTCGGAACAGACCGATCTCAATCAGGTACTTTTCGGGATGCACGGTGAAGCCCCGCATGTCGTGGTCGCTCCTCTGAGCATCGGAGACTGTGTGGTGACGACACAGTGGGCAGTGGGACTGGCAGAACATCTGCAGACGCTTGTCGTGTTGGTTTCCGATCAGAGGCTCGGCCAGTCTCGTGCGATTATTGATGCTGTCCCCTCTCAAACATTTGATTTGAAAAGGAAGATACTCCCGGAGCAGGATGGGAAGGGATCCTATCTGCGTTATGCTGTTACACCCGATTTCATCTCGCCTATGGCAATTCCCGGCAATGCCGCAGGCAGATACACTGCGGACGGGCTGGAACATACTGTCTCAGGAAAGCCTTCATCCATGGCTTCGGACCATCTTCAGCAATTAAAAAAACGCGAAGCGAAAGTGACACAGTTTGACTATGGGAGGATGTGGGCAGAAACGTGTTTTCAGCAGGAGAGTGCAGAGATCGTTGTCCTGACATGGGGGTCTGTCTATCACAATACAAAAGAAGCAGTTTCTGAACTTTATCATGAGGGCTCTCCTGTAGCGCTTTTGGGATTGAGACTCCTGATGCCGCTGCAGACGGAAGCGATCCAAGCGTTCTGTGAAGGGAAAAAGGTGATCGTTGTCGAACAGTCCTATTCGGGGCAGCTCTACCATTATCTGCAAGGGCAGGGGGCGATCGATGCCTCGGCATTGACATTGGCAAAACCGGGGCCTTTGGTACTGGGCAGTGATGAGATCAAAGCATTTATCAAGGAGGCGGCAAATGATTGATACAGCCGGAGAAAAGTTGAGTCCTGAAGACTATTTGTCTGATGTGCGTCCTGTCTGGTGTCCCGGATGCGGGCACTATTTTGTACTTCGTGCACTGACCCAGGCTTTGGCGTGGCTCAGGATACCCAAAGAACAGATCGGGTTGGTTACCGGAATCGGTTGTTCTTCAAGGATCTCCGCATATGTCGATGCGTACGGGTTTCATGGCGTGCATGGCCGGGCTTTGGCATTGGGGGCCGGATTGAAAGCCGTGCGTCCCGATATGAATGTCATTGTCGCGGGCGGAGACGGGGATGGTTACTCGATCGGGGGAAACCACTTTTTGCATGCCTGCAGGCGCAATATGGACCTGACCTATATCGTCATGGATAACGAGGTGTACGGTATGACAAAAGGGCAACCCTCTCCTACTACGGAACCTGACTGGCAGAGCAAACTCGCCCCTGAAGGGACGGGTATCAGACGCTTCAATCCTCTCGGTATCGCTTTGGCTTCCGGAGCGAGTTTTATCGCCAGAGGATCGGCGGGAGATCAAAAAGGGTTAAGCAGACTGATTGTAGAGGCGATTGAGCATAAGGGGTTTTCTCTCGTTGAGATAAAAACGCCCTGCGTGACTTTCCGGCCGGAAGAGAAAGCGTGGTATAAGAGCATGCGCAAGATCGCTATCGAACCGACAGACGATATGATACTGGCTGCGCAACGGATACACGGGAGTGACGGGTTTGATACGGGCATTTTTTATCAGGCTGACCTGCCTGTCTTTCAGCCCCATTTTACAGAAGAGAAATCGATAGAAGATTTTGAAAAGGAGTTTGAAGTATGAACCCGTCTTTACCAAACGATCCGGCATTTGCAGAAGTTTTGAGCATCATCAATGAGATGATCGAAGAGACGGTGTACCATACGGAGACCTTTGCGCATGCACTGCAAATCCATCGCAATCCCAAAGCCGCAGAGGTTTTTTTGCAGGCAGTTGAGCAATTTGAAACTGAGCGGAAAATCCTCGACAGGTATGCTCAGGGGATAGTGCTTTCCTCTAATCCTCCGTGGGAATCGCCTCACGCGGTCTATACCCATCCCGCACACGTATTGATGGATGCACACTATCTGATAAGCGAAGAAGAAGCATGGAAGGTCATTGAGAAAATCGTTCAAATACATCAGCGCGTTTATCTGCAGTTCAACAAGGAAAGAGGAAATGAGAGCGTGATCAGCCTGACGACAGAACTCATCACCCATTGTGACCAGTGCGGCAAAGTATAAAACTCAGACGATAAAAAGGGCCGAATGTTTTAGCCCCACCGGAAGTCCGGGAGATCGCAAAGTTGGGCTGCACCGATGCGAGAAAACCTAGTGGGATATCATAGGTGTCCCGGATTGAGCGTTGATCACTCCTGCGTTTTGCAGAGTGCTTCGATCTCCTCTTTGAATTTTTCCCTGTATTGTTCTATCTGGAGCAGAAACTCTTGTCTGTATTCCCTTGGTTCGAGGATCTCGATATGCGGGAACCATGACTTGATCTCCGGGTCTATGTCAAAGTAACTGCTGATGGTGGATGTGACAAGAAGAGAGCCGTCCTCCTGTATGGTATGTTTCTGATCGGGAAAATGGTTGCGTCTGGTAAATATCTCCGCGACATGCGCCGAGACTTTTAGATGCACATCGAACTGCGCTTCTCCGATGACGGAAAGGGCAGAGTCCGCCTCTTCAAGGTGCTGATCTATCAGTGCATCGGGCATGGTGTGTTTGTGTTGAAGATCGACTTCGACATCATCGATAAATTCAAGCATCCATGTTTTGTAGGGGCTTGAGGTATGCTCCTCTTTGTCTTTCCCGTAGAGATACCAGATACCGTCGAAGTTTACCAGCCGGTAGGGCTCCACATGGTAGTCCCTCCCTTTGTAGCGGAAGATGATGACGGCATCCTCCAGTATGGCATCCTCAAGGAGTTCTATCTCCTCCTTGTCGGTGTTGAGCTTTTCATACTCTTCGGGTTTGACATAGTAGGCGGTATTGACTTTTCTCAGTTTGAGGTCATCGACGACTTCATCATGGTGCCTGGAGATGTCGGTAAGCCCTTCGAGGACCTCTACTGCGAGTTTGAGATAGACCTTTTTTTCTATCTCTATGGCAGCATGGTCTATCGGGCTCCTGTGATCCACTATCGTGTAGTACCCTTTTTTTATTTTGACAAGCTCTACCCCTTCGACATAGTTGGCTCTGAGATCATCATAATAGTTCTGTATGGTTTTCATATCGCAGCCCAGATGATCAGCCAACTGTCTGGAACTGCACCCCTGCGGATTGCTTTTGAAGTATCTGATCATCTTGTCTATATTTTGCTGTTTAGTGGACTTTTTCATGCTTTCTCCCGGTTTTATCGATTGTACTGCATTGTAGCGAAAGTTATTTTCGTTTTAACTTTTGGGCAGAGAGGAACAGGTATCAGCCCTCCAAACACTTTACGCACTTTTTTCCTAAGCCGTTTTTAAGCAGAAGCGGCTGAAACTCCATGTTTCCGGGGATCTCCATTTTTCTTAAACGAAACTAAAA